>Ga0210085_1000481_pt1 | contig 16795 bp, 18 predicted proteins | sample China_Galinas_PW_5_FD_184866 | JGI IMG/M metagenome (GOLD analysis project Ga0210085, IMG submission 184866) | Wetland microbial communities from San Francisco Bay, California, USA, that impact long-term carbon sequestration - China_Galinas_PWC_D1... | ecosystem: Environmental > Aquatic > Marine... | reverse complement strand
GCTGAAGCTCCACCGCCACCACCTCGCGCTCGCCGCGGGGTGAGCGGCGGCGCATGGCGCCCGGATCGCGGCCGCTGGAGCTTCGGCTCGGTCCCGACGGAGCGCTTTGCGCGACAGCCTCCATAGGCACACCGATCCTTCATTCGTATCCTGGTGGTGTGTGGTTCGTCCTGGGCACGCTGGGAGTGCTGGCCCTGATCGTCGGGGTCCTGGTGGTGGTCGGCCACTTCTACCCCGGCAGCTCGGCCGAGCTGGTCGACTGGAAGCCGGCTCGCTCGCCGGACGTCGAGGCGCAGAACGAGATCGACGACGTGCGCCAGATGCTCGAAGCCCAGAACGAGATGCGCCGCCGCCGCGGCGCTCCGGAGATGACCGAGGAGGAGCTGCAGGCCGGGGTCGCCGAGGACGAGCGGCTGCGGATGCGCGGCCGCGGACCGTTCGAGCCGACGTAGACTGGGCGGCGTGGCGCGCGCGTTGATCGTCGGTTGCGGTTGCCGGGGCAGAGAGCTCGGCGGCGCCCTGCTCGAGGCCGGCTGGGCGGTGCGCGGGACGAGCCGCGGCGAGGCCGGGCTGGCGCCGATCGAGGCGGCCGGGATCGAGGCCGCGGTCGCCGACCCCGACCGGGTCGGCACGGTGCTGGAGCTGGTCGCCGACGTCGCCGTCGTCTACCACCTGCTCGGCTCCGCCCGCGGCGATTCCGAGGCGGTCGCGGCGATCCACGGGCCGCGCCTGGAGAGCCTGATGGAGAAGCTGGTCGATACCCCCGTGCGCGGGTTCGTCTACGAGGCCGCGGGCAGCGTCGACCCGGCGGTCCTGGAGGCGGGCGCGGAGGTCGTCCGGGCGGCCGGGCGGACCTGGCGGATCCCGGTCGAGATCGCCGCTGTGGAGGGCGCCGACCCCTCGGCCCGGGCGAGGGAGATGGCGGATCTGGCTCTGCGCCTGCTCTCCCCGGCTCGGGACAGCTAAAGGTCTAAACTTGATTGGAATTAGGTGAATACAAGAAGCGATCTTCGAGAGGAGCGGTCAGATGGGGCTGCAGCTTGGTGAGGAAGCGCCGAATTTCGAGGCGGACACGACCGAGGGACGGATCAACTTCCACGACTGGATCGGCGACTCGTGGGCGGTGCTGTTCTCGCACCCGAAGGACTTCACGCCGATCTGCACGACCGAGCTCGGCTACATGGCGAAGATCGAGCCGGACTTCGCCAGCCGCAACGTGAAGATCATCGGCCTCTCGGTCGACCCGCTCGGCAAACACGAGGAGTGGGCGAAGGACATCGAGGAGACCCAGGGCACCGCTCCCAACTACCCGATCATCAGCGACGCCGACTTCAACGTCTCGAAGCTGTACGGGATGCTGCCGGCCGAGGTCTCGGGCGACCCGGGCGAGCGCACCCCGGTCGACAACCAGACGGTCCGCAACGTGTTCGTGATCGGCCCCGACAAGAAGGTCAAACTGATCCTGGTCTACCCGATGACCACCGGGCGCAACTTCGACGAGGTGCTGCGGGTGATCGACTCGTTGCAGCTGACCGCGAAGCACAAAGTGGCGACGCCGGTCAACTGGCAGCAGGGCGACGACGTCGTGATCGGCGGCTCGGTCTCCAACGAGGAAGCGAAGGAGATCTACCCGGACGGCTGGAAGGAGCCCCGGCCCTACCTGCGCATCGTCCCGCAGCCGCGGGACTGAGCGGGGCGTCGGCCGCTCGGGCGGCTCGGCTCAGTCGAGCCGCCCGAGCAGGTCGGCGAGGATGCGCGCGGTGGCGCCCCAGATCAGGTGCCCCTCGACCTCGTAGGTGGGGGTGTGGATCGGGACCCCGCGGCGCAGCAGGCGGCGCATGCCGTAGCCCTCGCGCAGCAGCTCCAGCGAGAAGGTGAGCACGGTCTCGACCTCGGACGGGTTGGGCGCCAGGGCGAGGTCGCCCGGGTGCGGGACGAGCCCGACGAAGGGGTGGACCCGGTAGCCGGTGACGAAGGTGGAGACGGGCGGCAGCGCCCCGTGCAGCTCGACCGCGGCCGGGGCCAGGGCGATCTCCTCCTCGGCCTCGCGCAGCGCCGTGGTCGCCAGGTCGGGGTCCTCGGGGTCGTGGCGGCCGCCCGGGAAGGAGATCTCGCCGGCGTGGCGGCGCAGGTCGGCGCGGCGCTCGGTGAAGATCAGGCCTGGCTCCTCGGGCCAGCCGTAGAGCGCCAGCAGCACCGCCGCACTCGTCCCGCGCCCGGCCATCGCCGCCGCCTCGGCGGGGGTGAGCAGCGCCTTCCCGAGCCCCTCGTCGCTCAAATGATCACTTGCACCGTGCCGCCGTCGACGCTCCAGGCGGCGCCGCTGACGTAGGAGGCGCGCTCGGAGCAGAGGAAGACGATCGCGCCGGCGATCTCCTCGGGGGAGGCGAGGCGGCCGATCGGGCGCTTGGCGCCGGCGATCTCGAGCGCCTCCTCGCGGTCGGCGGCGCCGACCAGCGGCTGCGACTGCTCGGCGATCCCGCCGGGCGCCATCCACATGTCCGATTCGGTCGGGCCGGGGCAGATCGCGTTGACGAGGACGCCGGACCTGGCGTAGCGGTCGGCGAACAGGCGCGAGAGCGAGAGCTCGGCCGACTTCGCCACCGAGTACTCGGGCATCAGCGCCGAGGGGCGCTTGCCGGAGGTCGAGCAGACGTTGACGATCCGGCCCCAGCCGCGCTCGGCCATGCCGGGGGCGGCGGCGCGCATCGTCCGCAGGGGCGCCATCACGTTGATCTCGTACTGGGCGCGCCAGTCCTCGTCGGGGACGTCGTCGAGGTCGCGCCACTGGGCGAAGCCGGCGTTGTTGACCAGCACGTCGAGCGCGCCGAACCGCTCTTCGGCGGTGGCCAGCAGGCGGGTCCCGGCATCGTCGTCGGTGACGTCGAGGGAGAGGACGGCGACCAGGCCGCCGGACTCCGACCCGGCCGCGGCGACCTCGGCTGAGGCGTCGGCGAGGCGGTCGGGGTCGCGTGCGGCGAGCAGGACGTTGGCCCCCTCGGCGCAGAGCTGGCGCGCGGTCTGCAGCCCGATCCCACGGCTGGCGCCGGTGACGGCGCAGGTGCGGCCGGCGAGGCCGAGGTCCATCTAGGTCGCCTCCGCCGGCTCGGAGACGGTGACCGGCACGCCCTGGGCGACCACCTTGTGCACCGGGCATTTGCCGGCGATCACCAGCAGCCGGTCGCGCTGCTCGCGGTCGAGGTCCCCGGGCAGGGTCACCTTGACGTCGAAGGAGACCGGGTTGGCCTTGTTCATCTCGGTCTCGACCTCGACCTCCACCTGGCCCAGCTCCCAGCCCTTGCGCTCGGCGTAGAGCTCCATCGTCATCGCGGTGCAGGCGGCGAGGCTGGCGGCGAGCAGGCGGGTCGGGCGCGGGCCGCTGTCCTCCCCGCCCAGCTCCGCCGGCTCGTCGGCGACGATCGTGTGACCGCCCTCGATCTCGATCTCGTGGGCGAATCCCTCGCTGCGGCGGGCCACCACCTTCATGCTCAGCTCCCTCCTCGGCCCTCGAACAGGGCCGGGTCGTCGACGTCGGCGAAGCGGGCCATCGCGTAGGCGAGGTCGGAGGCGCGGTTGACGAAGTGGATCACGGTCTCGCCGCTCAGCCCGCCGGTCTCGTTCAGGGCCGAGATGCGGCGCTCGGCGCGGCGGATCGTGGTGCGGGCCACGTCGAGCTGGGCGGAGAGGCTGTTGCCGCCCGGGATGACGAACTTGGGGGGCAGGTCGACCCGCGCCATGTATCGGTCGATCGCCTCCTCAGCCGCGGCGACCATCGCCTCGGTGGTGCGGCTGACGCCGTCTTCGAGCCGGGCGGCGGCCTCCGGCGCCGTCGCCAGTTCGGCGCCGGCGACGAAGATGTCTTCCTGCAGGCGGAGCAGGTCGGCGGCGAGCTCGGCCTGTTCGGGGCCGCAGAGCGCGCGCGCCACGCCGAGCTGCGAGCAGGCTTCGTCGAGCGCCCCGTAGGCCTCGGTGCGGGCGTGGTGCTTGGGCACCCGCCCGCCGTACCAGAGCGAGGTGGTCCCGTCGTCGCCCTTCTTGGTGTAGATCTTCATCGTGGCCTGAGTCTACGTGGGCGCGGCTCCTGCAAACCGGCGCCTGGCGGCGTCCTCGGTCGCTCGTGTGCAGAGCACACCACGCTCCCTGCGTCCTTGCCAGGCTTGGTTTTCGGAGCCGTTCGTTATCCGACCGGGCTGAAGACGAGGCCGGTCATCACCTTGGGGAAGAAGTAGGTGGACTTCGGCGGCATGTTCTCGTCGGTTGCCGCCACGGCGCGGACCTGCTCGACCGGGACGGGGCGCTGGATGAAGGCGACGTCGTAGGGGCCGTCGTCGACCAGGTCGAGGGCGGCGGGGACGCTCTTCGCGTATTCGAGGCCGCGGCGCTCGTCGATGTCGTGGTCGCTCATCCCGGCCAGGCCCTTGAGCACGAGGGTCTCGAGGATCGCCGAGTCGAGGCGGCGGTAGGCCTCGGGCTTGCCCGCGAGGCGGCGGTCGAGCTCGGCGAGAGCGGCGTCGGTGAGGCGCAGCCGGTGGGCCTGGCGGTGGAAGCTGTCGTAGAGGCCGAAGACGCCGACCCCGTCCTCGGCGGCCGGGTCGATCGCCTCGCGCTCGACCTCGGTCACCTCGAACAGCTCGCGCAGGCCGCGGCCGAGCGCGGTCTGGCGGTCGGGATCGTCGGCGAAGCCGGAGAGCAGGCGGTGGGTGGGGAAGACCGTGAGGCCGGGGTCGTCCAGCCCGGTCAGCGCCATCAGCGTGTAGTTGTGCGGGCCCTCGCCGCCGACCTCGTCGCGGTAGGCGCGGGCGGTCTCGTAGCGGTGGTGGCCGTCGGCGATCAGCAGCTGGGCGCCGGCGAGGCGGGCGGTGACCGCCTCCAGCACGGCCGGGTCGTCGACCTTCCAGACCCGGTTGACGGTGCCGTCCTCGTCGGTCACCGTGCCCCACGGCTCGGGGGCGAGGGCCGGCTCGACCAGCGGCCAGGGGTCCTCGGTGCTGAGCGAGAAGATCGGCGAGAGGTTGAGCTTGCTGGCGCGGGTGAGCAGCAACCGGTCCTCGAGCGGGCCCGGGTGGGTGCGCTCGTGGGGGCGGACGGTGCCGGTCTCGTAGTCCTCGACCCGGACCCGGGCGAGGATCCCGTGGCGGCTGTACGTGTTGCCGTCGGGGGCCGTGTAGTCCTGGGTCATCGCCCAGATCGAGGGCTCGGAGTCGGCGACGAGGACGCCCTCGCCGCGCCAGGCGGTGATCGTCTCCGCTGCCCGCTCGTACGGGTCGTAGTCGGGATTGCTGGCCGGGTCGGCCGGGTCGAACGGCTTCGGCAGGTCGACCGCGACCGCGTTGTAGGGCGAGCGCTCCAGCAGCCGCGCCCGGCCGGCCGCGTCGATCACGTCGTAGGGGGGCGCCGCGACGGCGCCGAGCCCACCGACCTTCCCGAGGTCGTAGTGGACCGCATGCAGGGGGCGGACGTCGGCCATCGGCCCAGAACCTACACTTGAGCGCAGTCGGGGCGTGGCGCAGCCTGGTAGCGCGCGGCCTTTGGGTGGCCGAGGTCCCCGGTTCGAATCCGGGCGCCCCGATGTTCGAGCGGAAAAGGACCGTGAAACTTCACCGGTCAGCCCGCCGCCGGACGCTCAGGTTCGCCGGGATCGTGCCGATAGTGGCAGGGAGGATGAGTTCCCAGGATTCAATCCCGCGGCGGACCGAACGGGCCGCCTTCGAGACCGACCGGCAGCTGATCGTCGGCGACGTGACGCTGCCGCCGGCCGGCTACCAGGCCCGTTTCTCCGACTCGCTCAACCGCGCCGACCTCGAGTTCGTGTCGGTGACCAACGTCGAGATCACCTCGCTGGCCGACGGCAAGGTGAGCGAGCGGCCCTTCGTCGTCGTCAACAAGAACCAGATCCGGTACGCGTACCCGGTCTCCGCCTGAGGGGGCGGGGCGTGCCGGGGCGGTCGGGCGCTCAGGCGCGGGCGCCGCGGTAGCGGTCCCGGCCCGCCCAGGAGGCGAGGTCGAAGAAGAAGAAGAGGGCGACGATGAACCACTCGAAGCCGTAGACGCGGTCCGAGCTGCTCCACATCACCGCGTAGGCGAGCGTCGTCCAGGGCAGCAGGAAGAAGCCGAGCAGGGGGATGTACCAGGCCTCGAAGGCGCGGCTGAGCAGGTCCGAGAAGAGCCAGACGAAGAACAGCGCCAGCCGCGGCGAGATCAGCGCGAAGAGGACGACGAGGCAACCCACGCGGGGAACCGTATCCGCTACGGTCGTCGCCATCGCCGGCGAGGCCAACAAGGAGTTGGTGCGGCGCTTCTACCGGGAGGCGATCAACGAGCGCGACGCCTCCGCCTGCGAGCGGCTGCTGACCGCGGATTTCGTCCACAACGGCGAAGCGCGGGGCCGGGCCGGGCAGGTGCAGGCGGTGGAAGCGTTCCTGGCCGGCTTCTCCGACCTGCGCAACGAGGTCCTTCTGATCCTCGCCGAGGACGACCTGGTCGCCGCCCACCAGCGCTGGACCGGCACCCAGGACGGGCCGTTCCTGGGCGTGGAGCCGACCGGCCGCGCGGTCGAGTTCACCTCGACCGCCGTCCTCCGCTTCCGCGACGGCCTGATCAGCGAGGCCTGGGACGAGGTAGACATCGCCGGCCTCCAGGCCCAGCTAGGCGCCGCCTGAGCGCGAGTCCGCGTCAGGCGTCGCATAGCGGGCACTGAGGCGGACTCGCGAGCCACCCCGGTCGCGCGGCCCGCCCGCGCGCGCGTCACGGTTTCGTTAGGCGTGGGGCGTAACGTTGGGGACGGAGATCGAGATGATCAGAAGACTTGGAAGGCTGGTGGCGATGCTCAACCCCGAGAAGTCCCGGATCCCGACCCCGGAGGAGGCGCTGCCCGGCCGCAGCGAGCCGTCCTTCGCGGTGCCCGACGCGCACGCCGTGCTCGGCACGCCGATCAAGCCCCCGTTCCCGGACGGGATCGAGGTCGCCTATTTCGCGCTCGGCTGCTTCTGGGGAGCGGAGCGGCTGTTCTGGCAGCTCGACGGCGTCTACTCGACGGCGGTCGGCTACATGAACGGGATCACGCCCAACCCGACCTACGAGGAGGTCTGCACCGGGCGGACCGGGCACGCCGAGGCGGTCCTGGTCGCCTTCGACCCGGCGAAGATCTCCTACGCCGACCTGCTCAAGGTCTTCTTCGAGGAGCACGACCCGACCCAGGGGATGCGCCAGGGCAACGACGTCGGCAGCCAGTACCGCTCGGGGATCTACTTCACCGGCGATGCCCAGAAGGCGACCGCGGAGACGGCGAAGGCCGCCTACGACGAGGACCTGCGCGGCGCCGGGCGCGGGCCGATCACGACCGGGGTCGAGCCCGCGGAGCCCTTCTACTACGCCGAGGACTACCACCAGCAGTACCTGCACAAGGTCCCCAACGGCTACTGCGGCCTGAAAGGGACCGGCGTAGCCTGCCGCATTCCCGCGCCTGCATCCTGAGCCGCCGGGCGCGGCGATAGCCAATAGCATCACGCGCCCGTGGCGCCATCCTTCGGTTCCTACATAAGCGGGTGCCTCGCAGTGATCGGAATCGTCGCGGCGCTCGGCCTCGGCGGCTACTGGCTGCGACGCTGGATCGTGCCCGAATTCTCCGGGGCGCTGGCCCGGCTCGGCGACGCGACGCTCGCCGCCGCCCTGCTGATCGTCACGCTCGAGGCGCTGGGGACGGCGAGCCTGCTGCGCTTCGGCTGGATCGTCGCCGGCTGCATCGCGGTCGGCCTCGGCGCCGCCTGGCTCGGCTGGTCGAGGGCGCCGGCCGAGCGGCGCGAGGTTGCGGCGCCGCGGGTGCAGATGATCGCGCTGCTGATCGCGCTCGGGGTCGCCTCCTTCACCGTCGCCGAGTGGAGCTTCCCGTCCCAGCTCAGCCTCGACCAGGGGATGTTCGGCGGCGATACCACCTGGTACCACATGCCGTTCTCGGCGGCGATGGCCCAGGACCACTCGACCTGGCCGCTGCACTTCACCGACCCGCTGCGGCTGGCGCCCTGGTACTACCCGGCCAGCACCGAGCTGATCAACGCGGCGACGATCGTCCTCTTCAAGAGCGACTGGCTGGCGCCGCTGCAGAACCTGATCTGGCTGCCGATCGGGCTGCTCGCGGCGTGGTGCATCGGCCGTCCCTACAGGGTCGGCCCGGCCACCCTGGTCGGGGCCGCGATCGTGCTCGACGCGGGGGTGATGATCGAAACCCAGCCCGGCGAGGCGCGCAACGACATCATGGGCCTCGCCTTCCTGCTCGCCTTCGCCGCCTTCCTGATCAACGGCCACCAGCGGCGGGCGCCGGACTCCGGGGCCGTCGCCGACACGCCCGAGAAGGGGGCGCCGCTGCTCGACAAGGGGCCGCTGGTGCTGGCCGGGATCGCGGCCGGCCTGGCCGCCTCGGTCAAGCTCACCTTCCTGATCCCGGTCGCCGTGATCGCGGTCGGCGTCGTCTTCTTCAGCGGGCGGGGGAGGAGGTGGACGACGGCCTGGGTGATGGGCCTGCCGATGGTCGCCGTCGGCGGCTACTGGTACCTGCGCGCGGCGATCCACACCGGCGGCAACCCGATCCCGCAGAGCAAATGGGGGCCGCTCAACCTGCCGCGCCCCGACCAGATGCCGCTCGACCCGCGCCCGCGCTTCGCGGTCGCCGACTACATCACCAACCCGACCATCTACCGGCGCTGGTTCTTCCCCCAGCTCGACAACGCCTTCGGGCCGCTCTGGCCGCTGATCCTGATCATCGCCGTCTCGGCCGCCGTCTACCTGGTCTGGCGCTCGAACAACAGGATCGTGCGCGTGCTGGCCGGGGCGGCGCTCGCCACCGCGGTCGTCTACGTGTTCACGCCGCTGACCGCGGCCGGCCAGGAAGGGACGCCGACGGGGTTCTTCACCAACACCCGGTATCTGGTGCCGGGGCTGGTGCTGGCGATGGCGCTGCTGCCGATCGCGAAGCCGTTACGGGCGCCGGAGGGGCGCGCCTGGAAGACCCTGCTCTTCCTCGCCGCGCTCTACGCGATCACGGTGCTGACCACGCCGCGATGGTTCATCGAGTACATCTTCGGGACGGTCTTCCTCACCCTGGTCCTTGTCTGGGCGCCGGCCGGCCTGGGCCTGGCGCGGGCGCGCGGCGCGGTCAGCCGGGTCGCGGTGACGGCGGTGGCCGCGGTGCTGGTGATCGCCGCGGTCGGCCTCGGCCGCGCCCAGCAGGTCCAGTACGCCGAGCAGCACTACACGAACGCCGAGCTCTTCCTCGGCGAAGGCGGGCCGGTCCAGGCCTACGAATTCGCCCAGGAACTGCACGACCAGCGGATCGGCATCATCGGCAGCAGCCAGATCATCTTCGGCCAGTACGGCTTCTACGGCAACGACATCTCCAACGAAGTCGACTACATCGGCGAACGCGGGCCGCACGGCGCCAACCGCCTGCCGACCAGCTGCCGCGAGTTCCGCCGCGAGATCAACGAAGGCGAATACGACTACCTGATCCTCAGCCACGCCACCCAGGACTCCCCGGACAACGACTACTGGTGGCCGATCTACGCCTGGATCAAGAACAGCCCCGCGCTCGAACTCGTCGTCGAAGACACCGAAGCCAGCCCCCAGTTCGACTACGTCTACAAGGTCAAGGGCAAGCTCGACCCCGACGGCTGCGCCAACGGCGCCGCCGGCTGAGCGGATCGTCCGGGCCGGCTACACTGCGGCCGATAAGACCTGCCGAATCCCGCGACGATGAGCGCGGGAGCGGGGGAACCAAAGGGCGTTTCGTTGCACGCCCCGGGGCGAATCGGATCCGAGCGGTCCGTAGCGCGACTCTTTCAGCGCGAGCCCGTCAGCTAACCCCGCAGGCTGAGGAAAGAGAGGCCGTCGCACCGTGTTCCAGAAGCCAATCTGCATTGCCGCGATCGCGCTCGTGTCCTGCCTGGCGCCGGCGAGCGCAAGCGCCGCCGGGTACGGCGGGCTGGGGGCCCAGGGGAAGCTGGGGGTCGCCGACGTCGTCTGCCTGAAGCGTTGCGTCGCCCCCCGCAAGGCGACGCCGGGATCGCTGGTCAAGGTCCGCGGGGTCGGCCTGGAAGGAGCGAGCAAGGTCGTGTTCCGCGGCGCCGGGGGCTCGGTCGCGGTCGAGCCGCGTCGCAGCACGGAAAAGGCGGTGATCGCGCTCGTGCCCGGAGAGGCTCGCGCCGGCCACCCCTACGTGGTCGGCTCGGACGGGCGCCCCTCGGGGCGCTCCCGCCACAAGCTCTTCGTCGTGCCGCGCAGCGCGCTGCCCACCGCCGCCTACCCGATTCGCGGTCCCCACCAGCTCTGGGACGGCTTCGGCGGCGCCCGCAACCACCAGGGAGTCGATCTCGGCGCCAGTTGTGGGACGCGACTGGTGGCTGCCCTGCCGGGCAAGGTCTCGCTGCGCAAGTACCAGGCCCGCGCCGGCCACTACGTCGTCCTCGACCTCGACGGCTCCAACGCGGAAATCATCTACATGCACATGCGCTCGCCCTCGCCGCTGCGGGTCGGGCAGAGGGTCGAAGCCGGCGACACGGTCGGCTTCGTCGGCGCCACCGGCAATGCCCGCGGCTGCCATCTCCACTTCGAGTACTGGATCGGCAGGGCCTGGCGCGGCGGTGAAGCCGTCGACCCGATGCCCCACCTGCGCGAATGGGAAGGCGGACCCGCTCAGCGCCGCGGTAAGCGCCAGGCCCGCGATCCGAAGCCATAATCTGCCCCTGAGCCCCCGTAGCTCAGTGGACAGAGCACCGGACTTCTAATCCGACGGTCGCTGGTTCGAATCCAGCCGGGGGCGTCGCTGATTTGGCTCTAACAAGCGAAGTACGAAAGTGCTGAGGAGCACGAAGTAGCTAAATTAGTCCCCAATTGGTCCCGAACTTGAGCTAGAATCGGGCCATGAAGCAGCCTGCCCCGCGCCCCGTTTCCGGTCACGTCTTCAAACGAAAGGGCAAGCGGGGGGATGTCTGGTACGCCAAGGTGAGGCTGGCGGACGGCCGACAGGTCAAGAAGCGGATCGGCCCTCACTGGACCGGCAAGAGCGCGCCGCCCGACGGGCGGTTCACGAAGACCCTCGCGCAGGCCCATCTCGATCGCATCCTTGCCGAAGCGCGGGAGGGCACGCTGCCGGGGTCGGTGCAGACCGGCAAGACCTTCGCCGAGGCATCCGCGGAGTGGCTTTCCTACTGCGAGAACGTTCGCGACTGCAAGGCATCCACGATGGCCGACTACCGGGCGATGGTCGTCGTTCTCGATCGCGAGTTCGGGGGCAAGGCCGTCGAGTCGATCACCTCCGAGGAGATCGAGCTGTGGGTGAGCAGCTATCCCGGCTCGAACCGGACGCGACAGAAGTACCTCGTCTGCCTCGGCTCGATCTTCAAGCGCGCGACGAAGGTGTACGGCCTGCCTCGCAACCCGGTCGACGCGGTGGAGCGGCCGAGGGTGCGGCGCCCCGCGACGATCGACGTGCTGCGCCCCGATGAGGTGCTGGCCCTGGTCCGGGCCGCCGAATCCGAGCAGGATGCGGCGCTGTTCCAGACCGCCGCCTTCGCCGGTCTGCGGATCGGCGAGCTGATGGCGCTGCGCTGGCGCGACGTTGATTTCGCCCGCCGCACGATCCACGTCCGCGAGAACTGGACCTATGGAGAGACCACCACCCCGAAGGGAGGGCGCGAGCGAGCGGTGCCGATGGCCGAGGACGTGGCGAAGCGACTCGCCCAGCTCGGCCAGCGCCCCTACTTCACTGCCGATGGCGATCTCGTCTTCTGCACCGACCGCGGCCAGCACCTCGGCTACAAGTCCTTGAAGCAGCGCTATCGGACCGCGCTGCGCGCCGCTGGCGTGCGCGAGGACTTCCGCTTCCACAACCTCCGTCACACGTTCGGCAGCACCGTGATTCGCCATGCCGACTCCCGCGAGGTTATGGAGTGGATGGGTCACGCCGACCTCGCGACCACCCGCCGCTACCTCGCCTTTGTGGATCGCGAGGACGCCGCAATGCGAGTCTCCGAAGCGTTCGGGGTTGCCGAGTCGCATCCCCCGGTCGTGTCGGCGGCGAGCTGAGCCAGGCGGGAGCGGGGGAGATGGCAATCGCGTTCTCCTAGCGACGGCGACGGGTGCCGTAGGAGTTGTCGGCGATCCATTCTTCGAGACCGGCGCGGGTGAAGCGAAGGCCGCGATCTCCGATTCGGACATGGGGGAGACCCCGCGAGCGGACCAGCTCATAGAGAGTGCTGCGCGGAACGTGAAGAAGCCGCGCCGCCTCGTCGGCCGTGAGCAGGGGTTGCGCAAGCAGCGGCCCGGCGTTGCCGTTGCTCTCCGTTTGGATCGTCCCGCTCCGCGCCCTCACAGCCCGATCTCCATCGAGTGGTCGGCGTCCCGCTCGACCGCCCTGTCGTTGACCTGCTCCAATTGGCGCTGCTGCTCGCGAAGACGTTCCCGCGTCCCCTCGCGGGCGCTCCGGATTCTCTCCTCGCCCCGCGAGAGACCGTCTTCCGGGCCACGCTCCCTCTCGGGCTCGCGCCCCAGGGCGTTGGTCGTGTCTCGAATCCCATGCTCGCCACGGAAGCGCTCGATCTCGACGACGCCCTCCTCCCAGGCGCGCTGTTCTCGCGGGTCGATCGGCCGCTCGCCCAGCTCGGCGACGACGTAGGCGGGCGGGTCGAGCCGGGCGGCGGTGAGCTTCGCGCCGAGCCGCTCGCCGATCAGGTGGTCGATCACGGCGGTTTCCGCCCTCGCGGCGTGGGCGAGCGGGTCGAGGCTCGCCCGCTCGGCTTGGAGGCTCTCGATCTGCTCACGCGCATTCTGTTCACGGAAGGCGAGGTTGTCGTGGCTCTGCGCGTAGGCGTCGCGCTCGGCGCGCGGGGCAAAACGCCCGGGCTTGGGGCCGAGCTGCTCCCAGCCGGCCTCGACTTCAGCGAGCCGCCCCTTCGCCTCGGCGAGCCGCTCCTCGATGCCCTCCCAATTGCGCTGCAAGCTCCCCTCGACCCCGGCCTCCGAGCGAAGCTCCCGGCGTCGTGAGTGCAGCTCCTCGGTGGGCAGCGCAGAGAGCCGCTCGCGCAGGGCCGCATCGTGGGCGCTCGACTGCGCCCCGTCGCGCTCGGCCGCCCTGGCGATCTGCCCGATCTCCCAGGAGCGCGAGTCCGGCGCGATCTCGATCCGCTCGCCTCCGGGCTCCGGGGTGGCGTAGAAAAACGTCTCCTCTCTGCTCCTGGAAGCGGCGACGTAGAACTCCTGGCGGTCCATGGAGGGATCGGCCATCACGAAGGCGGCATCCACCGTCGCTCCCTGAGCCTGGTAGACGGTTGCCGCGTAGCCGTACTCCAACGCCGCGGCTCCATCCGAGGGATTCACCCGCCCCAAGTAGCCGGGATCGACACCCACCTGCCTGCAGGTGTCGATCCCGGCCAACCGCAAACGCCCGGACTCAACCTCGACCGCCTCAACCCGCCAGCGTTCCCGGTTGAAGATCTGTAGCCGTTGGTCGTTGACCCGGGTGATCACCTCGTCTCCGACGGCGAAGGGACGGCTGCCGACGATCAGCTCCTCCTCTCCGAGCTTGCCCGCCTCGCGCATCGCTCCCCGCGCCATCTCGTTCAACTGCTCGCGCTCGCGGTTCAGCTTCGCCACCATCAAAGCGTCGGAGCCGCCCTCCTTGGCCTCGAACCAGTCGCGCACCATCGCCTCGCGGCGCTCCTGTCCGTCAGGACAGACGTGGACCCGGCCCTCACGCAGGTAGCGCCCGATCGCCTCCGCGCCCCGCCCTTCGCGGATCAGCTTGGCGCCCTCGCGGTCGAGCTCGTAGTGGTGGCGGATCACTTCATCGAGGCGGATCGGCTCCACCCGAGAGGCGATCGAGGCGAAGAGGCCGCCCGCCTCGATCTCGCCGAGCTGCGCGGGGTCGCCGATCAGCACCAGCTTGGCCTCGGCCGCCTGGGCGTGGTCGATCAACCGGGCCAGGGTTCCGGAGTCGACCATCCCCGCCTCGTCGACCAGAAGCACCGCGCCCCGGCGCAACACCGCTTCGCCGAACTCGCCGCCGCTGTCAAGTCGCGCCAGCAGCCGCGCCACGCTCATCGCCTCCAGGCCCTCGGCGCGCAGGACGTTGGCCGCCCGCCAGGTCGGCGCCGCCGCGACGACCTGCTTGTGGGCGGCCCGCCAGCCCTCGGCAGCCGCCACGGTCGCATACGTCTTGCCGGTCCCCGCCTCGCCGATCACCACCTCAAGCCCACGGCTATCGCCGACCAGCCGCTCGACCATCGCCCGCTGGTCGGGCTTCAGGCTCGGGTGGGCGTCGAGGACGCGCTGGGCGACGATCGGGTGAACTGCGCCCCGGTCCCCGGCCTGGGCCAGCTCGCCCGCAGTCGAGAGCGCCTTGCGCTCCAGCTCCCAGATCCTTCTGGTCGTGAAGCGATCCCCGCGCGGCGTCGAAGCGATCCGCCCTACCGACTGATGGGCGAGGAACTCGTCGGCCAGCTCCTCGACCTTCCAGGCAGGGGCGCCGTGCGGCAGGTTCTCGGCGACTGCCTGGATCGCGCCGCGGCGGTCGAAGTGGGAGACGTGGGCGGTTGCGGTGCGCCCGACCTGCTCGGCGGTGAGGATCGTCTCGCCGGGGCGCTCGTGGCCGAGCCACCCTTCGATCGTCTCGCGGTCGAGGCCGACCTCAGAGCCCTTGATCCGCCAGGTCTCCCGCAGGCTCTCGTCGGTCAGGTCGCGCTGCTTGGCGTTGCGGGTCGCCAGGGTGGCGATTTGCATCTCGCGCGCCGAGGCTCCCTCGCCGGCGGCCTCGAGGATCTCGGCGCGGCGGGTGGAGAAGTGCAGCAGTTGCTTGCCGGAGAAGCCCCGAATGTCGGCGATCCCCTTCTCGACCGACTTCCACTCCACGCCGAGCCGCCGGGTCAGCTCGTGGCGAAGGTGGGCTTGGTAGACGTAGCTGGCCGTGTTGGCGTGCTCATAGAGGGACGGGTGGTGCAGACGCGACCAGCGCCCGTCCGGCCCCTTGGTCGCGTTGGCGACCAGGACGTGGGTATGGAGCTGGGGATCGCCGGCCCGCGAGGAGCGGTGCACGTAGCCGGCGGCGAGGAAGCCGTTGCCCTTGACGAACTCCGCGCCGCCCCTTCCCCTACGCGCCCAGCAGGCGTGGCGCTCCAGATAGGAGAGCGCTTCGCCGACCGCGACCCGGTGGGCTTCGGCGACCTGGCCGGAGACCGGGTGGCCGCCCAGCGCCCAGGTGAGCGAGACCGACTTCGGCGCGGAGAAGGTCAGGTCGAAGCCGGGGACGGGCTCTCGCCAGCGCGGGGACTTCAAGCCGAGCGGTAGGCTCGTCGCCGGGTCGTTCCCGGCCAGCATCGCGACGAGGTGGTCGCCGTCGACCTTGCCCTGGAGGCCGAGATCTCCGGCAGAGTCGCCGAGCCAGTAGCCGGCCGCCTCGCCCTCGCCGGAGTAGTAGTCCTCGGCGCCTTCGGCGACCTTGCCGAGGTAGTAGGAGTGCTGGCCGGCGCCGAGCTTTCCGATCGAGAGCATCAGAGGGCCTGTCCGGCGAGAGGGCGGATTGACTCGCAGAGGGGGCGCACGCCCTCTACGTCAGATCGGGACGGCGAGCGCCCCCGGAAGTTGGCGATGGCCTCCATCACAAAGGAAGTGCCGAGAGCGCCGTCTCAGTTCCGGGAAATCACCCCGGTGATGTGGTGTGAAGGGGCTGAGGTTGGCGATGCGCAGGCGGCTGGAGGGCGGCTGAGGCGAGGCTCCGGGGATGCCTGCGAGGCAGGGGGGCTACGCGCTCTGGATCAGAGTCTCTGCCTTGAGCCTGGGTGCCTTCTCATTGGAGATTGAGGGCGGCTGTCCATGACGAAGGAGCCGCGGCGCTGATCGACGGGGACCCAGCTGATCCCTTTGAACAGCTCGCCGACCTCGGCTTCCACCGCGGCGGCGAGCTTGACCACGGTGTCGATCCGCGGCAGGCGCCGGCCGTGCTCGACCAAGCCGACCTCGGTGCGGTGCAGCGATGCCCGCACCCCGACCTCTTCCTGGGAGAGCCGCGCCCGGCGCCGGCAGCGCAGCAGGTTCGCGCCGAAGCGCTCGGCCATCTCACTCACAGCCGGGCCTCCAGTTGCGAGCAGAGCAATGCCGCCCGGGTCGGCACGACGAGGGCGGCGCAGCGGCGCAGGAGCCCGGCGCCGACGAGATCGCAGACGGCGCGCTCGATCCGGTCGCGATCGTCGGTCAAGCAGGAATCGGCGGCGATCTCGCGCAGCAGGTCGTCCAGCCCGAGCTGGACCGGCCAGTGGAAGAGGACCTGGCCCAGGACGATCGCCTGGTCGCGGAGGTCATTGGCGGCGGGCGAGGAGGGCTCTGAGGCGCCCGTGCCCGTAGGGTTCTGGTTAGCCATGAGGAGCGTGTTCTCCTTGTGGTCAGGCCCTCGGTCGGCGTTAGTGCGCCGGCCGGGGGCTGCTTCGTCTCTATTGACTGTTCAGGCTAGCATCAACTGTCGTGGCACGCACGACATGCGCCCAGCTACCTCCCCTTGATGATCTGATTGACCCGGCCCCGATGTAGGCCCACAGCCTCGGCGATTTCTGCCATCGAGAGGCCGGCAGCCGCCGCTCGCCGAAACTCTTCGCGGCGCTCACTGGCAGCTTGATCAAGCTGAGCTCCGGCACGCTGAAAGCACTTCTGTGCCCGCGCTGCGCGGTCCCGTGCGTGCTTCTTGTCGGCGCCGGTCACGGTCGCAGACTATTGCCGACCGGCGGTTACTGGAGGTTCGCAAGGTCAGTGTCCGGAAAAT
>Ga0210085_1000480_pt1 | contig 16805 bp, 17 predicted proteins | sample China_Galinas_PW_5_FD_184866 | JGI IMG/M metagenome (GOLD analysis project Ga0210085, IMG submission 184866) | Wetland microbial communities from San Francisco Bay, California, USA, that impact long-term carbon sequestration - China_Galinas_PWC_D1... | ecosystem: Environmental > Aquatic > Marine... | reverse complement strand
ACGTTCCGGCTTTACGCCACACCGCCGCTTCACGCGGCTACCAACGGAAGCATAGCCTTCCGTAGATCAACCGGGGTGTCTCCGGTACCGACTCACGCCTCGTTGGTCTGAGGCGGAGCCTCGCTAGTTGTTTACGGCTCATTTCAGAATGTCGTCGTTACGATGAAATTCGCGAAGCACATTCGCCCCCTCTCCCTTTATGGGAGAGGGTTGGGGTGAGGGAACGATCAGGGGCGAGGCGACCTTTCATTCTGCGGGGTGGCTCGACTCGCCCCATGATCGCTAGCTCGAGTCCAAGAAATCCGCCCGGCCTTGCCTCTGTCTGAAATACGAGTCGTTGTGCCAGACATGGGACCGCCAGAGCCGCGTATGGGCTGGTACCCAAGCGGAGCAGGATCGCGCAGAGCCGAGGCAGGCAGACGCAATCGACGGAGGTCCGGTGGGCTCGCCGGTGCGGGCGATGATGCGGGTGTCTGCCTCGCAGTTGAGGCAGACCGGTGGGAGCGCTTCGAACAGCCACGCCAGCAGCATCGGTTGAAGCCCTGCGTGATGGAGATGCGCCCTTGGGTGAAACGACCACAGGCGTCATTTCCCGAGAAATTTGAACGGATTTGCCGTCTTGAATTTAGCTGTGGCATCGCCTGAAAAAATATTGCTCTGGCTCGGTCCGAGATCGAGCTTCATTACTTTTCCGGTCTCGGCGGAGAAATCGATCTCATTCAGGTCTACCCAGAATGTGTTCGGTGTGAGGGCGGACTCGAAGAAATAGAGCTTGCGCCCCTGATCGGCGACAGTGCGCCAGCGGGTGGAAGAAATGTTCGGCTGACCCGGGGTTGAGATACCGTATGGTACCGAGACGTTGCGAATGACCGAGAACACTCCGGCTACGGCGAGATTCGGATCCTCGAATTTCGGAATCGCGTTGACGTAGAACGAGGCACGGGCGAATCGGTCCGCAGCCCGGTTGGTTCCCGGCAGAAAGACCGTGCCGCCGATCTGCTGCCAATAGTCGTCGAGGGCAAGCTGCTTGTCGAAGATCGGTGAATTGGTCATCACCTGATACGACCTGTCGTGATGGATCACCTGCTTGCCATCGATGTACTCGACGATGGCGCTATCACCAGTTGCATCCGAGATCGACAAGTGTAGCGTGGCGAGCCGTTGCTCGCCGGGTACGGCATCCGTGAAGATGACGAATGGCTCCGTCTCCAGCGCCTCCACTGCCTCGCTCACGGTGGCGAAGTTGTCGAGCACGTACTGCGCCCAAGCGGCGATCGTCAGGCCGGGCTTGTCGCTAGGGGTGGGCGGATACTCGGACTCCACGAGCCAAAGGACATTCGCAGCAAGGCCCTTTTCGTTCAGACCGTCCGTCGTGGAAATATCGTAGCCCGAGGCGATGACGCTGCCGTACTTCGAGGTCCAGGTGATCGAATTTTCGCCGGCTTCGCCGTTGCGCTCCATGCCGCGCGGAAAGATCCAAAGATTGGTGGCAACATCGGTTTTCCAATCCATGGACCGTGCCGTCAGAACGGTGTCGCCGACACCGAGATAAACGATCCGGGTACACGCAAGGCCATGCGTTGGAACGATCGCGACCGCCAGCACAAGCGCAGCGGAAAAAGCCGCGGAAATCAGGCTGCTGGAGCGCGCGAAACGGCGAATGGATGGCATAGACATCTCCCTTGGATTGGATGGATAACAGTTGAAGTCTGACCTGGTGCCCCGGGAAAGGGGTCGGAACCGAATGGTAGCATCGCTACCTCACTAGGTCGGGAACGGCGATCTCCGTTTCGCGAACGAAATATAGCTTCGGCTTGGCGAAAATCCACTATCCTCCGGGGCCGTCGATGCTGTCATCATAGTTGCGCCCGATAATGCGATCGATGCGGAAGGCAATCCAGGTATGGGGGGCTGACGACAGCGGCTACGTGTGCGACTGCTGATCCACTAAGCCCTGGACGAGCTGGGCCGCGGCGAGTGCCGCTGCTGCGAAGAGGGGTCTGGCCGGGTTCACGAGCGAACTCCCTGTATCGGTGCTGTCGTGGAGAATATAGCGTCAGCTCAACTGGAACAGCTGGTCCAACAAGGCATCGGCCTGGATCTCCTCCCCGCTGAGCGCCATCGCCAACAGCTCTCCACCGATGACCGGCAGCGCCAGTACCACGTCTGGATGCACATGGCGCATACGGCCCATGTTGTCCGCATCGCTGACAGCCACCAGGGTGCGTACCCGTTCGTTGGCACCCTTGGCTGCCAGTACCACGAAGGCGTTTTCCGAATCGTCCCCGCCAAGAGCCAGGACCGCACGTGCATCCTGAATGTCTGCTCTACCAAGCACATCGACATCGCCGCCATCGCCGATGACCAGATCCTCGGGCGTCTCGATGCCCTCCTGAGGACGGGTGCTCCAGATCGCGGCAACCTGTATACCGCGCTGGTGCAACGCCTTGATGGCGTTGCGCGCCAAAGGGGTGTCGCCCACCACAATAATATGATCCTTGCGTTTCATGGCCTTTTTCCCGGGTTGCAACAAGCTCATCATGCGCCGGTTGATCAGCGGCCCCACGATCGCGGTCAGCGACGTAACGAACACGACCAAGCCGAGCACGATCAGCGAAATCGTTAAAAGGCGAGCATCGGCGGAATGGGGCGTAATGTCACCGTAGCCTACTGTGGACATGGTGACCACAGTGAAATAGAGCGCAGAAGCGAAATCGGTGATGGGAGGGGAAAATCCCTTGCCCAATGCATAGCTGCCGAGGACGCCAAAGCCCATTGTCAGCAGGATGCCGACCAGCGCGAACAGAGTTCCAGTGGCGAGACTGGCGCGATGAAAACTGCGCCGTGCCACGAAGAGCAACAGTAACAGTGCGCCGCTGTACCCCAGATTCGTCGGGTGAATCTCGGCATGGGGCGTAAACTGGAGCCCCACCGTTGCCGCCGTCATCAGCAGCGTGAGCACCCAGGCCAGCCGCGAGCGCCACAGCAGGCCCAGCGAGAGCAGCACCAGCAATGCACCGATCAGTCCTTGCGAGACACCGCGTATCGCCAATGCATCGAAGCCTTGCGATAGCCCGGCGATTTCCTGCGCGGGGAGCGACACGAACGAGATCAAATGATGCAGCGAGCCGAGCGAAGGCAGCAGATCGGCCAAACCGACGAGGCCGACAGCCAGAGCGAGCGGCACGTGCGGAAACCACAGCGCCATCCCAAGCATGCGGTGGGTACGGGTCCACAGTATCCTGACGCGGGTCGGGAAACGTAGGGATAGGCGTCTTCTCAGCGCGACGTGGTGTCCGACGTCATTCATGCTGTAGAAGACCCTGCAGAAGGCCCTCGTCTCTTAGAAGCTTTCTGGTAAGAATTCATACACATCTCGCAACCGTGATCCGCGGCACAACAATGCGCACCATATTCTCGGCTGTGTGGGACAATCAATCGGAATGAAAGCTTACGCTAATGCGGTTCCGACGCATCGTCTTCTCGCGGGCTATGGCAGTGGCAGATACTGGACTTGGCGGTCCCACTCGTCATCCTTGCTGCAGGTCGCCGAGGGATGGGGTCAGTGCCGGGGTTTCGGCAAGGTGACGTCCACCGTGCCCTCGGCGGTATCGCCCGTGATCACCAGCGTCAGGCTGTCGAGGGCCTTCGCCACATCCGCACGTGCGGCCTCGATCTTCTGTTTGGTCAGGGCCTTACGTGCGGCATCGATCTGACCCTGCACATACAGAATGGGGATGTAGACCCGGGTGGCGGTCACCTGATCCAGGACCGCGTCCACTTGCTTCAATGCTTCGTCCTTTTTGCCCGCCTTGGCCTGCTGCTCCGCTTTCTGTACCTTGCTCTTGATTTGCCTGCCCAGCCCCGGAGCCACCAGCAGCAGGTCGTCGATGTTCGCGTACACGGGTGCCAGGTCGTCGAAGAAGTCGTGGGTGGCACCCGCCTCCAGCCTTGCCCTTGGCGTCCTCCAGTCGGTCCTTGATCGCTACGTAGGGCATCTGCAGCTCGATGGCGTGCGCCAGTTTGTCGGCGTAGTCGAGGTTGTGCGCGGCGAGCACGGGCGATTGCCCGGCAAGGGCCTGGTCGGCACGTCCCAGAACATCCACCAGGGCCCGGGCACTGCCCTCGACCATTGCGGCGATGTGCGGATTGGCCCAACCCCAATGGTGGGCGACGGTCTGCTCGATCTCCTGCTGGGGCTTGGCGGCGGTTTGATGGCTCTGCTCCGGGGATGTCCCGGCGACGGCATGACCGCCGCCGGCGGACAGGGCTAGCACAATGAGAAGGTTGGCGGTATGGCGTGTGACGGGGGAGGGCGAGACAACCGGAGAGTGCATTGCGGCGTACCTGCTCGGCTCGGGACGAGGCGGGGAATTGGTTGTTCTGTGCGAAAAGCCCTCACCAATGTGCAACTGCTCGCCAATGTGCAACTGATTGAGTCTCATCTGCGATTATCCTCTTCATTCGATATCCGCGACTCAGCATGCCTAACATAGTCACATGATCTACGTGGAATCTCAACTGAGGCTCGTTCCTGGCTGGGGGCAGGACAGCGCGCGACCCGCCAGCAGGGCGGCATTCGTATGCAAACCGGTAGCTACCGGAACGTCGACGATCGTGTGCCGGGGGCGCAAGATCGAAAAATCTGCGAGAATCGGCTGCGAATCGTCGAAGGAGATCGGCATCCGCGATGGTCGAGCGCCGACTCGACATCTCGCTGGTCGCTGTTGTTACGATCATGGGCCATCCGCATATTTCAACCAAATAACATAACCAGATACCACGACAAATCGGAGGAAAACGACCATGTTGTCGATCATGCAAGACATCACCGAGGCAAACGCCAACCTGATGCGCTACTGCGTCGCTCTTACGCGCGCGACCAACCGGGAGCTCACCGAGTTCAACGAGAGCTACCTGATGGCCGCTCAGGTCGCCATGCAGGCATTCCGGAGCAACCCCATGAGCCTGGAGGAGACCATGGAGGTGCTGGTGCACAAGGCTAAGCTGATGGACAAGGGAATGTCGGCGACCAACAACAAGCTCAGGGATGCCGTCATGGACCAGATGGGGGAGGGAATGCAGGCCTTTCTCAACACGGTCATGAAGCAGGACGGGGAGAAGATCTCCGGGTATCTGAAGCGCGAGGCCGAGATCATGGAGGCGGTCGCCGACTTCCACGAAGAGATCGAAAAGATCAAGGACGAGTTCGGCTTCCAGTTCAAGACTTCCAATTACGAGCTGGTCCACGAGACGGACACCTTCCTGATGTACCAGGTTCTGCCCATCAAAGAAGGCGTGAAGGTGCGTGACGACCTCAAGCCCATGCTCCTGGTGCCGCCCTACATGCTCGGTGCACACATCCTCGCGTTCCTGCCCTACGAGGACAAGAGCTACGCCCACGCCTTCGCGAACGAGGGGATTCCCACCTATATCCGGATCACCAAGGACATCATGACCACCGAGGCGGTGCAGACGACCACCCCGGAGCGCGATTGCGAGGAAACCGCCGAGCTGTGTGCGAAGATTGCCGAGAAGCACGGCCAGAAGATGACCCTGAACGGTACCTGCCAGGGTGGATACATCGCCCTTATCAACGTGCTGTCAGGCAGGCTTCAAGACAGCTGCGACACCCTGATTACCAACGTAGCCCCCATCGACGGTACCCACAGCGAGTCCGTCGCCGGCATGCCGCAGCTGCCGCACGAGTTCGTGACCGAGACCCTGCCCAACGGCAACAAGGTCGCCAACGGCTACCTGCTCAGTCTCGGCATGCGTTTCGTGGCGATCGACAGGGAAACCCCCTTGATCAAGGTGTTGGATCAGGCGTCGCTGCACAAGGCCACCAACCTGAATCCGGGAAAGACCAGCGCCGCCTTGTTCCGGTGGCTTCTCAAGGAGCGGGTGCACCTGCCGTTCGGCATACACAGCATGAGCTCCCTGACCTTCCAGGAGCCGGTCGCGGACAACGGCGACCTCCCGGTAAAGATGTTCGGCGAAACGCTCAACGTCAAGAAGCTCGCCGACATGAAGATGCGCTGGTATCAGGACTATGCGCTCAAGGACGACCTGGTGACACCCAAGTGCGCCACGGGCGCGAACAGGCACTTGGACGGTACCGACGTCATCGAGTCCGTACCCTTCCCTGCCGGTCACGTGGCGGTTCTGACCAGCCCCTACAACAAGCGCGCGCCGGTCAACGGCGAGTTCCAGACCAAGGACGGCAAGACCTGCCGCGGTCCGGTGAAATTCCAGCTGGATATCTCCGCCAAGCCCAAGGCGGCCCGCGCAGGCGGTGCCAGGAAGAGCAAGGTGCAGAACGCACTGAAATCATAAGGTCTTTCCAGCCAGGCGGGCTGCGGACGCAACAGCGAAGGAGGTTGTGCCGCATGTCCCGCAGGAGATGCGAGCAATGCCGAAGCCAGTACCGCCGGGCCATTCCCAGGCCGGCAAGACCATAGATTCGGGTCGACTGGACCGGGTCGTCGCGGACGCCCGCCGCGCGCGCGACGAGCGCGAGAAGGGCTACCGCGAGCAGGCGCTCAAGCTCTATCCGTGGGTCTGCGGCCGTTGTGGCCGCAGCTTCACGCACGCCAACCTGCGGGAGCTGACTGTCCACCACAGGGACCATGACCATGACAACAACCCCGCGGACGGCAGCAACTGGGAGCTGCTCTGTCTCTACTGCCATGACAACGAGCACCAGCGCTACGAGGAGCACCTGGCCGCCGCCGGCCGGGGTGCTGGGCAGGAGCGGGGGACGACAACGACCCACAAGCCTTTCGAAGGTCTGGAAGCCCTGTTGAAGGACAAGAAATGACCATGGCCGAACGCCGCCGGACGAGGCTGGTGCGGCTGCACACAAGTAACGGAAACATGATGTAACTGCATCGCAATGAACAGCTCAGCCCCGAAGGGGCATGACATATCAGCCCAGGGCGTAGCCCTGGGTTTGTTGTCGCGTAGATTCAGTCCTGAAAGGGCGTGACAAAGACAGCCGCTCAGATGTCACGCCCTTTCAGGGCTGATTCCCTTCCAAGCCCCACCGGCTCGATATGATTGCCGTTACCCCGAGCATCGCCCTCGCGGATTCCGAGCTCGATGAGCGATTCCTCCGTTCTCCGGGTCCCGGCGGCCAGAATGTCAACAAGGTCGCGACCGCCGTTCAGCTGCGATTCGATGTGGAGCGCTCCCCCTCGTTGCCCTTGCCGGTGAAGCGAAGGCTGGTCCGTCTCGCCGGGCGGCGGATGAGCAACGAAGGTGTCCTGACGATCGAGGCCCACCGCTTCCGCACCCGGGAGCGCAATCGAGAGGATGCCTTGGAGCGCCTGGTCGAGCTGATACGCAAGGCGGCTCACCAGCCGAAGCTGCGCCGCAAAAACAAGCCTACCAGGGCATCGAAGGAGAGAAGACTGGAGTCAAAGCACCGGCGTGCCCGAGACAAAGGGCTGCGCGGAAGCCCGCGGTGGGAGGATTAGGGCCGCGCCGAGCGATCCACCGCCGGCTGTTCGGTTGAAGAGAGGTCTTCGCACGCCATGGAGTCTCTCTCGGGGCTTCGTGCATCAGACGCGATTGCCGGAGGAGGGTCGCATCTGATCCGGCCGGACCTGCGGTGTAAAATAAACATCGGCGTCGTCGAGATCTACGGACCGACCCTGCGCGTCTTCCAGGGGTTGATCATAATCCTTCCAGCCACGCAGCCCCGTCTGCAGAGAAACTACATTCTCGTACCCGAGAACCTGTAGCGAATTGGCTGCGAGGACGCTTCTGTGTCCGGACCTGCAGACCACAACGACCTCGCGTTCCCGCGCATTTACCAGATCCGGCACCGTCTCCTCGTACTCCCACTCGCAGGCGGACTCCAGGATTCCGCGCGGCACATTGATAGAGCCCGCGATGTGCATGGCGTCGAACTCGTTGGGCTCGCGTACGTCAAGAATCAACAGGTCCGGATTCTCCTGCAGGCGCTCCTCGAGGTCCCAGGGCATGATCTCCCGGATGTCCGTGAGGCAGTCACGGATCAATGCGATGAAATTCTTCATGGCAATAGCCTATTCGTGCTTTTATTCTTTGTTCCTGCGCGTCCCCTATCGAGCGGACCTGCATAACCGTCCGGTCGAGCGTCATCCTCGACGCTCGAGTCAGGTTGTAATCATGGGCGTGGATCATCTTGATATTTCTGGAAATTGCCCTGTAATCTCGGTGGTCTCGATGTTGGGGGCCGCGACAACAACCAGTGCAGCGAGGGCCAGTGCTTCGAGGCCGTATGAAGCAAGAAAGAGAAGAGAGCTCCCAAGTGTTCTATTGGGGTTTTCCGATACAGTTGACAAGACTGGGCCGCGATAAGGGCGATGTGGGGAAATGATGCCTTGGCGCCAGCCGCGTCTCAGAGTCGAGCCGGCACTCCTCCTCGGTCACGAAGGGTGGTGCCTCAGCCCGACCGCTAGACTTCTCGACCAGCAGCGGCACATCGAGCTCGCAGACTTGATCCAGATCAACACATATTGGCTGGATCGGGCCATGGTTCGTTCGAGATCTGCTATTCATAGTAAGGGAATTGTGGCGAAGAGCTCGGTGCCCGGGTGGCTTCACAGCCACTCGGTGTTGCGGGGGCGCTGCAAAGGCCGCGGCGAGTCTTTGCCTTGGCTGCGTCAGGCTATTACTTCGTCAAGGATGCAACAGAGAGGAGAAGTCAAATGTCTGCGATAAAACTCAGGGTACGACAGCGCATCCTGTCCGCAATTGCGCTGCTCGCGTTTACGTTGGTACCAGCGTTGGCTGCGCCGCCATTAGCGGATCTCGCCGGAGGACTGAATATCGATAAAGAGGCGATTTCTGTTTCAGGAATTTCCTCAGGCGCCTTTATGGCGCACCAGTTTCATATCGTGCATTCAGAGCACATCATGGGCGCAGGAGTCATAGCAGGAGGGCCGTATTACTGCGCTCGGGGGAGTATGCTGGATGCCGTAACCAAGTGCAGCAAATTCGTGGATCTCACCTGTGAAAAGCTCATGGCACTGATCAGTAGTGATGCTAGCGGCTGTGGCGCCACTGACAGAACACCGCAGAACGAGACTGAAGTAGAGCAGGTGGCGCAAGAGTCTTTCAATGAAGCAAGGAGGCAGAACAGTCTGAGCAACATCAAGAATGACAAAGTGTATCTGTTCAGTGGTCGGCACGATGCGATCGTCCCGCACGGCGTGATGGACGCTGTATATGCCCTCTACACGGACTCCGACAAGCTCGGGTTGAAGGAGGAGAACGTCGAGTACAATCGAGATTTCCCCGCACGGCACACGCAGGTGAGAGACAGCTTCAATCGGCCCGAGGGAGAGGTCGTTGGCAATTGTGCTCTACCGCCGGAGCCCCCTCCGCCCACAGACAGGAACTCGTTTATCGACGATTGCCAAGAAGTAGCCCGGGCGGCAATGCAGGAGGGCGGTTGCGTTTGTTCGGCGGATTCGCGGGCCGAATGCCCTCCGAGCGAGAGCAAAGAGCTTTGTGAGGATGTGGAGGACGTTGATCTCGCCGGAGCCATTCTCAAACATATTTATGGTAAAGAAGCCCTCGCCTCGGAGCGCGAAAAGACCGACGAGGACGATGTTCTGGTGTTCGACCAGAGGCGGATCTTCGAGCACTTTTTCCCGACCGGATGGCGCGTGCGGGCGCAAAACGCGTCCATGGCCAAGGGTGGCTATCTGTTTGTCCCGGAGTCCTGCAGGGAGGGCAAGAAGTGTAAGCTCCACGTTGCTTTTCACGGCTGCTTACAGGGTGGGAAGACCGATCAGCGACCGGGGCATTCAGGAAACCTGTTCTCAAAGTTCGCCGGATATAACGAGTGGGCCGCGGCGAATGATATTGTCGTGCTGTATCCTCAGGTCGAAGGACGGCAAGTTTCACCGCCGATGAATCCCCAAGGATGCTGGGATTGGTGGGGACAGAGCTATACCCACGAGGGCTACCATACGAAGCACGGCATTCAAATCAGAGCTGTCGCCAAAATGATCAACGAGCTCGTCGGCGAGCCGATACTCGACGTGAAGGCGGATTAGGCAATGGCCTTTTGCGCGTCGATAAGTGCATGATCCTTACATTATTGGAGGGAGAAATGGTAAAGACTCCTGAATCCTTGCAGAAATTCTCCAAGTCCCTGATGGACTTGGACATGACGAAGGGGGTTGAGCAGGTTCTCAATCAGCTCGCCGAGCTCAAGGTACCCGGCGTCGACATGGACGCCTTGGTGGCTAGCCAACGCGATAACCTGGAGGCCGTTGCCAAGGCTAACCGCGCCGCCATGGAAGGGCTGAAAGGGGTTGGCGAATGGCAGGTGAAAATCCTGAAACAAGCGATGGAAGATATCTCGGAGTCCACCGCCGCATTGACCAGGGCCGAGTCGCCACAGGCTGCATTGGTGGAGCAAGCCGAGGTAGCCAAGCGCGTTTTCGAGATGGCGGTAAAAAATATGCAGGATCTCGCGGATATTCTCCACAAGGCCAATGAGGATGCGACCAAGGTAATCGTGGAGCGCGTACCCGAGAGCCTCGACGAGATAAAGGAGGTGCTGAAGACCAAGAAGTAGGGTGGCTATGTGCCCGGAGGCGGGCGCATGCCGCGTTGCCGATCGAGCATCATTACCGGCCCGAGAGCCGCACCCTTGCCGGACGCCGGGAGGAAGCATCTACCTTGCGATCGACCCGGTTGCACCACTCGATGAGTCAGCTTTACATCCGTGAAGGGGGGCAGAGAAAGTCCTGGCGAGGAGCGTTGATAAAGGGTGCAGTAGCTCCGCTCCGCGGGGTTATGCGCGCCCGAACCGCTCGTAGACCTCTGTTTCCGCTGTGAGCCAATCTTCGAGCTCGTACCCCGGGGCGAAATCCCTCTTCACGGCCTTGAAATAGGCGCACTCCTCGATCAGATCCCTATAGATTTCATGGGCCGGCGTGGCCGGATCGCGTGATCCGTAGTAAACGAGGGCGTTCGACTTCGTAGTCATGTTCGAGCGGTCTCCACTCAATGTTGCACCATCTCGCCTTTCCTTTCGCGCACATCGAGGACGAACGAAGGTCGGGCTCGATTCCGGTACATAATTCTGCGCCAATCGTCCAACCGCCTCAACTGAAGCCATCCAGCGCGAAAGGCGCCCGGACGGAACCCCCTCGTGTTATGAGAAGGCATCGCCGGCGAGTACACTGACGCAGCTCCCCGGACCTCGGAGGATGGGCCATCGTGCAGCAATATCTCGATCTGCTTCGTGACGTCGTCGACAAGGGTGCGGACAAGTCCGACCGCACCGGGGTCGGCACCCGCTCGGTCTTCGGGCGTCAGGTGCGTTTCGATCTCGCCCGCGGATTTCCGCTGGTCACGACCAAGAAGATCCATCTGCGCAGCGTCATCTACGAGCTGCTCTGGTTTCTTGGCGGCTCGACGAACAACGGCTGGCTGCAGGAGAGGGGAGTGAGCATCTGGAACGAGTGGGCGGGTGCCGGAGGGGAGCTCGGTCCCATCTACGGACGCCAGTGGCGCAGCTGGGCGAGGCCCGACGGCTCCACCATCGATCAGATCGGGGATCTGATCCACGGCATCCGCACCAATCCCGACTCGCGCCGGCTGCTGGTGTCGGCCTGGAATCCGTCCGACATGCCGTTGGAAGGGATTTCCCCCCAGGAAAACGTGGACCGCGGACGCATGGCCCTCGCCCCTTGCCACTGCCTCTTCCAGTTCTATGTGCAAGGCGGGCGCCTCTCCTGCCAGCTCTACCAGCGCAGCGCCGACCTCTTCCTGGGTGTGCCCTTCAATATAGCCAGCTACTCCCTGCTCACCCATATGATCGCCCAGCAGTGCGATCTGGATGTCGGCGACTTCGTGCACAGCTTCGGCGATCTGCATCTCTACAGAAATCACCTCACGGAAGACATCGTCTACGAGCAGCTGCGGCGCGAGCCGCGTGCGCTGCCGCACCTGTCTATCCGACGGCGTCCGGCCTCCCTGTTCGACTACGATTTTGAGGATTTCCACTTCGAGGGCTACGATCCGTACCCGGCGATCCGTGCGCCGATCGCCGTGTGACTAAAATCGCAGGAGCGCCAGACTCATGACCCAAGCCTTCATCGACTACGGACTCTTCCTTGCCAAGACCCTGACCGTCTTTCTGATGGTCGGGGCCCTGCTGATCGCACTGGTCCGAGCCCGCCGCGGGCACCACGGAGATGGAGACAGGCTCGAGGTGGTCGATCTCAACGGCAAGCATCGGGCTATGACGCGGGTCCTGAAGCACGCCTCCTTGCCCAGGAAGGCATTTCTGAAGGCCCTGAAGCGTGATCGCAAGGCGCGCAAGGCGCATGACAAGAAAGGGGAGGGGGTACGGCGCCGGATCTTCGTGATCGACTTTCACGGCGACATCAAGGCATCCGAGGTCGGGTCTCTGCGGGAGATCCTCACGGGGATTCTCATGGAGGCCGGGGAGAAGGACGAGATCCTGGTGCGGCTCGAGAACGCCGGGGGACTGGTGACCGAGCATGGACTGGCCGCTTCCCAGCTGGCGCGGGCTCGGCAGCGAGAGGTGCCTCTCACCGTCGCCGTGGACAAGGTGGCCGCCAGCGGCGGCTACCTGATGGCCTGCGTCGCCGACCGCATCATCGCCGCCCCCTTCGCCATCGTGGGCTCCATCGGCGTCGTGGCGCAGCTTCCGAACTTTCACCGCCTCATGGAGCGCCGCGGCGTGGACTTCGAGCTGCATACCGCCGGCGAGTACAAGCGGACCCTGACCCTCTTCGGAGAGAACTCGGATGCGGGGCGGGAGAAGCTCCGCCAGCAACTGGAGGATACCCATTCCCTGTTCAAGGACTTCATCCGCGAGTACCGGCCCGACGTGGATCTGGCAAAGGTGGCTACGGGGGAATACTGGCACGGGTCTCAGGCCTTGGACCTCGGCCTGGTGGACGAGGTGAAGACGAGCGACGATTACCTGATGGACGCCGGCGACGAGGCCGACATTTACCTCGTGAGCTACTCGGTCCACAAGCGGCCCCTGGAGAGATTGCTCGGGTCCCTTCGGAGCACACTGCTGCGGGGGTTGGCGGGTCCCTGATGGCGAGCTTTTTCGGACATCTCTACGGCGGCGCAGTGGTGAGTGCCGGTGCTGCATTGGCCGTCGAGGGACTGAGGTGGGCACCCCCCGACCGGGTTCCGCTGCTTTTCGCCCTGGGGGTGGCCGGAGGGCTCCTGCCGGATATCGATTCCGACGGATCGACTCCCGTCAGGGTTTTTTTCACCCTCTTGGGGGTGACGGCGGCGTTCCTCACCTGCTTTTGGCTCATCGAGGACTACTCGGTCCAGGTGCTCGCGCTCGTCTGGGCCGGCGTCTTTCTCTTCGTGCGCTTCGGTGTCTTCGAGGTCTTCTCGCGCCTTACCGTACACCGCGGGATCTGGCACTCCTGGCTCGCCGCGGCCTTCGCGGGCCTCGCCCTCGTCGATGCCGTCTATCATTTCGGAGGTTTCTCGCCGTGGGAGTCCTGGCTCGCTGGCTTCTTCCTGGCCCTCGGTTACCTGACCCATCTATGCCTGGACGAGATCGCGAGCCTCGATCTCCTCTGTACCCGCGTCAAGCGCTCGTTCGGGACTGCGCTCAAGCCCTTCAGCATCGCGGCTCCCCTCGCCTCCGTGGCCATGCTCCTGGGCGTGCTCGTTCTCGCTCATCAGGCCCCGACCCTAGAGCCGGTCGTCGCGGCGGCGGGTCGTGTCCGTGCCGAGTATCTGTCGACTCCCTTGTGGGGCTTGCAGGGGCACAAAAAGCCGCAAGCCGAGCTTCTCTGAATCGGACGTTTGGAAGAAGTTGTCCCGATCTTCCCGGCGGGTCCCTATCTTCTAGAAAGTGGCCTCGTATTTCTTCCCGGTTTTCCAACCCTTCAGATACACCGATGACGACCATCCATCCCTATCCGCTGGCCCGAGTCGGGCTGATCGGCGGCGGCCAGTTGGGCCGCATGATCGTCAAGGCCGCCAAACGGCTCGGCTGCACCTCAGTGGTCCTGGACCCGGTCGAGGGCTCACCGGCCGGACAAATTGCGACCCGCCAAATCGTCGGTGATTACCACGATGCCGGCAAGATTCGCCAGCTCGCAGCGGATTGCGATGTGCTCACCTTCGAGCTGGAGGACATCGCAGCCGACACCCTGGCCGAGCTGGAAGCGGAAGGCCACCCCGTGCATCCGTCCGCATCGGTCCTGAAGGTCATCCAGGACAAGCTCACGCAGAAGCGGTTTCTCCAGGACCATGGCATCCCGACCCCGGAGCTCGAGGAGGTCCTGTCGCCGGAGCTGGAGCCGTTTCGTACCTTCGGCTTTCCACTGGTGCAGAAGGCGCGACGGGGCGGCTACGATGGACGCGGCGTGGCCGTGATGGTCACCGAGGCGGTGTTCGATAAGTGCCTGCCGGTGCCCTCGCTGATCGAGCGCTTCGTGGACCGGGCTAAGGAGATCGCCGTACTGGTAGCGCGCAGCACCACCGGGGAGATCAAGACCTACCCGGCGGTGGAGATGTGCATGCACCCCGGCGAAAACCTGTTGGACCTGTTGCTGGCCCCCGCCGACATCGATGATGCCGTGCGGGAGCAGGCCGAGGAGATCGCGATCCGTACCGTCGAGGCGCTGCAGGGCGTGGGGATCTTCGGCGTGGAGATGTTCGTGGACAAGGGCGGCCGGGTGCTGGTCAACGAGGTCGCCCCCCGCACGCACAACTCCGGGCACCACACCATCGAGGCCAACGTCACCGACCAGTTCGAGCAACACCTGCGCGCCATCCTCGGCCTTCCGCTTGGAAGCACCGAGACGCTCAGTCCGGCGGCCATGATCAACCTGCTGGGTATGCCCGGAGAGTCCGGCAAACCGGTGCTGCGCGGTCTGGACGAGACCCTGTCCATCCCCGGCGTGTGCCTGCACCTGTACGGCAAGGCCATCACCAGCCCGTTTCGCAAGATGGGCCACATCACTATACTGGATCGTGATATCGCCATGGCCATGGCCAAGGCCAAGGCGCTGCGGGTGCGCGACACTATCGAGATCGGATCGGAGGATGGGCTATGAGTGGGTACGTTTGCCCTAAAAAGCAGTTAAACCGCCAAGGCGTCAAGATCGCCAAGTTTTACAAGGAAATTCCCGAATACGGTGTCCGATTTTTTCACAAGCTCTCAGCCCCGAAGGGGCATTACATATCAGCCCAGGGCAACGCCCTGGGTTGGTTGGTGTGTCGATTCAGCCCTGAAAGGGCGTGACATGGACAGCCGCTCAGATGTCACGCCCTTTCAGGGCTGATTCCCCATCATCGTTACCCAGGGCGTTGCCCTGGGCTGGTATGTCACGCCCCCTTGGGGCTCGTCGGGCCTGGGGCAGAAGATCCCGCATCAACCACTCACTCGTTTACTTGCACGCAGCTGTACTAAAACCTCGAGGGCACAAAGCCTTTGTTAATGAGTCAAATTCTTGCAGTGCAGAATTCTTCTATCCTCTCGGGATCGGGATCGGGATCGGGATCGGTATCGAATTCCTTGCGGGTTCTTCCGATACCGAAAGCGTTCTTCATGGCTCGTTGGTCTGAGGTACAGCCCCTAGGCCAAGATCCGGCGTTCCCTACCGGTGGCGCAAGAGCAGTTGCATGTGGCCACGCAGGAACTCCAGGAAGGTGGCGGCCACCACCGACAGCTGCTTGCCCTTGGGCCGCACCAGGTACCAGGCGCGCAGGATTGGAAAGCCCTCCACGTCCAACTCGGCCAGCTCCCTTTGGTCGGGATCCGAGCTCAGAGTGCTGCGCGACAGCAAGGCCAGTCCCAGACCACCCGCCACAGCCTGCTTGATGGCCTCGTTGCTGCCCAGCTCCATCTTGATTTGCAGGGGGCTCGCGCTCCTGGAAAACCCGCTCCATGGTCATGCGCGTGCCGGAGCCCCGTTCGCGCACCAGGAAGGTCTCGCGAGCCAGCTCGGCGAATGGGATGCGCTCGCGTCCGACCAGGGGATGGGTTGCGGGGGCCAGCACGATGAGTGGATTGTCCATGAAAGGCTCGCTTTCGGTTTCCATGCCCTCCGGAGGCACGCCCATTACGTAGAGGTCGTCCCGGTTGCCGGCCAGGCGGTCCAGGAGCCGGTCTCGGTTCACGACCTCAAGGGCGATGTCGATGCCCGGGTACCGGGCACAGAAGGGGCCCAGGATACGTGGCATGAAGTACTTGGTGGTGGTCACCGCGGCGACCCTCAGCCGGCCCTGCTTGAGCCCCTTGAGATTGGCGATGGTCTGCTCGAAGCGGCCCCAGGTGCCCAGCCAGTCGGCGCAGGTGGCGTAGAGCTCGCGGCCGGCCTCGGTGAGGAAGACCTTCTTGCCCAGCTGCTCCAGCAAGGGCAGCCCCACCTGCTCCTGAAGCAGTCGGATCTGCTTCGACACGGCAGGCTGGGAAATACGCAGCTCCTCGGCCGTGCGGGAAAAGCTGAGCAGCCGGGCCACTGCCTCGAAGGCCCGCAGGTGGCGCAGGGTGGCATGCATCATGGCCGGCTATTGTCCTCCGAAAGAATAACCAAAAGGAAATCGTTCCCATGGCGATTATTCATTATTTATCCTAATCATATTTTCCTAGACTTCTCTGCCACGGGCGGCGCTTCACCCCGTCGCCATCAGTAGAGTAGAGCCTCGGTGTACGACTGCGGCATTGGTGAATTCGGTATTGCGTACCCGCCAATGTTCTTTATGCGTCTGGCCAGACGCCCAATGTCACAAGTCGTTTCCCTCGGCCCCCTCGTCAAACCGTACGTCGGGTTTTCCCT
>Ga0210085_1000479_pt1 | contig 16820 bp, 15 predicted proteins | sample China_Galinas_PW_5_FD_184866 | JGI IMG/M metagenome (GOLD analysis project Ga0210085, IMG submission 184866) | Wetland microbial communities from San Francisco Bay, California, USA, that impact long-term carbon sequestration - China_Galinas_PWC_D1... | ecosystem: Environmental > Aquatic > Marine... | reverse complement strand
GACGCTCTCCGCCAGAGCCGCAACACTCGCTACGGGCGGGTGGTTAGCCCTTACGAGAAATCCTCCCGATTCCTCTCCCGACCGGGACTTGCACCCGGCAAGAAGCGCCAAGCTTCGCTTGGCGCACCAACGTCAAGCGTAAGCCGACGTATACTGCGCCGCGCACAAAACTAAAAACAACTCCAAAGCTCGACGGCGCAGTATGCGGTCGGCTTGACGCGCATGTTAGCGGAGTTTGGTATTGACCGGAAAATGCTTACTCCACTCCAGGTAAAAAGGTGCGAGAAACTCACCCATATTTCTAGATGTTGCTGCCACGTCCTTTATAGTACCATCTTGCCTTCTCATTTGCTCAATAAGCAACCAGTCATCAATAAGGCGAAATGCCGGACAAAAATCATACGCGTCTCTTTGCAAAGCTTTAGCTTCATATAATCCTCCTGTGCAGTTAACTTCTACAACTAAGGGGTTGGTTTCTGAGTATAGATTCGTGATGTGAACTATCGTCTCGTCGGAGACGTATTTTTTAAATGAAGCCTCGAAATGAGCCCTAAGAGAATCAAAATCACGCCACCACGAAACAAGCAAATACGAGATATGAAAGATAAGTTCCTGCGATGTCTCCTCGGGAAGGTGAAATGATACACACCCCATTCTGGATGCTATAAGAGAACTCAAAAGCGTCTCAACGTTTTGTTTTCTGTCAGAGTTATTCCAATTGAATAGTTTATATGTTCGCAACAATGACGCTAAATCTTCAAATACCCATGCTACTGACGATACCATCCGCGATGTGTTCGGTTCTTTCCCGTAGTATTTACCGTAAATAAAATCGGATTCACCAGATGTGTTTATATTGACAATATGGGTTCCGGGGTTCAGGAAAAAGTGCATACAAAGAAAAACATTAACAACGCGTACCAGCGATGATGGGTAATTGTCCGAGCTATCATTCAGCCCTTCGTCAAGCGACTCTCCAAGCAAAAACAGTACAATTGGCGCGGACGATGCATAACAGCCGATGGCTATGAACTGACTTTCGGTTAGATCCTCGCCCCACTCCTGTTTTTCGATACCTCTGGAAATGAGGATAAACAGCCGAAATGTCGCGTACATATCAGCCATTAGTTCTGCTGAGCGCCGCTTTTCGATCTCCTGCTTTTCCTCATGCCTACACGACTTTGAGTCCGTCCTGGGATCGTCTCGCTCCGCCATGCCAAGTTTTTGCTTTTTCTTTTTGAAATATTCTGCATGTCCACAAAGAAAGTGGCCCAACTCATGTGTAAGCACCCATAATAAAGACAGCGTACACTGCCTCGCGAACCACTTGGAATCATGTTCATCAGGGCTACTCAGGAAGTGACAAAGCCGAGCCTCTGCAATACCACGGAGAAAGCTGCCAAAATTATTTCCGAGGAACTTCGTAAAATTGCTTGAAAATATACCTCCTAATACGCCGCTGAGAGTCTTTGATAAATGTGTGCAGCGGAACGTGTTCTCATCCATCACGCCTGATTCTCTTGTCTACCTTACAGAGGAGGTTTTGAAGCGTGGTGGCGTGGTTGAACGCGACGCGCTCCAGGCGCAGGACGTGCTGTATCGGAGTGAGGTAAAAGCGGTCTTGGCGCCCCTGAATGGCGGATGCGAAGATGTGCAGAGCGCGATCGATGCTGGGCTTGTCCCTTGTTAGTTGGACGGCGTTTCGTACCTTGCGCACTTTCTGGTGCTGCTCTTTTGACAAGCACAGTTGTTCGGCTGGAATGCGCTGAGTGAGGTCGGTGAGCTGATTGGCAATACGCTGAGTGATTCGCGCCTCCTTCCGCAGCAGAATTCTTAAGTACTTTGGATGGTTAGTGCGGATCACGGCACGAAGAAAGCGGCGGAATCTCAGCAGCAGTTTGTGGCGTCTATCGCTTTGGCCCGTTATGGTGAAGGGAATCGCCGCGTGTTCTAAGTACCTTGCGAAGGTCTCCGACGATCGGCGAAAGCGGGCAAGGACGGCGATGTCTTCGGGCAGAACCCCTTCGTTGAGCAGTTTCTGCATTTCCCGCACTGCGTGTCTGTACATCTGGTTGCGGCTGTTGGCGGCGATCATGTGCGGGACTGGCCCATGCCCTGCGCCGATAATGCGCTGATCGTAGCCGTTCTGCTTCAGCACCTTGTTGACGAATGCAGCGCTTTCCACGGTCAACCGGTGAGACTGGTTGAGCGAAATCGTGCGGGCATCGGGGAATTGTTCTTTCAGCTCCTGCAGTGCGTCGGTACGTGCGCCGCGGTACGTGTGAACCACTTGCAAGTCGTCGCCGACGATCAGCACCGTCTCGATGTGCCGCGCCAGCAGTCGCACAAGCGCTCGCTCCTGAGCGTTCATGTCTTGGAACTCGTCGACCGCCAGAAACTTGAGCCTGCGGCGCAAACGGTTTCGGTAGCCGGCGTCGGTCTTTGGCGCCTTGAGGACCAGTGAGATCATGTCGTGAAAGCCAAGCATGTTCTCCCTTCGCTTGGTCTTCGCGTAGTGCTTCAGAAACGCCATGATTAGGTCGATCTTGGCGTTGCTTACTCGGTGTTCACTTAGAAAGTCTCTTACCCTGGTGCGGCGCTCGTAATGCGCATGAAAGGCTTTAATCAGCAGACCAGTGCGGATGGGGCCTTCTAACCGGAAATAGCGCTTGTACTGCTTATTGAGGTAGCTATGCTCCCGCTGCCCCAGAATCTCGTACTTCGAGGTCGCCCCGAACCGTTCTGGGTCTTCTTGAAGGAGACCAAGACAGAAAGCGTGCAAAGTGGACGCAGCAATCCCGGTCAGGTCTCGGTCGTCACATCGGCTTTTCAGCTCCTCTGCCATTTCCCTGCTGAAGGTGACGGCCAGCATTTGCTCTGGCGGTATCGACCAGTCGTTGGCGGCCCGAGCCAGGCTCTCGATAATCGTGGTCGTCTTCCCCGAGCCCGGACCGGCGTCGATAATCGTTACCTGGCCCTGGTTTATGCGGGGGACGCTGGTGTGCTTGGTTGCAGGGTCCATCATGAAACTTCCGTTGATGATCTAACTGACACGGCCGCGCTGCCCTGAGGTCTTCACTGGAGGCAAGGCAAACGCTGTGCCCTTACGTACTATTTAAAGGGGTCCATGCGTCGGGACGGCTGCCTATGCCCTGGTCGCCACGTGGCGACAAGACCATGAACTACACATGGATTTATGAACGTGGCCACCTCCGCGCAAAGGCCATCCTTGGCATGCTCTGGCCTTGTTAGCCGAGTTCTCTGAGCAGTTCCAAAAGCTTTCCTCGTTCTGGAGAACTCAGTACCGCCAGGTCTTGGAGCAATTCCTTATGGTTTCCGGTCTGGCTTAGCAGCCCTGTTATGGCCGGCAGCAGTTTGCCCTCCTTCAGTACCTTTGCTAGAATCCGCCTGACCCGTTCCGAGGCCGCGGAGGAGCTACAACGAGCGGTGGCAGCTGCTTCCGGCTGGTCTTCTCCATCCGCTTGGCTTGTATCGTCTGCCTTCTTGCGGGGATTCCCTCGCTCGCCAGTGCAGACTTGGAGCACTCATCACCGTCTGACGCCCGCTGGCTGCGTTCTGCCTCCGCCTTGCCGGCAGAACGTTGCTTCAAGCATCGGAGCTTCTTGGCGATCTTCTTGATGTCGGACGATCCGATCTCTCGGTATGAGCCCTTCTCCCTCCGGGCCTGTTTTAGAACGCGGCCTTGATCCTCCTCCAGTACCCAAATTCTCAGCGTTCTGTGCGAAAACTCGGGAAGTTCGCCGGGAGGCAGACCAAGCCGGTAGTCCCCATCTGCGGCCAGAACCTGTCGGTTAATCGTCGACCGGTGACGGCCGTCTCGAGAGTACGAACATAACTCGGCGAAGTATTCCTCTTTAGTCATCTTCAGCGTCGCAAGACCGTCCCGCTTTAGCATCACATAAACGGCGTGTCGCAAAAGAGTGGCGCCTCTGACCAGCTCACTAGCACCGTCCCGGCTAAATTCCTCAACCTCCCCCAGCTCATCGTCGGTTAATGGTTCGCTACTCGCGGCTAGCTGCTTCAAGCGATCGCGCTTCTGCTTCGGGTGCATAGCTGTCTCCTCTCATCTAATCGGACTCTAAAAAAACCAGATCGTCGAGATGTCATACTCGCCATCCTGCGTGCTTGTCGCGTCGGAGTCCGAGCAACTCATCATTAATGCGGGCAGCCATCGTTGGCGAGCGCTGGCCTCGTTACCCTCGGATCTGTCGCAGCGTTTCTGCCCTGCGAGGTATTGAGAAGCCACGCCCGCTCGCCTTACACGAATGCTCTCGCTTGATCGCGATGGTCTTCTCGGAAACCTCCATCATCTCTTCGTACTCGAGATACTCCGCCATGGAGGTGGCAATGTCGTACGAGCCCGACGACGTCTTGCCTTCAGCGCTGCTACCAGCTTTCCGCTTTTCTGGCCCGTCGCTATCTTCCTTTAGGCGACAAAAACGCTCCGCGGCCGACAAGACCGACGATTGCGTGATTCTTCGGTGTGCGTAGTTCTTCTCGAGGGCTTCGTCCAATACCCGTTCCTGCTCATCCTCGTTTCCTCGCAAAGCAGTCCCCGCGTTGTGGACGTCTCTCGTGCAGTCCTTGCAGTTCTCAAGACGCCCTTGGGCCTCCCGCGGCGGTTAGCTTCCCGCCGTCGCTTTCCGGCTGTGAGGACGGAACTCTGCACTTTATGATGAATCGGTTCACAACTATCTCCTGACGTTCGTACGTCGTCTCGGTTCAAATAAACCGCTTGCTGCCAAGCATGGATGTGTCCGCGGTGAGATTCAGAGCAGGCGCGTTCGCGCAGGGGCAGCACCTCGTTACCGGCGCCCCTCAACCCCTACCCCTTCCACATCCTCCATAACCGACTCCAGGTCGTCGTCTGAGCACAGATGAATGCGCCAGACGATCTTGGATTCGATGACCGCGAGGTAGCTGCCGGCGTCGATCAGGGTGTAACCCTGTCTCACGACCTTCTGCTTGCGGGGCAGGGGCAGCGCGTTCATCTCGTCTGCAAGCTCCTGAACCCGCTCTGTCGTCAGGTGCTCGGGCGGCTCATCCGCGCTTTTCTTGTACAGGGCAGCGACATCCTCACGAAGCGCCCGAAAAGCGCCCCTGTTACGCCGGTTGAACTTGTGCTCGTAGACTGCGCGAAGGATCTCCGCGGGACGGCCTAGGAGTTTCGGATTCGCCTCGACGATCTCGGCCCCCTTGTCGCTGGGCAGCTTCCTTAGCTTCTGAATGTCAGCGGACGAGATCACCTGGGATCGGTCTTCGAACGGCACCAACAGCAGCCCCTCGCGCCCCAGCTCGTAGGCCAGACGGCCGTAGTTGCTAGGCCACATCGAGCGGACTTCGAGCCCCCTGCACAGGGTCTTGTTCAGAATCGTGAACTTGCCCGGTTCTCGGTCATCCACCCCCTCCTCATAGAGCCTCTCCAGGGCCTGGGCGACGCGCCTCTCGTCTGGTCTCGACATACTCAACCTCCCGCGGCTCAGCCGCCTCGACGAAACAGAAATTACAGCATATGCCCTTTTCGCGTGTTGCACAAGTCCCATGATGTATCTATAGTCGTAGACTACGAAACTTAATCGCAGGATGGAGTGATGGGTCTGGCCTGGCCACCGCGGTCTTCGGCGGTGCAGCTGGCCCTACGGCGAAGAACCATGAGAGATGAGGAGCTTTCAGCGAGGAGTGCTCGCGCTGCGCCCAGTCGGCACGACGGCGAGGACGGTGCGTACGCGCTGACCGAAACACGCTTGCTCACATATCCGGAGGTGGCCGATCGCATGCGAGTGAGCGTGCGTACGGTGCGCCGTTTGGTGGATGAGGGGGAATTGCCCGCCGTCTACATCCGTCGCAGTCCACGAATCCGCGCGCTGGACCTCGGTAACTACCTAAATTTATTGGATAAGTCATGCTATAATCAGCAGCGCGTGGGGTTGGGTGTGCGTGACTCATCGAGAGGGCAACGCACATGCCAAGACGCAACGACCAAGACGGCCTGTACCAACGGCCGGACTCGAAGAAGTACTGGGCGAGCTTCGTCGACGGACGCGGCAAGCGAACTCGCCGATCTACTGGGACTGTCGACCGCAAGGAAGCCGAGGCGCTCCTAGCGAAGTGGAAGTTGGAGGCGCATCAGGAGCGGCATTGGGATGCACCGCCACCGATTACTTTCGAGGAGGTAATGGTGACGTTTCTCCAAGCCACTGCGAACGTCAAACGCAGCCATAGGGACGACAAGCTACACACCCGGCAGTGGCAGGTCAGCCTGCAGGGGCGGGACATGCGGACGCTGACGCCTCAGGACATCCGGGCACACATCGATCGGCGATCCGAGGAAGGGGTGACGAACGCGACGATCAATCGAGAGTTGTCGCTGCTGTCAGCGGCCATCAACTTCTACAACAAGGAGCACATGGAGGCGCTGCCGAACCCGACGAAGGGACGGAAGCTGCGGGAGCCTGAAGCGCGTATTCGCTGGCTGTCACATGAGGAAGCCGACCGGCTCATTGCGGCAGCGCAGGGTGCCCAGCGAGCACCACACTTGGCGGACTTCATCGTGCTGGCCTTGCACACGGGATGTCGCAGCGGAGAACTGCTGGGGCTCCAGTGGTCACGCGTGGATATGAAGGAGCGCTTGATCCATTTGGAGGGGGAGCACACCAAGGCGGGTAAGCGGCGGAGCGTCCCCTTGAACAGCGAGGCCCACCGAGCGCTGCTAGCCAGAGCCAACGTTCGGGCTACGCATTGCCCAGGCAGTCCATGGGTGTTCGCCAACGAGACGGGGCAGCGTATCCAGAGCGTCAAGCGGAGCTTTGCAACGGCGTGCCGGCGGGCGGGGATCGAAGACTTCCGCATCCACGACCTTCGCCATACCTGCGCCGCGTGGCTGGTAAGCGCAGGGGTTGCGCTACCCGAGGTGAGGGATCTCTTGGGTCACAGCTCCATCACCATGACCGAGAAGTACGCTCACCTGTCGCCGGATAACGTACGGCGGGCTGTAGCTGTACTGACATCGAGGAAGTGAGTCACGTTTTAGTCACGGTACCCCGTGGCGGCCGACGAAACGCAACGTAACTCTTTGAAAAATGGAGCTGGCGATAGGATTCGAACCTACGACCGGCTGATTACAAATTGGCCGACAACACTGTAACTTCATGTTTTTCTAGCGTAATTGAGCGCACTGGAGTGCACTGGAAAGCACAAGAGATTTCTCTACAAAACATCGAATTAGCGCTCATCGGCGCACTGCAGCGAACATAAGGGAAACTCCGTGGTGTTCCGCCAGTGTTCCGATTTTCTGCGTACCCCGGCGCTTCTTCGGCATCTTTTCGCGCTCCGCAATTACAGCTCCGTCTTGCGGTGGACTTTGACAATACGCCACGAAAGTAGCCAGGCAGCGGTTCGGGACGTGGTTCGGCCTCTGCGATCTGACCGTCGCCCAACACTGCTATTCGCCATCGCATCACCCTTGGGGGAAACCCTATTGGCGTACCTTCAAACGCTGGCTCTGCTTCTCTGCTCGGATCTCGTTCAGCCCTCTGAAGATGGAAGGCACCCCGTGATCACTTGACACTATCACAGAGATGCAACCAAAATGGTTGCGTCCTTGCGTGAGAGAAATCCTGATGTCATCAATCACCATAAAAGACGTACCGGACAGGCTGCTCGAGCGTCTGCGTCGACGGGCCCAAGCGGACAAACGAAGCATGAACCGGGAAGCGATCCACCTGTTGGACTTGGCCCTCACCAACCAATCATTTGACCAGGGGGTTGGTGGCAAAAGCCGGGACATCGAAGACCAGATTCAAGCCTGGCGGAGACTTGCGGGGCAGTGGGACTCTGATCTCGACACCACCGCTGAGATCGAGCAGATCTATGCCGCACGCACTCCTGGACGGCGAGTCGACTTATGAAGTTGCTGGATACGGATGTCTGTGTCGAGCTGCTCAGGGGTAACGAACAGGTCATCGAAAGCCGGCGGCGGACACTGGACGAGGTGGCAACGACCTGGATCACGGCCTGCGAGCTCTCCTACGGGGCAGCCAAGTCTCGCGCTCCCGCGAGAAATCAGACGCTCGTATCGGAGCTCCTTGCGACCCTGCGGGTCGTTGGGTTGGATCACCCTGCCGCACAGGTGTTTGGCCGGATCAAATCGGTTCTGGAGCGCGCGGGCAATATCCTCGCCGACGCAGACCTCATGATCGCGTCAATTGCCCTAGCCCAAGGCGCCAGCTTGGTCACTGGCAATCGGAAACACTACGATCGCATCGAGGGTCTGCGAATCGAAGACTGGATTCGCGGCCAAGGCGATTAAGGCCTGCCAGACAATTTCCGCCGACTTCACCCTGTATCGATGAGTGGCATATGAACCGACACACCCGCGACGACAACCTTGCCGATCTCGACGGACTGATCGAGGAGATTATCGTCGATACGTATGACGAGAGTGAGCAGCTCTCGGCATTCCAACAGGCGTTTGAAGATGACGTCCCGATGCCGGTGGATGCCTTCGTCATCGGCGAGCCTGTGTCGGTGATCGCCATACTCTATGACGGCAACGAACGCCGCGGGCTGACGGCGAGATGCCGTCGCGAAGATGGCTCCGAACATGTCGTCGCGGTCCCCGACGTCTCGTTTCCCCAGGGATCGAGCGGTGCTCGGTACCTGGCCGCCTATCGTAAATGGCTCGGTCTACCCCCCTTCATTGCCGACGCATCGGCGCCTTCGAGCCGCAAGCGCAGACACAAGGCCGCCGCGGGCGACATTAACCTGGACGAGCAGGTCGGTTTGGTGGCCCTGTCGGTCAAGGAACGGACGGCGCGTTGTAGGTTGCTGTACAGCGACCGAATCATCACCCTTCGCGCGAGCGGCCTATGGAACCTGGTGCCCGGCGAGATCGTTACCGTAAACCCGCACAAGCAATGGCGCTATGGGGGGCATCCGTACCTCTCCGGTGAGATCGAAAGCGCACGACTCGATGTGGCGGCACTCGACCTCAAGCCCCTTCGTCTACAGGAGCTCGGTATCTGGAACCCGGACGAGCACTATTGGGGCGAGGCGAACGAGCCCATCGAGGAGTGGGCAAAACTCATCGTCGCCCGCGGATCGCGTCCTCAATTCGAGCTGGAGCAGGTGCTGCCGGGTGCCGATCCCGCGGACCCATTCGCCGACCCCATCAGCGAGGCGAACGATCTGAAAGACGCAGGTGACCTGGAGGCCGCACGCCGGCGACTCATGGAGCTCTGTGAGTCTGACCTTCGTTGCCTCGATGCCCACGCCCACCTTGGCAACCTCGTGTTTGATCACGGCCCCAAAGAGGCGATCCGCCACTACGAGGTTGGTGTGCGCATCGGCGAGCTCTCGCTCGGCGACGGCTTTGACGGTCTGCTTCCCTGGGGCCTGATCGACAACCGCCCGCTGCTGCGCTGTATGCACGGCTATGGATTGTGCCTGTGGCGCCTCGGTCGACAACCTGAAGCGCGGCACATCTTCGATCGCATGCTGTGGCTCAATCCCGCGGATAATCAGGGGGTGCGGTTTCTCATCGCGGATATCCAAAACAGGCGGACTTGGGAGGAATGCCAGGATGCGTGATGGGCTCGTGCCAAGCGCAGACAGATTCGCTCCAACATGGCGGAGTGATGCAAGCACCAAAAATACCGGCCCAACAGCACAGACATGGGAGAAATAGGAATGGATCTCAGCATCCTGAAAGACACGCCGCCTTGGGACTGGCCGGAAGACACCGCCAATCGGCTCCTCGACATTCTGCGCAACCGCGAAGCTAACCAGACAGATCGCAAGCTGGCCGCCGAGCTTGCAGGCACCGGTACAGTCATCAATGACGACATCGGCTCCGCGCTGCTCTCTATTGTATGCGACAGCGAGGAGACGCAAGACACGAGAGCCGCCGCGGCTATCGCGCTCGGTCCGGCCCTCGAGCACGCGGGCAGTATCGGATTCGAAGACCCCGACGATATCCTGCTCTCGGAGCAGGCCATTCGCCATATTCAAGAATCACTGCGAAAGCTCTATCTGAACGCGGCCGTCCCGGATGAGGTGCGGCGAAACATTCTCGAAGTGGCGGTACGTGCCCCGCAGGACTGGAGCCGGGACGCCGTTCGTGCCGCCTACGCAAGCCCTGCTGAGGCTTGGACGCTCACGGCCGTCTTCGGAATGCGGTTTGTGCCTGGTTTTGAAGATCAGATTATCGAAGCGCTTACGAGTCCGAATCAAGACATCTACTACCAAGCAGTGTGCGCCGCGGGCAACTGGGAAATCGATGCCGCCTGGCCGCACATCGAGACGATTCTCCGTGCAGACTCGGTTGACAAGCCCTTGTTGCTCGCCGCGATCGAGTCCGCCATCTCCATCCGACCACGAGCTGCGGTCGGGCTTCTAACCGAGCTCACCGACTCCGAGGACGAGGACATCGCCGACGCCGCGTTCGAGGCGTTGGCCATGGCCGAGGCCCCCTTGGCGTTTGACGACGAAGACGACGAGGACGATCTCGAGCGCTGGTAGCCACCTGATCCGCAATACCCGTTCTCTGCGAGCATTCAAGGCAAAGACAAACCACTACAGATGTCCTCCATTCCTCAGAAACTCGCAACGCTTCTCGGGCAGATTCGCCGCCCGGGCGACTTCTACGCCACCGGTACCATCGACATCCACCCGCCACGGCTGGAGGTAGAGAGCGTCGGCCAAATCTCGCTGCCGCTTCTACCGGCCCAGGCCGAGCAGATCATCGCCGTGTCGGAACGCGCCCCCTATGGCCTGGGTACCGAGACCCGGTTGGATACGAACGTGCGCCGCACCTGGCAGATCGGGGCCGAACAGGTCCGCATCTCAGGCAAGGTGTGGGATCAGGACTTATCGGTGATGGTTGCGCAAGCTGCAGAGGGGCTGGGGATCACGGGACCGGTGCAGGCAGAGATCTACAAGCTCCTGGTGTATGACACCGGCAGCTTCTTCGTCCAGCACCGCGACAGCGAAAAGGCGCCGGGCATGTTCGCCACGCTGGTGGTGGTGCTCCCGTCGGACTACGACGGCGGCGAGCTTCGGGTGCAGCACAAGGGGCGCGAGGTGCGTCTCGATCTGCGCCGAGACGAGCCCTCGGAGGCGGCCTTCGCTGCTTTCTATGCCGACTGCCTGCACGAGGTGCTGCCGGTTGTCTCGGGCTACCGATTGGCGTTGATCTACAACCTGGTTCGCAAGGAGGCGCAGCCACTTCCGAAACCACCGGACTACGAATCAGAGCAAATGCAGGTGGTGACCCTTCTGCGAGCCTGGACTGGACAACAGGAATCGGTGCACGAAATGGATTCGGGTCCTGACAGCACGCCAACCAAGCTCATCTACCCGCTCGAGCACGCCTATACCCAAGCAGAGCTTGGATTCTCTGCCCTGAAGGGGGCCGACGCTGCGGTAGCTGGGGTCATGACCGAGGCAGCGCACCAGGCCGACTGCGACCTCTATCTGGCGTTGGTCTCCATCGCCGAGAGCGGCTGGGCCGAGTACGCGGGTGGCGGTGGTTATAGGAGAGGGTATTGGGACGATTCCGAGGCGGAATTCGAGGTCGGGGAGGTCGAAGAGAGCAGCCTTACAGTCCACGATTGGCGGCACCCGGATGGCAGCTGTCCGCCGTTGGGGCCATTGCCGTTCCTACTGGACGAGCTCTCTCCGCCGGATGCCTTCGACGACCTGGAGCCCGATGAGCTCGACTTCCAGGAGGCCACCGGAAACGCAGGAGCTACCTTCGATCGTCTCTACCAGCGGGCCGTCTTGGTTCTCTGGCCGAGATCACGCCAGAGTGAGGTCGTTTCCAAGGGGGGACTGCAAGCCAGCGTCCCCTTCCTCGGGGAGCTGGTTCGGCGTTGGCAGGACAGCCGCGCCGACTCTGAGGGTGTCTTGTGGCGGGAGGCGCACGGGCTCGCTGCGCAGATCCGGCGCGACTGGCCTGATGCGAGTTGGACCCGGCAGCGGGCGAGCGACGACGGCTCGACCGGGGCTCTGCTCCAGCACCTGATCGCCCTTGGTGATATCGCGGAGATCGACGCCTTCCTGGCACAGCGCACTGCCGACGGGGCCTATGGCAAGAACGATAACCAGGCCGTCACTGAGGCCCTGAGGCAGGTAACGCCAACCCGTGCAAGTGAGCTGCTCACGGCGATTATTTCCCACAACGCGCCGGCTCGGTCGGCTGCCTGCGCGGACTTGCTGGCCCGCTGTGCTACCGCGAGCTTGGTCCCGGCGACGCTCATGCGCCCGGCGGCAGAAGCGCTGGTCCAGTCCTTACCCGACGGTAAAGCGCATACGCCTACAGCCGACTTCAGTCATCGGCCCCAGGCGCCGACCAGCCAGATGGTCGTCGACGTGCTGAACGCCCTCGAAGGCATCGATCCTGCGTTGGCCGCTCGAGCCCTGACGCATTTCGTCTCCTACCCCGAGCCCTATCCCATGGACGAGGTGCTGGTGCCCACGGCCCTGTCTCTCTACGAATCGGGGCATGCGCGCGGATACGCCTCCGCCCAAGCCCTGCGTGAGGCCGTCGTCGCCCACCTGAGCCGACGGATCGTCGAGCCCCTGGAGCCCCCTGCCGACTGGCGCCGTCCGAGCGCTGTTTCCTGCACCTGTACCTATTGCCGGGACTTGAGCCGCTTCCTCGCCGACCCGGCGCAGTCCACCTGGATGCTCAAGGCGGCGCAAACAGAGCGCAGCCATGTCGAGAGCTCCATTCGCAGCAACACCTGCGACCTGGACTTCGTCACCGAGAAGAGGGGTCGCCCCTACACCCTGCGGTGCACCAAGAACCATGCCAGCTACCAACGGCGCGTCGAGCAACGGCGCCAGGACTTGGAGCGCCTCGCTCGACTAGATGGCAAGACCTCGGACGAGCCTTGGCTAATGTTTCGGTCGAGGTAGGTGGCCTTCAGATCCCCGGAGCACAATTTGATGATTTCTTGGTGCTTCCGGCGGCGCTACTACCCCAGGGCATGGCATTGGCCGGACAATCAATCGAGCACCCCACAGAAACCTCGAATTCTTCAAGGTGCCCTCAGCTGTACCGCGAGATCCTAATCCGCTCTCCTCTTACGGTAACGATCGCACCGTTCGCCAACGCATCTCCAAAGCGTTCCAGAACCTGCCGAGTCAACTCGATCCGCCGGTCGGCCGGAACGTCGGGAAGTCTCAACAGCCCTTTGTGACTCAGCCCTTGCAAAAAAACGAGGTCCCCGAAATCGGTATCAATGGTGATCAGGATTCTGTCTTCCGCGGTTGCCAGTGCAAGTAGGGCCTCGTCTCCGGGATCCGGTTCCCAAACCCAAGCACCGACTACATCGTGGCCCTCGTCAGACAGCCATTTTGCCAATCGTCTCCCGGCACATCGATCGACGAGAAACCTCAAGCGCCCGCAACCTCGACCGCTGCGAGCGAGTCATGGGCGATGACCGTATAAGCGTAAGCGAGGCAGGCTCGGATATCCTCGGGCTCGAGCTCAGGGTAGTCTTCGCGCAAGGCGTCTTCGGACACACCTTGGGCAAGCAATCCCAGTATTAGCTCGACGGAGATCCGCATATTCCGAATAATCGGCTTACCGCCGAACACGTCCGCTCTGCTCGTGATTCTGTGGAGAAGGGCTGAATCGACCACTGTATTGTCTCTGTGCGCTACTTTGGTACGATTATAATCGTTCGATCTTGGGAACGGCGTCCAATATGGGCGACACAACAAACCCACAAGCGGCTATCAAGACTCCAGAAAACCAGTCGCTGGGGGAGGCGAGACCAAGCACGTCATCGGCTGCTCGGAACAACCTGAAAGCAGCGCCGACCCTCCCGGATCGTGGGGGCGATGCCGTGGACGATCGATGCGCTGGGTCCGACACTCTGGCCCGGCTGCGGGTCGAGAATGCCCGCCTGATCGGACTTCTGGAGGCACATGGCATCGAGTGGCGGTCGCCTCCAGAACCTCCGCCTCCCGCTCCGGCGCAGGACACCTCCAAGCTATCGGCGCCGGAGAAGGTGACCCTCTTTCGTCGACTATTCCGGGGTCGCGACGACGTTTATCCCGTCCGCTGGGAGAGCAAGGTAAGCGGCAAGTCGGGCTATGCACCCGCCTGCGCCAACGAGTGGCGCGAGGGCGTTTGTGACAAGCGCCGGGTGAAATGCACGGACTGCGGCAATCGCCGGTTGCTCCCGCTGAGCGATTCGGTCATCTATGACCACCTGGCAGGCAAGCACACGGTTGGTATCTATCCTCTGTTTGAGGACGACACCTGCCATTTTCTGGCGGTCGATTTCGATGAAGCCGAGTGGCGCTCCGACGCTCGTGCCTTCGTCCAGTCCTGCGAGGAGCTCGGTATCCCGGTCGCGCTCGAAATCTCCCGCTCCGGCCAAGGGGCGCACGCCTGGATCTTCTTCACCGGTTGCGTACCGGCTCGCGATGCCCGTCGTTTGGGCACCGCCATCATCAGCCACACCTGTGCCCGCACTCGGCAGCTCGCGCTGAGCTCTTACGATCGACTCTTCCCGAATCAGGACAGGCTACCCAAGGGTGGCTTCGGCAACCTGATCGCCTTGCCGTTGCAGAAGGAGCCACGGGACAAAGGCTACAGCCTGTTCGTCGACAGCGACTGGCGTGCGTATGCAGACCAATGGGCATTTCTAGCCTCCGTTCGGTCGCTTTCACCGCAAGACATCGAGCCCGCCATTTCAAAGGCCGGCAGTGGAATCCATTCACTGGACGTCACTTTCATCGACGAGGAAGATCAGGCCCAGCCGTGGAAGGGACCGGGACAGGTGGCGAAGACGCTTCCAGGACCCATGCCAAAGACCCTCTCCGTGACGCTGGCCTATCGTATCTATTTCGAGAAGGCGCAGTTGCCGCAACCGCTGGCCAACCGTCTGATCCGGCTGGCCGCATTCCAAAATCCCGAGTTCTACCGGGCACAGGCCATGCGTCGGTCGGTCTGGGACAAGCCCCGAGTGGTCGGCTGTGCAGAAAACTATCCGAAACATATCGCGCTGCCGCGCGGTTGCATGGATGCCGCCATGGAACTCCTGCAGGATAACGCCATCGGCTGCGATCTCCAGGACGAGCGATACGCAGGCGAGACTATCGAAGTCGACTTCGCCGCTACCCTGCGCCCCGACCAAGAGGCGGCCGTCGCGGCCATGTTGCATCGGGACACGGGTGTGCTTTGTGCACCGACCGCCTTCGGCAAGACGGTCGTCGCGGCCGCGATGATCGCACGCCGCGGAGTCAACACGCTAATCCTCATTCATCGAGCAGACTTGCTCAAACAATGGCAAGAGCGCCTGCAATCCTTTCTGGGTCTCGAGAAGAGCATGCTCGGTACCATCGGCGGCGGCAAGGCCAAGATCAGCAGTAAGATCGACATCGCTTTGATGCAGTCGCTGTCACACAAGGGCGATGTCAAACCGCTCGTGGAAGGCTATGGTCAGGTCATCGTCGACGAGTGCCACCACATCGGCGCACGCTCATTCGAGGCGATCCTGAAACGGGTCAAGGCGAAATATGTCCTGGGCTTGACCGCTACGCCGATCCGCCGTGACGGGCAAGACCCCATCATCTTCATGCAATGCGGACCATTGCGATATACGGCGAAGAAATCTGCCGGCGCCCCTCACGACCTCTCTGTGGTGCCGCGCGAGTTGGCGCTACCGATCAACCTGCCCGACGACGCCGGGATTCAGCAGGTGTTCCGTTACCTCGCCAATGACCCTGGTCGAACCCATGCCATTGCCGCGGCCATTCGAGAGGCCGTCGACCAAGGTCGCAAGATCTTGGTGTTGACCGAGCGCACCGACCATTTGGACGCTATCCGCACGGCGCTGAATGGCATGGTCCCGACGCTCTTCATGCTCCATGGCAGGATATCCAGAAAGCAGCGCGCCAGCTTGATCGCTGAGCTCGATGCGCTGCAGCAGGATACACCGCGGGTGGTTCTTGCGACGGGAAAGCTGGTCGGCGAAGGCTTCGATCATCCGCCGCTCGATACGCTGGTCCTGGCCATGCCGGTGTCCTGGAAAGGAACCCTGCAGCAATACGCCGGACGGTTGCATCGTGAGCACGCCACCAAAAGCGATGTGCGCATCATCGATTTCGTGGATACCGGCCACCCGGTGCTGCTACGCATGTGGGACAAACGCCAACGGGGCTATCTGGCGATGGGCTATCGCATTGCGGAACAGCCTGAGCTGGCCATCTGATGAGCTCCGCATTACCGCTCATCACCGCGTTTCGGAGAATCGCTGTTAGAAGACGGGACTCTTGGTCCGGACGAGAACTCGCCCAAATGACCTTGCGTAGCTATGTACCGCAGTGCGGAAACCTAGAAAACCTTTGCGCATCAACCACGGATTATGCACGCAGTGGCGGTGAGAGCAGCTGATTGGAGGGGTGAGGACACCAATACAGCCTTTTGGTGGCAGCGGTTATGCAAGCCCATTGAAAATTGATCGCGCCCGCTGACTAGTAGCCTGTCCCATTAGTCCTGGTCACGATTGTGGCAATTTGAACTCTTCCGGCGTCAGTTGGTGGATGGGGCAAAGTACTCGCGTAAATCCTGGTTCAGGTTCGTGAATGCTTGCTGTGCGTTGTGCTTGCGTCGAGGTCCCTGTTCGCCTTGGATGAGATCACTGATCGCGTTGGCTTGTGAGTGTAGTGCCGCCGTGAATTGTTCCCAAGTTTCTTTAGAAACGTCCGACACGTAGTCCCTGAGCAGATTGGTCAACAGCAACATCTGTTTGGTCAGAGTGCGCAGTTCCATTGGCGCCGCC
>Ga0210085_1000478_pt1 | contig 16826 bp, 15 predicted proteins | sample China_Galinas_PW_5_FD_184866 | JGI IMG/M metagenome (GOLD analysis project Ga0210085, IMG submission 184866) | Wetland microbial communities from San Francisco Bay, California, USA, that impact long-term carbon sequestration - China_Galinas_PWC_D1... | ecosystem: Environmental > Aquatic > Marine... | reverse complement strand
TTCCAAGCGCCCCATTGATCTGCTCCAGGCGGTCGAAGTCGAGCTGCGGCTCCCCGCGCATGCGCCCATGCACGGTCCCGACGGACACCGCAAGGAAGTCCACCCCCGTGCCGCGCACATAACGGGTCGCCTCCTCCGGCGAGGTATAGATGACCTCGCCCGGGTGCCGCTCCGCGTCATCCCCCTCGACCCCTGCCACGTAGCCGAGCTCCCCTTCGACGGGAACCCCGCAGGCATGGGCCATGTCCACCACGCCCCGGGTGCACTGGAGATTCTCCTCGAATGGCCGGGTGGAGACGTCCACCATCACGCCGTTGCAGCCCAGCCGAATCGCCTTCACCGCGGACTCCAGGGAGGCGCCGTGGTCCAGGTGGATCGCCACCGGAACCCAGGTTCGCTTGGCCGCCGTCTCGGTCGCCGCCATGGCGAGATCGAAGTCGAAATACTCGAAATGGGACTCCGCGAGGCTCAGGATCACGGGCGCGCGGGAGGCCTCCGCCGCCTTTATGATGGCTTCGAGGAAGTCGAGGCTCACCAGATCGAATGCTGCCACCGCGTAACCGCCGCGGTAGGCGTGAATCAGCATGTCGCGCATGTTGACCAAGGCCATGGGCTACTCCTTGTCGAGGGTCTCAGGAGAATTTTGCCGCGGCCTGCCTTCGCCGGCCATCGGAGGTTCTGATGGCAACGATAAGGACCGGGATCTGTCCCCTGTGCGCGTTCGGTCCGACCCATCCCGCCGGACCCTCTGGCTCATCCAGCTGTCAACACAACATGGCCTGGATGATGGAAAAGTGATCCTCAAACAGCCGCTCAGGCGCCACCTCTCCAAGGGGCAGCCAGAACGCATGGCGTGCGTCGTCGCCGCCCTTGACCCTGGGCAGCGCTGCGGCCGGCGTGAGCTCGATCAGAAAAGCATGCGTGATGGTGCGCCCCCGTTGGGACCGGTAGGGGGCATCGAACACCCGGCCGCTCCGAATCGAGCCCTTCAACACCGGAACCGGAACCTTGAGCCGGGTCTCTTCGCGCAGCTCCCGGATACAGGCGTCTTCGAGCCATTCGTCGGCGCCCACGAAGCCCCCGGGCAGCGCCAGGAGCCCGCGCCCGGGGCGCGCCTTGCGCTCCACCAAGAGGATGTGACCGGACTGAACGACCACTGCGTCCACTGTGACGAAGGTCGGCGGATAGGGGGCGCCATCCCAGGCCCTGCGGTATTTCGCGAGAAAAATGGCCTCTGCCCGCAGGTCGTTGAAGACGTCCGTCGTGCAGAAGACCATCAGCTCCCGACGTACCGGCTCCGGGAGCTGCGCCCCCGCCGCCGGCGAGCTGAGGTAGGCCGCCCCGCCCTGCCCTTGTGGCTCGTCGGGCGCGAACAGGGCGGCGCGGATCGCCGTGGCGCGCACCCCATTGTCCTGGGCGAAGGGAACCGCTCCCCATTGGGGAAAGCGGCTCGGGTAGTAGTTGGCCTCCCCCTCGCTGAGCCCGATAAGACCGATTCGCGCCGGCGGAGCATCGCTGCTACGACGGGCAACCACCGCGGCGACCCCTTGCTGGACACCGCCGACCCAGAGTCGGTCGTTGTAGAGCGTGTCGAGCATGGGCTCGATATCGACCCGATCGAGCTCTGCGTCCGACAGGCAGAGACGAAAGAGATTGGCGACCTCCGCGGTCGTCCAGGGATTGCGCGTGGAGCGGGGCTGGCGGGCCGAGCCGCACAGCAGGATCAGGCGCCGGCTGAGCGTCAAAGCGTGACGCACCAGGGCCAGGTGTCCGCTATGGGGCGGCTGGAAGCGCCCAATGCAGACGAGAAAGTCGAATCTGTCCGACATGCCAGCAAGCCTCCCTTGCTGCGATGACCCTGGCGCCGGTCTCTGCGGCACCGATTGGGCTTGCGGAAACGCAATCAGCGTTTCTTTAACAGCTTTGGTTGGTCCTTGTCTGGTTGTCAAGGAGCGCGCAGATTGCGCGCCACATCCGCCACCGGTCCGCGAACCGGGGAGCCATGTCGATGTGCTCGAACCCCCGCAGCAGAAAGAGCCGGGCCTGAGCCGAAGCCGAGGCCGCCGTAAGTCCCACGCTCTCTCCGTAGGCGGGCGCATCGCAGAGCACGGCGACATCCGGATAGGTCCCGGCGTTGGCGGTCTCGATACGCACCCGCAGGTCGTTGGACAGGACCGTGCAGGGTCCCTGCGCGAGCTGGGTGTGCAGCTTGGCGGTTAGGTTGGCGCTGATCACATTGTGCTCCCAGCTCGCGCCGGTCATCGCGAAGACCTGGCCGTCGATATACTCGTGACGCTCGTCGATCAGCGTCCGCTCGGTGGTCAGATAGTCGTCGAAGCTGTAAGTCGATCGAGGTTGCAGGGACATCGGCGGTCTCCGTGCGGCAATCGATCTGGATGTCCGACTCGTGGTCACGGGGAGCTTGCTCCGTGTTCCCGCATTCGGGCCGCTGAAGGATAGGCGATCCAACGGGTGTTTTCCACGTACGGAGGAGGGGGTCGAGCCCTACCGAGGCGAGGAATGGTTTACGAGCTCACACGCTGATCGAAGTCGTACTCCGGTTCCGGATGGATCGGATCGATCTCGACCGTTTGGCCGAACAGCTCCCACTCTGGCGGTCCGCGGCAAGGAGAGATCGGCGGCGCTGCGCACCGCGGCATCCAGCGAGAAGCCCCCGCCATGCTGCCAGGCGAGCATCTCGTCGCGCGCGCCCGCCTCCAGCAACCCCCAACGCACGAAGGCTTTGAGCACCGGCGGCGCACCCGCTCTTGCACCTGCAAGAGAGCCGCCTCGCTCAGGTGGGCAGCGATCTCCACCATGCGCCGGGTGTTACAAGACGGGCAGGCCCCGCGTGTCTTGCACGAGAAGGCGATCAGGAAGTCCTCACCGCAGTCCTTGCAGCGCGCCCGCGCAAGACCTCGGGCCAGGATTCCGCAATCGCGGCGGAGCGGACGTTCTCACGGCCGAGCTGCAACGTCTGCTTTGGGTCGAGCGCGGAGCATCAGCGTCAGCCACCGTTGCGCTGCCGATTGTCTGGTCAGCGGCCAGAGTCGGCCAGGGACCGGCGTTCGTGGAGAAACCCGTTAACCTCCGCTCTTCGGAACATGACCCTGCATTATCAGTCACTTCTCCGGTGGCCGATTTCGTCGGTGCTCACGCTATTCAGATGGTTTCTCAGTGTGCACACCGATTGCCTCGACAATCTCCGGCCATGCTGGCGCGGGAAGCTCGTGGCCCATGCCCTGGATGACCTGGAGCTTGGCATCGGGTATTGCCTGCGCCGTCTCGATGCCGCCGGCAAGCGGTACCAAAGGATCGGATCGTTTAGCCCCCTTGGCTTTTGGGTGGAGTCATTGGGGAGCGATCAGGTTGCAGCCAATGGAAGCGGTGGTGCCGGAAGGCTTTTGCGTTGTTGGCGGATCACCTCTGCAAGACAGGTCCAGGGCAAGGCGGCACGCTTTCGGCAAGTTTCGATGACCTGCAGGGTGTGGGTGCCGAAGCGCTCGGTTTCGGCATCGAAGCTCTCTTCCAGGCCGTGGGCCTTGCGGATGAGGTGGGCCAGACAGCGCGGCCGCTGGTCGACCTCGCGATAGGCCCAACAGCCGTCGCTCATCAGCCGGTTGCGGAAAGTCTCTCCGAGCACCTGGCGGACGATGGCGCGCGAGCGAAAGGATCTGCCGGTGTTGCCGCTACCCTTCCATTCTCCGCTTCGCTCTCTGTAGCTCCGCGCCTCTGCGGTTCAGCTCGGAAGGCCAGCGCCCAAGGGGCATCAGGTGGTCCCCTCGAAGGGCTCCACCCAGACGGTGTCGCCGGGCCCCACGGCGCCGGACCCCCGCGGCAGCACGATGAAGCAGTCGGCCGCGCTCATCGAGCTCAGGATCCCGGAGCCCTGGGCACCCGTCTTCGACACTGCCACCCTCCCATCGGCATCGATCGTCAACCGTCCCCGCTGGAACTCGGTTCGACCCGGCCTCTTCTTCAGCTGCGACAGGCAGCGCGCCTCGAACCGGACCGGACGCGTCCCGGTCTCCCCCATCATGCGCCGCAGGCCTGGCTGAACAAGCTGGTAGAAGGTCACCATGACCGCCACCGGATTGCCGGGTAGACCAAAGAAGACGCTGCGTCCGACGCGGCCGAAGGCCAGGGGCCGTCCGGGCTTGATGGCGATGTTGCCGAAGGTCACCTCGCCCAGGTCGGTGATGACCTCCTTTACGTAGTCCGCCTCGCCCACCGAGACGCCGCCGGTGGTGATGATCACATCCGCGCGCTCCGCCGCCCGCTCAAAGGCTCTACGGATCGCCTCCGGCGTGTCGGGCACAACGCCCAGATCGAGCTGCTCCACGCCGAGCCGGGCGAGCATGCCGTATAGGGTGTAACGGTTACTGTCGTAGAGCTCCCCTTCCCCCAGGGGTTCACCGATGGAGCGCAGCTCATCGCCCGTGGCGAAGAAGGCGACCCGCAGGCGGCGCGTGACAGCCACCCACGGGATTCCCAGGGACGCCAGGAGCCCCAGGACCGCCGGCGTAATCTTCTTGCCCGCCGCGGCAGCGGGCTGGCCAGCGACGAGATCCTCCCCCGCCATGCGCACGTTCTGGCCGGGGTGGTGCCCTTCCCCGACGCAAATCCCAGTCTCCGCGTCCTCCGCATGCTCTTGCATTACCACCGTGTCCGCGCCGTCGGGCATCTTGGCTCCGGTCATGATGCGGATACACTGCCCGGGCTGAACGGTCTCTCCACAGGGCCGACCCGCCCATGCCGTGCCGATCAAGGTGAGGGTCGCCAAGCCGCGGGTGGGGAGATCCGCGGAACGGATGGCATAGCCGTCGACGGCCGAGTTCACATACGAAGGCACGTTGATGGGACTCAGGACGTCTTCCGCTAGTATGCGGCCCAGCGCGTCCCGCAAGGGGACCTCCTCACGGTCTCGGATCGGCACGATGTCGGCCTCGATGCGCCGCGTTGCCGCCTCGATGCTCGGGGCATCCGCGGCAAAGGGATCGGCACAGCCCGCCTCCGTCTGTATGTGTTCTCTACTCATGAAATTGCTGTCTATCAGACGAGATCGCCCGCAACGGCCGGGCCGATGTGGTGCTGCTCGCCCGCGAGCTATTGCGGAGCGCGGCGTGGCCGTTACGGGCCGCCCCAACCCTCCGTCAGGCGGCTGCCCTGAAGCCGCCCGTGCAGCACGAGCGGGCCTGGTAATCGAACCGAAGCGTCACCCCAGCCCAAGGCAGTCGCGCGGCTACACCATCTTGCGCAGCTCGTACTCGAGGATACCCTCGGCGCCGCTGGCCCGCAGGCGCGGGATCAGCTCCCTGACCTGGCTCGCATCCACGATGGTCTCGACCGCCAGCCAGCGGGGGTCGTAGAGATGGCTGACCGTGGGGGCGTGAAGGCTCGGCAGCAGTGCAACCAGGGCATCCAGGTTCTCTGCGGCCACGTTCATCTTGAGGGCCACCTTGCGGCGGGCGGTGAGGGCCGCCTGCAGCATCAGCGCCACCTGTTCGATCTTGGTCTTCTTCCAGGGATCCTGAAGCGACGCGGGGTTGGCAATCAACCGGGTCTCCGTATAGAGCAGGTCCTCCACGATGCGCAGGCCGTGGGCACGGATGGTGCTGCCGGTCTCCGTGATCTCCACGGCGGCGTCCACCAGCCCCTCCACGACCTTCGCCTCGGTTGCGCCCCAGGAGAATTCCACCTGGGCACGGATGCCGCGCTCGGCCAGGAAGCGGCAGGTGAAGCCGACCAGCTCGGTCGCAACCTTCTTGCCCTCAAGGTCCGCCGACGACCGGACGGGTGAATCCTGCGGGACGATCAGCACCCAGCGGCTCGGGCGATCAGAGCTCTTGGAGTAAGTAAGGGTGCAGATCTGCTCCACCGCCGCCTCGGTCTCCAGGATCCAGTCCAGGCCGGTCAGCCCCAGATCCAGGGTGCCGTTGGCGACATAGGGGGCCATCTCCTGGGCACGTACCAGGGCACAGGACAGCTGCCGGTCGTCCACGTCCGGATAGTAATGGCGCGAGTGCGGCACGATGTGCCACCCGGCTTGGTCGAAGAGCGAGATTGTGGCCTCCTCGAGGCTGCCCTTTGGGATGCCGAGCCTGAGCTTCTGCATGGGTCGTCCGCGCGCTGGCTATGCGCCCTGGGTTTTCGGGCGGTTCTGAGAGCTTCATGATACCGGAACCCAAGCAGGATCCGAACAGGACGGTGGGCGGGCACATCTATCAACCAGAGCACTCAACCAATGCGGTGGTCATCGAGCCACGCTATGATTGTCTGCCATGAATCTGCGTGACCTGAAGTATGTCGTCGCGGTCGCCGAGACCCGCCATTTCGGCCGTGCCGCCGAGCGGTGCTTCGTGAGCCAGCCCACCCTGAGCGGTCAGATCAAGAAGCTGGAGGAAGAGCTCGGCGTCACCATCTTCGAGCGGACCAACCGCTCGGTCGAGGTGAGCCCCATCGGCCAGCAGATCATCGGTCACGCACGCCAGTTGCTCGAGCAGGCGGCGGCCATTCAGGAAGTGGCAAAGGCCCACCAGGATCCCCTGGCGGGGCCCTTGCGCATCGGGGCCATCCCGACCCTGAGCCCTTACCTCATGCCCGTCATCCTGCTGCCGCTCAAGCGCCAGTACCCGCAGCTCAAGCTCGTGCTCTCCGAGGAGCTCACACACGCCTTGCTTGCACGACTGCACCACCATGAGCTGGATGCCATCCTGCTCGCCACGTCCACGGAAGACGGCGACCTTGCTGACATACCGCTGTTCGATGAGCCCTTCTGGCTCGCCACCCCACGCAGCCATCCCCTTTACACCAAGGACGATATCAGCCGGGAGGACCTCGAAGCGGTGGACTTGCTCCTGCTGTCGGAAGGACATTGCCTTAGCCAACAGGTGATGGACGTCTGCAACCTCGCGGAGCGGCCTCAGCAGGGGGAGATGGCCGATCTCCGCGCCGCGAGTCTCGAGACCCTGCTGCAGCTGGTCGGGGCCGGATTCGGCTGTACCCTGGTCCCGGCGCTGGCCATACGCGGCAGCTGGATGACAGACAGCGGGATCATCGCCCGTCCCCTAAACCTGCCCGACGCCTATCGGCGCATCTCTCTGGTCTACCGGCGCAGCTTCCCGCGACTGCCGGCGTTGGAGGCCCTCGTCGAGGTGATCCTGGCCCATCTCCCCAACACAGTCGGCCGCCTCGTCCCGACGGCCCCCCACCGCGCCCTGGTTGGCGCCTGACCTTCCGAGCGAGGACGGGGTCCCTCCCTCAAGAGCTCGACCAGCTCGGCCTGGCGCCCCCGGAGCCGGAGAAAAGCGGCCCGCGGCATGCACGATGCGGTCGGCATCCCCTGGTCCACAGTTGCCCGACCGACGGGCCAAACCGGCAAGGACTGTCAAGCGTTCTTTACAGCGCGATGCCTGCTGCTCTTGGCGCAACCTGTTGCCCTTTTGACTTACAGCAACAAATCTAGCTTGTAGCTTTGTGCGCTTGCGCTATGTTTTTTAACATGCTTTCATGGTACGAGGAATTCAGGTCCACGATGCAGAAGGGCAACATTCTGCATCCAGCGGGGGGGTATCACCCGCATGGTCCGATCCTTGTATATCTGGTTACGAGAGGAAGGAGGCTCCAGCAGGCAGGGAACACGGAAAGCGAGCAGGAGTGAAACCATGACCATCATCCAAGCGCAAGCTATCTGGGAGCTGTGCCGACAGGGATTCCCGCTGGACGCGGAGGATGCTGCCGAGCACTGGGAGAAGGGGGAGCCCTATCTGCCGGAACAGCAGCTGAGAGTACCACGGGACGTCGAGCGACTGATCGACACTTGCAACTGGGAAGTGCGGGGGCAAGCGCTCCCGTCGTGAGCATCAGGTCCCGGGAACCGACGGTTGCCGATTGCGCGACGCGCCTCCGTCGGACGGCAGCCAAGACCCTGTCGGCGGGCGCAGCGGAGCGCCCGGGCGTATGTGTCGAACCCCGACACAGAACGCTTTAGCCTCTGGGAGCCGGTTATCTATCGTCGGCCGCCAACGGCCTGACCCGTCCCCTTCTGTTGGCGAGCGTACTCCGAATGTGAGGGGAGCGTTCTTCCAGCTGTGAGAGGACAGCTTAAGCGGCGGCCTGTCGCCCGACTTCCCACGCATCGATCCTGTCATCCCGCACGGCCCCGCCGGCGTCCCCCCGCTGATTGCCTTTTGGGTCGCGGATCGTCATATAGTGACAACCCGTGCGATACCATGCCCGAACCCGGACCTGCGGTCCCGCCACAGATGCACACGCAAGACGTCATCGAAGCCTTCGAGCTCCTCGAGAGCTGGGACGCCCGTTACGAATTCATCAACGAATTGGGCCGGGAGCTGCCGCCATTCCCGGAGACGGAGCGGAAGGAGGAGAATCTCGTGCCTGGCTGCAACACGCGGGCATGGCTTATCGGCGACTTGCGGGCTGGCTATCCGGCAGTGATGGATTACTCAGCGGACGCCGAAGGCACACTCGTGCGCGGGCTGGTAGCGCTCCTCCTCATGCCGTTTCAGGGCAAGCCCCCCCATGAGGTGGTGGAGACGGATCCAACCGACTTCCTCAACCGGCTGGGACTCGAAACCCATCTGAGCGGTAGCCGCCGCATGGGCATGTACGCCTTCATCAAGCGGGTCAAGACCATCGCAATGGCCCATGCTGGAGGCTAGTGCACGCCGGCAAAAGTCGCCGAGCCACCTTCGTAGGTGCCGCCGTGGGCACCTTTCACAGCGCCTCCTGCCATCTTAAGGCATGGCCCGCACGCCGGACCCTGCCGGAAACGGTCTCAGAATCTCTGCACCGTCGCACCCGCCAGGCAGCCGCGTGGATTACACATCTCTCCCCTTCGCTTCGAGGCGGCTCAGCTGCGCGGGCGCATCGCAGCCAGCATGGCATACTGCCGCGCCCGCCGCTCCGCGACCATCCGGCTGATCACGGCCGACACAATGTAGACGCCCCCGGCTACCAGAACGATCGTAGGGCCCGCCGGGAGGTCCGGATCATAGGAGATCGCAAGCCCGGCAGTGGTGAACAGGCTGCCGAGGAATGTAGCCAGCACCATCATGGGCCGGAGGGAATGGACATAATGGCCGGCGACGGCCGCCGGCAAGGTCAACAGGGCAATCACCAGGATCAGGCCCACGACTTGGATGAGCAGCACGACCGTCACCGCTACCATCACCAGCAGCAAGAGGTAGAAAAAGGCGACGGGCACGCCGCGCACGCGGGTAAACTCCTCATCGAAAGAGATCGCAAGGAACTGTCGGTAGAAGAGCCCGATCACGAGCAGCAGGAGTCCGTCCAGCGCGCCCATGAACCAGAGCTCCCGCGGCGGCACCAGGAGGATGTTCCCGAAAAGGTAGCTCATGAGGTCGGTCGCATACCCTGGTGTCTTGGAGACGAACAGTATCCCGATCGCCATCCCGACGGCCCACAGGGCGCCGATCAGCGTGTCCTCCTGGGCCTTCCACCTGAGCCGTACCGATCCGGTCAACAAGGCGGCGAGGACAGCCGCAACGACGGCGCCCGTAAGCGGATCGAACCCAAAGAACAGGGCAGCCCCCATCCCGCTGAGGACAGAGTGGGCGATGCCGCCGGCCAGAAAGGTGATGCGCTTCGCCACCACGAAAGGCCCTACCATCCCGCAGCCAACGCTGGCGAGCAGGCCGGCCACCAGGGCCGCCTGCAGGAACTGCTGCTGAGTAAGCGCGGTCAGGAAATCCACTGCGCTCGTTCGTATCCAGAGCAGCTGCAAGGTGGAGGCCAGCAGCTCGTGGACCCTTTCAGGCTAACGGCCATGGCGTCAGCCTCACCCCAGAGAATGTAAGTCGCTGCCACCATGACCGTTTCCCCCGGCTCTCCCCCGGGGGGCGAAGGGGATTCGGAGCGCGCGACGCGGGACTTTCACGCTAATGTCGGTGCGCCACCATGCGCACCGACTCCCCGTAAAGCTCACGGATGACCTGGCCGTCGATGGCATCTGTGCGATGGCACACCAGGGTGCGGTTGAGGCAGGCGACGCGACCGACATAGCTTGAGACGAAGGCGATGTCGTGGGAGACCACCAGGATGGTCATTCGCTGATTGAGCTCCTCGAGGAGGTCGAAGATCTCGCCTTCCACGCGCTGGTCGATGTTGGCCGTGGGCTCGTCCAGAATGAGGACCTCCGGCTCACCCGCAAGGGCACGAGCCAACAGCACCCGCTGCAGCTGTCCCCCGGAGATCTTGCCGATCTGAGTCCGCGCGAGGTTCTCGGCCCCGACCTCTACCAATGCCCGCCCGACCGCCTTGCGATCCGCAAGGCCGTAACCCCCCAGCCAGGAACCGGTACCCAAGCGCCCCATGATGACTGCCTGCTCCACAGTGATAGGAAAGTCTCGGGCAAAGGCTGGATATTGAGGGACATAGCCGAGCGTCTTACGGGCCTGCCGGGGCGAGCGTCCCAACACCTTGATCTTGCCCGCCTGAGGCTTCAGCAGACCCAGGATAAGCTTGAGGAGGGTGCTCTTGCCCCCGGCATTGGGTCCAACCAGACCCAGGAACTCACCCCGCTGGACCGTGAGGCTCACGCGTTCCAGAACCGGCGCAGCGCCATAAGAAAAGGTCACCCCGTCGATCTCGATCGCCGGGCTTCGGGCCTCGCTCACGAGCGCGCGGCCTCCGCGATCAGCCGAGCAAAGCGACGAAGGTTGTCGACGTAGTCCGGGGCCAGCGGATCCGCGGTCTCCACTCGCCCGCCGATGGCGCGCGCCAGCTGCTTGGCTGCCCTTGCGCTGAGCTCGGGCTGGACAAAGATCACCTTTATCTCCTCGCGCCGTGCCTGGTCAATCAGTGCCGCCAAGGCCTTTGCCCCAGGCTCCTTACCTTCTTGCTGGACGGCCACTTGGGTAAGACCGTAGGTCTCCGCGAAGTAGCTCCAGGCGGGATGGAAGACCATGAAGCTCCGGCTGCGAATACCCCGCAGGATGACACGGATCTGTCGGTCGAGGGAAGACAGCCGGGCAACGAACGCCTCGTAGCTCCTCTCGTAGTCCCGCCGATGGGTCGGATCGAGGGAGTCCAGCGCGTCGCGGACATTGCGCGCGATCGCCTTGACCAGCAACGGACTGGTCCAGATGTGGGGATCCGTCCGGCTCCGTCCGTCCTCGTCCACCTGCCGGCGCAGCTGGATGCCGGCCCGTGCATCCAGCACCCGCATCCTGGGATTGGCAGCGCGAAAACGCGCCATCCAGATGTCCTCAAAGGGCATACCCGTGCGCACGTAAAGCGCCGCCCCCGCCAGCTCCGTCACCTGCCGCGGTGTCGGCTCGAAGCTATGGGGGCTTTGACCCGGCTGCACCATGGCCTGCACCCGCACATGGCCGTCACCGACCTCTTCCACGATTGTCCTTAGCGGCAGGACGCTGACGAACACACCGAGCGGGGCCGCTGCTTGCGCCACGGGCAGCGCGGCGATCACCACCAGGGACGCCAGGAGAAGACGTTTCATGAGCGATTCAAGTGTCCTGCCGGATGGGCGGGCGCGTGAAAGCACGAGCGGATCACCCCGCCCGGCCCAGCAAGCGCGCCCTCGGGCGTAAGGTCTGCGAAACCGGCTTACTTTGTCCCACTCTCTTTGGCTTTGGTCGGTTGGTCCTTTCCGGCCACCGGCTTCGCCGACTGTTGCTTTTCAGCCGGAGTCTCGGTCGGCCGCGGCTTGGGGCCAACCGAGAGCAGCTCGACGTCAAAAATCAGGGTCTGGTCGCCGAGGGGCCCCCGCGACCCGTAAGCCAGCTTGGGCGGGATGACCAGCTGCGCCTTGCCGCCCTCCTTCATAAGCTGCAGACCCTCGGCCCAGCCCTTGATCACGCCGTTCAGACGGAAGGTCGCCGGCTTGCCCCGCTTGTAGGAGCTATCGAACTCCTTTCCGTCGACCGTGGTGCCGCGATAGTTCACCGTCACCCGGTCCGTCGCGCTCGGACTCTTCCCTGTACCCTCCTTCAGCACCTTGTACTGAAGCCCGCTCTTCGTGGTCACGACGCCGGGCTTTTTGCCGTTCTCTTGCATGAACTTCTTCCCGTCGGCCAGCTTCTTCTGCTCTTCTTCCCTCCGCTTCTCCTGCTGCGCCGCAAGCATCTTGCGCCTGAGCCCCATCAGGGTGGCGCGCACCTCCTCGGGCTTCATCAGCGGCTCCTTGCCCGAGATGGCATCCTGGATGCCCCTCACGACGGCTGGGCTGTCCAGCTCGATGCCCTGGCGCTTGAAGTCGCTCCCGATCTGATAACCCAGGCTGTAATTGATCTTCTGGCTGTCCGTTTTCAGCTCCAGAGGCTGCTCGCTCCCAGCCCAGGCGGCGGCGCAAAGACCAGTCCCCACGATGGCCACGATCACAGATTTCATACCGGCGCGTCTCCTCCGTCAGAGGTGAAGAATGATCGGAATCGTCCTGCGCAAACGGCAGGACCTTGAAGGATAGCAAAAGGGACACCCAATCCACATGAAACTTTGACGGAACTTCTGCACCCCTTTACCAGCCTCCTTGGGTCAATGGGTGCAGAGGGCGGCCGTCTCACGAGCCGAGACCGATACAGACGTACTTCATCTCGAGGTACTCATCTATGCCGTGGCGGGAGCCCTCGCGGCCAAGCCCGGACTGCTTCACACCCCCGAAGGGGGCGATCGGGGTCGAGATCAAACCGGTGTTGACACCGACCATGCCATATTCGAGGGCCTCCGAGACCCGCCACACGCGGCTGAGGTCGCGGCTGTAGAAGTAGGCCGCGAGTCCGTACTCCGTGTCGTTGGCCATGTCCACGGCGTCGGCTTCCGTACGGAAGCGAAAGAGCGGCGCCACCGGCCCGAAGGTCTCCTCGCTGGCAATCCGCATCGCCGGCGTCACGTCCCGGAGGACCGTCGGCTGAAAGAAGGTGCCCCCAAGCTCATGCCGGCCACCGCCCGTGATTACCCGTGCCCCTTTGGCCAGGGCGTCGGCGATGTGGGCCTCCACCTTCTTCAGGGCCTCGCCGCTGATGAGAGGTCCCTGGCTCACCCCCTCATCGTTGCCGGGACCGACGCGGAGCTCCGCGACCCGCGCCGCCAGGCGCTCGGCAAAGGCGTCGTAGATTCCGTCCTGCACCAATATGCGGTTCGCGCACACGCAGGTCTGGCCCGTGTTCCGATACTTGGACTGCATGGCCCCTTCCACTGCTGCGTCCGAGTCCGCGTCGTCGAAGACGATGAAGGGCGCATTGCCCCCGAGCTCGAGGGAGAGCTTCTTGAGCGTATCGGCGCACTGGCGCATCAGGAGCCGCCCCACGGCGGTGGAGCCGGTGAAGCTCAGCTTGCGTACCACGGGATTGCGGGTCAGCTCCCCGCCGATGGAGACGGCCTCACCGGTGACCACGCTGAACACGCCGGGCGGGATACCCGCGCGCTCCGCCAGCACCGCGAGGGCGAGTGCCGACAGCGGGGCTTCCGCCGCAGGCTTCACCACCAGGGTACAGCCCGCCGCCAGCGCGGCCCCCGCCTTGCGGGTGATCATGGCCGCGGGGAAATTCCACGGCGTGATTGCCGCACACACGCCGACCGGCTGCTTGAGCACTAGGATGCGCTTGTCTGCCTGATGGGGTGGGATCAGGTCGCCGTAGACCCGCCGCCCCTCCTCCGCAAACCACTCGATGAAGGAGGCTGCATAGGCGATCTCGCCCCGGGACTCGGCGAGCGGCTTGCCCTGCTCAGCGGTCATGATGCAGGCGAGATCCTCCTGGTGCGCCCGCACGAGGTCGTGCCAGCGCCGCAGAAACGAGCCACGCGCACCGGCCGTCAGGTCCCGCCAGGGTTTCCACGCCCGCTCGGCGGCATCGATGGCCCGGCGGGTCTCCGCCGCGCCCATGTTCGGGACCCGAGCGATGCGTCTGCCGGTCGCCGGGTCCGTCACCTCGAGCCACTGTCCCGTATCCGCGTCGGTCCAGCTGCCGGCGATATAACTCTGCTCCCGCCACAATTCCCGATCCGTCAATTGCATGGGCTTCTCCCTCCATTCAAGATCCCGGGCGAACCGCACTTGGCCTGACACTGACTTCGGGGCGATTAGACACCGCGTAGGTCCGCAGGTTGGCGGTGCCGTGGGGTTGCCGCCCTTCGTGCAGCCTATGAAGGCACGTCCCCAACCCGGATACAGTGTACGGTGCGTGTGTCGCTCGGGCGGATCTCCTCCGGATAGGCGTTGGCGCACGCCGGGATCGCCTCGGGGCAGCGCGGGTGGAAATGGCAGCCCGCGGGCGGCTCGGCGGGGGAAGGCATGTTCCCTTCGAGGCGAATGACCTCCCGGGGCCTGGCCGGGTCCACCACGGGGACCGCAGAGAGCAGGGCCTTGGTATAGGGGTGCTTCGGATCGTCCAGAACCTCGCCGACGGTACCCTGCTCCACGATCCGCCCCAGGTACATGACGGCCACCTCATGGGCCAGGTACGACACCACCGAGATGTTGTGGGTGATGAAGAGATAGGCGAGACCCATCTCGTCCTGCAGGCGCTTGAGCAGATTGAGGATCTGGGCCTGCACGGAGACATCGAGGGCGCTGGTCGGCTCGTCGCAGACGATGACCCGCGGCTCCACGGCCAGCGCCCGCGCGATGCAGATCCGCTGGCGCTGGCCGCCGGAAAACTCGTGGGGGTAGCGGCTCGCGGCATCCGCAGGCATCCCCACCTGCTCCAGCAGGTGGCCGACCCGCTCCTGCCGTCGGCCGCGGTCCCGCTCCAGACCGAGGGCCTGGAGACCCTCGCCCACGACGTCGCCGACAAGCATGCGGGGATTCATGGAGGCGACTGGGTCCTGGAAGATGATCTGGAGGTCTTTGCGGTAGGCCCGCATGGCGCGGCTCCTGAGGGCCGTGAGGTTGACTCCCCCATACCGCACTGATCCGCCGGTGGGTGGGACAAGCTGCAGAATACCCTTGCCAACCGTGGTCTTGCCGCAGCCAGACTCCCCCACGAGGGCGAGGGTGCGCCCCGCCCGCAAGCCCATGCTTACCCCGTCCACCGCCTTCACATATCCGACGACCCGGCGAAAGACTCCCCTGTGGATGGGGAAGTGGAGCTTGAGCCCATCCACCGCGAGCACCAGCTCGGTTTCCGTGGAGTGGGAAGCACCGCGTGTCTTGGGTGCCTGCACTGGATCGTCTCGCTCCGGGCGGCCCTCCGCCCAGAGGTAGCAACGCACCCTGTGCCGGGGGGACGCGGGGTACCAGCCGGGCTCCGCCTGCCGGCAGCGGTCCATCACCCGATGGCAGCGCTCGGCGAAACGACACGCCTGAAAGCACCCGTCGAGAGGCGGCACCCGGCCCGGGATGATCGCGAGAGTGCCGGCCCGCTTCTCCGGGGTGGGCAGGCTGTCCATCAGCTTGCGGCTGTACGGATGGGCGGGTCCGGCAAAGAAGTCTGCGCTGGTGGCGGTCTCCACGATCTGTCCCGCATACATGACGGCGAGGCGGTCTGCAGTCTCCGCCACCACCCCCAAATCGTGGGTGATAAGCAGGACCGCCATGCCGGTCTGCTGTTGGAGCCCCTTGAGCAGCCTGAGCACCTGGGCCTGGATGGTGACATCGAGGGCGGTCGTCGGCTCATCCGCGATCAGCAGCTCCGGATCCCCGGCCAGGGCCATGGCGATCATGACCCTCTGCTTCATCCCCCCCGAGAGCTGGTGCGGGTACTCGTGAACCCGGCGGCCGGGATCCGGTATGCCAACCGCGTCGAGCAGCTCCACCACGCGCACGGGGATGCGACGACGGGAGCGGTGCTCGTGCACCCGCACCGCCTCGGCGATCTGGTCGCCCACCGAGAGAACCGGGTTGAGGGAGCTCTGGGGCTCCTGAAAGATCATGCCCATGCGCCCCCCGCGCACGCGGCGCATGGTGCTCTCCGGGAGCTGAAGCAAATCGGTGCCACCCAGCTCCACCTGCCCGGAGCGGATGCGCCCGGAGGGCGGCAGGAGCCGCATCAACGAAAGGGCGGTGATGGACTTACCGCAGCCGGACTCCCCGAGCAACGCAAAGGTCTCACCGCGGCGGATCTCCATGTCCACCCCATCCACGACCCGCGCCGGGCTGCTCTTGCTGCCGAGCTCGGTGGTGAGATGTGAGACGCGAAGCAGGGCGTCTGACATGGCCCCCGTTACTGGCTCCCCTTCAAATGGGGATCAAAGGCATCCCGCACTACGTCGGCGAAAAGGTTCGCGAACAGAACCAGGGCGAACATGAAGAGAAAGGCAGCCGCCAGGGACCACCAGACCGGGGGCTCCCGTGCCAGCTCGAGCCGCGCGCTGTTGATCATGTTGCCCCAGCTGTTCATGGTGGGATCGACCCCGATGTTGATGTAGGAAAGCACGGCCTCGGCGAGCACCAGTCCGCTGAAGTCGAGCACCACGGTGATGAGCACGATGTGCAGGACGTTCGGCAGGATATGCCGGGCGATGACTCGCCGGTGACTCACCCCTAGGGCGATGGCCGCCTGCACGTAGTCCACCTCCCGGAGCTTCAGAGACTCTCCGCGGAGGAGCCGGCACAGGCTGGTCCAGCTGGTCACGCCCAGGATAATGCAGAGGAAGAGCAACCGCAGGTCCGCCCGCTGCACCAGACTGTTGAAGTCCCCTTCGTGGTTGCTCATGTAGACCTGGAGCATGAGGATAGCGGCAGCGATCAGGAGAACGGCGGGAATAGAGTTCAGGGTGGTATAGAGGTACTGGATGGCATCGTCCGCCCAGCCCCGGAAGTAGCCGGCCATAATGCCGAGAAGGATGGCCGCGGGCAGCATCACCAGGGTGGTCAGGGTGCCGATCAC
>Ga0210085_1000477_pt1 | contig 16834 bp, 19 predicted proteins | sample China_Galinas_PW_5_FD_184866 | JGI IMG/M metagenome (GOLD analysis project Ga0210085, IMG submission 184866) | Wetland microbial communities from San Francisco Bay, California, USA, that impact long-term carbon sequestration - China_Galinas_PWC_D1... | ecosystem: Environmental > Aquatic > Marine... | reverse complement strand
GACATCATCGCCGCGGGCATCATCCCCGCCGGCCTGGAGATGATGGACGGCCCCGCCATCAAGGCAGCGGAGGACTTCGTCCATGCCGGTTACCCGACGGATGCGTCCGCCATCCTCCTGTGCGAGGTAGATGGCACCGAGCAGGAGGTCGCAGAGCACATCGAGCGGGTGCGCGAGCTGCTGCTCGCCAGCGGCGCCACCGAGGTGCGCACGGCCCGGGACAACCTGGAGCGCGTGCGCTTCTGGCAGGGACGCAAGTCCGCCTTCCCGGCCGTGGGCCGCCTCTCGCCGGACTATTACTGCATGGACGGCACCATCCCCCGGCGCCGTCTGCCCGAGGTCCTGCGCCGCACGGCCGAGCTTTCCGAGGAGTACGGCCTGCCCGTAGCCAACGTCTTCCACGCCGGCGACGGCAACATGCACCCGCTCATTCTCTACGATGCCAACAATCCGGGGGAGCTGGAGCGCACCGAGGAGCTCGGAGGCAAGATCCTGGAGCTTTGCGTCGAGGTCGGCGGCACCATCACCGGGGAGCACGGGGTGGGCATCGAGAAGATCCGCCAGATGTGCGTCCAGTTCGACAAGGATGAGCTGGAGCAATTCATGTCCGTCAAGCGGGCCTTCGATCCCAAGGAGCTGTTGAACCCGGGAAAGGGTGTGCCGACGCCGCGCCGGTGCTCGGAGTACCGACAGCTTCCCACACATAAGCACGATCATCGATGAGCGATTCCGTCCCCTGCTGGATCTACAAGAGCCCTCTCAAGGAGGAGATGTACCTCTATGTCCCGGAAAAGGAAGAATTCGACCGGGTGCCGGACGCGTTGATGGCGCGTTTCGGCAAGCCGGTCTTCGTCATGGAGCTGGAGCTGCACGGGGGACGTCCCCTGGCGCGGGAGGACGTGACGCAGGTCATGCAGAACTTGGCCGCCCAGGGATTTCACCTCCAGATGCCGCCGAAACTGGAGCCCTGGCTCTATCATGGCAATGCGGATTGAGGATGGATAACGACTTGACCAGAGAACTGCAAGCGCATGTCCTTGCCGCGATCGAGGCCGGTACGCCGTTGGAGATCCGCGGCAGCGGCTCCAAGCACTTCCTGGGCCGCACGCCGACCGGCGACCCGCTGGACGTGACCGGCCACACCGGCATCCTCGAGTACCAGCCCAAGGAGCTGGTGATCACGGCCCGCTGCGGTACCCGCTTGGAGACCATCGAATCGGCGTTGGCGGAGCAGGGTCAGATGCTGCCCTTCGATCCGCCCCACTTCGGACCGGGCGCCACCATCGGTGGAACGATCGCCTGCGGCCTGTCCGGCCCGGCGAGGCCCTATGCGGGCTCGGCGCGGGACCTGGTGCTGGGCACCCGCATCCTCACCGGGCGCGGGCAGGTGCTGCGCTTCGGCGGCGAGGTGATGAAGAACGTGGCGGGCTACGATCTGTCCCGGCTCATGACCGGCGCCTACGGTACCCTGGGGGTCGTCCTGGATGTCAGCCTGAAGGTAATGCCCGTCCCGGCGGTGCAGCGGACACTGGCCCAAGAGCAATCCCAAGCCGAGGCCATCCGCCTGATGAACGCCTGGGCGGGAACGCCCCTGCCCATCACGGCGACCTGTCACGACGGCCAGCGCCTCTATGTGCGCCTCGCCGGTGCCGAGACGGCGGTCGCCCAAGCGGCCAAGGGCCTCGGAGGTGAGGCCATCGAAAACCAGGATGACTTCTGGCGTGTCCGGATTCGCGAGCAGGGCCACGACTTCTTCGCCGGCGAGGCGCCGCTTTGGCGCCTGTCCGTTCCACCGGCGGCAAGCCCCCTGGACCTTCCCGGACCGCAGCTCATCGAGTGGGGAGGGGCCCAGCGTTGGCTGCGGGGCGAGCCGGAGTCTCGCGCCGTCCGCGACGCAGTCTTAGAAGCCGGCGGGCACGCCACCCTCTTTCGCGGCGGCGACCGGGATGGCGAGGTCTTTCAGCCGTTGGCTCCGTCCCTGACGGCGATTCACCGCAACCTCAAACAGGCGTTCGATCCCCACGGATTGCTCAATCCGGGGAGACTCTTCGCCCAGCTTTGAAATCGCGGCATGGATCAGCAACCGTAAGATGCGGGGCAAGGAACCAACCGCATCGATCGCGGACCAGGCAGATGCGGCTCGCTTCGCTCACCACATCCTACACAGGTAGGCTATGCAGACCGAAATCCTTCCCGAGATTCTGAGAACTGCCGAGGGCCAAGAGGCAGAGGCCATTCTGCGCGCCTGCGTCCACTGCGGCTTCTGCACTGCCACCTGCCCCACCTACCAGCTGCTGGGGGACGAGCTGGATGGACCTCGGGGACGCATTTACCAGATCAAGCAGGTCCTGGAGGGGCAGACACCGACCAGGACCACCCAGATCCACCTGGACCGTTGCCTCACCTGCCGCTCCTGCGAGACCACCTGCCCGTCGGGGGTGAGATACGCGAGATTGGCGGAAATCGGGCGCGGAATCGTCGAGGCCCGGGTGGGCAGACCCCTCGGAGAGAAGCTGCTGCGCAAGGCACTGGTCGCGATCGTGCCCAGCCCGTCCAGATTCGGCGCCCTGGCGAAGCTGGGCACGATGGCCAAGCCACTGCTTCCGAAGGCGCTCGGGGAGAAGGTGCCAAGGATCCGTCCGGCCGGGGCATGGCCGGCCCCTGTCGGCGAGCGGCGGATGCTCGCGCTCGCCGGATGCGTCCAGTCGGTGGCGACTCCGGTCACCAACACGGCCGCTGCCCGGATCCTGAGCCGCCTCGGGATCGACCTGATCCAGGTGCCGGAGGCCGGCTGCTGCGGTGCCGCTGCCTACCACCTGAACGCCCAAGAGGAGGGCCTCGATGCCATGCGCCACAATATCGACGCCTGGTGGCCTCTGATCCAGGCTGGCGCGGAGGCGATCCTGATCAACGCCAGCGGCTGCGGCGCGATGGTCAAGGAATACGGCGAGCTGCTCCGTCATGATCCGAAATACGCCGACAAGGCGGCACGGGTATCGGAGCTGGCGCGGGATCCCGTCGAGGTCCTGTCGGAGCTGGATCTGGCGCCATTGGGAAAGCCGGGCCGGGGACGCAGGGTCGCCTTCCACGCCCCTTGTACTTTGCAGCATGCGCAGAAGCTGGGCAACCGCGTGGAGCCCATCCTCGCCAAGCTCGGCTTCGTGCCGACTCCGGTCCCGGACGCGCACCTCTGCTGCGGCTCCGCCGGGACCTACTCCCTGACCCAGCCCGGGCTTTCCCGCCGGCTGCGCGACGACAAGGTAGCCGCGCTCGAGTCCGGTATGCCCGAGGTCATCGTCACGGCGAATATCGGCTGTCAGCTTCACCTGGAGGCGGGCGCGACCACCCCCGTCGTGCATTGGCTCGAGCTCCTGGATGAGAGCTGAGAGATTTTGCCCGGATTCGGCGATACGTTTGCCGCGGGCATCACTGTTCGGCGACTGCGGCGAGGCCGTCGTACTGAAACTTGACTGCGACACGATCGAGAAAAAATAATTGACGGGTTGTCCCTGGCGATTGCCTTTGCGGACGTTCGGGTAAGAGGATTGCTGCCTCGTGGATAGCGGGCTCAAGCTGGAAAATGAAGTCGCCGATCTGATCGTGACCGAGCTCAAGCTCGAGGATGTGACGCCCGGAGAAATCGATCCCGAGGTACCCCTCTTCGGAGAGGGCTTGGGGCTCGATTCCATCGATGCCTTGGAGCTTGCCTTGGCGGTGTCCCAGCGATACGGTTTCAGCATCACGTCCGAGGATCCCTTGATCGGCGAAATCTTCAGCTCCTTGCGCAGCCTCGCCGCCCACATCGCGCGCAACCGCACCAAATAGCCAGGCCCTTGGCCGCGATTCGTCCCATGCTGCCGTTGCTCGACCGGCAATGGCTGGATACCACCATCGTTCAGACGCGCAGCGGTCCAGTCTCCGGGGCGACCCTGCTGGCGCAGGCATCTGCGATCGCGGACCAGATCCCGGAAACGGCCTACATCATCAACCTGTGCGATCAGCGTCATCATTTCCTCCTGGTCCTGCTGGCAGGGATGATGCGCCGTGCCACGACCCTGTTGCCTCCCAACAAGCTCCCGCAGACCATGCTGGAGCTTGCGGCGGACTACCCGGACCCGCTGTGTGTCCTCGACACTCCCCAGACCGAGCCGCCTCCGGGCCTCCGACGGCTCGATCTCTCGCTGCCGAGGGTCGGGGACGGTCGCGCCACGGCGGAGGATGTACCCCAAATCCCCGGCGACTGGATTCCATTCTGCGCCTTTACCTCCGGCTCCACGGGCAAGCCGCATGGTCATTGCAAGCGTTGGCCGGAGCTGATGGTGGGAGCCCGTTGCGCGGCTCGGCGATTCGGAATCGACGAGCGGACCAGCATTGTCGCCACGGTGCCGCCCCAGCACATGTACGGTCTCGAGCTTTCGGTGCTGATCCCCCTGGCCAGCGGTGCCGCGACCCACGCCGCCCGCCCCTTCTTTCCCGAAGACGTGTGCAGCGTCTTGCAGGACGTCCCGGAGCCGCGCGTTCTGGTCACGACCCCGTTGCACCTCGCCACCCTAACCCGCGCCGGACTGCGCTGGCCGCGCATCGATTTCATCGTCTCGGCCACCGCCCCCCTGAGCCCCGAGCAGGCGGAGCGTGCAGAAGCGGCCCTGGGCGCCCCGGTGCTGGAGATCTACGGCTGCACCGAGGCCGGCTCCCTCGCCAGTCGCCGCACCCGGCAGGGAGAGTCCTGGACCTGGTACGAGTGTGTGCGGGCCCGCCGCGAAGGCGACAGGATCCAGGTCTCCGGCGACTGCCTGTCGCAGCCCGTGACCCTGTCGGATCGGCTCGACATGGAAGCCGACGGGCGGTTCCGGCTGCTCGGGCGCGGTCGGGACCTGATCAACATCGCCGGCAAGCGTGGCTCCCTGGCCGATCTCGAGCTGCGGCTCAAGGATATCGAGGGCGTGGAGGACGGGGCCTTTCTCGATCCCGAAGATCGCCCCGAGGGTCGCGGAAGACTGATCGCCTTCGTCGTTGCCCCCCGCCTGTCCAAAGTCGAGATCCTGGATGCGCTGCGCAGGATCGTGGACCCCGTGTTTCTGCCCCGGGTGATCCATTTCGTTTCCCGGCTGCCGCGCAACGAGACCGGCAAGCTCCCGCGCGCCGACTTGATGGCGCTGCTCCAGTCGCGCAAGGCCCCCGATTGAGCACGACTCGCGAATTTGCGATAGACGCCGATCACCCTGCCCTGGAGGGGCATTTCCCGGGGGACCCGCTGGTCCCCGGCTCTCTGATTCTGGACCTGGTGATCGCCGGAGAGCCTCTTCTGCGGGGGCAGCCACTACGGATCGAGTCGGTGAAGTTCCTCGCGCCCCTGCGGCCCGAGCAAAGGGTGGTCGTAGAGTATCGGGAATTGGCGCCGGACCGGTTGTCCTTTGCCTGCCGCGTAGAGGGGCTGCTCATTTGCAAGGGGCAGATCTCGCCGGCGAATCCACCGTGAGCCAGCATTGGAGCGAGCACCGGGAGCGTGGCAGCGCCTTCGCGATCGGTCTCATTCTGTGGATCGCCCGGCACCTGGGGCGCAGCGCAGCCCGCCTCGTCCTCTACCCCATCACCGGCTACTTCCTCATCACCGCCAGCAGCCAACGCCAGGCCTCGCGGGACTATTTGCGGCGGATGCTCGCCGATCCGCCCGGCCTGCGCCAAATCGCCCGTCACCTCCATTGCTTTTCGGCCACCATCCTCGACCGTGTGTTCTTTCTCCTCGGAAACTACCAGGCCTTCGCTGTCGAGCTGCACAACCCGGAGCTCGTGCTCGACGCAGCGGCGTCCCGGCAGGGCGCCATCCTGCTCGGCTCCCACCTCGGTAGCTTCGAGGCCTTGCGGGCTCTGGGCACCTCACAGGTCCGGATACCGCTCAAGGTGCTCATGTACCCGGACCACAACCAGACCATCGCCCGCGTTTTTCATCGACTGAATCCGGAGGTGGCCCGGACCCTGATCCCCCTGGGCACACCCGGCACCCTGCTAGCGGTGCAGGAAGCACTTCGGGCCGGCTGTCTCGTGGGTATCCTCGGGGATCGGGCGGCCAAGGGTGAGAAGTCCCTGAAATGCCGGTTCCTCGGCGCCGAGGCGTCTTTCCCTATAGGTCCCGCCCTCCTGGCGCTGGCGACCCGGGTCCCTCTCATGCTCTTCTTCGCCCTCTACCTGGGCGGCAATCGCTACGAGATCTTCTTCGAAGAGCTGAGCTACGCACCCCCTGCGGACCGCGGCGAGCGACTCGCCGTGGCCCAGGCGCTGACCCGGCGCTACGTGGAGCGACTCGAGCACTACACGCGCCTTGCACCCTACAACTGGTTCAACTTCTATGAGTATTGGACAGACACCGAGGGGACGGAGTAAGCGGCTCGGCCCGGAAAGCGTCCTTACCTGGTTGCTGATGCTGTCGTCCCCGGCCTTCGCTGTTCCCCCTGGCGACCTGAGCGGGCTCATGGCGCAACTCTCCGAGGTGCGCTCGGTGTCAGCCCGCTATACCGAGACTATCCAGGTCTCCTTGCTGGAGCACGGCATCGAGAGCACAGGCACCATCCGCTATGTCGCCCCGGACACCCTGATCGAGTCCGTGGACGGCGAGCCCTCGCGGGAGATCCGCATCCAGGGGGACCGGATCAGGATCAGCGAGGCCGACGAGACCCGCGAGATCGATGTCGGCGAGCACCGAGCGATCGAATCAATGGTGTCGGCCCTGCGCTCGGTATTTGCGGGGAACCTGGTCGAGCTCGAACGGCACTTCCGCGTGCGCTTCGAGAGGCTTGGCTCCAAGCAGGACGGTGCCGGCTGGCATCTGACCCTGACCCCCGATGATGCCGAGGTCGCCTGGCTCTTCTCCCACATCGAGATCCGGGGCTCCGGCAGGGAGATCCACCGGATCGAGATTCGAGAGCCGAACGGGGACTCGCGGACAATGCGTTTCGAGCGCCAGAAGATCGATCCGCCCGACGGGTGAGCGGCAAGAGCTCTCGAGCGCTGCACGCGGGCGCCACGTCGGGATATCCTCAGGGCCATGCCGAGCCGCCGCTTCTTCGCCATCCTGATCCCCTGGCTCGCCGCCATCGCCGCGGCCTTTTTCGTCAGCCTGCATCTGGGCCGCGTCTCCACGGATCTGACGCGGCTCCTGCCCCGGGGCGACGCCCCCGAGGAGCAGCTGCTCCTCGGCCAGCTCCGGGAGGGGCCGGCCACCCGCCTGATTCTGGTCGCCGTCGGCGGCGGCGATACCCAGGAGCTGGCCGAGATCAGCCGGCGCCTCCAGGCCGCCCTGGCCGCAAATCCGGCCTTTTCGCTGGTGGAGAACGGCTCCCTGCGACTCGGCGATCCGCGGCTGGAGGCCCTCTTCCCCCTCCGTTACCTGCTCGGACCCGACGCCGCCTGCCGAGAGGATCTGCGCGGCGCGCGGCTAAGGGACGCCCTCCAGGCTCGCCTGCGGGAGCTCTCCGGACCCCTCCCGCCACCGGACAAGAACCGTCTCGCCGCAGATCCCACCGCCTGCTTTCGGGCGCTGCTCCAGGCTTGGCGGCCGGCCACCGAGCCGCGGCGGATGCGCGGCGTCTGGTTTACCAGGGATGGGACTTCGGCCTTGCTGGTGGCCCAGACCCGTGCGCCGGCCTCCGATCTGGAGGGTCAGCAGCAAGCCGTGGACGCCATCCGCTCGGCCTTCGCTCGCGCCGCCCCCGATTCCCGGGCGAGCCTGAGGCTCACCGGGCCGGGCTACTTCGCGGTCGGCTCCCGGGACGCCATCCGAGCCGATACCACGAAGCTGAGCCTCCTGGGCAGCCTCCTTGTCCTGCTGATCCTGGGGGCCGCCTTTCGCAGCCCCTGGCTCATCCTGCTCGGAGCCCTGCCCTTGGCCAGCGGCATCCTCGCCGGCGTCTTGGCCGTCCAGGGGCTGTTCGGGTACATCCACGGCATCGGACTGGCGATGGGCCTGACCCTGCTCGGCGTGGCCCTGGACTACCCCCTGCACGTCATCAGCCACGCCCGCTTCGGGCCGCACCGGGCGCTCGGCGGCATTTGGCGGACCCTCTTCCTGGGCGTTCTCACCACCGCACTCGCGTACTTGGCGCTGACCCTGACCGACTTCGAGGGGTTGGCTCAGCTCGGCATGCTGGCCACCACCGGGGTCCTGATCGCCGCGCTCACCAGCCGCTATCTGCTGCCCCCCATGATCGACGCCGTGCCCCGGCGGAAAGGGGAACGTGGCTTGGGCCTTGGGCTGTCCATCAAGAGGCAGGCCCCGGGCCGTCTCGGCCTGATCCTGGGCGGACTAGCCTCGGTCATATTGCTCGTCGCGCTCACGATCCACGGTCTTCCCTGGGAGACCGATCTGCGCCGCCTGAGCACGGTCCCGGAGGCCGATATCGCCCTCGATCAACGCCTGCGTGAGGAGTTCGGGGCCCCGGACGTAAACCGCCTCTTCTACCAGTGGGCGGATAATCCTGAGCAGGCGTTGCGACGCCAGGAGCGGGCCCTCCCGGCGCTGGAGGCCCTGGTTGCGGAAGGTCGCATCCAGGGCTTCGAGGCCGCGGCCCGCTACCTTCCCAGCACCGAGGCACAGGGCCGGCGCCAGGCACAGTTTCCCGATGCGGAATGCCTCGAGGCAGATCTGGAGCGGGCGCTGCAGGGCCTTCCGTTTCGCGGCGACGCCTTCGCCCCCTTCGTCGCCGACGTTGCCGCCGCCAAAGGGGCAAAGCCCGCCACCTTGTCAAGCCTCCGAGAAACAGCCGGGGGGGCCGAGGTCGCGTCCCTGCTCATGCCCGTCGAAAAAGGCTGGCTCTCCCTGGTGCCCCTGATCGGTCTGGACGACGGCGGGCAATCGGTCCCGATGCCGCCGCCGGGAATGCACTACATCGACCTTGCCGCGGCCAGCTCCGGGCTGCTCGACCGGTTCCTGGGCGAGACCCTCTCCAAGCTGGAGATCAGCGCCGCGGTCATCTGGCTCGTCCTGCTGGTCGGTCTGCGGGATCTCCGGCGACTCGGGCGTATGCTGGTCGTTATCAGCCTGGCGCTGCAGCTCGACCTGGTGGCGATCATCCTCCTGGACGGTCGGATCAACCTCTTTCACCTGGTCGCCCTCCTGCTCGTGCTGGGGCTGAGCATCGACTACAGCCTCTTCTTCACCCGCCCGGGACAGACCCCGAAAGAACGAGCCACGACCTTCACTGCCCTCGTCCTCTGCGCGCTATCGAGCTTCGCCATGTTCGCCCTCCTGGGCCTGTCGAGCATTGCCGTGCTGCACGCCATCGGCGCCACGGTCGCCATCGGCATCGCGCTCGCCTTCTCCCTGTCCTGGCTGTTCGCCGCTCCCTAGCCCGAGCGTCGGTCCGAAGCCTGCGTCGAGCCCGTGACTTATCGCCCCGAAGCTCAGCTGCTATGATTTAGAGTTTGCTCAGAGGTCCCACGAAGTGCACCCTGAAGAGGGACGCCGAATAACGAGCTCCATGGCACTGAAACCCCTCGCGATCTCGGCCTACACCCTGACCAGCGCCCTGGGACGCGGCACCGAGGCAACCCTCGCTGCACTGCGCCGAGACGAGTCCGGTCTGCGCCATGAGGGTCCGCATCTGTTCGGGCTCGACACCTGGGTGGGCTGCGTCGACGGCGTGGAAAACCTGCCTCTGCCCGAGCCGCTCAAAACTTACGATTGTCGCAACCACCGCTTGGCTCGATCGGCACTGGCCCAAGACGGCTTCGAGGAGGCGGTTCAGCAGGCAAAGGACCGCTACGGGGCAAGGCGTGTCGGACTTTTCCTCGGAACCAGCACCTCGGGTATCGCCCACGCCGAGCAGTGTTATCGGCGACGGGCCGCCGAGCAGAGCTCGGATCTGGATGCCGATCTGCGCTTTCCCTTCACCCAGCCGATGCACGCCCTCGGGGATTTCTGCCGCGACGCGCTGGGGATCGAGGGTCCGACGGCGGTGATCTCCACCGCCTGCTCCTCCAGCGCCAAGACCTTCGCGAGCGCTTACCGCCACATCGTGACCAGGATCTGCGATGCGGCAGTGGTCGGAGGTGCCGACAGCCTCTGCGCCTCCACGCTCTACGGCTTCAACGCCTTGGGCCTGATTGCGAGCGAGCCTTGTGCACCCTGGGACAAGGCCCGCAAGGGAATCAACATCGGGGAGGCCGCCGGCTTCGCCCTGCTCGAGCGCGCGCCGGAATCGGATGCCGGGGTCGCCCTCCTGGGCTTCGGGGAGAGCAGCGACGGTTACCACATGTCCAGCCCCAGGGTCGACGGGCTCGGCGCCGTCTCGGCTATGATCCAGTCCCTCGACTCAGCCGGTCTCCGGTCCGGGGACATCGATTACATCAATCTGCACGGTACGGCGACCGGCGCCAATGACAAGGCCGAGGACGCCGCCGTCTGTCGCGTCTTTCCCGATCCACCTGCCGCGAGCTCGACCAAGGGCTGGACCGGACACACCCTGGGCGCGTCCGGGATCACCGAAGCGGTGCTTTGCCTGTTGGCCTTGGAGCAGGGAATCCTGCCCGGGACCCTGGGGTGCCGACATCCGGACCCGCAGCTGTCACTACCTGTGCTCACCGAGACCCGGAGCGCTCGACCGAGGCGGGCCCTGAGCAATTCCTTCGGCTTCGGCGGGAGCAATTGCACCCTGGTCTTCGGCTCCTCATGAAGCCGATTTTCGTCAAGGGGGTAGGGCTGGTCGCCCCGGGACTCGTGGACTGGGAGCAGGCGCGGCCGGTGCTCTGCGGTGATGCCGCCTATAACTCCGCCCCTCTGCCGAAGCTCACCCCCCAGCTCCTGCCCGCCAACGAGCGCCGCCGGGCGACCCTGCCGATTCGCATTGCCCTCGAAGCGGCCCGCCAGGCGACGACGGCGTCGGAGCCCGACTTCGGCAAGCTGCGGGGCGTATTTGCCTCGGCGGACGGCGACATGGGCATCGTGGACCGCCTCTGCGAGACCGTCGCCACCGATCCCGGCCAGATGTCCCCCACCCTGTTCCACAACTCCGTGCACAACGCCGCGGCGGGCTACTGGTCCATCGGGCGTGGCAGCCTGGCCGCGACCACCAGCCTCTCCGCGGGCGAGGGCAGCTTCGCTGCCGGGCTTCTGGAGGCATGGACGCAGCTGGCATCGGGGGAGGGCGAGCTGTTGCTGGTCGCGTTCGACGTCCCCGCACCGCCGCCGCTCGCTGCGCACCGGCCCATGCTCGCCCCCTTCGGCTGTGCCCTCCTGCTCGGCTCCGAGCCTGGCAACAGTCCCCTCGCCGGGCTGGAGGTCTTGCTCGCCGGCGACGAGAGCGAGGCGCCGCCGACGGTCTCCACCCCGGAGCTCGAGCCCTTGCGGCTCGGCAATCCCGCCGCCCGGGCATTGCCCCTGCTCGAAGCCTTGGCGCGCGGTCGTGACGCGTCGGTCTGTCTGCCCCTTTCCTCGCACCAGGGCCTGCGGGTCGACCTGAAGCTCGGCGGCGCATGACCCCCGAGGAGCTTTGCGAGCTGATCCCCCATGCGGGGAGCATGTGCCTGATCTCCACCCTGGTGGACTGGGACGCGGAGCGGATCCGGTGTCGTAGCGACAGCCATCGCTCGAGGGACAACCCCCTGCGCCATCAGGGCCGACTCCACGCGGCTCACGCCATCGAGTACGGGGCCCAGGCCGCCGCCATCCACGCCGGGCTGGTCGGCCGGGCGCGGGGTAGCCTCCCAGAGCCTGCTTTGCTGGCGGGTGCCTCCCAGGTCGAGCTGCATGCAACCCGTCTGGACGATCTCCCGGGGCCCCTGGAGATCCGGGCCAACCTCCTCCTTGGGCTCGGTGAGAACGTCATCTACGCCTTTGCGGTCGGCCACGGCGGGACCGAGCTGGCCAAAGGTCGCCTGACCTTGGTCAGACCGGGGGGCAGGCCAGGGGTCAGACCCGGGGTCGGACCTGCACTCGGAACGGGGTCCGAAGACAGATGAAGCGCGCCCTGGTCACCGGCGGCAGCGGCGACATCGGCGGGGCCATCTGCCGCCGGCTGGCGGCGAGCGGCCTGGAGGTGGTGGTCCATGCCAACCGGCGTCTCGATACCGCCGAGCGGTTGGCGGCGGAGATCCGCTCCGGGGGCCATGCCGCCTCGACCTGCTGTTTCGACGTCAGGGATTCCGACGTTTGTGCCCGGGCCATCGAGGGGCTGCTGGTGCAGGGTCCGATCCAGGTGCTGGTGAACAACGCCGGCGTGCACCGGGACGCGCCCCTTGCGGGCATGAGCCGGCTCCAGTGGAAGGAAGTCCTGGAAACGAACCTCGACGGCTTCTACAACGTCACCCAGCCGCTCCTCTTGCCGATGATCCGCACCCGTTGGGGGCGCATCGTCAATATCTCCTCCGTGGCGGCGATCCTGGGTAACCCGGGCCAGGCGAACTATGCCGCGGCCAAGGCGGGTCTACATGGGGCAACCAAGTCCCTGGCCATCGAGCTGGCCAGCCGGGGGATCACGGTCAATGCCGTGGCCCCGGGCATCATCGCCGGCGCCATGACCCGGAACAGCTTCGATGCGGTCACCGTCGAGCGGCTGGTCCCCATGCGCCGCGAGGGCACCCCGGAGGAGGTCGCCGACCTGGTGGACTACCTGGTCAACGGCAACACGGGCTATCTCTCGGGCCAGGTCATCTCCGTCAATGGGGCTATGGCGTGACCGACACCGCGGTGGTCATGCCCGCTTACAACGAGGCGGCCACCATCCGCGAGCTGGCGTCTCGCGTCCTCGAGCAGGTGAGCCTCCTGATCGTGGTGGACGACGGCTCGACGGACGAAACCGCCCAATCCCTGGACGGCCTGCCCCTGACCCTGCTGCGCAACGGGCGCAACGCGGGCAAGGCCGTCAGCATCCACCGGGGGATCGTCTACGCCCTCGCCGCCGGATGCGAGCGGATCATCACCATGGACGCGGACGGTCAGCACCTGCCTGATGACATCCCACGCCTGCTGGAGGCCGCCGAGCGTTTCCCGGGACGCATCATCATCGGCGCCCGCCGCCGGGGCGCGAGCCAAGCCCCGCGCATGCGACGCTTCGCCAACCGCTTTGCCGATTTCTGGATCTCCTGGGCTGCGGGTCATCCGGTGCACGACAGCCAGTCGGGTCTGCGACTCTATCCCAGGACAGTGCTCGAGCAGGTGCCTACGATACCCCGCGAAGGGGCCGGATTCGTGCTCGAGAGCGAGATCCTGATCGACGCCGCGGCGACCGGCGTGCTCACCGCGAGTATCGACATCGAAAGCATCTATCTCCCGGATCGGCGACCCAGCCACTACCGCCCCGCCGCCGACACCTGGGCGATCACGCGCATGGTGGCCGGCAAGTTGATTCGGCGCGGGCTGTATCCGATCGGACTCTTGCGGGCGTTGGGTCTGGCGCCTCCGGCGTACTCGGAGCGCCGGCCCCGGTGACCCCGCCGGACAGGGCGCTGGAAGGAATTGAGCCGCGCCCTCAGGCGCGCAGACGCCCCGATTGGGACGCCTTGCTGACCTTCGGACTGACGCTGCTGGTCAGCCTCTTCAGCTTGGGAATCGCCAACCTTCTGGCCTTGCGCCGGGTGCTCGCGGCAGCCCGCCCGCCGCAGAGCGACTCGGTGTTCCGCGGCAAGATTTTGGTCTTCGGCAAGCGCCTGTCGCACGAGCGTCCAGATGCCGACTACCTGCGCCGCCTGGATCGCGCGTTGGACAAGTACGAGGGGCCGCGCCGCCAGCAACTGGTACTCCTGGGGGGCCGCACCAGGGGCGCGAGCCTGAGCGAGGGAGAGGCCGGTGCGCGCTACCTGCGGGCGCGGGATGGCGAGAGGGACTTGAATCTGCACATCGAGAGCGAGTCTACCCACACCATCGAGAACCTGCGCTGCCTGCGCGAGGTATTGAGCCCGGAGGAGCGGGATCGGCCCTTGCTGCTCGTCACCAACCGCTACCATCTCGCCCGCGTCGGCCTCGTCGCCCGCAGCTTGGGTCTGCGCTATCGGCTGGAGCCCGCGGAGGCGCGCCTGGGGCTGGACCCGGCGACGCTGGGCCGGCTGGCAATAGAGTCCTGGTTTTACCTATGGTTCGATGTCGGAAGGCACTGGGCGAAGGCGACCGGAAACCGGCGCATGCTGGAGCGTGTGACCTGAGAGAGCAAGAGCAAAGATGGCGAATACCCAGCGTCCCCCCGAGGCCCAGCTCCCACCGCACCCACCGCTGCATGGCCATTACGAGGATCCCGAGCAGCGCCAAGCCTACGTCTCGGGGTTGTTCGACGCTTCGGCCGGGAGCTACGACCGGATCAACCGCTGGATGAGCCTTGGCACCGGGGAGCGCTACCGCCGCCAGGCACTGGAGCGGGCGGGTATCGCCGCCGGTCAGCGGGTTCTCGACATCGGCTGCGGAACCGGCGTCATGGCGCACCAGGAGCAATCCATGGTCGGGCCTCTGGGGAGCGTGCTGGCGATCGACCCCAGCCTCCCCATGCTCCGAATCGCCCGCGGGCGCGGTGTCGGGGACTTGGCAGCGGGTCGTGCCGAGCGGATCCCGCTGGCTGATTGCTCGGTGGATTTCATCAGCTTCGGTCATGCCTTGTGGCATACCGCCGCTCTCAACCAGGCGTTCGCGGAATTTCATCGGGTGCTCAGGCCGGGCGGCATCCTGCTGATCCTGGAGATCCTGCCCCATGCCAGCCCCTGGGGCTACCGAATCATGAAGCTCTACCTCGAGCATCTGGTGCCTTTCGCCACGACCTTGATGACGGCCAATCGCAAGGCCGCAAGGTTGATGTCCTATTACTGGGAAACCCTCGACCAGTGCCTTCCGCTGAAGCGGATTCTCGAAGCCCTGCGGGAGCAGGGCTTCGTCGACACCGAGCTGCGCATCCGCAACGGCGTCTTCGGCGACTTTCGTGCCGTTCGTCCCGCCTGAGCAGGAGGGCATCTGCCCCTTGCCCGTGGTACTTGGGACCCGATGGCACTTTGCATTGTGTGGTCACAATGCAAGGTGAAATCGGCTACAAGCGACGGCGTTGCCAACAGCATTTCGGCACGAGCCTATAAGGACGCGCTCATCTCGCTACTGGCTATCTGTTCCTCACTGCGGCACCCCTCTAGCGGCAAAGGTAAGGTCGGCAATCGTCCAGGAGCGGTCTATCGGCGGGAAAGGCGACGGGACTGTAGTCGGGCGTAGAGCGGACACTCAAAGGGTCTCGCCTGGACGTGACGGTACGGCACCGAGGACATATCGCGCAGTTCGCTGGCGAGATGACCGGGGGGCGGCTGTGGCTGGGCACGTCCATACGAGCTACAGCGGCATCGCCACAACTGTGACTGGGACCATGCCCGTGTCAGGTCATGCGGCCAACCCGGAAACCGTGTAGGGGCATCTGGCGCGGCTACGATCGATTCTGCCCAGCTCATGACCCCTCGACTCTGTGTGGATCTATCGCCAGGGGGTCGCTGGAGCAGGCGACTAGCCCGTCGCGCCAAGTCGCGGGACAGGCTGCGAATTGAGCAATGCCTATACTGTGCGTAGAATGTTCATTTCCGACATGCCCCCTCAAGAGAAAAGCCATGGCCGCCATCTTCGCAGACGTGCTCGAATCGACGCGGGAACCTGGTACGTCACGGTTCTCGGCACCGGGCGTTGCCCACATTCTCGGCCTGCAACAGCAGGACCTGGCCGAGCTGGCAGGGGTCCATCGCAACACCCTGCGCACCCATCCCGAATCGCCAAGACTGCAATCCGCACTGCGTGACCTGATGCGAGTGTTGTCGGCCGCCATGGTGGTGCAGCCGGACCCGCAACGCGCTATCTTCCTGGTCAAGAACGAGCCCATTCCTGTGTTTCGTCACAAGACCCTTTTGCAGCTGGTGCAGGAAGGCCGGACTGAGGATGCGGTCGGCTATCTGGAGTCGATCAGCACCGGGTTCGTTGGATGATCCTATTCAACTTGCCCCCCGGCACGACGTTATTCCGGGCGCATACTCCGCAGTGGGCCAGCCGGTCCACCAGCGGCGCGGGCGCCGCAAGCCGAGGGGGGCGCTTCAACCGAGAAGGCGTGGAGGCACTGTACCTTTCGTTGGATGAGGTGACCGCTTTGCGCGAGTACCAGCAGACCTCGCCCTTCCTTCCACCTTGCACGATCTGCTCGTACACCGTGGCGCTGCGCGACTTGGTCGACCTGCGCCAGCTCCATCACGGGGCGCCCTGGGACGAGCTATGGCACGACTGGCGCGAGGACTGGCGCTACCTGAAATTCGAGCTGCACATCGAGCCCCCAACCTGGGTTCTCGCCGATATGGTGCTCGCCCATGGCTACACCGGCATCCTCTTCCCGAGCCAGGCGCATGAGGGCGGAACCAACGTCGTCGTTTACTCAGACCGGCTCGAGGATGGCAACTCGGTGATCATCAACGACGCAGACGGCCGACTTCCACGGGACATGTCCAGTTGGGAGCGATGATCGCCTCTCAGGCTGGCGGTTCTCAGCCCTTTATGAGCGACAGGGATGTGCAGGCGCAGCAGCGGGAGGTGCAACGTTTGCTGGGCCAGTGCCTGCTACGCCTGCAGCAGTACGAGCGCCTGATGAAGGCCATCGTCGCGCACAGCAACATTTCGGGGCCGGCGCGCGCTGGAGAAGATCCGCGCGGCGTGCATCGATGCTGCTTCCACTAACCCGACTTCCGCAACTCGATCCAATTTCAGCGGAATTTCGCGCACTGGGTGCTCCCTAACCTTTTGATTTTCGGCTCATGAGAACGCGAAATCCACCGAAATTGCGCTGTAGTGCCGACCTTGGTTGTTGACCCTGCCTCAGATTTCTCTACATCATTGATTTACGATGCCTTG
>Ga0210085_1000476_pt1 | contig 16846 bp, 14 predicted proteins | sample China_Galinas_PW_5_FD_184866 | JGI IMG/M metagenome (GOLD analysis project Ga0210085, IMG submission 184866) | Wetland microbial communities from San Francisco Bay, California, USA, that impact long-term carbon sequestration - China_Galinas_PWC_D1... | ecosystem: Environmental > Aquatic > Marine... | reverse complement strand
AGCGTTCCGAATTCCTCTTCCGTCACGGCTTCCTTGACCTGGTCGTGCCGCGTGCCGAGCTGCGCAGCGAGGTGTCACGCCTGCTGCAGTACCTGCAGGCACGCCAGCGGCCGCTCGAGCCCGAACACGCCGCTGTCGACGTGCGTGGCGGCGCGGATGCGGAGGCGACCCGTGGCTGAGGGCCGGATGCCAGCGGTGGAGTCCGTGGATGCCACGGCGCCGATCATCGCGGACGAGGCCCTGCGCGAGGCCGTCTGGGCCCGCGTGCAGCTGGCCCGCAACGTGCAGCGGCCGCATACGCTCGAGCTGATCACGGCCATGGCTCGTGACGTGGTCGAGCTGCATGGTGACCGCAGCTTCGGCGACGACCCCGCCATGGTCGGCGGCCTGGCCACCATCGGCGGGCACCGGGTCGTGTTCATGGGGCACCAGAAGGGCGCCGACGTGGACCAGAACATCCGGCGCAACTTCGGCATGCCCCACCCGGAGGGCTACCGAAAGGCGGCCCGTCTTCTGCGCCTCGCCGAGCGCCTCGGGCTGCCGGTCGTGACCTTCGTGGACACACCCGGGGCGGCGCCTGATGCGCCATCGGAGGAGCGGGGCCAGGCCGAGGCCATCGCGCGCAACATCGCGCTGCTGAGCTCGCTGCGGACGCCGGTGGTCACGGTCATCACCGGTGAGGGTGGCTCGGGTGGGGCCTTGGCCATCGCCGTGGGCGATGTCGTGCTGGCGCTGGAGAACGCGATCTACTCGGTCATCAGCCCCGAAGGCTGTGCCAGCATCCTGTGGCGCACCAGTGACATGGCCCAGACAGCCGCCGTGGCCATGCGCCTGACGGCGAGGGAGCAACAGGTGCTCGGTGTCATCGATACCGTCATCGCCGAGCCGGCAGGTGGCGCACACGAGGACCCCGCAGGCACGGCCGAGCGGCTGGGTGAGGCGATCGAGGCTCAGCTCGACGCTCTCGTGCACCGCGATCTCGACGAGCTGCTGCGCGCCCGCTATGCCCGCTATCGCGACTACGGCGCGTTCACCACCTCGGACCTGCCGGTGCTCGAGCGGCGCGAACGCAAGGATTGGGTCGAGCGCCTGCGGGCACTCTTCGATTCGGGCCAGCGAGTGGTCGGCGTCGGCGAGGGCGAACCCCTGGAGCCGCTGCCCGTGGACGATGTCGATGAGGACCGGGGTGCCGAGGTCGACGGCCATGCCGGACTCGACAGGGAGGAAGCTGACGCGTGACTGACGAAGCGGCGCCGCGCGACGACGCCGGGGCAGGCCCCGAGGACGCCATGGGGGTGGAAAGCCTGACCGGCGAGGTGCTGCCGGCGCTCATCGCGCGCCTGCGCGCGGGTCGTCTTGGTGAGCTGGAGGTGCGGACAGCCGACTGGCGGGTGCGGCTGCGACGCGATCCCGCGGCGCGGGTTCGTGGTTCGTCCGCCAGCGTCGCGAGCGCCGCCCCTGCCGTCGAGGCGGCGCCGGCCACGAGCGTGGCGCGCTCACCGGCCGTGGGTTACTTCAGCCCAGCGCCACAGCTGACGGTGGGCCTCTCCGTGAGCGCGGGCGATGTGCTGGGCACGATCGACGTGCTGGGCATCGCGCAGGAGGTGGTGACGCCTGCGGACGGGATCGTGGTCAGCATCCTGGCCGAGGATGGCCAGGCCGTGGAGTACGGCCAGGCCCTCGCCGACATCGACCCGCTGGGCATGGACCTCGCTGTCAGCGATGTGCCTGGGCAGGCCGGCGCATGATCGGGCGTGTGCTCATCGCCAATCGCGGTGAGATCGCAGTGCGCATCCTGCGCGCCTGCCGCTCCATGGGCCTCGAAGCGGTCGTGGCCTACAGCGAGGCCGACGCCGAGTCGCGAGCGGTGCGCATGGCCGATGAGGCCATCTGCATCGGCCCCGCCGAGTCGGCGCGCTCGTACCTGTCCGCGGCCTCCCTCATCAGCGCGGCCCTCGTTAGCGGCTGCGACGCCATCCACCCCGGCTATGGCTTCCTCAGCGAGGACGACGGCTTCGCCGAGATGACCCGAGCGCACGACCTCACCTTCATCGGGCCTTCGGCGGAGGTGCTCGAACGCTTCGCCAGCAAGGCCGGCACGCGTGAGTTGCTCGCGGCGCACGGGTTGCCGATGGTGCCCGGTTCCGCGGGCATGCTGCGTGACGATGCCCACGCGCTCGAAGAGGCGGAGCGGCTCGGCTTCCCCCTGCTCATCAAGCCCAGTGCCGGTGGCGGAGGCAAGGGTATGCGCATGGCACGCACGTCACGTGAGCTGCAGCAGGCGCTCACGGTCTGTCGCTCGGAAGCCCGGGCCGCCTTCGGTGACGACTCGCTCTACCTCGAGAAGTGGCTCGATCGCACGCGCCACGTCGAGGTCCAGGTCATCATCGACTCGTACGGTCACGGGGTCCACCTGGGTGAGCGCGACTGCTCCGTCCAGCGTCGCCACCAGAAGATCATCGAGGAGGCGCCGAGCCCGGCCATCGACGACCCCACGCGCACCGAGCTGGCCGAGTCCGCCGTGAGGGCGGCGGTGGCCGCGGGCTACCGCAACGTGGGCACGCTCGAGTTCCTCGTCGACGGCGAGGGCAACTACTTCTTCATCGAGATCAACGCGCGCATCCAGGTCGAGCACCCGGTGACCGAGATGCTCAGCGGTGTCGACATCGTGGCCGAGCAGATCCGGCTGGCTGGCGGCGAAGAGCTGGGTTACGGGCAGGACGCGGTCCGCCTGCGGGGGCACGCCATCGAGTTCCGCATCAACGCCGAGGACGTGCGCGCCGATTTCCGGCCCCAGGCCGGCACGGTCGAGCACTACGTGCCCCCGGGCGGCGCGGACGTGCGCATGGAGACGCACCTCTACGGCGGCTACGAGGTGCCGCCCTACTACGATTCGCTCCTCGGCAAGCTGATCGTCTGGGGCCCCGACCGCCAGGCGGCGATCGCCCGCTCACGCGTCGCCCTCCGGGAGCTGGTCGTCGAGGGCGTGGCCACCAACATCGACCTGCACCGGGCCTTGCTGGAGGACGAGACCTTCCTCTCCGGCGGGTTCGATACCAACCTGCTTGATCGCAAGGGCGCGGCTGCGTTCCTCGCGGCCGCCGATACCGACCAAGGAGCCTGACCATGACCGATGGCACGGCCGCGGACGCCAAGCCCGCCGTCCTGCTCACGACCGCCCAGATCCAGCGTGTCATCCCGCACCGCTGGCCGTTCCTGCTCGTCGACCGCATCGTCGAGGAGGACCGCGAGCGTGGCTACATCCGGGGTGAGAAGGGCGTGACTGCGGGTGAGTGGTTCTTCGGCGGGCATTTCCCGGAGATGCCGATCATGCCGGGCGTGCTGCAGGTGGAGGCGCTGGCCCAGACACTGGGCGTGTACGTCGGCCGGCTGGAGGGCTTCGAAGGCCAGGTCGGGCTCTTCGCAGGCATCGACAGCTGCCGCTTCCGCCGGGTGGTCCAGCCCGGCGACACGCTCACCCTGGAGGTGACCATCACCAAGCTGGGCCGGCGCATGGCCAAGGCCCACGCCGTGGCCTCGGTCGACGGCGAGGTCGCGTGCGAGACGGATATCTCCGCCATCATGGCCCCGGAGGGCGCACTTCGATGACCCTACGCCTCGCTCTCGTCTCCGACATCCACGGCAACCTCGATGCGCTCGAGGCAGCCCTTGCCGATATCGAGCGGGCCGGCCCCGACCGCACCGTGGTGCTGGGCGACCTCGTCCTCAACGGGCCCCGCCCGGTCGAGACCGTGGACGCGGTCATGGCACTCGAGGCGGCGGGCGCCATGGTCATCGCGGGCAACACCGACATCGCGGTCGCGGACGGCGACTACTCGGCCGCCTTCCCCTGGCTCGATGAGGTCCCGGCGGGGCACCGCGCCGCGGCCGAGTGGGCGCGCGAGGCCCTGCGTGACGAACAGCTCGAGTACCTGCGCCGGCTGCCCGCCGAGCGGCGCCTGTCCTTCGGCGACGAGCTGCTGCTAGCGACGCACGCCTCGCCCGGCAGCCAGACCGCCGGCCTGCCCGCCGATCTCGACGCCGCGGTCACCGTCCAGCGCGTGACCCGCACGGATGCGCGCGTGATCTGCTGCGGCCACACCCACGTGGCCGACCTGCGCGAGCTGGGCCGCAAGCTGCTGGTCAATCCAGGCTCCTGCGGCTACGCCTTCGACGGCTCACCGGACGCCTGCTGGGCGCTGGTCACGCTGGCCGAGGACGAGGAGCCGGAGGCCGAGCTCCGCCGCACGGCCTACGATCCCCAGCGCAGCGCCGAGGAGGTCGCCGACCGCGGCCTGCCCGGCGACGTCTACCGTGCCGCCACCATCCGCACCGGGAGATTCGTTCGATGACCTTCGCCCCCGAGGGCCGCCGTGTGGTCGTGACCGGGCTGGGCGCCGTCACGCCCTTGGGCACCGACGTGCCGACCTACTGGCGCCGGCTGGTCGCCGGCGAGTCCGGCATCGGCCCCATCACCGCCTTCGACGCCTCCGGCCTCGCCAGCCGCATCGCCGGCGAGGTGCCGGACTTCGATCCCTCGGCCGTGCTCGACCGCAAGGAGATCCGGCGCAACGACCGGGCCACGCAGATGGCGCTCGTGGCCACGCGTGAGGCCATGGACGACGCTGGCCTGCCGCCACGGCTGGAGGGCCAGACCGCAGAGATGACGGGGGTGCTCATCGGGTCCGGCCTCGGCGGGACCAATACGCTCACCGACCAGATCGCGATCTGCCGCATCGAAGGCCCCAACCGCGTCAGCCCCTTCTTCATCCCCATGGCCATCGCCAACATGCCGGCGGGCGTGGTCGGCATCGCCTCCGGCGCCATGGGACCCAACTATTCGACCACCAGCGCCTGCGCCTCGTCGGGACATGCGCTCGGCGAGTCCTACGAGATCATCCGGCGTGGAGACGCAGACATCATGCTCGCCGGCGGCAGCGAGGCACCGGTGGTCGATGCCACCGTGGCCGGCTTCTCGCGCATGAAAGCGCTCTCCACCCGCAACGACGACCCCACCGCCGCGAGCCGGCCCTTCGACGCCGATCGTGACGGCTTCGTGGTGGCCGAGGGAGCGGCCACGCTCGTGCTCGAGGAGCTGGAACACGCGCAGCGTCGCGGTGCCCGCATCTACGCCGAGATCTGCGGCTATGGAGCGACCGCTGACGCCTACCACATCACCACACCCTCGCCGGGTGGTGCCGGCGCGGTGCGAGCGGCCAGGCGGGCCCTGGCCAAGGCTGGCCTGGAGGCATCGGACATCGACCTCGTCAGCGCCCACGCCACGAGCACGGGCGAAGGTGACCCGACCGAGCTGCTGGGCATCAACGCGCTCGTCGGAGAACATGCTGCCGCGGTCAGCGTCACCGCCACCAAGTCGTCCATCGGGCACACCCTTGGCGCAGCCGGCGCCGTGGCCGCAGTGGCCACCATCAAGGCGCTCGATGACGGCGTGGTGCCGCCCACCCTCAACCTGCACCGGCCCGACGAGCGTGCCGGTGCGCTCGATCTGACCCCGCTCACGGCCCGCGAGCGAGACCTCGACGTGGCCCTCCTCAACTCGTTCGGCTTCGGCGGGCAGAACTCGGCCATCATCGTGCAGCGCTGGAACGGTTGATGGGGGAGCGCGAGCGAATCAACGATCTGGTCGCCCTCATCGACGGGCTGGAGAACCTGCTCGACCGTTCAGGCCTCTCCGAGCTGGAGGTCGAGTACCGCGACCAAACCGTGGTGTTGCGGCTGCCTTCCGCGCTGGCGGCGCCAACGGTGGTGCTTCCGGCCGCCGGCGGCGAAGCCCCGCCGGCGCCTGAGTCGCCTCCGCTGATCGAGGAGCCCGCCAGCGACGGGACGCACCCGGTCAAGGCGCCCCTGACCGGTGTCTTCTATCGCTCGCCGTCGCCTGGCGCGGAGCCGTACGTGCGCGAGGGCGATGCGGTCAGCGCCGGCCAGGTCATCGGGCTCATCGAGGCCATGAAGCTGTTCAACGAGATCAAGTCCGACGTCACTGGTACCGTCCGGCGGGTCGTGGCGGGCGACGGTGACCTGGTCAAGGCCCGCGAGACACTGATCGAGGTGGAGCCGGCATGAGCGGCATCGGAAAGGTCACCGCCGGCGCCCCTCGCAGCGTGCGCGTGTCGGGCTGGGGATCGTACGTGCCCGAGCGCGTCCTCTCCAATGCCGACCTCGAGCGGCTGGTCGATACCAGCGACGAGTGGATCCGCACGCGCACCGGTATCCGCGAGCGTCGCGTGGCCGCGCCGCACGAGACCACCGCCACGCTCGGGGCCATCGCGGCCAAGCGCGCCATCGCCACCGCCGGCCTGGAGCCGGAGGACATCGACGTCATCGTGGTGGCCACCCTCACGCCGGACTACCCCATGCCCTCGACGGCAGCCCTGGTGAAGGAGGCCATCGGCAACAGCTCGGCCGCGGCCTTCGACATCGCGGCGGCCTGCTCGGGCTTCGTCTTCGGCTATGCCACGGCCGATTCCTACGTGCGCAGCGGCCTTGCCCGGCACGTCCTGGTGGTGGGCGCGGAACTGCTCACGCGCTTCCTCGACTTCGAGGATCGCGGCACCTGCATCCTCTTCGGGGATGGCGCCGGCGCCGTGGTGCTGTCGGGGTCGGACGAGCCAGGCGGGGGCATGGCCGGCCTGGAGATGACCACTGACCCGGATGGGGCCTACATGATCTGGCTGCCCTCCGGTGGCTCACGCAGCCCGGCCAGCGCAGAGACCGCCAGGCGTGGAGAGCACTTCATCCGCATGGAGGGGCGCGAGACCTATCGCTACGCCACGCGGACCCTCGCCACCTCCGCCCTGACCGCCATCGAGAAGGCCGGCTGGACGCCCGACCAGGTGGACCTGTTCATCCCCCACCAGGCCAACATCCGCATCATCGAAGCCGTGGCCAAGGGCCTGAGGCTGCCCCTCGATCGGTTCTTCGTCAACATCGACCGCTACGGCAACACCTCTGCCGCCTCGGTCGGCATCGCCCTCGACGAAGCCGTGGCCGAAGGTCGCGTGAAGGTCGGCGACAAGCTCGTCTTCGTGGCCTTCGGGGCCGGCTTCACCTCTGGCGCCATCGCGCTGGAGTGGACGGCCGATCCCACCGACCGCCTGCGCGCGGCCTCGGTGGAACCGGTGGCCAGCGTCCGGGCACCACTCGACTGGTCATCGGTCGACCCCATCCCGCCTCGCCTGGCCGCTGTCCTCGATGACCCGAACGGGCCGCCGGTCCCGCTCGATGACGTCGTTCCCGGCGAGCCTGCACACGCACACACAGAGGAGCCGTCATGATCGATCTCTCCGGCAAGAAGGCCGTCGTCACCGGCGGCTCACGCGGCATCGGCCGGGCTATCGCCCTGCGCCTGGCCGCGCAAGGCGCAGACGTCTGCATCAGCTATCGTGGCAACACCGCCGCCGCGGAGGAGGTCGCCGCCCTGATCGAAGCCGAGGGGCGGGTCGGCCTCGCGGTGCAGGCGGACGTGGTCGAGCAGGACGCAGCCAAGGCGCTCATCGAGGCTGCCCTTGCGCGCTTCGGCCACATCGACATCCTGGTCAACAACGCCGGCATCACGCGCGACGACCTCATCATGCGCATGAAGCCCGAGGACTGGACCGACGTCATCGCGACCAACCTCTCCGGCGCCTTCTGGACCATCAAGGCCGCCACCCGTCCGATGATGAAGGCGCGTGCCGGCCGCATCATCAATATCACCAGCGTTTCTGGCCAGGCGGGCCAGATGGGCCAGGCCAACTACTCCTCGGCCAAGGCTGGTCTTATCGGCCTGACCAAGGCGACCGCCCGCGAGCTGGCCAGCCGCGGCATCACCTGCAATGCCGTCGCACCCGGCTTCATCCTCACGGAGCTCACCAAGGACCTCGATCCGAAGCTGCTCGAGGGCATCCGGGATGCGACCCCGCTGAGCCGCTTCGGGACGACGGAGGAGGTCGCCGCGGCCGTGGCCTTCCTGGCTTCCGACGACGCCGCCTACATCACCGGCCAGGTGCTGGCGGTCGATGGCGGCCTGGTGATGATGTAGCCAGGACCGAGTAGGGTAGGCCGCGATGGAGCTGCTGCGAACCTCGCGCCTGGCGAGCCTCTGCCTGGCACTTCTGGTCCTGTTCGCTCCGCTACCGGCGACGGCGGTCTCGCCACAGGCAGGACCGACCGAGGACGGCCTGGCCGTGGCCATCGACGCCATGCGCCAGCTGGCCACCGACACGCGCAACAACAAACAGCAGAAGAAGACTACCCGGCCCAAGAAGGGCCTGCCCGTGAAGCTGGGCAAGGACGGTCGCCTGACGGTGCTGCTCATCGGCTCGGACTGGCGCGAGGACAGCGGTGGCGAGCGACTGGACGTGATCATGGTCGCGACCATCGACCCGACCAACGGTCGTGCCGCCATCGTGAGCATCCCCCGCGACATGGGCGGCATCCCCTTCGCCGGCGGAGGCAGCAGCGGCGGGATGCGCGTCAACTCCATCTACTACCTCCGTTACCGCGACAACTCGCTGCCGCACGAGGCGGTCGACCGCAAGGCCCTCAAGCGCTTCAGCAAGGACATCGGCAAGTTGCTCGGCACCCAGATCGACTACTGGGCCATGACGCGCTTCGGCACCTTCGCCAACCTCGTCAACGCGCTCGGCGGGCTGCGCGTGAACGTGGCCGAGGAGGTGCGCGACTCCTCCTATCACCACAAGCGCTCTCGGGGCATCTACTTCCCGGCCAAGGAGCGCTACAAGCTGCGTGGTGATCCAGCCTGCAAGCCGTATCCCGCCAAATGCCACAGCGCGCTCGTCTTCGCGCGCTCGCGTCACGGCACATCGGGCACCGGTTACAACAGCGACTACACGCGCGCTGAACGCCAGCAGGAGATGGTGCGCGCAGCCGTCCAGGGCATCATCGACGGGGGCTCGGGCACCGCCCTGCTGGGCCGTCTGCTCAAGGTGCGCGACAAGATCGACACCAACATCCCCAAGACCATCGAGGCCGCCGGCCAGCTGTACGCCATGGTGCGGGACCTCAAGCTGCGCAAGAACGACATGAAGGTGTTCGCTCCCGCCACCTGGGCCTTCACGGCGGCCGACGGCACCATCCGGCCCAACCTGGCCCGGATCCGCAGCTTCGTGGATCGCGCGTTCTACCCGGTCAAGCGCCAGGGTTCCTAGCCGGTCGATCAGCGGGCGACCGCCCCCGCGGCCCGCGGCCGGGTCGCACGCGCGCGGCGGCTGTGCCATCCTCGGGCTGTGAGCGACGCCACCACAGGGTCCGTCCGGAGGCCGGAGGCTCCCGACCTCGAGATCGCCCCGGAGTCGAGTGCGGACGCCGCCCTCACCCGCCGACTGCGGCGGACGCGCCAGGTCCTGCTCGCGAGCCTGGGGGTCTGTGCCGCGGTGGCGGTCTGGCTGCTGTACGACGACGGCATCGCCCCGGCCGACCTGCTGCTCGCGACCGCGCTCGTGGCCCTGGCCCTTGCGCTCTACGTGATGGATGCGACCGCGGCCCTGTTGAGTCGCAACCGCCTGGAGCGCGAAGCGAGTATCAGACGCATCGTGACCGGGCTTTCCCGCTCGGCCTCGGCAGAGTCTGTGGTGGACACCGTCATCACCGACCTGCGCAATGCCACCGATGCCGACCACGTGGTGGTGGCCCGCATGCAGGAGGATGACAGCGTCGAGGTCACGCTGGTGGCCGCGCATGCCGACGCCCCACCCTCGCGCACCACGCTGCGTCCGGAGATCGACGCCACGCCCGGGCGAGTCCCCGGCGAATCGGCCGAGGGGGAAGGGGAGGCAGTCGGGGCCTCCGATGAGGCGGCTCACGCGGCCGAGGAGATCGCCCGCCGGGTGCGACGGGAGTACGGCCTGTCGCATACGCTCGCGACGCCGCTGGTCTCCGGGCGGCGCTTCCTGGGTGCGCTGCTGCTGGCGCGACGAAGCCAGGAGGCGTGGGCCGATGGCGACCGGCGCCTGCTGACCTGGGCGGCGACTGAAGTGTCCTCGGCCTTCCAGCGGACGTACGTCCTGGCGGCCGCCGAACGCGGAGCCAAGATCGACGCCCTCACCGGCCTGCCCAACCGCCGCTATTTCGACGAGGCCCTCTCCATCGAGAGTCCGCGCCGGCGTGCCAACGACAGCCTGGGCATCCTGATGATCGACATCGACCACTTCAAGATCCTCAACGACCGCTTCGGCCACGCGACCGGCGACCGGGTCTTGCGGGCCGTGGCCACGGCCATCGCCCGCGCCGTACGTGACGAGGACACGCCGGCGCGGTACGGCGGGGAGGAGTTCGCCGTCCTGCTGCGCCAGGCCGACCGCGAGCAGGCGGTCGACGTGGGTGAGCGCATCCGCCGATCGGTGGTCAAGCTGCACCCGGCCAGCCTGGGCATCACGGAGCCGGTGACCGTCTCGGTCGGTGTGGCCGTGGCTGGGCCGGAAGCGATCTCCGCGCGGCGGCTCGTCGAGCGTGCCGACCAGGCGCTCTACAAGGCCAAGCGCCAGGGTCGCGACCGCGTGATCGCAGCCTGAGGGCGCGCCGTGTCCCCACGGGCGCGAAGCGCGCCTTTGCCCGACGGCGGCGGCGAGCCGCTGAGCAACGCCCGCATCGGCGAGGAGCTGCGCGAGATCGCCGACCTGCTCGAGATCAGGGGCGACTCCGGTTTCAAGGTCAATGCCTACCGCCGCGCGGCCGACTCGGTGGCACGCGCCGGCGTCGACGTCGCCGCCGCCTACCGGGCGGGGGAGCGTCCGGCGCTGCCCGGTGTCGGGGCGTCCATCTCGGAACGGATCGAGGAGCTCGCGACCGAGGGCCACATGGCCTACCGCCAGGAGTTGCGGGCGCAGGTGCCGCCGACGCTCCTGGAGTGGCTGGCCATCCCCGGGGTCGGGCCGCGCACGGCTGGGGAGATCTGGCGCACGCTCGGCGTCGCCACCCTGGCCGAGCTGGAGGCCGCCGCCCGCGCAGGACGCCTGCGAGCGGTCCGTGGTCTCAGCCAGCGTACCGAGTCGCGGGTGCTCGAGGGCATCGCCGAGATCGCCCGGCGGCCGCAGCGGCGCATGCGCATCGACGAGGCTCACGCGTTCGCGGCGCGGGCGCTGGAGCTGGTGACGTCGCTGGAGGGAGTGCGCGCTGCGACCGCGGCAGGCTCGGTCCGACGCTGGCGCGAGACGGTCGGTGACATCGACCTCCTCATCGAGACCGGCGACCCGCTCGCTGTCCTGCAGCGCCTGCGTGCGTCGCCCGCGGTGGGGTCGGTCGAAGCCGGCTTGCGCGGCGGAAGCGACCGGGCCAGCGTGCGCCTGCTCGACGGGCCGCAGCTCGACGTCATGACCATGCCCCCTGGGGCCACGGGCAGCTACCTCGTGCACTTCACCGGCTCGGCGGAGCACAACGTTGCCCTGCGCCACCGGGCGCGCGAGGCCGGCTGGTCGCTGTCCGAGCGCGGGCTGGTGCCGCTGGCGGACCCGGGGGCCGAGCCACGCACCTTCGCAGACGAGCGTGAGCTCTATCGCTTCCTGGGCCTCGACGAGATCCCGCCCGAGCTGCGGGAAGGTCGGGGCGAGGTGGAGGCCGCCGCGGCTGGAGGGCTGCCGCCCCTCATCTCGCGCGACCAGCTGCGTGGCGATTGCCACAGCCACTCCGACTGGTCCGACGGTCGTGAGCCCCTGGAGGTGATGGTCGAGTCCGCACGCGTGGATGGCCGTGAGTACCAGGTCCTGACCGACCATTCGCAGAGCCTGACCATCGCGCACGGGCTGAGCCCGGAGCGGGTGGAGGCCCAGCGGCGGATCATCGGCGAGCTCAACGAGCGGTTCGCGACGGAGGCCGCCCACGGAGAGACGCCAGCCGGGGCGGACAGCGGGTTCGTCCTGCTCCACGGGACGGAGCTGGAGATCACGGTCGACGGACGTCTCGACTACGAGGATGCCCTGCTGGCCGGGTTCGATGTGGTCGTGGCCTCGCTCCACGTCGGCCGGCGCCAGCCACGAGCGCAGCTGATGGCTCGCTACGAGCTGGCCATGCGCAGCCCGCACGTGGACATCATCAGCCACCCATCCGGCCGCAAGATCGGCACCCGCAGCGAGCTGGACCTCGATTGGGAACGCTTCTACCGGCTGGCGGCCGAGACCGGCACGCTGGTGGAGATCAACGGCAGTCCTGCTCGGCTCGATCTCGACGAGGACCGCATCCGGGCCGCGACCGAGGCCGGCTGCCGCTTCGTCATCGACAGCGACGCCCACGACCACAGCGAGTGGCAGAACCTGGTCTGGGGCAGCGCCATCGCGCGGCGTGGTTGGGTGGGCCCGGGGCTGGTCGCCAATGCCCTCCCGCGCGCGGCCTTCCGCGCGCTCATGCGAGAGAAGCCCCATCGCGTCTGAGGCCTGCCGCGGTGGGCGGTCAGCGCGAGTGGTGGTACGATTCAGGTTCGCAGCGCGTCACGTGTCCGTGCGCGCCTGCGTCACCGTCGGACGCCGCCGGCGAACCGGCCCATATCCCACGCCCCTGAGGAACGAATGAGCTTCGACCCGCTGACCGAGAACGAACCCGCCCCGTCGGCCACCGCGCCCTCGAACGCCGTCACTGCCAGCCGCCTCAAGCGGCAGCTCGTCGACCAGGCTATCGACGCGGCCCGCCGGGCCGATTGGGCGGCCGCAGCCGAGATCAACGAGCGGATCCTGGAGATGGGGCCGGACAGCGCGGCGGAGAACCGCACGGCCAAGGCTTACTGGGAGCTGGGCGAGCTGGGCAATGCCCGCGAGCACTACCAGTCGGCGCTGGCGCTCGATCCCACCAACCGCGTGGCCGAGCGCAACATCGGCCGTCTGCGCATGCTCATGGTCGATGCCGGCTCCAAGACCGTGCCCGCGATGGAAGGCAGCAAGGCCCCTGTCTCCATCTTCGTGGAGGAGACCGGCAAGACCGGCTTCGCCCACCTCGTGGACCTGGCCAGTCCCATCGACCTGGCCCAGGTGAACCCCGGCGACTTCGTCGAGCTCAGCCCCTCTGGTCCGCGCGTGGTGGCCAAGTCGAACGGCGTCAAGATCGGTGCCGTCGAGCCGCGGGTGGCGGCCCGGTTGCTCAAGCTGATGGCGGACGGCAACAAGTACGCGGCCGGCGTCACCAGCCTGGGCGACGCGGACGTGCGCATCATCATCCGCGAGACCTACCAGGACCCCTCCAACTACGGCAAGGTCTCCTTCCCCACCGCCGCCAAGGTCTCGGACCTGCGGCCCTACACCAAGGGCACGCTGGTGCGCGAGGAGGCCGACCTCGAGGAGGATCTCGAGTTCGACGAGGAGCCCGAGTCCCTCGAGGATGTCGGTTCGGTCCTGCCCGCAGAGGAGCACGCCGAGGAAGGCTTCCAGATCGAGGGTGAGGACTCCGGCGATGATGATGATGATGACGGCGACCTCGGCGCCGACGACTTCGACGGCGACGAAGACGGGGATGACAACGTCGAATAGCGTCCGGCGCTCCCGGTCCGTGGGGGCTGATGACCGATGCTGACGGGGTAGTGCACGACTGCTGCCGGACGGGTCTTGTCTCAAGGGTCTCGAGCGTCAGGTGCTGACGGCGCCGGCAGCCGGTCGCGACGAGTCCCGATACACTCAGGCGACCACATGGCGGACCAGCGACAACCACCCACGACTCCGGCGCATGGTCCTCGCCTGTCCGCGCTCGAGCGCCTCGCGCCGGCACCGGACATGGCCGCGGTCAGGGCCCAGATCGAATCTCGTACGAAGGCCGGTGATGTGGTCCTGGAGCTCCACGGACGGGGCGGCTGGATCACCCGCATGGCCATCGACGAGCTGCGGCGCTCGTTCACCATCGAGACCACCGCCCTGACGCGACTGGTGGCGGAGGTGGTCTTGCGTCCACCGGATCTGCGCCACTTCGACGCTGCCGTCTCCGGTATCGCGGTCGATGCCCGCGGCATGGAGGGGGGCTTGCGTGCGGCCATCGAGGCCAGCTACGCCTCGCGTTGCCCTGGATGTGGTAACACCGTCACCGTCAGCGAGTTCATCTGGGACGCCGAGGCCACCGACCCCTCGGGTCGGACCTTCAGCTGCAGCCGCTGCCGCGACAGCCGCGCCGAGAAGCGGCCCATCGCCGTCGAGCCGGATGATCTCTACCGTGCTCGCGCGGTCGACGCCGAGGCTGCACGCGAGATGCTCCGCTCGCGCTTCCCCACGCCGGAGGCCGGACATGCGCTACCCGACGAGCTGGTCGATCTCTTCCCGCCCCGGGCGCAGATCGGGCTCGCGGCCATCATCGAGCGCATCGAGTCCGAGTTGCGCGCGCCGTCGGTGCAGGCCGCACTGCGCCTGGCGGTCGTCCAGTCGGTACTCCCCAGCAGTCGCCTGAACGGGTACCCGGGTCGCATCGCCAGCGTGCGTATCGCGGGCGGGCATGCACGCGGCTCCAGCTCTCGCCGCTGGCGCGAGCGCAACGTGTGGAGCGTCTTCGAGGAAGGCGCTCGCTCGGTGCGAGCGTTCATCGCCGCCATCGACGCGGGTGGCGCTCGCACGCCGGCCCGGGTCGGACCCGACCTGCGCGCGCTGCAGGACGGCTCGGCCAACGTGGCCCTGCGCTTCGGTATGCCCCATGGACGAGAGACGTTCGGCCCGCCCCCGCGCCCCGGTAGCGAGCCGGGCGCGCGCCCGCGCGTGCGCGCCGGCATCAAGCTGGTCCTGACCCAGCCGCCCATCCACTGGTCGCCCGATAGCCTGGCCTTCGCGTACCTGGCGTCCTCGCTGGCGATCGGACCGGAAGGTGCCGCGACCCTTCCGCTGGCCAGCATCTTCGGTTCGGGCTCGCGCTCGGAGTGGGCACGTGACGCGGCCACGCTGCAGCGCGCGCTGAGCGCGGTGCGGCCCGTCCTGCTGCCCGACGCGCGCGCTGTGGTCATGCTCGACAGCGCCGGCCCCGAAGCGCTCGTGGCCACGGTCATCGGTGGCGTCGGAGCCGGCATGCGTGTCGACGACGCCGTCCTCGGCACCTCAGCAGCGGGCCTGGAGGGCACGGTCGAGTTCGGGCTGCCACAGTCGGGCGACACGGGACGCGACGTGGCCATCCAGTCGGCTTCCGATCGCGGCGGACCATTCCAGATCTCGGCCGTGGAATCAGCGGTGGCTGAGATCGCGGTGGCCGTCATGCAACTCAGAGGTGAGCCCACCCGCTTCGACCGCATCCTCACGGAGGTGTTGCTGGGCCTCGATCATCTCGGTCATCTGCGACGCCTGGTGGGCACCCGCCGGACGCCCGAGCCAGAAGAGCAGTCCGAGCGCGAGGCGGGTCTCTATGGCGTCGTCAGCGACGGTCCTGGACGCGACCATGAGGATCCGGGCGGCGAGGAGGATGGCGAGGATCTCGAGGAGGCGGACGCGGCCGATACCGACGCGCCACCGACACAGGAGCGCATCGATTGGCAGGACCGGGGACCGGCGAGCGACCCCGTGCGCCTGACCCTAGAGATGATCCGCAAGGAACTGCACCGGGCCGACCACCCGCGACTGCTGGAGCTGGAGGAGGACCTCTGGTGGCTGCGGGAACCGCGCGACCTGGCGGCCGCCAAGCCGCCGCTCTCAGAGCGGCTCGAATGGGGCATCTTCAGCCTGCTCAGCACCAGCGGCGGCATCAGCCAGGAGGCCTTCGACGAGCGGATCGAACGGCTCTATCGAGGGCCCGAGGCTCCGGACGAGGAGCTGGTGGCCGCGACGCTCGAGAGCTATCGCTCGCGCGTGCCGGCAGAGGACGGGCTCATCCGCACCGACGAGGTGCTCCAGCAGCGCTTCGCCGAGCACGGCGAGATGGTGGGCCGGCTCGCGGAGTTCGCCCATCGGGCGGGCTTGCGCGTGTGGGTCTCGCAGCGCGAGCAGCGACGTCGCTATGGGCATGGCCGCATCGGTGACCTCCTGGGCGAGCCGGAGCAGCGCGTCTACCTGCCGCTGGTCGCGCCGGGCCCGCAGGAAGTCCTCGAAGCCCTCGATTGCATCTGGTACATCCGCGGCAAGGGCGCCTTCCTCTTCGACGTCGAGTGGCAGGCCTCGCTCGACGAGCCGGTCATGAAACGAGGCCCACGCATCGAGACCAACGACAACGTCGTCCGCTTCCTGGTCGTGCCCGACGAACGCACCCCGCTGCTGCGCGCCCGTCTCGAGCGATCGCCGCTGCTGCGCGCCCGCATGGACCGTGATAACTGGCATATCCTCAAGTGGAGCCACGTTCGTCGACTGCACGCCGGTCCACGGGCTGACCTCGCTGCTCTCAGCCCCCTCCTGGGCCTCGACCCCGAGATCGAACGGGGCGAGGACCAGATGGCCATGTTCGCCGGCTGAGCGCCAGGCTTCGAATCACCAGCGTCGAGGAGGTACCTGTGTCCGAACCCGCGTCCGAGTCCACTGCCGCAGCGACCCCCGTCCATGCCTTCGCCGACCGGGCCTGGGAGCAGTTCCTGCAGCTCGACCCGCTGTGGGCGACCCTCCAGGGGGACGAGCGCTGGGACGACCGGCTCGACGACCCGGGACCGGACGGCCGGGTGGCGCTGGCGGCCCTGTGCACGGCCTGGGACGCAGAGATGGACGGCTTCGGCGGGCTGGAGCTGTCGGCAGAGGACCACATCACCCTCGGACTCATCCGTTTCGTCATCGACCGCTTCCGTGGCGGCCTCGACTTGCGCCTGTGGGAGCTGGAGGCCCTCGACCAGCAGGGCGGGCCACAAGGCCTGCCCGGAGACCTGGCCCGCCTGCAACCGGCCGACACACCGGAGCGTCTCGAGCGCCTGCTCGCGCGGCTGGCAGCGTATCCCGCATGGGTGGACGCTCATCGTGCCAACGTCGAG
>Ga0210085_1000475_pt1 | contig 16883 bp, 17 predicted proteins | sample China_Galinas_PW_5_FD_184866 | JGI IMG/M metagenome (GOLD analysis project Ga0210085, IMG submission 184866) | Wetland microbial communities from San Francisco Bay, California, USA, that impact long-term carbon sequestration - China_Galinas_PWC_D1... | ecosystem: Environmental > Aquatic > Marine... | reverse complement strand
GGGCTGTGGGCGTGAGCAAGGCCGATTCGACGGTCGAGCTGGCGCGGCTGGAGTACCACGTGCGCCAGGTGCTCAACCGTGATGCCCAGCGGCGGCTGGCTGTGCTCGACCCCTTGAAGGTGGTCATCACCAACTACCCCGAGGGCCAGGTCGAGGAGCTCGAGGCGGTCAACAACCCCGAGGATGATGCTGCCGGCACGCGCACGGTGCCCTTCGGCCGTGAACTCTGGATCGAGCGGGATGACTTCATGGAGGATCCGCCGCGCAAGTTCTACCGGCTCGCGCCCGGCCGGGAGGTCCGCCTGCGCTACGCCTACTTCATCACCTGCGACGAGGTCGTCAGGGACGAGGCTGGCGAGATCGTGGAGCTGCGCTGCACCTACGATCCGGCGACGCGCGGCGGAGACGCGCCCGACGGACGCCGGCCCAAGGCCACGCTCCACTGGGTGGCGGCGGCTACGGCCGTCGCGGCGGAGGTGCGCCTGTACGAACCGCTCTTCACGCGGCCCGACCCCGGAGCCGACGGCGACCTGCTCGACGACCTCGACCCCGAGTCCGAGCGCGTCCTGGATCCCTGCTACCTGGAGCCGGCCGCCGCGGAGACGCCGGTGGGCGAGACGGTCCAGTTCGAGCGCCTTGGCTACTTCTGTGCCGATCCTGATTCGGCGCCGGGAAAGCCCGTGTTCGACCGTACGGTCACGCTCAAGGACACTTGGGCCAGGCTGCGTCAGCAGGGCAACGCCGGGTAGTCCCGGCGCCTACCAGCCGCTCGGACCCAACTCGAAGTGGGCTGGACCGACGTCCAGCTCGGGATACACGTCTCCCTCGTCGGTACCCTCGACCTCCTCGCCGCGCTCGACCCCCACGAGGACCTGGAAGTAGAGGTCGCGTGGGCTGTCGATGAGCTGGCGGTCGAGGGTGAACGTGAGCACCGGCCCCGCGACCGCGACATCCACGACCTGTTCATACATGCCTGTGGGCATGACGAGATGAGCTCCGGCCTCTGCCTGCATCTCCAGCGTCACCCCGTGGGTGCCCGTGAGATAGCCGTTCCCGCTCTCCATGATCCCTCGCTCGTCGACGGTGGGCTCTGCGGCCATCTCCACGAAGATCACGTCCGTGTAGGTAGCCATGTCGCTCCCGAAGGGCCGCTCCGGCCCGAACTCGACGCTGATGCTGAATAGCGGGCCGTATTCCGCCTCCTCGACCGTGACCGCGACGATGTCGGGAGCGTCCCCGATGACATCGCCGACGGCATCCTCGTATCGCTGACCAGCGGCGACGGCGCCCCCGCCGTCCAGGACGAGGGCAGCGACCGCCACCATGACCAGCCACGTCCTGCGCATGATTCGCCTCCTTTGGGCCCCGCCTTCGGGCCCACGACCACGCTACGCCCGAGCGGGCCTGCTGGCGAGGGCCCTTGGACCCCCGAAGCGCAAAGCGCCTATTCGGCGACGAGCGCTTCGGCTACCACCTGGGCCAGCGGCCGACCGCCGACCTGGGCCAACTCGTAGCGCACCCGCGTGACGGGCTTGTCCAGCTCCAGCAGTCGGCCCAGGTCGATGGGCGTGGCCGCGAGCACGATGTCGGCGTCGGTCTGCTCGAGGGTCGTTCTGAGCTCGGCCATCTGCGTCTCGCTGTAGCCCATCGCCGGCACCAGCGGCTCCAGGTCCGGGTACCGTTGGAGCACCTCGCGGATGGAGCCGACCGCAGCTGGCTCGGGGTCGACCAACGTCTGCGCTCCGAAGCGACGGGCGGCCACGACACCGGCGCCATAGGTCATGCCGCCATGCGTCAGGGTCGGCCCGTCCTCCACCACGACCACGCGCGCCCCCTCGATCGACGGCCCCTCGAGGGTGAGGTCGGAGCGGGCGGTCAGGATCTCGGCGTCCGGGTTCAACCGCTCCACCGTGGCCGTCACCGCCGCCAGGTCCTCGGGCGTGGCCGAGTCGATCTTGTTGATGACGACGACATCGGCCATGCGCAGGTTGACCTCCCCGGGGTGGTAGCGCTGCTCGTGTCCTGGTCGCAACGGGTCGGCGACGACGATGAAGAGGTCGGGTCGGAAGAAGGGCAGGTCGTTGTTGCCCCCGTCCCAGAGGATGACGTCGGCCTCCTGCTCGGCTGCCCGCAGGATGGCCTCGTAGTCGACCCCGGCGAAGACTACGCGCCCGGCCTCGAGATGGGGCTCGTACTCCTCGCGCTCTTCGATGGTGGTGTGGAAGCGGTCGAGATCCGCGTGCGTGCCGAACCGCTGGACCCGCTGCGCTTCGAGGTCGCCGTAGGGCATGGGGTGACGCACCACCACCGGCGTGCGTCCTCCTTCCGCGAGGGCCGCCGCCACCGCCCGGGTGGTCTGGCTCTTGCCGCAGCCGGTACGTACCGCGCAGACGGCGATCACCGGCACCTTCGACTCGAGCATGATCCGGCGCGGACCGATGAGCTCGAAGTCGGCGCCGGCCGCCATGGCCCGTGAAGCTGCATGCATCACCGTCTCGTGGGGCACGTCGCTGTAGCTGAAGACGACGAGGTCGACCTCCTGCTCAGCGATGAGCTGTTCCAGCTCCACCTCTGGCCGGATGGGGATGCCCTCGGGGTAGAGGCCGCCCGCGAGCGCTGGCGGATAACGGCGCTCATCGATGCCCGGGATCTGGGTGGCCGTGAAGGCTGCCACCTCGTAGCCGGGATCGTCGCGGTAGACGACGTTGAAGTCGTGGAAGTCCCGCCCCGCGGCGCCCATGATGATGACCTTCGTGCGATCCACGAGTGCCTCCCTGCGTCCCCGGGCAGCGCTTGGCGCAGTGCCTTCGGGGCGCGGGTCCACGCTGGTGGGCCGCGGTTCGCGGGGGCCAGTGCCCTTCGGCCCGTGGTACCCGGTCAAGGCGGCCGCACCAGCGCAGCTCGCTGGGTTGCGCACGGTGCATGGCGCAGTCTGGTCGTTCACACTGACCTTCGAGCCACTTGACGCCTGACCGCTCAGGACCGACAGTCAATGGTCAGGACGGTACCGCGCCGTCCGCCAGAGCAGAGGTCGCTCGTGCCCGAGACACTCGAAGACAAGCTGGTCATCGGCATCTCTTCGCGCGCCCTCTTCGACCTCGCGGAGGCGAACACCGTCTTCGAGCAGGAGGGCCTGTCGGCCTTCCGCGAGTACCAGCGAGAGCACGAGCGCGACGTCCTCGAACCGGGGACGGCGTACCCCCTGGTGAAGGGCCTGCTGGGCGTGAACGAGCGTGCCGGCGAGCAGTTGGTCGAAGTCGTCATCTTCAGCCGCAACGACGCTGACTCGGCCATGCGTGTGTTGCGCTCGGTGGAGGCGCACGGCCTGCCCATCACCCGCGGCATCTTCCGTGGCGGCCGCGATCCCTGGCCCATGCTGCTCGCGCTCGGCTGCGGCGTGTTCCTGAGCGCGGAGGCATCGCAGGTGCTCAAGGCACGGGAGCAGGGCGTGCCGGCGGCGCTGATCATGCCCGGGGCCAGGCTGGCCAACGAGGACATCACCGAGGTGCGTATCGCCTTTGACGGTGATGCGGTGCTCTTCGACGAGACCTCCCAGCGTGTCTTCGACGAGCACGGCCTCGACGCCTTCCACGCGCACGAGGCGATGCACGCGGACGAGCCCATGTCGCCCGGTCCCTTCCGGCCCTTCCTCGATGGCCTCGCGCGCGTGCAGTCTCACTTCGGGGCCAGCTCGCCCATCCGCACGGCGCTGGTCACCGCGCGCGCGGCGCCGGCGCACTACCGCGTCGTCAACACCTTCCGCGCCTGGGGTGTGGACGTCAACGAGACCTACTTCCTCGGCGGCCTGGACAAGACGCCGGTGCTCCGCGCCTTCGGTGCCCACATCTTCTTCGACGACCAGCTGGTCCACGCCGAGCGCGCCGCCCTGACCGTGCCCGCCGCCCAGGTGCTGTGGGCCGATGCCGATCTGCCTCCGGCAGGCGCAGACGCTGCCAGCGCCGTGGTGCGCCCCCGCGGCAAGCCCGCCCGGGCGCCCGGGCGCTCGGTCACTCCTCGTGCAGCGAAACGTCGGGCGGGCCGACCCGCACCGGCGCGAAGCGAACGCTGAGCCCGGCCCGGCTGGGCGAGCAGCACATCGGTCCGGCCGAGACCTTGGCCTCCGGCGGGAGATAGGCCAGGCGCAGGAAGCGCCACTCCGCCTCGTCTCCGATGCGGTAGCGGATCGTGACCGCATCGCCGGCCCGGCTCGCGCGGAAGGTCAGCGGACCGTGGCCTGCCTCGTCCGGCAATGGCGTCACCGACCAGTCGGACATGCCCACGGTGACCACGGCGCTGGCATAGAGCCGTCCGTCGCTGAGCTCCACGCCCGTCTTGAGCCACAGCTCCGGCCCTGCGTGCAGCATCAGGCCGGCCTGGTCGAAGGCGCCCTCGAAACGCGCCTCGAACGTGACCTCGACCGCCTGCTCGCCCTCGAGTGGCGCGCCCAGGAAGTGCCCGTCGTAGTGCACGAACCCGTAGGACGTGCGCAGCCAGAAGTCGGTCTTGTCGCCGGTGGTCACCACCAGCGCATCTCCTTCCAGCGTGTTCTGCGGTGGCGTGCCCAGCCAGGTCATCTGGTCCCAGGGGATGATCTTCACGGCGTCTCCTCTGCCCCCGGCGCGGCGCCGGGCGACTGCCCACGCTCGCGCCTGTCGCCACCCTATACTCCGCACGATGCTGTCGCATACCATCGCCCACTTCATCCGTGGCTTCGCCATGGGCTCCGCCGATATCGTGCCCGGGGTCTCGGGCGGCACCATCGCGCTGGTGCTCGGCATCTACGAGCGCTTCATCGCCTCCATCCGGGCGGGCTCCAAGGCCTTGACCCTGCTCGTGCGCGCCGACGTCGCCGGCTTCCGTCACTGGATGGCCCAGGTCGAGTGGGCCTTCATCATCCCGCTCCTGGCCGGCATCGGCACCGCCTTCCTGACCCTCGCCCGGGTCATCCGCGACCTGCTCGTGGAGCAGCCCGAGCTGATGGCCGCGATCTTCACGGGACTGGTGGCTGGATCGGTCGTCATCGCCTGGCGCCTCCTGCGACGGCCGGCACCCATGCACGGGCTCATCATCGCGGCGGTGGGCCTGGCCACGTTCGTGGCCCTCGGCCTGGTCCACGGCACGAGCGAGGAGTCCGTGGGACAGATGTCCGATCCTGCCCTGTGGGCCTTCTTCCTCTCCGGTGCCGTGGCCATCTGCGCCATGATCCTGCCGGGCGTCTCCGGCTCATTCCTGCTGGTGGTGCTGGGGATGTATGGGCCAGCGCTCGACGCGCTGACCGAGATGCAGGTCGTCGATCTGGTGGCATTCGGGCTCGGCGCGGTGGTCGGCTTGGCCCTCTTCTCGCAGGTCCTGCACCTTGCGCTGCAGCGCTATCACGACCCCATGATGGCGGTGCTCATCGGCCTCATGGCCGGCTCCATCCGGGTCCTCTGGCCGTGGCCGGACGGTGTCGAATCGACCGCCATCGGCGCGCCCGGCTCCGACTGGCCGATCGCCCTCGCGCTGGCCCTCGTCGCCAGCCTCGCGGTCGTGGTGGTCGGCGCCTATGCCCAGCGCGTGGAAGCCGCCGAGGAGCGTGAGCTGCCCGAGGCGCTAGCGGAAGGCGGGGCCGGTGCTCCTCCCACCGCGGCGTAGCGGCGAGGCCACCGGCAGCGGCACATTCCAGCCGATGAGCTCACAGCCGAGGAAGTGGGGTGCCTCCTGGCCCGGCGTGCAATCTGGGCAGCCCCAGTAGGCGTAGCCGCCCTCGTCGGGCAGGAAATCGGTGTGGCAGACGGCCTCGACCGGGTCGCAATAGGGGTCGTGGCAGATGCAATCACAGCCGACGGGATGGTCGCAACTGCAGACCGCGTTGGGCGACGGCTCACGGATGATCGTCGCCCCGATGGGCGCACGCCTGTCGGCCATGAGCGTTTCCTCCGCTCGCACGGAGCCGGACTTGGCCCCCCGGCCCGCGTTGCGGGTATGGTCCCAGCGTCGTCAAGTCCCCGCTCGCGGGGGAGGGGGCCCTACGGGCTGGAAGCGCTACAGGACGCGCGCGATGTCCCCGGCTCGTACGCTGCCCGAGCGCAGCACCCGCGTGTTGGCGCCGCGCAGGCGCAGGTGGCGGAAGGCGGGGCCGTTGGCCAGCCTGAGCGCATCCACGCCCCACCACCCACGGAACTGCTGGCAACCGGTGTGCGGCTCGGCCTGGATCTCCAGCACGGCCTCACCCACCTGCAAGCGCGAACCTGCGGGCAGGTTGGCCTCGGAGAGGTCGAGGTCGAGGTAGAGCTGGTCGCCACACTGGGCCCAGGTCGCGGGCTCCGGATCGGCGCTGATGAGCTGCGCGAAGCGCGAGTTCATGATCGTGACCTGCGCGTAGAGGCTGGGCAGCCCATCACGTCCAGGTCGGTTGGCCCAGTCGTCACCCACCAGCCCCACCTCCGTGTCGAGCTGGCCGACCTCGAGGACCTCGCGCTGCCCGGGGCCGGGACGTCGGGCCACGAGTCGCACGCGTCCTTCCTCCCTGGGCGAGGCGAGGACCTCGTCCATGCCCGCCTGGAGCTGTTCGAAGCTGAGATGCGCCATGCCCGGAGTATGCCCCAGCCGTCGTCGTCTGATCGTCACAGAGCTCTGCTTCCATAGGGTCACCATGACGACCAAGACCACCACGCCGTCCACCTCGCCTGCACCGCGCGCGCTCCCCGACCGGGGTGCGGACCTCGCGGCCTTTGCCGCGGGCGGTCTGGCCGCCGCCCTGGGCGTGGCGGTCGGCGAGCTCATGGCCGGTCTCGTCTCGGGCGCGCCCTCGCTGGTCATCGCCATCGGCGATGCGGTCATCGAAAACCAGCCGCCCGGGGCCAAGGAGTTCGTGGTCGAGCTCTTCGGCGAGGCGGACAAGCTGGCCCTCAACGTCGGCATCATCATCACCAGCATCGTCATCGCCGGCTTCCTCGGCTTGGCCGGCAGGCGGCGCTGGTCGGTCCCCCTGGTCGGCTTCCTGGTGGCTGGGGCCGTGGGCCTCGGTGCCGCTCTCACGCGTCCCCTGATCGACCCTGTCCTGGCCGTCATCACGATCGCGCTCGCCATCGGCGCCGCCCTCGTGGCCTTGCGCGTCATGCTCTCCTTCACCGCGCCAGCCTGGGCCGCGCCTCCGCCCGAGACATCCACCGGGCCAGCCCCACTCGCGGACGCCGGTGGCCCGTCCCCACGTCCGGCCATGCCCGACTGGCAGCGCCGCCGCTTCCTGCAGGCGAGTGGTGGGGTCGCCGTCGGCTCGGTCGTGCTGGGCGTGCTCGGGCGCAACCTGCTGACCGGTCGTGTCAGCACGCCGCCGTCGACGGCCCAGTTGCCCGTCCCCGCAGCGGGGCTGCCGGAGGTGCCTGCCGGGGCTGCCCTCGACGTCGACGGCATCACGCCCATCGTGGTGCCCAACGACGACTTCTACCGCATCGACACCGCCCTCGTGACGCCCCGCGTGGACGCTACCAGCTGGACGATGCGTGTCTTCGGCGAGGTCGACCGCGAGGTCACGCTGACCTACGACGACCTGCTGGCGATGCCGCTGTTCGAGCAGTACGTGACCATCGCCTGCGTCTCCAACAAGGTCGGAGGAGACCTCGTCGGCAACGCTCTCTGGACCGGCGTCGACCTGCGCGAGGTGCTGGATATGGCCGGCGTCAAGCCCGCTGGCGAGCAGCTCGTGGGCCGTTCGGTGGACGGCTTCACCGCCGGCTTCCCCACGTCGTGGGCCATGGATCCCGATCGCCGACCCATGATCGCGGTGGGCATGAACGGCCAGCCGCTGCCCCAGGACCACGGCTTCCCGGCGCGCCTCATCGTCCCCGGGCTCTACGGCTACGTCAGCGCCACCAAGTGGCTCAAGGAGATCCAGCTCACCGGCTGGGACGACTTCAACGGCTACTGGGTCCCGCTCGGCTGGGCCAAGGAGGCGCCGATCCTGACCCAGTCCCGCATCGACACCCCGCGGCGCGGTGCCACCCTCGCTGCCGGCACGACCGTGCCCATCGGGGGCGTGGCCTGGGCGCCGGACCGGGGTGTGAGCAAGGTGGAGCTGTCCATCGACGGCGGCGAGTGGCAGACCGCGGAGATCTCCGATCCGCTCAACGACGCCACCTGGGTCCAGTGGGTCTTGCCCTGGCAGGCGCCGGCAGAGACCGGCGAGCACCGCTTCGAGGTGCGGGCCACGGACGGCACCGGCGTGGTCCAGACGTCGGAGGTCACGTCCCCGGCCCCCGACGGCGCGCGCGGCCACCACAGCATCACCGTCAAGGTGGCCTAGCGCCTCGCCGACGCGGCCGTCTTGGTGCTGCCCAGGCGGTCGGTCTGCCTACTCGAGCTCCACCCCGCCTTCGATGACCGTCCTGGTCGCACCACCCACCCAGATGGCCCCGCTCGTGTCCTGATCGATATGCACGCGGCCAGCACGGCCCATGGCCGTGCCCTGGCTCACCATGTACGGCGGCTCCAACACCTGTTCGCCTACCAGCCACTGCGCCAGCGCCGCGTTGAGGCTGCCAGTCACCGGGTCCTCCAGCAGCTCCTGGCGCTCGTTGGTGAAGAACGCGCGCACCTCGCAGGCCGCCTCCGCGCCTTCCGGATAGCGGCCCACGACGCCGATATCGAACGGCCTGCCGTCAGGTGTGGGGCGCACTGCCAGCACGGCTTCCGCCGAGCGCAGCATGATCCCGACCCAGCCGGGCCCGTTGTCCGCCCAGCGAGACTCCACGATGTCTTCGTGCCCGATGCCGAGGATCCGAGCGACCCGCCCCAGGTCGGTCTCAGCCACCGGGCCTGACCGCACGGTCGGTGGCGCCTCGAAGGCGAGGACGCCGTCGTGGCGGCGGATGCGCACCCGCCCGACCCCACACTCCTGCACGATCACTCGGGGGTCGCTCGGCTGCCCACCCGCGCCTAGCCAGGCATGGCAGCTTCCGAGCGTGGGGTGTCCGGCGAAGGGCAGTTCCCCGGTCTGGGTGAAGATGCGCACGCAGTAGTCTGCGGCAGGGTCGGTCGGTGGCAGCAGGAACGTGGCTTCGGACAGGTTGGTCCAGCGCGTGAAGCGCTCCATCTGCGCGGTGCTGAGGCCGTCTCCATCGAGCACGACCGCCACCGGGTTCCCCTGCAGAGGCAGGACAGAGAAGACGTCGACCTGTCGGAAGCGGCGCATCGCGGCCAGCCTACGCGCTCGTGCCGCCCTCCGTGGAGACCACGCGCGAGGGCGCCCCGTGCACAGCCGGGATCGAGCCCAGGCGTCCGGCCTGGTAGTCACTGAAAGCCTGCACGACCTCTTCGCGCGTATTCATCACGAAGGGGCCCATCCAGGCCACGGGCTCGCGGATGGGCAGGCCGCCGAGGATGAGCACGTCCATGTTCGGGCTGCGGCTCTCCTGCACCTGGTCGGCTCGCACGGTCAGGGTGTCGCCCGGCCCGTAGACCGCCAGCTGGCCCATGCCGATCGCGCGGCGCTCGGGCCCGACGGTGCCGTCGCCGTTGAGCACGTACAGCAGGCCATTGAAGTCCCGCCGCCAGGGCAGCTCGAGCTCGGCACCGGGGCTCAGCGTGGCGTGGATCTGGGTCATGGGCGTGTAGGTCGAGCCGGGACCGCGGAAGCCCGCGACGTCGCCCGCGATGATGCGCAGCAGCGCTCCACCATCGGGTGAGGCCACGAGCGTGACCGCATCAGCGCGCAGGTCCTGGTAGCGCGGATCGGCCCACTTGCGTGACCGCGGCAGGTTCACCCACAGCTGGAAGCCGTGAAACAGGCCGCCGCTCACGACCAGCGCCTCCGGCGGCTTCTCGATGTGCAGGATGCCGGCCCCGGCCGTCATCCACTGGGTGTCGCCGTTGGTGATGGAGCCGCCGCCGCCGTTCGAGTCCGCGTGCTCGAAGGTGCCGTCGATCATGTAGGTGACGGTCTCGAAGCCACGGTGCGGATGCCAGGGCGTGCCCTTGGGTTCGCCCGGCGCGTACTCCACCTCCCCCATCTGGTCGAGGTGGATGAAGGGGTCGAGGTCGCGCAGGTCGACGCCGGCGAAGGCCCGGCGCACGGGAAAGCCTTCGCCCTCGAAGCCGCTCGGGGCGCGCGTGATGCTCTTCACCGGTCGCGCCTGAACGCTGGGGTCGGAGACCTGCGCGACGCGGGGCAGGATGGTGATGTCGGGGACCGTGATGGCTGGCATGGGTGACCTCGCGTGCGGGGAAGCGATCACTAGTTTCGCACGAAATGATTGCACTCGCAACTACTAACTGTCGGCACGACGACACCCGGTGCGTCAGCCACTCACTCACGGTCGGGCATCGCGGAGACCGAACATGTGGTCATCGAACGGGGGCACCAAAGGAGACCAAGACGATGACCCAGCTCAAGGTCCTCACCATCAGCGCCATCACCTCTCTGATGATCCTCAGCGCCAGCATCGCCGGCGCTCTCGCACCAGCCGACGACTTCTCAGCCACCACGACGATCAGCGGCAGCGATGCCTCGATCATCGACCAGGCCGTCCCCGGCCCGACCCGCCGCGGTGGTGGCGGCGGTGGCGGCGCGCTGCTGAAGTAGCCCCAGTCAGGCCTTTTGGGCCGCCGTTCGATCAGCGCCGGGCGATGGCGGCACCCGGCTCGCAGCTCCGAGGTCAGTCGCTCGTGCGGCTGGCCTCTCGCTCTGCCGCCACGCGCTCGACGACCGCCTCGAACTCGGTCCACGAATGGACATCGACGACGCCCGCCACCGGCTCGTTCCAGGGGTGCACCATGCGGCAGACCACCGCGTCGGGCACGCCGTCGCGCAGCTCCTCCAGCTGGTGCGGCGCATCGTCGAGGTAGATGTCGCAGCGGGCCAGCGTCTTGTCCCACAGGAAGTGGACCTCGCGCGCGGGCACCCGATGGTCGGCCAGCCAGGCCAGCGAATCGGGGATAGCCCAATCGAACTTGGAGCTGACGATGACCACCCGGTGGCGTCGGCCGATGCGCGTGATGGCCTCGATGGCGCCCGGCAGCGGCGGAGCATCCCGGAAGGTCGACCGCCCATCGCCCTGGGCCCAGGCCCAGAAGTCGTCCATCGACTCGAAGTGGGTCAGCGCGTGGAGGCCGTCCCAGCGATCCACCATCGAGGCCTTGAGGGCGGTCCCGAACTCGGTGTTGTAGCGCGTCATCCAGCCGGTGTTGAAGTCGGCCAGGACGCCGTCCATGTCGATGCCGATGCGGATGCCCGGCAGCAGGTCGTCGAAGAGGTCGAGCTCGTGGTGGCTCACAGGGCCGGGTCCTCCATGCCGGGATAGCCGAAGAGGCGTTCGTGCTCGCGCAAGGCATAGCGGTCGGTCATGCCCGCGATGTAGTCGGTCGCCTGCACCACGCGGTCGGCGTCGGTGTCGCGGTAGGAGGCCGGGATGTCCTCTGGGTGCGCCAGGTGGTGATCCATCAGGCGCCGGATGACGTTGATGGCCTCCGCCTGGTGGGTGCGCTGCAGCGAAGAGACGTAGACGCGATCGAACATGAAGTCGCGCAGCTCGTTCATGACCGCCAGGACGGTATCGTCCATGCGTACCTCGCCGGCAGCGAGCGAGCCCTCGATGACCGCGTCGATCATGCCCCCCACCCAGGTTGACGAGGTGGGCGGTCCGAAGCGCTCGGTCATGTTCGTGGGGAACTCGTCGGCCGTCAGCAAGCCTGCCCGCATGGCATCGAGCGCATCGTGCGTGAGATAGGCGATACGGTCGGCATAGCGCACGCAGTGGGCCTCCTGGGTCGCCGGTGGCGGGTCGATCTTCCAGGAGTGGGCGCGGATGCCGTCGCGCACCTCCCACGTCAGGTTGAGGTCCTCGAGCACCTCGAAGATGCGCACCGACTGGGCCGCGTGGTGCCAGCCGCCGGTGGAGGGGAAATAGGGCGAGAGGGCCTCCTCGCCGGTGTGGCCGAACGCGGAGTGCCCCACGTCGTGGCCCAGGCCGATGGCCTCCGCGAGGGCCTCGTTGAGCGACAGCGCCGCGGCCAGGGCGCGGGCGATCTGGGTGACCTCGATGGTGTGAGTCAGGCGCGTGATGTAGTGGTCGCCCTCGGGGTTCACGAAGACCTGCGTCTTGTGCTTCAGGCGCCGGAAGGCCTTGCTGTGGAGGATGCGATCACGATCGCGCTCGAAGGCTGTGCGCATCCGGTCCGGCGCCTCTTCCCTCGCTCGCCCCCGCGAATCGACCGAACGGAATGCCGCTGGGGCGAGCCCTACCTCCTCGGTCTCGCGTGCAGCACGATCGCGCAGGATGAGGCGCTCGGTCATCGATACTCCGGGATGCTCAATCCGTCGCGACCCTACGATGCGACATCCGCCGTCCTTGAAGGATCGGCGATGGCCTCGTCGCCTGCCCTGGGCTGGCCGTCGCTGCCCTCGATGATGCGGCGACGCACCCAGCCGCTGATCTGGTCCACGATGATGGTGCCCACGATCACGACCAGGACCGTCATCCCGGCACTGTCCCAGCGCCGGTAGGTGAGGGTGTTGGCGAGCAGCGCTCCGATGCCGCCAGCACCGACGATGCCCAGCACGGCCGCGGCACGAAGGTTGATCTCGAAGCGATACAGCCAGAAGGCCGCGATCTCCGGCAGGACCTGAGGCAGAACGCTCCATCGCTGCTGGGCGACCAGGCCGGCTCCGCTGGCTCGAGCCGCCTCGACCGGACCGGGGTCGATGGATTCGATGGCCTCTGAGGTGAGCTTGCCCAAGGTCCCGATGGAGTGCACACCGATGGCCAGCGCACCGGCCATCGGACCCAGGCCTGCGACGGGCACGAACACGACGATGGCGAGGATCAGCTCCGGCACGGCGCGGATGGCGTTGAGGATCATTCGCGCGAATGTCGAGAGGGCCCCGCCCGAGACGTTGCGCGCCGCCAAGAACCCCATGGGCAGTGAGAGTGCTGCCCCGATGATGGTCCCCACCCAAGCCATCGCGAGCGACTCCACCATCGCTTCCGCCGCCGTCGGTAGGAAGGACCAGTCGGGCGGCAGGAACATGCGTCCGAAGATGTCGAGCAGGCGCTCCGGCAAGTTGAGCAGGCGGTCCCAGCGGATACCCACGCCGATCACCGCCCAGAGGAAGACCGCGCCCACGGCTACGAAGAGCAAGTTGCGCTGGAGCGCTGAGGGCTTCTGTGGTCGTTCGGTCATACGAGGCGGCGCCGCAATGCGTTGCTGGCCAGCTCGATCAGCAGGACCACCACGAAGATCTCGACGATGATCATGCCGATCTGCGGGAAGTTGAAGCGCGCCAACTGGGCGCCCAGCAGGACACCGATGCCACCGGCACCGGTGAGGCCGATGACCGTCGATGCGCGGATATTGAGCTCGAAGATGTACAGCGCGAACGAGACGTAGTTGGGCAGCACCTGTGGCAGCACCGAACTGCGCACGGTCTGCACGTGGGTCGCGCCCGCTGCCTGCGCCGCCTCCATCGGTCCGGTATCGACCGCATCGACCGTTTCCGAGAGCAGCTTGGCCATGACGCCGAGGTTGAAGAAGATGAGTGCCAGGATGCCGGCCGTCGGTCCGACGCTCAGCGCCGCCACGAAGATCATCGCGTAGAGCAGGTCAGGCAGGGCGCGGATGACATTCAGCACCCAGCGGTCCAGCGTCATCGACCAGCGGTTGAAGGCAGTCACGCGCGACGCGATGAAGGCGAACGGCAGGGCTACCGCACAGCCCACGATGGCGGCGATGATGGCGATCTGGAAGGTCTGGATCATGGGCTCGACGGTGCGCGGGAAGAAGCTCCAGTCGACGTCCAAGACCTCGCCGATGATGGTGATGCCGCGGTCCCAGTTGGCAGCGATCCGAGCCACGTCGAAGTGGATGGTCCAGGCGGCCCAGAGCGTGAAGATGACCCCCGCCACCAAGCCGAGCGGCAGCAACAGGGATGGCCGTGGCTTCGAGGGGCGACGGGTGGTCGGTGCCGCCGGGGCCGGCTTGGTCACAGGCTTGGCGACGCGGGGCTCGTCTCGAGGACATCGTCAGCCGTCAGTGAGCGCCCATAGATGTCGCGGAAGACGGCTTCGTCCGCATCACTACCGGGGCCGTCGAACACGAGCTCTCCCCCACGCAGTCCCACGATGCGCTGGGCGTAGACGCGGGCCAGATCGAGGAAGTGCAGGTTGACGATGGTGGTGATGCCCAGCTCTCGGTTGATCCGCTGGAGGTCGCGCATGACGACGTGCGACGTGGGCGGGTCCAATGAGGCCACGGGTTCGTCGGCTAGCAGGATACTCGGCTCCTGGGCGAGGGCGCGGGCGATGCCGACCCGCTGCTGCTGCCCACCCGAGAGGTTGGCGGCACGAACGTAAGCCTTCTCCACGATGTCCACGCGCTCGAGCGATCGCATGGCGATCTCGATGTCGTCGGCCCGCCAGCGGCCGGTGAGCGAGCGGTACCACGGCGTCGTGTGCAGGCGGCCCATCATGACGTTATCGAGGACGGAGGTGCGCTTCACGAGGTTGAAGGTCTGGAAGATCATGCCGATGCGAGAACGGATCTCTCGCAACTCTTTGGAGGAGGCCTTCGCGATCGACTTGCCGTCCACGATGACATCCCCGCTCGCCAGTGGCACGAGGCCGTTGATGACCCTGATGAGCGTCGACTTGCCGGCCCCGGAGAGGCCGACGATGACGAGCATCTCGCCGTCAGCGATCTCGAGCGTCAGATCGCGGAGCGCGTGGACGCCACCTCGATACACGACCGAGGCGTTCTCGAAACGGATCATCCGGCGCGGGCTCCTCTGCGGAAGCGATGGTGGCGGGCCGAACGGCTGCCGGCCCGCCACAGGTCTACCTTGGGACTGTCAGTCGAGCGAAGCGGCCTCGACCTTGTCGGCTGCCTCCCGGACGAGCTCGTACGCTTCCACGTCAGCGAGTCCGTACGTGTCGATCTGGTAGACGCTGTCGAGCACCTTCGCGCCCTCGTCCGTCTCGGCGTACGCGAGCAGGGCATCGATCAGCTGCTGCACGAACTCCTCCGGCAGGTCCGGAGTTACGCCGATACCATCGGAAGGGATTTCCGCTGAGAGCGCGAAGACGACGGGGTATTTGGGACAGTCGTTAGGGCTGACGATCTCGCGTGCGTCGTCGAAGGACAGTCCTACCTCGGCGTCCCCGTTGCACACGGCGATGACGGAGTTGTCATGGCCCTGGGACATGATCTCATCGACGTCCTCGAGCGGGTCGAGACCGGCGATGTTGATGAGCTGGAGCGCCGGGAAGATGAAGCCCGAGGTCGAGCCCGTGTTCGTGAACGAGACCGTCGTACCGGGCTCGATGAGACCGATGGCGTCCTCGCCCTTGGGCCCGTAGGTATACCCGGCCTCCGTCTCGGCGACGTCGGTGCCGTTGCAGTTGAGCAGCGTGTACGTCTCGCCCTCGGAGTTCGTGTACTCCTTGGCCACCGGCTCGTCGGCGCAGTACTTGTCCGGGTTGTTGGTAAACCACTGCGCGTGGTACGTGACCTCGCCATCGCGCTGGGTCTGCAGGATCGGGATGACACCGGCACGGTCCATCGCCTGCACCATGCCGAACGGCGGAAGGGCGCCGATCTGGGCCCCGCCGGTCTCCATCGCGATGATGAGGCCAGCGTAGGTCTGGGTCACGTTGCCGTACACCTCGGTGCCGAGTGCCTCGGTGAGGTAATCGGTCAGCGGCTTGATGTTCGTGATGAGAGCTCGTGCCTCCTGCGAGGGGACGAACCCCATGACGACAAGGTCGGGTACTCCTGCCTCCTCCTCTTCCTGTGCGAGAGCCGGAACACCAGCGAAGGCCGTCGCGGCCAGGACCGCGGCAGGCAGGAGCCAAAGGGAGCGGCGTCGTGACATCTGTCACCTCCGAGTCGGGCCCGCGGGCACGAGCGGGCGTCGCATCCGGGCAGCCGCGACGCAGTTCCTTGACGCGGCCTTACCGATCGGTTGCCCGGACCCGCCTAGTCTAGCCTCCACGCCGGTCCGCGACGACCGGCTCCTGCAGCGGCCTCGGGCTAGTCGGTCGCGTCCGCCGCTATCCGCTCGGCCATGACCTCTGCGATCTCGCGGGCGGAGGCGCTCACCGATGCATCGCCCGGGTCCAGCAGGACGGCCACGTCGAGGATCCCGGCGTCGCCAGGCAGCTCGACGATGACCTGGTTCTCGGTGATGAGCGCCGGCATGCCGGACACCGCGCCCTCCTCCACGTCGGGCAGCCACAGGCGATAGTCGTCGAGGCTGCCGGGATTGACGTAGGCCACGAGGGAGTGGAACCCGGGCTCGCCGTCGAACGAGGTGTAGGAGCAGGAGGCGGCGTCCGTGCTTCGATCGTCGAAGCCGAGGCCGGTCAGGGCGTTGACCTCCTCGAGCGACAGATCGTCCCCGCAGAGCGGGATCTCCGGCGTGGGCTCGGGCGTCGGTGCCGGCGTCGGTCCCGCCAGCTCCTCGCGTAGACCCGCCAGCCTTGGGATGACCAGCTCGGCCACCGCGGTCGCGTGGTCCAGCCACTCGAAACCGTCCGGCGGCGTCTCCGGCTCGCTCACGGAGATGGTCACGGTGTCCGGGCCGACCTGCACGATGAGGATGCGAGCGAAGCTATCCGGGCCGCTGGCCAGCGCCTGGTAGCCATCGACGGAGACGACCTGGTCAGCGCCGTAGGCGCCGGCCAGGTTCTCCGCGCTGCGATCGAGCCCGATCTCGATCGACAGCTGGTGGTAGTTCGAGAAGTCGCTGCTGCTGAAGCTGCAGAAGGACTCGAAGCCCATCGAGGAGTCGTAGGCGAGCGGCCCCAGCGCCGTCAGCTCGTCGGGGCTGGCGAGCGCACAGGCCCCATCGGTCGAGACCGAGGGCTCGAACCCGGGGTCGGGCTCGTCGGGCGGCTCGATGAGCCCACCGC
>Ga0210085_1000474_pt1 | contig 16908 bp, 16 predicted proteins | sample China_Galinas_PW_5_FD_184866 | JGI IMG/M metagenome (GOLD analysis project Ga0210085, IMG submission 184866) | Wetland microbial communities from San Francisco Bay, California, USA, that impact long-term carbon sequestration - China_Galinas_PWC_D1... | ecosystem: Environmental > Aquatic > Marine... | reverse complement strand
GTTCGAGGACCTCGCCGCCGCGCGCGCGGCGGCGGCGGCGCTCGGCCGTGACGACGCGATCGTCTGCGAGGCGGGGAGCGCCGCGTGAGGCTGCCGGGCGAGGAGGGCGAGGGCTGGAGCGCCCGGAAAAAGGCCCTGCTCGCGATCGCCGCCGCCGCGGTCGCCTTCGGCTACTACCTGCTCAGCCGCGAGATCGGCAGCATCGACCTGCAGGGGCTGCTGGAAGACGTCTCCAACACGCTCGGCGCCTGGACCTACCTGCTGGTCGGCGTCTTCGCCTTCGCCGAGACCGGCGCCTTCATCGGGCTGCTCGTCCCGGGCGAGACCGTGATGACGCTGGGCGGCGCGGTCGCCGGCCAGGGCGCGATCGACGTCTACCTGCTGATCGCGATCGCCTGGTTCGCGGCCTGGCTCGGCGACACGACCAGCTTCTTCCTCGGCCGCCGCCTCGGCCGCGGCTTCGTGCTGCGCAACGGGCCGCGCTTCGGGATCAGCAACGACCGCTTCGAGCGGGTCGAGGACTACTTCGGCCGCCACGGCGGCAAGACGATCTTCATCGGCCGCTTCATCGGCTTGGTCCGCGCCCTGGCTCCATTCATCGCCGGCAGCTCGGACATGCGCTACCGGGCCTTCGTCCCGTACAGCATCCTCGGCACCGGCCTCTGGTCGAGCCTGCACATCGTCGTCGGCTACCTCTTCTCGCGCAGCATCGAGACCGCCGCCGAGTACGCCGGCAAAGGCGCCTTCCTGCTCGGCACGCTGATCGTGATCGTGGTCGGCTCGGTGCTGCTCTACCGGTACTTCCGGGTCGCCGGCAACCGGGTCGCCGCGGTGCGCTGGATGGAGGAGCACGGCGCCACCCGCTGGCCGCTGCGGCTGGCCCGGCGCTACCAGCCGCAGCTGCGCTTCCTCTGGAACCGGGTGACGCCGGGCGGCACCTTCGGGCTCGAGTTCACCTCGCTGATGGCGGCGCTCGCGGTCTCCCTCTTCGTCCTCGTCGCCTACATCGTGGTGGTCGGCGGCGACCCCGGCCCGACCCCCGGCGACGAGCGCGCGATCGACCTGGTCGGACACCTCCAGAGCGGCTTGCTCACCGACCTCTCCAAGGTCGTCACCTTCCTCGGCGGCGGCGTCTTCACCTGGGGGCTGACCGCCGTCTGCGCGGTGCTGCTCGGCGCCCGCGGCCGCTGGGCCGAGATGGGCGTCCTGCTCGCCGGCATCACCCTCGCCTCGGTCGGCTTCCATGAGATCAAGGCCGAGGTCGACCGGCCCCGGCCCGAGGGGCGCCTCGTCGCCACCACCGGCTCGGCCTTCCCCAGCGGCCACGCCGCCCACTCGGTGATCTACGTCTGGCTGGCGCTGACGATCGTGCTGCGGCTGCGTCCCGGAATGGCGCGGGCCACGGCGGTGATCGTCACCGGTCTCACGCTGACGATCCTGGTCGGGCTCTCGCGCGTCTACCTCAACGTGCACTACCTCAGCGACGTCAGCGGCGGCTGGGCCCTGGGGGTCGCCGCCTTCTCTCTCAGCGCCGCAGTGGCGCTGGTCATCACCCAGGTGCGCCACAATTCGAGGGAGTGACGCTCTACGCGCTCACCAAGATCGGTAACCAGTACTGGCTCTTCGGCGGAGCCGGGCTGCTCTGCCTGACCATCTTCGTCGGGCTGATCCTCACCCCGGCGCTGAGCGCCCACGGCCGGATCTGGGAGAAGGCGGCCGCCGGCTTCCTCTCCCTTTTCGTGCTCGCGGCGCTGGTCGTGGTCGGCGTCGTGATCGGGCTCGCCATCGTTCTCTACTACCCGGAGATCGATGAATTCTTCCGCGGGAGCTAGTCTCGGACCCGGAGCGCGCAGCCGGCCGGAGGGGCAGCCGGCGATAATCATTGTGTGCCGGTCACGTCCAAGGGGGATGAAATCCCTGCAAAAGCTGAAGAACCAGGTCTGCTCGAGGCACTCTCCGACGCGGTCGAATCCGGTGCCGGACTGCCCGCGGTCGCCCGTGCGGCGGCGCGGCTGCTCGACGCCAGCGTCGCTCTGATCGACCGCTCCAGCGCCGTGCTCGCGGTCGCCGGCGCCTCGCCCGACCAGGAGCAGAAGCTGATCGCCGGGGATGACGGCGTGACTGCCGTCGAGCTGCGGGTCGCCGACAGCGCGGTCGGCGAGCTGCGCTACCGGGCGAAATCGCCGCCCGAGCCGGCGATCGCGCGGATGGTGACGACGCTGCTGGCCCTGGAGCTGGAGCGCTCGCGCTCGCCCGAGTGGGAGAGCGCCGAGGTGGCCAGCGCCTTCGTCCTCGCCGTGCTCGGTCGCCAGGTCACCGATCGCGGCGACATCGTCGCCCGCGGCGCCGAGCTCGGCGCCGACCTCGACCGCGGCGCCGGCGTGCTGATGCTGCGGGCGGCGCCGCGCTCGGCGCAGACCGGCGAGTGGCGGGAGCGCGTGCTGACGCTCTCCCTGCGGGCATTGCGCTCGCTCGCGCCCGGCTCGCTGGCGACGACCAGCCAGGGCGAGTCGGCGGCGGAGATCTGCGTGATCGTCCCGGCCGAGGACGACGAGCGCCTCGCCCGCGCCGCCGCCGGCCTCGCCCGCGAGCTGGCCGACAGCCTCTCCGGCTTCCACCTGACCGTCGGCCGCAGCCGCCGCTGCGCCGACCCGGTCGACCTCTACCGCGCCGGCAGCGAGGCCCAGCTGGCGGTCAACGTCGGCGAGGCCGAGGGGCACGCCCTGCTCGCCTTCGAGGACACCGGCGCCTACCGCCTGCTGCTGCCGGCGATGAGCGAGGACCCGGGTGAGCTCGAACGCTTCTACGCGGAGACGATCCAGCCGCTGGCCGACTACGACGACCAGTACGAGACCGAGCTGGTCGCCACGGTCGAGGCCTACCTGGAGAACGACGGCAACGTCGCCGCCACCGCCAAACAGCTCTTCACCCACCGCCACACCGTCCGCTACCGGCTGGAGCGGGTGAAGGAGCTCTGCGGGCACGACGTCTCCGCCACCGAGGGGCGGGAGAAGCTCGGCCTCGGCCTCAAGGCGATGCGCGTGCTCGGCATCGCCTCCCCCAGCGGCCCCGCCCAGGAGCCCGGCGCCAAGGGCGGCAAAGTCGTGCGCGGCTCCGAGGACTGAGCGGCGCGGGAGCCGCGGCGCCCGGGAGTTCCGGGGGAAGGACTCGAACCCTCTCTTCTTGGACCAAAACCAAGCGTGCTGGCCGATTACACCACCCCGGATCCGTTCCGAGCGTAGCGCCGTTTCGACCAGAGTCGACTTTTACGTCTGTGGGACGGAAAATTCGACTCTGGTGACGCGCGGAGCGTCCGACGGCGCCGCTTAGGCTTCGGCCATGGAGATCGGAGGAACGTCGATGGACCCGGAGGTCCGGGCCGGGCTGGAGCGCAGCTGGAAGGTGCTGATGGCGATCGGCGTGCTGGCGATCTTCGTCGGCTGCGTGGCGATCCTGATCCCGGCGGTGGCCGCGGTCGGGACCGCGATCTTCATCGGCTGGATCCTGGTCGTCGTCGGCGCGATCCTGGTCGCTGCCGCCTTCTCGGCGGTCTCCGTCGGCTCGGTGGTCCTGCGCCTGCTCTGGGCGGCGCTGACCGTGATCGTCGGCGTCTGGCTGATCGTCGAACCGCACAACGGCACCCTGACGCTGACCCTGGTCCTCGGCATCTACTTCCTGCTGATGGGGCTGACCCGCGTCGCCGTCGCCTTCACGTCGCGCGGCGAGCCGAACGCCGGCCTGGTCGGCCTCAGCGGCGTCGCCGGCCTGCTGATCGGGATCCTGATCCTGGTCAAGTTCCCGAGCAGCGCCGACTGGGCGATCGGCCTCCTGGTCGGCATCGACCTGATCTTCGCCGGCTGGACGCTGACCTCGGTCGCCCTGGTCGGCAAAGACCTCGCCCACGCCTGAGGCTGCGCATATCTGCGTCTTCGCTCGCTCACGTGCGGAGCACGCTTCGCTCACTGCATCCTTGATCTGCTTTGCCTCAGGCGTGGGAGAAGCCAGCTCGAGGAGAAGGGTTCGCTCCTCGCATGGGTGGAGTCGTTGGGGGTGGCTACGGCGACAGGACCCGTGCGCCGATCGCCCAGTCATGACGCCGGGCACCGCGCGCTAATACGATTCCGGGAGTGAGTGGCCCCCTGGTACTCGTCATGGCGGCGGGCGAGGGTACGCGGATGCGTTCCTCGACGCCGAAGATGCTCCACCCTGTCTGCGGGCAGCCGATGGTCGCCTGGCCGATCCTCGCCGCGCGCGAAGCGGGGGCGGAGCGCGTCGCGGCGATCGTCTCGCCCGGCCACGACATCTCCGCCGCTCTGCCCGAGGGCAGCGAGACCGTGGTCCAGCCGCAGCCCGACGGCACCGGCGGCGCGGTCCGGGCCGCCCTGCCCCAGATCGAGTCCGCCGAGACCGTCCTCGTCCTCTCCGGTGACGTGCCGCTGATCGGCACCGACACGATCGCCGAGCTGCTCGCCGCCCACGACGCCTCCCCGGCCGCGGCGACGATGCTGACGATCGAGCTGCCCGATGCCGGCGCCTACGGCCGCGTCGTCCGCACCCACGCCGGTGACGTCGAGCGCGTGGTCGAGGCGAAAGCCGCCGGCGACGCCAGCGCCGAGCAGCTCGCGATCCGCGAGATCAACGCCGGCACCTACGTCTTCGACTCCGGCCCGCTGGCGAGCGCGCTGGCCGGCCTCTCCAACGACAACGCCCAGGGCGAGTACTACCTGCCCGACGTCTTCCCGGCCCTGCGCGCGGCCGGCCACACGGTCGCCGCCCACCTCGCCGACGACCTCGCGGTGACGATGGGGATCAACGACCGCGCCGACCTCGCCGCGGTCGAGGCCGAGGCGCGCGACCGGATCCTGCACGCCCACATGGTCGCCGGCGTCACCGTCGTCGACCCGGCCTCGACCTGGATCGACGCCGGGGTCGAGATCGGCGCCGACGCGCGGATCGAGCCCGGCAGCAGCCTGCGCGGCGCGACCGCGATCGGCGCCGGCGCCACGGTCGGCCCGCTGACCACGCTGGTCGACGCCGAGATCGGCGCCGAGTCCACCGTCGTCCACTCCTATCTGGTCGAGTGCGCGGTCGCCGACGGTTGCTCGGTCGGCCCCTTCGCCTACCTGCGCCCGGGCGCGCGGCTCGACGCGGGCGCCAAGGTCGGGACCTTCGTCGAGGTGAAGAACTCGCAGGTCGGCGAGGGGGCGAAGGTCCCACACCTCTCCTACGTCGGCGACGCCGAGATCGGCGCCGGCAGCAACCTCGGCGCCGGCACGATCACGGCCAACTACGACGGTTTCCGCAAGAACCGGACGGTTGTCGGACGCGGCGTCCGGCTCGGCGTTGACACGATGCTGATCGCGCCGGTACAAGTCGGGGACTCCGCCTACACTGGCGCTGGCGCGGTGATCAAGGACGACGTCCCCGACGGGGCGCTCGCGGTGAGCGAGAACGCGCAACGGAACATCGACGGCTATGCGGCCGAGAAGGCCGCCAGGATGCGAGAGGAAGAAAGCCCGTGAGCACGATCGAGGATCGCCCGCAGGTGGAGACCGCCATCGAACACGACTACTCGAAGCGGATGATGGTCTTCGGTGGCCGCAGCTCGATGGACCTGGCCGCCAAAGTCGCCGGCAAGCTCGACCTCGACGTCGGCGCGGTGACGCTGAAGACCTTCGCCAACGGCGAGGTCTACTGTCGCTACGAGGAGTCGATCCGCGGCGCCGACGTCTTCATCGTCCAGTCGACCTGCGCCAACGAGCGCAACGGGATGACCCCGAACGACTCGCTGATGGAGCTGCTGACGATGATCGACGCCGCCCAGGGCGCCTCCGCCCACCGGATCATCGCCGTGCTGCCCTGGTACGGGTACGCGCGCCAGGACAAGAAGTCGGCCCCCCGCGAGCCGATCTCGGCCCGTATCGTCGCCAAGTGCCTGGAGGGCGTCGGCGTCGACCGCGTCCTCACCATGGACCTCCACGCCGGCCAGGTGCAGGGCTTCTTCCACGTCCCGGTCGACCACATGACCGCGATGCCGATGCTGACCCAGTGGTTCGCCGACCAGGAACTCTCCGAGGAGCTGGTGATCGTCTCCCCGGACGCGGGCCGGGTGAAGACGGCGCGCAACTTCGCCCGCCGGATCGGCACCCACTGGGCGGTGATGGAGAAGGAGCGGCCGGCCCAGCAGGTCGCCGAGATCGGCTACGTGGTCGGCGACGTGAAGGGCAAGACGGCCGTCCTGGTCGACGACATGATCGACACCGCCGGCACCCTCTGCGCCGCCGCCCAGACGGTGCTCGACGAGGGCGCCGCCAAGGTGATCGCCTGCGCCACCCACGGCGTCTTCTCCGGCCCGGCCTTCGAACGGATCGAGGAGTCCGGGATCGAGCGGATCGTCGTCACCGACACCCTGCCGCTCTCCTCCGAGGCACCGGACAACATCACCGTGCTCTCGACCGCCAGCACCTTCGCCGACTCGATCCGCCGCATCTTCACCGACGACTCGGTGAGCGAGATCTTCGCCGGCGAGAACCAGCTCTTTTAGGCGGGCGGCTGCGGGGAGTCGCGGGCATCCACGCCTCCCCTTGCCGACCGCCTTTTGGGGATGGGAATTGAGAGGGTTTGGGCATGAGTGATGGACAGTTGCGCCTGGTCGGCCACAAGGGGGCGGATCTGATCGCGCCGGGGAACACGATCGCCAGCTTTCGGGCGGCGGTGGAGCATGGGGTGGACACGATCGAGCTCGACGTGTTGTGGCTCCCGGACTCGCACCTGCCGCTGGAGCAGCGGGCGCCGCTGGTCGTCGCCCACGACTGGGAGGACGCGGAGCGGCGCACGCCGCTCTCGCTGACCGAGGCGCTCGACGCCTTTCTGGCGCCGCCGCTGGACCGAGTCGAGATCGACCTCGACGTGAAACTGCCGGGGCGTGAGGAGGAGATCGTCGCCGCGCTGCGCGAGCGCGACCTGATCGGCCGGGCGATGATCTCGACGATGGAGATGTACACGCTCGGCCGGATCGCCGAGCTGGCCCCGGAGCTGCGGCGCGGCTGGACCTATCCCAAAGTCAGCCGCGACTGGACCGCGAAGCGCTGGGCGCGGCTGCCGGTGCTGGGCGCGATGGTGGCGATGCGCCACCGCCTGCCCGGCCTCGCCGCCGAGAAGCTGCCGAGGATCGGCGTCGAGGCGATGTGGGTTTACCACCCGCTCGTCACGCCGCGCCTGGGCCGGATCTGCGAGCTGGCCGGGGTCGAGCTGATCGCCTGGACGGTGGACGACTCCGACCGGATGCGCAAGCTCCTCGGCGCCGGCGTCACCGGCCTCTGCTCCAACGACCCGCGCCTCTACGCGGACCTCTGATCGCGGACTCGCGAGATCATTCGTCGACGTCGCGGCGGCAGATCAGCAGGGTGCCGATCGCGCAGAGGGCGGTTGCCCAGGCGGCGAGCACGAGGCCGCCGCCGAGCTGGGAGAGCGAGCCGTCGCCTTCGACCCGACCGTGCAGGGATCCGATCGCCTGGGAGGGGAAGTACTCGCCGATCGAGCCGGGCAGCAGTTCGGGGAGCGGAGAGAGGATGAAGAAGAAGGCGATCGCGGCGATGATCGCGCCCACCTGGTTGCGGACGATCGCACCGATCCCGAGGCCGAAGGCGCCGATCAGAGCCAGCGAGACGACCACCCCGGCATAGACCGAGACGATCTCGCCGGTGGAGGGCAGCCGGCCGCCGCGGGCGTCGAACAGGGTCAGGGCGAGGCCGGCGTTGACGGCGACGAAGGCCAGGCCGATCAGCAGGCCGGCGAGCAGGACCGCTCCGAGCTTGGCGAGCAGCGCCGGCCAGCGGCCCGGCGAGACGAGGAAGGTCGAGCTGGCGGTGCCGTGGCGGAACTCGGTGGTCACCGACAGCACCCCGAGGACGAGGACGAGGACGAGGATCAGCCCGACCCCGGTCTCGACTTCTTCGACGTCGCCGATTTCGGCCAGCGAGGCGAGTCCGACGTAGAGCCCGGCGAACAGGGCCTCGCCGAGCAGGCCGATGCCGACCATCGTCCAGGTGGTGCGGACCGTCCACAGCTTCAGCCACTCGCTGCGCAGCAGGTTCACGGGCCCTCCTCCGGGCCGGTCACCTCGAGGAAGCGCTCCTCGAGGCTCGACCGCAGCGGCGCCAGCTCGTGCAGGGCGATGCCGAGCCGCAGCGCCGCCTCGCCGATCTGCTCGCCGCCGAGCCCGCCGACCAGCAGCGCCCCCTCGCCGTCGCGCTCGACCCGTGCCCCGGCCTCGGCGAGCCCGGCGCCGAGCCGGTCGAGGTCGGCGGCGCGGACCCGCATCCGGCCGTCGCCGCCCGAGGTGAACTCCGCCAGCGAGGACTGCGAGACCAGCCGGCCGGCACGGATCACGACCAGCTCGTCGGCGATCTGGGCGACCTCGGAGAGGACGTGGCTTGAGACCAGCACGGTGCGGCCCACGGCGGCCTGCTCGCGCAGCAGGTCGCGCAGCCAGCGCATCCCCTGCGGATCGAGGCCGTTGGCGGGCTCGTCGAGGATCAGGATGCGCGGGTCGCCGAGCAGCGCCGCCGCCAGCGCCAGCCGCTGCCGCATCCCCAGCGAGTACCCCTTGACCCGGCGGCGGGCGGCCCCGCTCAGCTCCACCTGGTCGAGCACCTCCTCGACCCGCGAGCCCGGGATCCCGGCGGCCGCCGCCAGGGTGCGGAGGTGGTTGCGCCCGCTGCGGCCGGGGTGGAAGGCGGTCGCCTCCAGCGCCGCCCCGATCGTCCGCAGCGGGTCCTCGAGCTCGGCCGGCCGCCGGCCCTCGACCAGTGCCTCGCCGGCGCTCGGCCGCAGCAGGCCGAGCAGCGCCCGCATCGTCGTCGTCTTGCCGGCCCCGTTGGGACCGAGGAAGCCCGTCACCCGCCCGGCCTCGACCGCGAAGGAGAGGTCGTCGACCGCGAGCGTGCGCCCGTAGCGCTTCGTCAGGTTGCGTACCTCCAGCTCGGCCATGTTCGTTCCGGTGTTCCTTACCCGCGCTATTCGCGGGTAAGGAACACCGCTGCGCTCAGACGGTACCCGGGGTGGCGGTCGGCGGCGCGTTGCGGCCGCCCTTGGCCTTGACGGCGGACTCCATGTCCTCGCCGCTGAAGCCGCCGACGACTTCGCCGTCGAGCGCGTAGCGGTAGAGGGCGACGCCGAAGATGCCGCTCAGCGCCTTCGAGATCAGAATCGCCACCGCGGCGACGATCGCCCCGATCACGACCAGCAGCGCGCCGAGGAAGGCGGCCGAGGACCAGAGCGCGATGCCGCCGACGATCAGCAGCGCCGCGGGCAGCGTGCCGAGCAGGGCGACCAGGCCGCCGATCGCGATGTTGCCGGTGATCTGCTGGCCCCAGCGATCTTTGAAGAGGCTGGCGGAGCGCTTCAGGGTGCCGAAGGCGCCGGGACCCTCGATCGCGATCACCGGGACCGCGAGGAAGGTGATCAGCGACCAGGCCATCCCGACCAGGCGGGCACCGATCTGGCCGAAGATCCCGCCCTGGTTCTCGAGCAGGCCCATGAGGACGCTGATCGCGGTGGAGAGCGCCGCCCAGCCGCAGATCTGGGCGAAGCGGGAGCGCGCGACGGCGAGGCCGTCGGAGACGGTCGCTTCCTCGCCGCGGAAGATCATGTCGGCGCAGGCCGCCAGGCCGACGCTGAAGTAGAAGCCGACCACGCTGAGCACGTAGATCCCGACGATCAGCAGCGGGATCGCCGCGACGTAGCTGTCGTCGTCGATGAAGTAGAGGCCGGGGCCGAGGAAGATCAGCGCCAGCGGGATCGTCGCCACCGCGCCGTAGAGCGGGAAGCGGACCAGCTCCCGGTGCCCGTTGAGCAGGGCCCAGCTCTTCTTGGTCAGCGCCCAACCTCGTTTGATCCTGCCCATCGCTCTCCTCCTGGCTCTCGGTCCGGTGACCTGTCTCGACTGCGGTTCAGCTCGTTTCGGCCAAACCGGGCGTCCGCTTTAGGCCGCGTTCCTCGAAGTAGTCCCACTCCAGCTCGCCCAGCTCGGTCGCCGGCTGCTCGGCGTAGACCCACTCGCGGGCGATCCGGTGCCAGTTGCGCTTCGCCCGCAGCTGGCCGAGCACGGCGACGACGCCGATCTCCATCCGCCGCCCCATCAGCTCGTCGGCGGGGATCGACTCGCGCCGCATCAGGTCGAAGTACTCCGAGCGCGGATCGTTGGTCGACTCGATGATCTTCATCACGCGGCGCGGCGTGATCTCGATCTCGCGGTCCTCGAGGTACCAGCCGCCGACCGCCCGCATGTGGTCGAGCAGCCGCTCGGCGTCGAGCTTGGAGGGCTTCTTGACGAAGCCGAGGTCGTGCAGCGCCTGGCGCACCTCTTCCGGTTCGTCGCGCGAGGCGGCGTCGAAGGCGCGCTGCTCGAGGATGATCTGCTCGCGGTCGAGCTTCTTGGTCATGCCGAAGTCGAGGAAGGCGACGCGGCCGTCCTCCATCAGCTTGTAGTTGCCGGGGTGGGGGTCGGCGTTGAAGTGCTGCAGGTGGTAGATCGAGCCGAAGCTGCCGCGGAAGACGATCTCGCCGAAGCGGCTGCGCCGCTCGTGGTCGAGCTGCTTGATCTCCTCGAAGTCCAGGCCGGTGACCAGCTCGGTGACCAGCACCCGCCGGCGCGAGAGCCTGGTCATCACTTCCGGCACGTAGATGAAGGGGTGCTCGCGGTAGGCGCGGGCGAAGGAGCGCTGGTTCTGCGCCTCGTACTCGTAGTCGAGCTCCTCCATCACCCGGTCGCGCAGCTCCTCGGCGATCGCCTTGGCGTCGAGGCCGGGGGCGACTGCCCGCGCCAGCCGCACCAGCGTGCCGGCGTTGCGCAGGTCGGATTCGAGGGCCTCGGCGATCCCCGGGTACTGGATCTTGACCGCGACCTCGCGCCCGTCGAGCAGCTCGGCCCGGTGCACCTGGCCGATCGAGGCGGCGGCGAACGCCTCCTCCTCGATCTCGGCGAAGTACTCGGAGAGCGGCTCGCCCTCGTACTCCTCCTCGAGCACCTTGACCACCTGGTCCCAGGGCATCGAGGGCGCGTCGGTGCGCAGTTTCGCCAGCTGCTCCTGGTAGATCTCGCGGTACTCCTCGGGGATGAACTCGGTGTCGATGAAGGAAGCGAACTGGCCCAGCTTCATCGCCGCGCCCTTCATCTGGCCGAGCGCCCCGACCATCTTCATCGCGGTCTCCATGTGGCGCTCTTCGAGCTTCTCCTTGCCGCCTTCCTCGGAGCGGGCGACGTTGGTCGCCTTGGTCCCCGCGTAGCGCGCCCCCTGGACCCCGACGATCGAGCCCAGCTTCGCCGAGCGACGCACCCTGCCCTTGGGGATCTTGCTCTCGTCGGCCACGCTTGAAGGTTCCCACAGGTCCGGACTCGCGTCCGGTTCTCTATGCTCTCCGGTCCCGATGGCCACTTCACGCTCAACTCTGAAGGTCGCTCCGCGCGGCGATTTCGGCTCACGCGCCTCGCGCCGCCTGCGGCGTGGCGGCCTCGTGCCCGGCGTCGTCTACTCGGGCGGCTCGGACGCCACCCCGTTCCAGGTCGCCGAACGCGAGGTGGAAGTGATCCTGCACGAGGGCCAGGCACTCTTCGACCTCGAGGTCGAGGGCTCCAAAGCCGTCCCGGTCGTGGTCAAGGAACAGCAGCACCACCCGGTGCGGGGCACCCTCCAGCACATCGACCTGCAGCAGGTGAACCTGAAAGAGGCGATCCAGGCCGACGTCGCGATCGAGCTCGAGGGCATCGACGCGGCACCCGGCGTCAAGGCCGGCGGCGTGCTCGAGCACGTCACCCGTGAGATCACGGTGGAAGCGCTTCCGGCCGAGATCCCCGAGCGGCTCGTCGTCGACGTCTCCGCGATGGAGATGAACGAGACCCTGCAGCTCACCGCGATCGCCCCGCCCGAGGGCGTCACCTTCGTCGCCGAGGACCCGGAGGAGGTCACCCTCGTCACCCTCTCGCCGCCGCGCGTCGAAGAGGTCGCCGAGCCCGAGGTCGAGGAGGAGGCCGAGCTGGTCGGCGAGGGCGAGGGCGAGGCCGCCGAGGGCGGCGAGTCGGGCGAGTCCGAGGGCGAGTAGCCGCTGTCGCTGTTCCGCCGCCGCGAGGGCGGCGAGCAGGGCGAGCGCATCCTGATCGTCGGGCTCGGCAACCCGGGCCCCGAGTACGAGCGCAGCCGCCACAACGTCGGCTTCCTGGTCGCCGCCGAGCTGGCCGGCCGCTGGGACCTCGGCCGGGCGCGCGACAAGTTCCGCGGCCGCATCGCCGAAGGGCGGATCCGGCCGGGGGGGCCGCGGGTCGCGGTGCTGCAGCCGCTCACCTTCATGAACGCCTCCGGCGACTCGGCCGGGCCGGCGCGCGGCTCGCTCAAGGTGCCGCTCGACCGGGTCGTCGTCCTGCACGACGAGATCGACCTCCCCTTCGGCGAGGTCAAGGCCCGGCTGGGCGGCGGCCTGGCGGGCCACAACGGGCTGAAGAGCCTCAAACGGGGCTTCGGCGACGCCGAGTTCTGGCGGGTGCGGATCGGCGTCGGCCGGCCCGACTCGACCGACCCCGAGATCGTCGCCGGCTACGTGCTCTCGCGCTTTCGCGAGCCGAAGGCCGAGGTCGAGGGCCTGGTCGCCGCCGCCGCCGACGAAGCGGAGCGGTTGGTCGAGCGGATAGGTTCCGGGGGATGACGGATCCGCGCCGGCTGTCCAGCTACACGGTCGAGGACAGCGGGGTCGCGGTGGTACGGCTCGAACGGGCCGACGCGCGCAACGCGCTCAACACTCAGCTGCTCGCCGAGCTGCTCGAGCACCTCGGGGTGGCGCGCGCCGACGACGCGGTCCGGGTCCTGGTCTTCAGCTCCACCGACCACCTCGGCTTCTCCGCCGGGGCGGACGTGCGCGAGCAGCTCGACGACGAGGGCAAGGTGCGCCGCATGCAGATGTTCTCCGACCTCTACGACGGGATCGTCGGCTTCCCGAAGCCGACCGTGGCCGCCTGCCACGGCGACGTGGTGGGCGGCGGGGCCGAGATCGCGGTCGCCTGCGACATCCGCGTCGGCGGCTCCAACCTGCGCATGCGCTTCCCCGGCGCCGCGCTCGGCGCCCCGGTCGGCCCGGCCCGCCTGGTCACTCTCTGTGGCCTCGCCGCCGCCAAATACGTGCTGCTCACCTCGCGCACGATCGGCGCCGACGAGGCCCTGCGGCTGGGCCTGGTCAGCCGCGTCGCCCCCGCCGCGGCGACCGAAGGGGCGGCGCTCGAGCTGGCGGCCGGGATCGCCGCGCACCCGCCCGAGGCGGTCGCCCGCCTGAAGCGGATGCTGCACGAGTGGGACGACATCGAGGGCCGCTCCGCCGCCGAGGGCGTCGGCCAGGTCAAGTGGGCCGAATCGGGCCCCGGCCTGCCGACCTACGGTCGCGAGTGAAGGATTTTCCGTCTCAGGGACGGAAAATCCGACTCTCGTCCGATGGGATCGAGAAACCCGAGTGGAAGTTGACTTGTTGAGGTAATCGGGCAGTGTGGCTGGCGGTGCTGGCCGATATGCACTGTCACTACCCGATGCACCTGGTGGCGCAGGAGGCGGACCGGCTGTTGCCGGGCACACCCAACCTGACCGTCGCCGCGATGGGCAGGGTCTCCGGCCGGCCCGGCTGGGTCGACAAGCTGCGGGCCCTGGCGGTGAAGGTCGCCGCCGGCGTCCTCAACTACGGCGACGACCGCTGGCGGGTCAGCCTCGACGAGCTGGCCCGCGGCGACGTCCGCGCCGTCTTCTCGGTCCTCTACGAGCCGTTCGCGGAGATCGATCTCGACGAGCCCTACGGCGCCGCGCCCGAGGACGCCTACTTCGGCGACCTCCTGAGGCGGATCGACCAGGTCGAGGCGGATCTGCATCTGCTCGACCCGGGCCGCGGGCGGCACGAGGTGGTCCGCTCCGCGCCGGACCTCGAGCGTGCGACCGGGGAAGGCAAGGTCGCCTTCATGCACTGCGTCGAGGGCGGCTTCCATCTCGGCGGCGAGGTCGACGAGGTGAAGGAGAACGTCGCCACGCTCGCCGCGCGCGGGGTCGTCTACGTCACCCTCGCCCACCTCTTCTGGCGCCGCGTCGCGACCAACGCGCCTGCGATCCCGTTCCTCGGCGACCGCCTCTACCGGGCCGTCTTCCGCCAGCCGAGGCAGGGCCTCTCCGAGCTCGGCCGGGCCGCGGTCGAAGCGATGTACGAGCAGCGGATCCTGATCGACCTCAGCCACATGAGCGAGCGGGCGCTGGAGGAGACCTTCGAGCTGCTCGAGGCGCTCGACCGGCGCAGCGGCGCGGCGCCCGAGGAGCACCCGGTGATCGCCTCACACGCCGGCTATCGCTTCGGCAGCCAGGAATACATGCTCAGCCCGCGGACGATCGAGCGCATCGCCGCCCGCGGCGGCGTGGTCGGCCTGATCCTCGCCCGCCACCAGCTCAACGACGGGGCCGGCGTGAGGCACCCCGACGACCCCGCGGAAGCGGTCCGCGTGCTCCGTCGCCACGTCGACGCGATTCGCGAAGCGACGCCGTCGCGGACCAATGCCCACGTCGCGATCGGGTCCGATCTCGACGGCTTCGTCAAGCCGACCGTGGCTGGAGTCGAAACGGCCGGGGACCTCGGCGACCTGGCCGCGCCGCTGCGCGAAGCCTACGGCGAGGACGCCGAGCCGATCCTCAGCGGCAACGCGATGAGGATGGCCTCCTGGGCGCTGGAGGACAGGTGACGGGCGGCGGCGGTGCGCTGAAGGCGGCGACCGCGGTGGTCGGCCTGCTGGCGGGGATCGTCGCCGCGGTCTACGTGCTCGGCGGGCTGGCGATCGCTCTTCGGCTCTTCTTCGACCACTTCCACCAGGACGAAGTCGTCAGCGCCGTGGCCCAGCTCCCACGCGAGACGGTGATCGCCACGGCGCTGCTCAACGTGGTCGGCCTGGCGGCCCTGGTCGGCCTGTTCGCGGCGGTCGGCTACGGCCTCCTGGGTCGTCCCAGGCCTCGCCGGGGCCGGGCGGCGAGCGACGCGGCAGAGGACGACCCGCACCGGCTGACCTCGGGCCCGACCCTTCGCGTCGCCGCCCTGTTCGCCGGCCTCGTGGTGGTCGCCGCGGTGGCTCCGCTGCCGGCGCTCGTACACGCCGTCGGCCAGGAAGAGACCTCGCGCGGGCTGTGGATCTACCTGCCCGCCGTCGTGGCCACCTACGGCGTGCTCGCCGGAGCGTGGTACCTGCTGCGCCAGGTCGCGCACTGCGACTGGTCGCGGGGGGAGAAGGCGCTCGGCGCCGGTGCGGTGTGGGCGGCCGTGGCCGTGGTCCCCCTCCTGATGTTCGCCGGCACCCGGCCGTTCGTCGCCGCCCAGATCTGCACCGTGGGCGGCGAGCTCCCGGTCAAGGGCAAGCTGGTCGGCGAAAGCTCGAGCAGCGTCTTCCTCGAGGAAGAGTTCGGCGCCGAGGCGGCGATCCTCACGGTGCCCGCCGGCCGGGTGACCCGCAGCGAATACGGCGACCTCTCCTCCACCTTCTCCTGCCCGCTGTCTCCGGGACAGGAGGCGCGGGCGGAGAAGGCCGAAGACAGGCTCGGCGGCCACGGCGAACCGAAGGAGGTGGCGCTGGCCACCAGGCTGCGCCCGCGCATCCTCTTCGACAGCCACGAGCGGTGGCGGCCGGTCGAGGTCGGGGCCTTCCTCGGCGAACGGTTCGGCGACGGCGGTGGGCAGCGGCTCTGCGGGCGGCGCTGCGGCTCGGGCAGGGGCGCCGGCATCGAGAGGCTCCACCCGGGGAGAGGAGCGCCCGGTTACCTGGACGTCCACGGCGGAGCGGAGAACGGCACCGACTACGTCTCCGCGAGCCCCGACTGCCGCGCCCGGGCGCCCGCGGTCGACTGCAACAGCGGGCCGCGCGCCGTCGTCTACTACCGGCGGACGACCCACGAAGGCCTCTGGTACTGGGACTACTGGTGGTTCCTGCGCTACAACGACTACGCCGGGCCGCTCGACAAGTGCAACGCGTTCAACTGCAGCGACCACGAGGGCGACTGGGAGGGGATCACGGTGATCACGACGCCGTCGGCGGAGCCGACGATCGTCGGCGCGATCTACGCCGCGCACCGCAACCGGATCCGGGCCGACGCCGGCATGGTGCCGCTCTCCGGCGGCCGGCCGCTGGTCTTCGTCGCCGCCGGCACCCACGGCTCCTATCCCTATCGCTGCTCGGTCCACTGCCGGCAGTACGCGAAGCTCGGCGGCACCGTCCGCCTCCCCGAGGGCTCGCACGACGGCGCCGCTCCCTGGGGCGGCAATGCCGAGGAGGATTGCGAGAAGCACACATGCGTGCGGGCGCTGCCCGAGGTCGAAGCCGCGGACGACCTCGCCCTGCCGCTCGCCGGCTCGTGGGCGGGCTGGCCGGGCCACTGGGGCGCTACCTGTCACCGGGGCTGCCGCTTCCCCCTGCTCCAGGGCAGCCCGCGCTCGCCGGGCCTGCAGATCCGCTTCGAATGCCCGTGGGCGGTCACCGACCGGGCGCTGCCCGCACCCGACGGCAGCGGCCTCTCCCGCTCCGAGCCGGTCGGGGACACCGAACGCCTCTTCGCCGCCTGCCGCGCCCAGCGCGGCGGCGAACGCGGGCTGTGGACGAGCGAGCAGACCACCCGGGCCGGTTCCCGGTAGGAGGCCGCGATGCCCGCCGAGCCACTCGATCCCGCCCCGGAGGCCGTGCGCCCCGCGCCACCGGTCCGCTACATCCCCGGGGACGATCCCGAAGCGGTGCCGACCGGCGGGCTCGGGCTCTGCCTCTCCGGCGGCGGCTACCGGGCGATGCTGTTCCACCTCGGCTCGCTCTGGCGCCTCAACCAGCTCGGCTACCTGCCGGTCCTGGACCGGGTGTCCAGCGTC
>Ga0210085_1000473_pt1 | contig 16909 bp, 13 predicted proteins | sample China_Galinas_PW_5_FD_184866 | JGI IMG/M metagenome (GOLD analysis project Ga0210085, IMG submission 184866) | Wetland microbial communities from San Francisco Bay, California, USA, that impact long-term carbon sequestration - China_Galinas_PWC_D1... | ecosystem: Environmental > Aquatic > Marine... | reverse complement strand
CGTCTTCATCCATCTTGGCCAAATCTCCGGTTCGAAGCCAGCCCCCCTTAAAAAACGCCGCCTGCGTAGCTTCGGGTTTCTTGTAATAACTTTTCATTACATTGCTGCCCCGGATGACCAATTCACCGACATTTCCCACCGGTTGCTCCACGCCTTGCTTGTCCACGATCTTTACTTCGACGCCCCAAACCGGAGAACCTATGGATCCGGGTTTTCTCTGCTTGTGAAGCTGGTTGAACGTCGCCACCGGAGATGTCTCGGAAAGTCCGTAACCTTCGAGAATGGGTATGTTGTATTTCGCTTCGATGCCCTTGAGGATCTCCACCGGCAATGACGCCGCCCCGGATACGCCAATCCGAAGATTGCCCGCAATTCTCTCGATGTCCAGGTCGCTTTCCGGATCTTCGTAGTTGAGAATCTGCCAATACATGGTGGGAACGCCGGCAAATATGGTGATGGACTCCTGTATCATGGTCCGAAGTACGGCGCCGGCTTCGAAGCGCGAAATCAGGACCAGGGTACCCCCCACCGAAATTCCTGCATTCATCAAGACTGTCTGGCCGAAAGAATGAAAAAGGGGCAGCGTGACCAGAAACACATCGTTCCCGGTCAGCCGCAGCATTTCCCGACAAATAGATGCATTCATGACCATGTTGGAGTGGGTGAGTTCCGCTCCCTTGGGAAATCCGGTGGTTCCGGAGGTATACAGGATGACGGCGGTGTCTTCCGGAGACGTGTTGACGGTTTCGAAGTAGGGGCTCTCCGGTTCCATGAGTTGACCCAGTGTTTTTACACCATCAATGGGAGAATCCAAGGCCGGATCGGCGGTAATGATCCAGAAATTCAGACAGGATTCAGCCGCCTGAAAACCGGCATACCCTTCTTTGGCCATAGGGAGCTCGGGAGTGCCCTGAAAACAGAAATAGGCCTTTGCATCACTGTCTTTAAGATGGTAAGCAATCTCATCTCTTTTCAATAATACGTTCAAGGGAACCACCGCCGCTCCGGTTTTCAGAATGGCGTAGTAGACCATTGGAAAATAAGGGAGGTTCGGACAACTCAGGGCAACCTTGTCGCCTTTTTCGATACCGGCCCTGATGAGTCCGTTTGCAATTTTATTGGCCGCACCGGCCACCTGTGCGTAAGCCAGCCGGGTATCTCCAAACACCAGGGCGGTCTTTTCCGGATTTTCTTTTTCGCTGTAATCCAAAACTGCTGCCAGATTAAGCATGGTTGCCTCCTTGTCCGATCTGGATCTTCAACTCGAATTCATTTATAAACATCTCGATGGTTATGCAAAAATTATCAGGATCGATACCGCTGTTCCATTTCCAGGTAATAAGGTACCTTCAACCAGGCATTCAATTCTCCGAATGACTGCTTCCATTCGGAAAAATCTCTCTGCTTCCCCGTATCTTTTAGCCGTTTGACCTCTTCGTTGCACGCGGCAATGGCGGCCGCCAGGCACACACCCGGATAAAGGGCCAGGGAATATCCCATGTTCCGAAGTTCCTGGATCGACATGTTGGGTGTCAGGGGCGCCATGTTGATCAGCAGCGGTTTGTCGGGCAGCATTTCAGGGATTTTTTCCATCTCTTCACGAGACTTAGGCGCCTCGACAAACAAAATGTCTGCTCCGGCTTCACTGTATATGTTGGCACGTTCGACAGCATCCTCAAGACCATTCACCGCAAGAGCATCCGTTCGGGCAATAATCAGAAAGTCACCATCAAGACGAGCATCCACGGCCGCTTTTATTTTGGATGTCATATCGCTGGTCTCGACCACCGATTTTCCGTTCATGTGGCCACAACGTTTAGGCCATTGCTGGTCCTCCAAGTGGATGGCCGAAACGCCGGCTTTTTCGAACTCTCTCACCGTTCGAACGACATTCATCGGATTTCCATATCCCGTGTCTGCGTCAGCGATCAAAGGAATTTCCACGGCATCGGCCATGCGGCCCGCATTCTGGACCATTTCGGTCATGGTAAGAAATCCCAGATCCGGCAGACCAAAACCCGACACCGAAGTTCCGTAACCGGTCATGTACACCGCAGGAAACCCCTGGGATTCGACAATTTTAGCTGTCAATGCATTATAGGCGCCCGGCGCCGCAATGAACGTTGTCTTTTCCATTATCTTCTTTAGGTTTTTCGCGTCGTTCATGCTTTTCCTTTCTTATGTGTAATAATCGGGCAGAAGTTTAAGCGTCGCAAACTGATCCGGATCGTGGCTGTAAATGACGCGCATGTTGGGGAACCGATCAATGATCTTATGCAAACGCCACAGTGTGTCCATAGCCAGATCATACTCTCCGATGGGGGGTATTTCCTGCTTCAGATTGTCCTCCCGGTGGGCGGCGTCGAAGGTCATTAGAATCGGCCCTTTGGCGGCATTGAGCAATACGGAGACATGCCCGGGGCTATGCCCCGGTGTTTGGATGACAAAAACACTGCCGTCCTCGAAAAAGTCGGCCACTTTGTCAAACGGTTCGACAGCCGAATTATACGTTAACGGGCGGCAATTCAGTCCTTTCAGGTGGGACCGGATGTATCCCTTAAACAGGCTAAACGGTTTACCGGCCATGGACAACTCCGCCGGATCAGCGAAAACATGAAGGTCATCGCGGCCTCTGAAAAGGGAAAGGCTGGAAGGATGATCCAGGTGAAGATGCGACAAAATCACGTTCTGGATCTGATCCAGGGAATAATTCAAGGTCGATAGCCGGCTGGCGATGTCCATCCCCTTCTCGGCCCGGGTCTTGACCAAAGAGCCCAGCAGCAGGCCGAAGTTGCCCGTTTTACGATGGGCAAAGCTGGGATGAAGCCCTGTGTCCAATAAGAGAAGTCCTTTGCTCGGATGCTCGACGAGAAAAGCATATACCGGGTTGAAACGGTGGTCCTTAGGCATCGATTTCTTCCGAGGATCCTTTTTGTTGAAATGAATATCCCCGCTCATGTGGATGTATCCGGTGTGCATGAGATACAACTTGAGGGGAATCGGTTTGTCGAAGTAATCCTTCCAATTCTTCAACGGTCACCTCCCTTAACACCGCATCTTTCAAGTCGACTATGGAGTCGGCAGTCTTTAATTAAACGGCAACAAGGCTTCCATGCGGCATTGCAGCCTGATTTTTGTTTGTTCATATCCGGTTATCGCGGCCCCGGCCCCCGAAACGGCCGCCAGCATTTTTCAACGAGATCGATGGTATCCCGCCACATTGGTTTCTTGTATAAGGGTTTCAATCGTGCTGTTTCCCAGCTTTTCGGTATGAGGCTTTCCTCTTTTTTCCAGGGGCCCATCCGGTATTCTTCCAGGAGGTATTCCCTTCCCAGATTCGGGTTGAGGGGACAAGCCAGAAAGGATCCTGCCAATCCGCGAAGCAGGCAGATATTACAGCGGATGCACGTGACAATTTTTTCCGGTGTACCGGCCTTGACTTTGTTCGGGTATTCCGGATCACAAAGAACCGCGCGGCCGATGGCGGAAATGTCGTACTTCCCGCTTCCGATCTCCTCATCGACCTTTATCGGATCATGCTGGGATATGACCATGACCGGAATTTTCAATTTCTTTTTAAAGTCCACGCCGTGATCTGCCATGTGCTCGGCGCGATCGGCGTCGGGGATCTGATGACCGGCCTCTTCGATGCCGGCGCCGTCGGACAGATGGATGAAGTCCGCCCCTCGTGCTTCCAGGTCTTCCGCCAGGTCAACCATCTCCTCCCGGGTCAGGCCGCCTTCCATATGTTCTTCCGCGCTGATACGCACCCCCACCGGAACGCCCTGGCAGGCGTATCGGACGATCTCCATCACCTCGTTCAGGAAGCGTTTTCGGTTTCGCCATTCACCGCCGTAAAGATCGGTGCGCTTGTTGGCCAGGGGAGTCAGGAACTGATGGCACAAAAATCCATGCGTGGCATGAATCTCAATCATGTCGAATCCCGCCAGAACCGCCAATTGGCAGCTGTTGGCAAATTCGATCTGTTCACTTCGGATTTCAGAAACACTCATTTCCCGGGTCATGGGCCCCCGGGTGACCATCCGAGCCCTCTCATCCACGGCAACAGTCGCCGAAAGCCCATCGAACAGCTTCTCCCGGGCCACTTCATAAGGCAAATTTGCCGTCGGCGCCGGTACAATGACTTCAGGATTCCCCCAGGGGGCGCATTGGCGTCCCATTCCCGGACTCATTTGAGCACAGGCCACCGACCCGAAATAGTGGATCCGTTCGGCATAGAGGGCGGCCTGGTATTGGTGCCCCTCGTGGAACAGATACATAGCTCTGCCCAGCGTAAATTGCGACGCGAGCTTTGTACCGATAAAAACACCGCTGATCACCAATCCGGCCCCTCCCTTGGCCCTGGCACCGATGTAAGCCAGGCATTGCTCACCGATTTCGCCGGTGGATCCGCTCATAAACGTTTGCATGGGTGCCACGGCGATCCGGTTTTCAAGGGTCACCGGCCCAATGGTAATGGGAGATAATATGTTCTCGAACAACGTCTTCCCGGTGGTTTTGTTTTTCTTATTCTCGTTCATCTTTTCCCCTTTCGTCCCTGAGATGTTGCGCAAATCGACGCATACCCGTTCGCAGATTAAACATCTTCCAGCAATGCGATAAAACTAAGCCCCAGTTCCGGCGCCCTTTCTCTTAGAACCATATATTTTTTTCCAAACAGCGTATGAATGAACTGGAACTCGGATTTCAATTTCGTTGAAAATGAAACGACATCCTCGCTTTTTTCATGATCCAGGTTCAATGTCTCATATACGAATGTCTTCTTTTTTTGAGTCGTGGCAGGGTCGAAAGCGTTATAACGGCCGAAACTGCTCTTGTCATACGTTTCGAGTCTCACGTCTGTTTTCGCCGAGCGGTTGAGGCCGACCAGCGTGGCATCATCCTTGACGACCATCATCTTAACCGAACTTTTAGCAATCGTGTTGGTCATCAACCAATCCAGATTCAAATGAATTGCGATGATGCCGATCATTTCCTCGTTTTCCGAATACCTTTTGTTGAAGATCGGTGCTTGTAAATTCATAATCCAGTCATGCTCGATGGCAATAAAGGCCATCTCGGACCATAACGCTTTCCTGTCGGGATTGTTATTCTTGTCGGCAAACCTGAACCAGTCGTAAAAGGTCAGCCCGATATCATAAAGAGCCGCCAGGTCTATGCCGGGCAGGATATCGCCGGCAAACAGGTATTCCGTTCGATATAAAGCGATATTCGATCGGGTATCGAATAAGAATACCCCGTCGATATTTTCCACTTCGTCATACATTCGCACCATGTTCTGTTTCATGGGCTCATAGGTTCTGAGTTGCTGCATGACCTCCGGTGTCAGCGGCACACGTTGGCATCCGGATGCAAGACTTATAAATGCACCGGCATCGCAAGGATCCGCTTTAATAAGAAGATGGTTTCCGAAGTCATCTTTTCGAGTTTCGTACGCCGGACTCATTTCCTCAATAGATATACCCGTTGGATCAGCGTTGTCGTTCAGAGCCTCTGCTTCCAATGCCAGTGCAGTAGAATATGTCTCGGTATTCCTGGCGGATTTGTCGGCATATCGGGCATAGTTTTTCAAATCACCCCTTACAGATTCGATATGCAGTTCCCTGAGTCGGCCTTCCAGTTTTTTCATATTCGCTACCCCTTTTCATTTTGTTGTATCGACTTTTAAATTCATACGAAGACAAGAATATCCATATGATTACAAGTTAAGGCCTTTCAGAGATTCTAGAATTCCTCCTTTTTCCAGGATAACGGCCATCTCTTTGGAAAGCGGATCACCCTGGAGTACCACGCCGGATTCCAGGTTTCGTATCTGAAACAATTTCATCGACACCCGGGCAGACTGTCCCTCCCGGAAGGCATCGCAGACACCCCGGCAGGTCAACACCGGCAGGCCGATGGCGATGGCATTCCGGAAAAAGATCCGGCTGAAGGATTCGGCTACAACGCAGGCGAGCCCCACTTTCTTCAGTGCTGCGGGAGCTTGCTCCCGGCTGGATCCGCATCCGAAATTGGTGCCGGCAACGATCAGGTCCCCTTTCTCAACCCTGGTTGCAAAATCCGGTGTTACCGATTCGAGTACATGAGGTAGAATCTCTGCCATGGGTGCATCGAGATAAAAACCCGGCACAATGACATCCGTATCCACGTCGTTTCCAAATTTCCATACTTTGCCGTTTAAATCGTCCATGCTCACCTCACATCATTTCCCTCGGATCGGTTATTTTTCCGGCGATGGCCGACGCGGCCACGGTCGCCGGCGAAGCCAGATAAATGTTGGCCTCGTCACTGCCCATTCGTCCTTTGAAATTACGGTTAGAGCTGCTGATGCAGTTTTCTCCCGCAGCCAGCAGTCCCATGTGTCCCCCGAAGCATGGGCCGCATCCCGGATTCAAAATCACAGCGCCGGCAGCTACCAGCCGCTCCAGAATGCCGGCTTTCATGGCGCTTTGATAAACTTCCCGGGAAGCCGGCGATACCAGAAGCCGGGTGCCGGAATGAACCTGCTTGCCATCCAAAATCCGGGCCGCAATTTCCAGGTCCTCAAGCCGGCCGTTGGTGCATGACCCCAGGAACGCCTGGTGCACCGGTACGGCCTCGGTTTGATGTACGGGAGCGACGTTGTCCACGGCATGGGGCCGGGCCACCTGAGGCTCGAGGTCCGAAAGATCCATTTCGTAAACGTCCTTGACCGGGCTTTCTTCTGAAAAGGACAGCATCTCAGCCCTACGGCTATCCTTTTCGGACATTAGGGAATAAACCGATTCATCCGGAAGGAAAAAACCGAATTTCGCGCCCACTTCCACGACCATGTTGCTGATGGTCAGACGCCCGGAAAGACTCATGGAAGATGCACCGGCACCAAAAAATTCGATGGATTGGTATTGGGCAAAATCGGCCGAATGCTCCCCGGCGAGCTTTAAAATGACGTCTTTGGCGGTAACCGGTGTCTTCATTTCGCCCCTTAAAACAAAACGAATGGTTTCAGGAACCCTGAACCATAACTTTCCGGTGGCCATCACATAGGCCATCTCCGATACTCCGATGCCGCAGGCGGCCGATCCCAAAGCACCGTATGTACAGGTGTGGGAATCGGTACCGACAATCAGGTCCCCGGGAACCACGTGGCCTTTTTCCACCATCACCTGGTGGGCAACCCCGCCGTTGATTCCGTAAAAATGCCGTATACCGAACGCATCCACCGCCTTGCGGACCATCTGATGGATCTTCGCCGCCCGGGGCGTCGGGGCCGGCACATAATGATCCAGCGAAACGACGACTCTTTCCGGGTCCCAAATCTTTTTGATGCCCGCTTTCTCCATATTCAACGCCACCAAAGCCAGACCTTCGTGTGCGACGACCCGGTCTAGAGCTGCCGTAACGAATTCACCCGGAGCAACGGCATCTCTTCCCGATGCCCGGGCCAAAATGGTTTCAGCCATTGTCATTGTCATACATATTTTCCTTTTTATGATCCGGACAACAATGCCCGGCGTGTGTAATCGTAATTGTACTTTTCCAGACCGCTCTCGGGATTCAGCACACATTTGACCCGCAGCCCCTGAAACAGGCGTGCAAAGCATCCGATATTGCACCGCGTGCACTTTCGGATCTCCGACGCTCTGCCGTTTTGCACCTTGTTCACCCATTCGGGATCGGCAAGCAGCGCCCTTCCCAAAGACACCATATCCGTCAATCCCTCACGAACAGCCTTTTCCGCCGCCTCCGGGTCATGGATCGAAGGGGTCATCACCGGCACCTCCAGCCCTTTTTTGAAGCCGCTCGCCTTCTCCATTTCCAGCATTGTGCCGTCCTGGTCCGGCAGAAGCCAGTTAAGCGCTTCAAAGGAACCGTCCCCGATATGAATATAATCAATGCGCTCCTTGGCCAGAAGATGAACGATCCGCTTCGTTTCAAAATAGTCGATCCCTTCTGGTTCATGGGCGCTCAACCGAACCCCCACCGCCATATCATCGCCGGCTGCCGCTCTCGTTTTTCTAAGGAGTTCCACCAGAAAACGCGTCCGGTTCTCAAGACTCCCGCCGTAATTATCGGTGCGATGGTTGAACTTGGGCGACATGAAACCGTGCAGAAGAAAGCCATGGGCCGCGTGAATTTCTATGCCGTCGAATCCCACAGTGCGCGCCATCATCACGGCCCTGGCAAAATTATCCTGCTCCCGATCAATCTCCGCCACCGACATCGCCCGTGGTATCTCACCGGTCATGTAAGGGCCGAAGTCCACATTTTGAGCCACGCTCTCAGCCCTTGCCTGGTAGCCGGCCGTGGATGGTCCGGCCGGCTGCATCCCCCGGCGAAAGGACGATCCCTGAACGCCCAAACCCGGATTCATTTGGATGAAAGTCTTTGCCCCGAAAGCATGAATGGTCTCGACCAGCTCGCAGAGACCCGGCATGTGGGAAGGGGCGTAAAGCCCCGTGACGTTGATGCTGCAGGTATCCTCGGCCCACCGGCTTGCCAGCACATGTTCGGTGATAATCAGCCCCACGCCTCCGCGGGCCCTGGCGGCGTAATAGGCCATTTGTTGTTCGCTGACATGCCCTCGATCCGCATAGGCGGTAACCATAGGCGCCATGGCAACGCGATTGTGGATAGCGACCGGACCGATCTTGATGGGCTCGAACAGTTTTTCAATCATGGAATAGTCCTCCATGTTCCTGATGCAACGTCCGTGTTTTCAGTCATTATTTTTTGCAAAATTGAATGTAGTATGTCGCCGGTTTCGTTCCCAGGCTGTCGAGCATCTGAAAGCAAGAATTCTCTTTGAGGACCTTGCTGATATCACTTTCCGGATCGTTGAGGTCCCCGAAAATCCGGCAACTGGGTGGACAAACTTCTACGCAGGCAGGCTCTTCCCCTCGTTTAAGGCGATCCGAACAAAAGGTACATTTCTGAACGATTCCCTTGTGTCCCCTAAGTTCATCCACACCGTGGGGAATCGGCGTGTCCGGAAAGTAAAACCGTTCCTCTTCGATAAAGGTCCGGGCATCATAGGGACAGGCCAGGATACAGGCACTGCACCCCATGCATTTGTTATAGTCGATTAAAACCAACCCTTCTTCTGTTTTGTACGTTGCTTCCGTAGGGCATACCGTTTCACAGGGCGGATCATCGCAGTGGTTGCAAAGCACGGGAACAAAGAGGCGCTTAACCGCGGGATAGGTCCCTTCTTCTTTTTCCAGAACCTTGCACCAAAATACTTCCGGTTGGGTGCCGTGCTCCGCCTTGCACGCCATGGTGCATGCATTGCAGCCGATGCAAAGCCGAAGATCAATCAACATTCCGTATCGTTTCATGGTTAACTCCAAACCTTGTAATATTTTACCCGGACACAGTTGTCGAGTTGCTCAATGTTCAGAAGATTACAATGGTCTACTCATCTAGAATCGACTCGTAGATACCAGATTTGAGATAGACGTTTCGAAAGAGAAAATCTCCGGCCAGACGTCCGGTCATGACCAACGGCAACCAGAGACTCAACTCGGATTTAGATAGCCCCTCCGTTTGCACGATGAGGGCGAACAACAGGGGCAAAATAATTCCCAGTCCAATGCCGCCTCCCCAGAATAGTAGCCGCAGCCTCCCGGTGAGCATTCGCTTCACGGACTCTCTTGCAGCTGGACTCTTTGAAGGCAGCCCCAGCAAGTGGATCCCAATGGCGGCAGAACCTGCCGTCAACAGCAGGATCTCGGCCAATTGAAAATTAACATTGACCGCCAGTTCAGAACTAAAAATGGAAAGGGTGAAATTGAGGATAAAAATACCCGAAACCAGGGACTGGATGAAAAAGATCGGTGCCAGCATCCGGCTGTTCCAAAAGGGAATCGCTTTCATGGTCCCCAACAGGAATCCTGTATACGACATAATAAGGATGGCGAATACGATCCCCCCTCCTTTAAAAATGATTGCCGCAGCAGAATCGCGAAGTCCTGCCGACCCCGCGTAGGGCAGACTGAACAGCAAAAGGCCGGCCAAAAAAAGTGCTCCCCGGCTGATCCACGATTCCCAAAGATTGAATACGGACCGCCAGGAATTGGCCGGGCTTCCCAGATCGAAAAGAAGTGCCAATGCGCCCAATCCCACCAGGATTAGACCGGCGGTCATGCAAGGAACGCAGTTGAAAAAAAAGGCACCCAGGATGACGGCCGCTCCTGTCCCTTCCAGGGTAAAGTTAAATGCCACCAGACTGTTAAAACGATTGTTGAGCCGAAGTCCGACGATGAATTCTTCCATGAGAATATTTCCTTATTGTCTCAAGAAAATGCTTTCTTTTCAGCCATTACCGTTTAAAAAAGCCACTGGTAAGAAGGTTCATGAATAGTTTCTGGAGGTTTTCCGGTGAAACACGGGCGATATTGAGTTTGGCTTCTTTATTGGTGTGAATAATGACCCCTTTGTTGAACGCAGACATCACGTGTACAAGCATTTCCGGTTCGCACGATGCAAAAACCCCTTCACGCTGGCCTTCCTCAATGATCTTAACGGCGATGTCGATCATATCGCGGTTCCAGAATCGAATGCTCTGTTGCAGCTCCTCCGGAATCTCTCCGTCGAATTCTTCCGAATCCAGGGTCCAAAACAACCTCATAAACGCCTGATTTTCCTGATTGAAGGCAAACTGCTCGTTGATGACGTTAATAAACCGATCGTATGCCGGAAGTTCAGACTGACCGGCTGCAAGAATCCGTTTGTGCATCTTTTGAAGGTAGTCTTCGAACATCTGGATAAACAGTGCGAGTTTGGATGGAAAGTAGCTATATAGCGTTCGTTTCGTGACACCGGCTTTTCTGGCGATTTCATTGACAGTGATAGCACTGTAGGGTTTTTTCAGAAACGTCTCTTCGGCCGCCCGCATAATGGCAAGTTGCTTTATTCTTCTGTTGTATTCTTTTTTAGGGGTCATTTTAACCTCCCACCAAGGTCCAACCGACAGCTGGGATGCTGCCGAAATGAATCGTTTGGATATCCATGAAAGATATCAAGCAACTTCTCCCAATGACTATTTTTGTATACCATTGGTATACTTTTTATGTCAAGGCCTTTTTGCCATTTATAAGTCTTATTCATCATGATATCCGAATCGAAACAACCTAAAATACTATACCGCTGGTATACATTATGTTCACAGCGTTCCCAATGCGATAAGTCCTTTGGCCGCCGCCGGTTGCCCTCATCGGCGGCGGCCTCTGGATTCAGGAGGTATGCCAGAATCGTTGTGGAAATTTGAATATTCTTTCACTTTCATTGAAAAAGCGAAAACCTTTCTCTCCCGGATTTTCCATGTAAATAAAGTACGAACCGGCCCGGTCTATGACCCGGCCCGCGAGTTTACTTGGACATTTTAGTAAAGCCGGCCAACGAAAACTGGTTCAGGTCGATGGATTTTGCGTTGTTAATATAATAGCAGTCCTTGCAATAAGAGTCGAGGGATGAACAGTGTTGGAGCCGCTCATCCAGGACCATGGAAATAATCATGCTCCCGGCTTCTTTTCCATCTGCTGTGGCTGCCCAGCCCCAGGTAGCCCAGTACATTTTCCAGTACTCGTCGGACCGGTCGTAAATTTCCTTCCAGTAACCGGTAAAGGTCTCCTTATCGACCCAGTGAATCTCACGTCCGTAGTTATAATAGGGATTTTTAGGCTTGCCTTCGACGATCCACACCGGCCGCTTGGTCCAGACCGTATTGGTCTGGCACCAGGGGGCTACGTCGCCTTTGTAATACATCTTGGCGTATTCCTCGTATCCGTAGGCGGCATGGGCCTCGCGGTCGTCCATTCCCTGGATTTCCCACTCGCCTTTATCGTTGATGACGATCAATTGGGGTTTGGGAGAATTGAACCCGCCCAGGATTGTTGTTTCGCCGATCACTTTCCACTCCATATCCCCAATCTTGCCGTCATAGCCGGCGTAGCCGCCGTCGTCCCTGGCAAAATCGGAACCGAACAGGGCGTCGGAACGGCCGGCCGGCGTAAGTCGCCGCACCCGACGGATCGCTGGAACATAGCCGAAAAGAAGGTCCGGTTTGTTGTCCAGGTACCGCCATGTCATCAGGGATGTGCCGGCCATGTCGTAAGGTTGTTTGATCAGAACCTGGGTGTAGAATTCCAGATTATTCGGGTTTGGAATACTGCTGGCCTCGGGCCATCCGACAAACGCATAGGAAAACCAGTGGACCAAGATGTAGCGCTCCAGAGATCTGGTTTTGCCGTCCATAAAGGTTAGCCGGAATGAGGTCTTTAAGGGCCCGTTGTTTTGGCGCACCATGTTGCCGTTGTACATGATCTTAGCCCCTGCCAAAGGGTCCTTAGGGTCTATCTTTGGGAAAGGTATCCCCTCGATGAAACCGGGGGCCTTGCCGGTTTTTGCATCCACGATGGTAATTTCCGGGCTCAGCGTGTACTTGCCGATGTTCTCGGTCCTGGACTTTTTAATCCAGGACGGCTGGGTCTCGGCCCAGTCGGCTTCCAGTTCGCCGACCCGCATCATCCAATCGCCCTTTTTGAACCATTCCAGCACCGGTTCGGGTACCTGTCCCTTGACTTTCTCGTAGTTGCTTTTGTCGATAATCTGAAACTCGCCGCCCATCGCTGCCGTCGCGAAGATACATACCAGCAGGCCCAGACCCATCGATATTGCAAAACGTGTTCTCTTTCTCATCATATCGCCTCCTTGTCGTTTATCATTTTCGGTTCCCTGGAACCGGTTCGACACTCGTTGCCTTAAAATGTATAGGTGATAGAAAACGAAACCTGGTCCCAATCGAACAGAACCCCCGGCGCAATATCCTTGTCACCGAAAACGTCGTCGTACTGTACCTTGAATATCCATGGGTCCCAGCGGTATTGCACCGACGGCTGCCAGAATCCGGCACCCCGTGGGTTGTATGCCACCGTGAGGTTTGGTTCCAGACGACCGCTCATATAAGAGGTATAGAACATTGTCAGGATGGTGTGCTCCCATTCGTGAAGCTTGACAAAGTCCCCGCTGGGATATACCGGCGCCGGGAGAACTTGGTTGGTGTCATAATCAACATAGTATTCGTTGAAGACCTCTACAGTCCAGTTGATCATCGACTTATTATTGATCGCTCGAAACCAGAATGGCCGATCGAATGCCAGTGAAAACCGCAGTACATCCCACTCGGGGATCTCGCTTTCCGGAGGGGTCATATTGCCTCCCAGGAAAGCATACAGGGTTTTGAAGTTTTTGGCAGGATCGAAATATGGCTCGTCGAAAGTGTAGGCCACCTCACCGCGGAATATGGCTTGGGTAAAGGGCTCGAAAAAACTGAAGGAGCCGCCGGCCGTCTTGGTGGGAATCCAGTATTTTTTCACCATCAGCCCGCGCGTGTCGCCCCCGGCCACCTTGGCCACGTCCACGTCGCTTTTCAATGCCGGATCTAGCGGATAGCTCTGGAAGTAGGCCAGCGCGAAATTAAAGTTGTTGGCGAGAACCCCTTGAAGTCGCAACCCCCAGCGGCTGTGTCGGAGATCGTCATCCGGTTTCTCCGGCATGAGCTGCTGCGGCGGCCCCGAGGGTTGTGGAAAATTATACACCGCACCCCAAGGCGCCTGCGGCGCAAACTGCTGGTCCACCATCGCCGGCTCAAAAAAACCTTCGATCCCGAGATCGTCAAGAAATCCGGTCTGGCCAAAGTTGTATGTGCTGCGCACGGCCCAGAGCGGAATGCGTCGATCGTCCAGATCCTCGAACATCCCCCCGTAGGTGTTGTCGATGGGCATGATCCGATCCAGCAGTGGATAAACGTCTGTTTCGCCCCAGGAAATTTTCTGACGGCCCACACGAATAAAAAGCGGCCCGTTGGTCATATCAACGTATCCCTCCCATAGGTCGGCATCCCGGGCCATTTCGTCGATATCATGTTCGTATTCCGGACTGAAATCCCGGATAGCCCTGATTGCCCCGGGGCCGGTTTCATAAACCGAGTCGTAGAGAAACCGTCCGGTGGCATGGAACTTCAGCTCCCAGTCCGAAGATTTTTTTGGCGAAAAATCGGCCTCGATATACGCAATGTTTCGCTGCTGGATCATATCACCGGCATCGAGATTAGGCGCATCCGGCCAGTATCTCGGATCCTGGCTGGGCACCGTCGCCCACCCCTTGCTGTCCTGAGTCTTGAAGGTAAACTTGGATTGGATTTTGCCTTTGATCTCGAAGGTCTTACCCTCGTCCAGGTACGCTGCTTCGGCTGCCGGACCTAAGACCATGCCCAAAAGCGCCATCCATAACACCCCTGCCCATAACCGTCTGTTGCTCATATGTTCCCCCTTTTTTCTCCTCTTGCTCATTTTGCCCGTAAACCTGCAGTGCCGTACCGTTTTACCCGGCTTTTCGGTGAACGATCTACCCGTGGGATTCCGCGATCCTCGTTACAAAACCGGGTTTAAAAAGTGCTACCAGGGAAGGGATGAAAACCAGCGCGTTGACCATATTCAGCAACATCAACAGCCCCAGCAGCAGTCCCATCTCCGACTGGAACTTCAGGTTCACGAATACCCAGAACACTACGCCGGCAATCAACGTGGTGGCCGTGAAGATAATCGCCTTACCGGTAGTTTCCACCGCCCGCAGGTTCGAACTGTGATAATCACCGCACTTGCCGTACTCTTCGGCAATGCGAGCCATTAAATAGATCCCGTAATCGATCCCGATGCCCACCGCGATGGCGGCCACCGGCAGAGAGTTAATGTTCAGGTCGATGCCGTACCAGAGCATGAATACCTCCGAGATGATCTGCGATATGGCCAGGGGAATAATCAGAATCAGCCCGGCCATAAAAGATCTGAAGGTGGCCACGCACAGCAGAAAGACCGACGTGAAGACGACGACCAGGGATACCCAATAGGAGTATTCCACTTCCTCGTTGACCGCGTAGAGGATGCCCAGAAGACCGCCGGCCAAACGAAATTTGACCCGGTCAGACGGGTGCTCGTCGATGAAAACCTTTGCCTGGGCAATGCAATTTTTGATCAACTCGTAGTTGTAGTTCTTATAGAAACAAGTAATGGTTGCGTAGGTCCAGGAGTAGTCGAGCCACTGGTCCATCTCCCCCGGAGCAGCGCTGTTACGGATGATAAAACCGATCTGGCTCAAATGTCGCGGATCGGTGGGCAGCATCTCCCACTTGGGATTGCCCTCGTGGAACATCCGGTAAACGCGTTTGATCATATTGTTGAAGGTCAGGGTCCCGCCGGCGCCGCCTTTGGTTTCCATGTGGATCTGGAAATCCTCGATGGCGCGGAGCGTTTCGTAGTTTTTAATAGCGCCTTTCTCCTGGCCTTCCACCAGGATAACCAGCTGGGTGGCTCCCACGAAATTGTTGTTGAAGAACCGAAACGCTTTGTTGTAGGGGTGATCTGAAAACAAGATGGCGGCGCCGGCCTCGGTGTCACCCACTTTAAGCTTCAGGGCAAAATGCCCGCCGACGATGATAACTATGAGAATGATACCCAGGATGATGTACCGGCCCACCCCTTGGGATGGTTTGATCAACACTCGCGCGATCCGGTCGTAAAAACGGCCACGTATCTCCCGTTGCAATATCTTTTTATTGGGCGGCCTGACGAAGGACAGCAGAATCGGGCTAAGAGTGGGCACGCTCACCACAATGGTCATGATCCAGAATGAACAGAAAAAACCGAGCTGTCGCATCAGTGGAATGGTGGCTACAGAAATGAGTAGGAGACCCAGAGCGTCTGTAACGATGGATAGGGAGGCCGGAACGAACAGCTCGCCGTAGCCGCGAATGATGGCTTCGCGCTTATCGTTCAGGTGGAGGTATTCCTCGTGATAACGGGACATGCACTGGACAGCGTGGCTGATGGCCCTGGCCGTGATGATCAGCGGTACTACAAGAATAAGGGGGTCCAAAGCATATCCCAACATACTGGCAAAACCCAAACCCCATATGGCGCTCACCAGGGCCGAGGCAAGAGGCAGTACAACGCCCTGCCAGGTACGAAAATAGAAGAAAAGCAACGCCGAAATAACCATGAAGGTCAGCACCAGTATGTAGTAAATCTGTGGGGCCAGATGGTAAATATAGGCGTATAAGGCCGGATAGCCCGTAAAATATATGTTATGATTGGCATCCTCCTCCTGAGCTTTGATGGCCATCATTTTCTCGTAGAGGTTCTGCGGATCACCCCCTTCTTCCCAGAATCCGGCAAAAATTGCCGCAGCCTTGTCATCCGGTGATACAAAAAAGCCTCGCACGCCTTCGTTGCTGTAAATGCTGCGTTTGATCTGTTGGATTCCCTTCTCCGAACGCGATATACCTGCATTAATCATGGGTTTCATGGCGATCCCGTAACCGGTCACCTGGACGTTCTTGAGCTTGGGATGGGTGATGGAGATGAGTTGAGCCGGGTTGCAACCCTTGATGGTGAGCATCTTGGCGGTGATTCGATTAATTTTGTCGATGGTATCCCAGTTGTAAATGTCCCCGTTTTTGACCTCCACTGCCGTGACCAGCACGTTGGCGCTTCCGAACATGTGCCGGTATTCGTTATACACCTCGATGAACGGGTGTTTCGGCGGGTAGAAGGACACAAAATCGGTAGCGATCTTGAGTTGGGAAGCCCGGTAACCGAAAAAGAGGGTTGCCAGAATGATCAATAAAAGCGCCGCTATCCGGTTTCGCAACAAAAACGCCACATATCGCTCGACTATCCGCTCTCTTTTTTTCATGAACCGCCTCCTAATTACCAGATCAACTGTCCGTCGCGTATCCGAAATACAAAACCGTGAGCACCTGCCCCGAATCCAACCGGATCGCTGTTTGATCGGAAGCTGATCGTACCGAACCAGAACAGCCTTGCCTGAATCGGGACTTCCATGACGTTCC
>Ga0210085_1000472_pt1 | contig 16967 bp, 15 predicted proteins | sample China_Galinas_PW_5_FD_184866 | JGI IMG/M metagenome (GOLD analysis project Ga0210085, IMG submission 184866) | Wetland microbial communities from San Francisco Bay, California, USA, that impact long-term carbon sequestration - China_Galinas_PWC_D1... | ecosystem: Environmental > Aquatic > Marine... | reverse complement strand
GTGTCTGCTCCTGTTGTGCACTGTCCCAAAGGTATTGCTACCTCACAGTTTTGGAGCGGACACCCTCCCTTGCCAGGTACAGCAGACCCGGAAATCCGGGCCTACCGGTCAGGTGACCTAAACGTAAATGTAGGTGAGTTGATCAAAGATCAGGCTGTCATCAGCCTGGAGCCGGAGGCGTCAGTTCAGGAGGCCGCAGAGAAGATGGCGGAGCATCGGGTTGGCGCGATCGCCGTGCTCGAGCTCGGGAAACTGAGGGGAATATTCACGGAGCGGGACCTGTTGAACCGTGTGGTCGCCAAGGGCCTTCGACCGCAAGAGGTGCGAGTGGAGGAAGTGATGACGCAAGACCCGGTCACCGTGACGTCCGACACTGGGTTGGTCGCCAGTCTGACCCTGATGCACGATGGGAAATTTCGCCATTTGCCCGTCTTGGAAGAGGGTGGCGTTGTCGGCGTGCTCTCCTGTCGCGACATTCCGATCAGCTACCAGAACCTGCACGAGAGATGGGAGGAGGCAACAAAGGGGCCCGTAGCAGTATCGGCTTGAAGAGCCTTCCCACACGGGAGGCTGGGGTAAGGAAGGGTCTGGATTTGGCACCGCCGCTTCCACCCGCCGGCTCAGACTAAGGCCGGATCTCGATGGGCGTCCCGTCGTTCACGGCGTTCCAGATCTCCTCCATGGCTGTATTGCGAACCGCGATGCAGCCGTGGGTTCGGTACAGGTGGGGCGCGAGCCAGCTCATCCAACCCCAGCCGTTCGGCTGACCATGGATCATGATGAGTCCGCCGGGATCATCACCGCGCTCGGCTGCGCGGCGCTCGTCACCCGCGTTGGGGTAGGAGATGTGCAGGGATTTGTAGCAACAGCTGTGCGGGTTGCGCCAGTCGATGAGATAGTGCCCTTCCGGTGTGCGCAGGTCTCCCTCCCGTTGCTTGTGACCCACCGGCTCGGGACCGAGGGAAATGGGATAGGACCGGTAGGCTTGGCCATTCCGCATCAGGGACAGGCGCCGCTGGGCCTTCTCCACAAGCACCGAGTCGGCCTTCGGCAGCTGCTCTGCCAGGAGCGGCGGCATCTCCTTCTCGTAATGGACCAGGGCCCCGATCAGGGCGCCGCCCCCGAGTACGGAGGCACCGATCGCAAGGAGGGCTTTGCGGGTGCGCCGGGATCTCCCGCCATGTGCCTTGACGGAAGATCGGCGCTTTCGATTCCGGGCCGCCGTCGCCTCTCCCTTATCCGACTTCAACCAGACTCGGCGTGTAATCCTCCGGGGGCTGGAAGCCGAGGAGGGTCATGCAGGTGGCCGCCAGGTTGGCGATTCCGGGGGAGTCCACATCCGCCAGGCGCGCATGGGACAGATCGCCCGGGTCGTAGATGATCGCCGGTACCGGGTTCAGCGAGTGCGCAGTCTTGGGCAGGAACTTGCCCTCGTCGTCGAGCTTCAGCTTTCCGGTCTTCTTGTCCACCTCGCACATGTCGTCCGAGTTGCCGTGGTCTGCGGAAAAGACCGCGATGCCCTTGGTCTGCTTCACCGCTTCCATGATCTTGCCGACGCCTTCGTCGACGGCCTCGATGGCCGTCTTCACCGCATCGGTCACGCCCGTGTGGCCGACCATGTCTCCATTGGGATAGTTCAAACGGATGAACTTGAACTCGCCGCTCTCGATGGCCTGGACCACGTCGTCGGTGATCTCGTCCGCCTTCATGCGCGGTGCCTGCTCGAAGGGGCAGATATCCGAAGGAATCTCCTTCCAGGTCTCGGTGGCGAACTTGCCGGAGTTGTTGCCGTTGAAGAAGTAGGTGACGTGTCCGAACTTCTGCGTCTCCGAAATGGCGAGCTGCTTCACGCCCGCGCTGGAGAGATACTCGCTCATCGTGCGATCGATCGCGGGCGGCGAGACCAGGTATTTTTCCGGAGCTTGCAGGTCACCGTCGTACTGCATCATGCCTGCGTAGACGACGTTCGGCTTAGGGCCGCGGTCGAACTCGGAGAGCTCATCGGCCTCGAATGCCTTGGTGATCTCCAGGGCGCGGTCGCCGCGGAAGTTGAAGAAGACGACGCTGTCGCCGTCGACGATCGGCCCGACCGGGGCGCCGTCGCGCTCGATGACGAAGGGCGGCAGATCCTGGTCGAGGATCCCCGGCTTTTCTTTGCGGAAAATCTCGATGGCCTCGCGCATGGTGGCAAAATACCGGCCTTCGCCCTTGACATGGGTTTCCCAACCGCGCTGGACCATGCTCCAGTCGGCGTTGTACCTGTCCATGGTGATGTTCATGCGCCCGCCGCCGGAGGCCACGCAGTAATCCACGGAGCCATCCGTGTTGATGTCTTGCAGGAAGCTCTCGAAGCGGTCGACATACTCCAAGGCGGAGGTGGGTGGCACGTCGCGCCCGTCGATCAGGGGATGGATCCGGACCTTCTTTACGCCCTCCGACTTGGCCCGCTTCAACATTGCTTCCAGGTGGTTGAGGTTGGAATGTACGTTACCGTCGGAGAACAGCCCGATAAAGTGCAGCGTCGAGTCGTTGGCCTTCACGTTCTCCACCAACTCCTTCCAGGTCGCGCCATCGAACAAGGAGCCGGAGGCGATCGCCTGCTCCACCAGGGACGCACCCTGGGAGAAAACACGCCCGCAGCCGATGGCGTTGTGTCCGACCTCCGAGTTTCCCATGTCGGAGTCGTCGGGTAGGCCGACCGCGGTGCCATGGGCGCTGACCTGGGTATAGATCGCATGCTCGCGCAGCCAATCCAGATTGGGGGTGTTCGCAATCCGAACGTAGTCGCTCTCGGGATGCTTGCCGATTCCCACGCCGTCCATGATCACCAGCACGACGGGTCCTTCGGGACCGCCAAAGGCCGCGTTTTTCTCGAGTTCGTCCATAGGGATCTCCTCGGATGGAAGTCTTGGAAGTGACCGGGTAAGGGGAGTTAAAGGTTGCCGAGAGTATAAACCAGCGCTTATGTAAACTCCCAGCCGAAATGGCTCAGGGCACAGGCCGGGCGCTTTCTTGCGGCTGCTTTTGATGTTCTAATCTGCGCGCCATGTATCACCCCTTGCCCCTGTATATCGGTCTGCGTTACACTCGCGCCAAGAGGCGGAATCACTTCATCTCCTTCATCTCCCTGATCTCCATGCTCGGCATCATGCTCGGCATCGTCGCCTTGATCGTGGTGCTTTCGGTGATGAACGGCTTCCAGACCGAGATCCAGGCACGGATCCTCGGAATGGCGTCAGACGCCACCCTGTCCGGGCCCTACGGGGACCTGTCGAACTGGCGCGAGCTCCTGGAGCGGGTGCGCAAGAACAAGGCGGTCGTCGGTGCCGCTCCTTACGTCGAGCTGCAGGCAATGCTGGTGAACGGCTCGAGCGTGAGCGGTGCGCAGCTGCGCGGAATCCTGCCCAAGGAGGAGGATCAAGTGGCCGAGCTGCGCGAGGAGATGATCCGAGGGAACCTCGACGACCTGGTTGCCGGCGGATACGAGATCGTTCTCGGTCAGGAGCTGGCGGCCTACCTGGGTGTTGGCGTCGGGGACATGGTCACGGTGGTCACGCCCCAGGTCAGTGCCACCCCCATCGGCATCATGCCGCGCCTCAAGGCTTTTACCGTCACCGGTATCTTTGCCGCCGGCATGTCGGATTACGACCGGTACACTGGTTTCGTGAGCTTGGCGGACGCCGCCAAGCTGATGCGCCTGGGGGATAATGTGACCGGACTGCGGCTCAAGCTGACGGACGTGTACGAAGCGCCCAGGCTGTCCGTCGACATCGCTCGCGAGCTCGGCGGGGCCTACCGTGTCGTCGATTGGACCCAGCAGCACCAGAACTTCTTCGCCGCCTTGCGCAACGAGAAGCGCATGATGAGCATCATCCTCTTTTTGATCGTGGCCGTGGCGGCCTTCAACATCGTCTCCACCCTGGTGATGGTGGTGACCGACAAGAGGCCCGACATCGCCATCCTGCGCACCCTGGGTGCCTCGCCGGCCCGCATCATGGGGATCTTCATGGTCCAGGGCACCACCATCGGTGCCGTCGGCACCCTGTTGGGCATCGTTGCGGGTATCGCCCTGGCGCTCAACGTGGAGCTCATCGTGGCCTGGATCGAAGGTCTGTTCGGCATCCATTTCCTCGATCCGAACATCTACTACATCAGTAAGCTGCCATCGGACGTGCACGCGTCGGATGTCGTGCGGGTTGCCGCCGGCGCCTTTTTCACGTCCATGCTGGCGACCCTCTATCCGGCCTGGCGGGCGGCTCGCACCGATCCGGCGGAGGCGCTCCGCTATGAGTGAGGGGGCTTGGGCACTTCAGGCCCTGGGCTTGGCCAAGACCTTCCGCCAGGGTCCGCAGGAGGTCGAGGTCCTGCGCGGGGTGGATCTGCGTATCGGAGCTGGCGAGCGGATGGCCGTGGTGGGGGCGTCCGGCTCGGGCAAGAGCACCCTGCTGCACTGCCTCGGAGGCTTGGAGCGTCCGTCTGCCGGGAGTCTTTTCTGGGAGGGGCGGGATGTCGCCTCCCTCTCCGAGCGCGAGCGGGGCCTGCGGCGCAACCGCAGCCTGGGCTTCGTCTACCAGTTTCACCACCTGTTGCCGGAGTTCAGCGCCTTGGAGAACGTGGCCATGCCCCTGTTGATCGGAGGCATGGCGCCCGGTGCGGCAAAGGAACGGGCCGCCGAGATCCTGGAGCGGGCCGGTCTCGGCAATCGGGTAGAGCACAAGCCCTCGGAGCTGTCGGGGGGGGAGCGGCAGCGTGCCGCAATCGCTCGGGCACTGGTAACGAAACCGGCCTGCGTGCTCGCGGACGAGCCCACCGGCAACCTGGACCGTCACACCGCCGAGCGGGTCTACGGCCTGATGTTGGAGCTCAATGCAGAGATCGGGACCAGCTTCGTGATCGTCACCCACGACCCGGCGTTGGCGCAACGCATGGATCAGGTATGGCGTTTGGACGACGGGGTGCTGACCCCGGAAGCTGCGACGCGGTAGCGCTCCCGGCGCAGGCGGATCTGGCGCATCAGGCTCCAGCGCCAGACCAGTTGTACCCCGATGTAGCCCAGTGCCGAGAAGACGGCGCCGCAGACCAGACTGCCGACCGTCATGGGTGCGAGGAGGTCCAGCCAGTGGTGCCACTCGAGGAGGTATTCGATATTCGGGGCATGGTCCGGCACACCCAGTATCCAGGACCCCACCCGGTACGCCAGATAATACATGGGGGCGAAGGTGAGGGGATTGCTGATCCAGACCAGGGCGACGGAGATGGGAAGGTTGACGCGGAACAGGATGGCCGCGGCGGCGGCGATGAACATCTGCCCCAATGGCGGCAGATACATGACGAACAGCCCCACGGCAAAGGCGCCCGCGGCCGAGCGGCGGTTGAGATGCCACAGACTGGGGTCATGAAGCAGCTTGCCGAAGTGGCGTAGATGCTTATGCTCCCGGATCTTTTCCCGATCCGGCGCGTATCGTTCCAGCCATCGCTTCACAGGGTTGCCCCGAGCCCGAGGTTCGTCATAACCGCCTGCCGGTCGCCGTGCTCCGGCGCAAGCTTATTCCGACCCTGAAGAATACGCCAGGTATGTGACAGAGGTCCGAGCTCGGGAGGGATTCGAGGGGATCTGTCATGAGTGAGCCCAAGCATCGACGGTGTGCTTTGTGGAAGGGGGCACTTCGTCCCGGTTTGATCGCGAACGGTCTGGGCTTCGCCATCGGGGTCGGCGTCCTCTTTCTCCTACCGTCGCTTCCGTCCTTCCGGCTTTCTGCCTTGCTCGCGGCGCTCACCACCGTGATGGCCTGGCGTTTGCCGTTGGCGCGGCCTCTTGCCTTGGGAATGATGGGTTTTCTATGGGCCCAGGTGCAAGCTTGTCAGCTCCTGTGCCAGCCCTTTCCCGAATCCCTCGTGGGTCGGGACCTGGAGCTGACGGGAGTGATTTCAGGTCTCCCCGGCTCTGCGGGCGGCAATGAAGGCGGTGGTAGACGCTTTTTGTTTCGCATCGAGGGTGCACGATCGAGGGGGGAGGGGATACCTTTTCGGGGGCTGGTGCGTTTGAGCTGGTATCGGGATGTCCCGAGGCTTGTGGCGGGCCAGCGCTGGCGCCTGGTCGCCCGCCTGAAACCGCCCCACGGCTTTGCCAATCCCGGGGGGCTCGATTATGAGGGTTGGCTGTTCCAGCACGGCATCAAAGCCACTGGCTATGTGCGGACTTCGAACGAGAATCTGCTGTTGGACCCTGGCCCCGGTCTGTACTTCATCGACAGATGGCGCCAGCGGTTGCGTGAGCGCATCGATGAGATCCTGAAGGGCTCCGAAGGTGAATGCCTGGTCATGGCCCTGGTGCTGGGGGATCGCTCCGGGCTCGGGCCGGCCCAGTGGGAGGTCCTGACCCGTACGGGTACCAGCCACCTGATCGCCATTTCCGGACTGCACGTGGGCCTGGTGGCCGGCTTCCTGTTCTTCGTGATGCGATGGGCCTGGTCGCGAAGTGCGCGACTGACCCTGATGGCCGCAGCCCCGAGGGCCGGCGCGGTGGCTGCGCTGGTGGGGGCGGTCGGCTATAGTGCACTCGCAGGATTTGCGGTTTCGACCCAGCGTGCCTTGATCATGCTTGCTGTAGTCTTCGGCGCAGTCCTTTTCGCCCGGACCATCCGTCCGGCGAGCGGGATCACCCTGGCCCTCGTGGGCGTGCTGATTCTGGATCCCCGATCGGTCCTTTCCCCCGGTTTTTGGCTGTCATTCGGCGCGGTGGCCGTGCTGCTCTATGCCCTCGGTGGGCGCCTCGCAACGGGCAAGCTCTGGGGCAAATGGGGGAGGGCGCAGTGGGCGATCGCCCTCGGCTTGCTGCCCTTGTTGCTGCTGTTGTTCGGGCACGTCTCGCTCATTGCGCCGCTGGTGAACCTGGTCGCCGTTCCCCTCTTTGCCCTATTGCTTCCCCCCGTGCTGGTTGCGAGCATCTTGGGGTTGGTCTCCGGGCTGGGAGTGCCGTTGGTACTGGTGTCGCAGGTCCTGGAAGGAGGGTACGGACTGCTGGAGGTGGTGTCGAGCTGGCCCTGGGCGGACGCGACCCTGTCCGACCGTCCCGGCTGGGTTTGGCTCGCAGCCTTCCCGGGCGTCGCCCTCCTGCTTGCACCACGGGGATTGCCGGGACGCTGGATCTGGCTGGTGCTTCTCTTGCCCCTGGTCCTGGTGCACCCCCCGGGACCCATTCCAGGTGAGGCCCGTTTCACCCTGCTGGACGTGGGCCAAGGTCTCGCGGCGGTGATTCGCACCAGTAGCCATATCCTGGTCTACGACACGGGCCCTGCCTTTCCCAGCGGTTTCAATACCGGAGCTGCCGTGGTTCTTCCCTATCTTCGCAAGCAAGGGGTGGGGCGAATCGATACCCTGATCATCAGTCACGGGGATCGGGATCACGCCGGCGGATTTGCGGGTCTGAACGGCAGGATTCCCATCGCGCGCATCCTGGGAGGTGAGCCTCAGGAGATCCCCGTCCGGACTGTAGCCCCTTGCCTGGCCGGTGAGCACTGGACCTGGGACGGAGTGGACTTCGAGATCCTCTATCCAGAGGTGTCCGGGCGCGAGGGAAATGAGAGCTCCTGCGTTCTGCGCGTGAGCAGTAAAGGGGCCAGCGTCCTGTTGACGGGGGACGTCGAGGTCGCCACGGAAGACGAGCTGGTGAGGCAGCAGCCCGGTCGTTTGGAAAGCACGATTCTGGTGGCTGGCCACCACGGAAGCAACAGTTCCAGCAGCGCGACCTTCCTGCAGGCCGTCGCGCCGCGCTTCGTTCTGTACTCCAGCGGCTACGCGAATCGATTCGGCTTTCCTGCGGTCGAGGTTCGCGAGCGGGTGGCGGCACTGGGTGCGGTGCAGCTCGGTACGGCAAGCTCCGGTGCCATATCCTTTCGGTTGTATAGCCGCGGGATCGCCGGCCCCCGGATTTACCGCAGGGAGCATGAGCGCCTTTGGAGCCATCGCCTCCGCGCAGCGGGCGCATCCTTCTGACGCTTCGAGTATTATGAGTACCGGAAAACGGAGCCGGCTGCCGGACCGTTGTGAGGAATGTGCGTAGGGCCGTACGGTCGTCTCCGTGTCGCCGCGAGATCAGGAGAAGGTCCCGAAACCCGAGGTAGATGCCTGGTGCTGGAGCTGATAAAAGAGGGCGGTTGGCTGATGCTGCCGATCATTGCCTGTTCGGTCATCGCCATGGCCATCGTCATCGAACGGCTTTGGACGCTGCGCCGCCCCAGGATCATGCCTGACAAGCTCGTGGGCCGAGTCTGGCAGTGGTACCGGCACAATCAGCTCAACGCCGAGCGTATCGACCAACTGCGCAACGGCTCGCCCCTGGGACGAATCCTGGCCGCTGGTCTGGTGAACCGGGGCCATTCCCGCGAGGTGATGAAGGAAGCGATCCAGGACGCCGGACGCCAGGTCGTGGCGGACATGGAGCGCTACCTCGATGCCTTGGGCACCATCGCATCGGTGGCCCCGTTGCTGGGTCTGCTCGGTACCGTCTTTGGGATGATCGACGTTTTCAGTGTGATCATGAACGCAGGTGTCGGCGACCCGGGCGTGTTGGCCGGCGGTATCTCAGAGGCATTGATCACCACGGCTGCCGGTCTCTCGGTGGCCATACCTACCCTCCTGTTCCACCGTTACCTCGACGGTAAAGTCAACAAGCTCGCACTCGGCATGGAGGAACAGGCCCTCAAGCTGGTGGAGGTCATCAAGGGGGAGCGCGAGGTTAGCGAGGACGCTGCCGGATGAACCTGCGCCCAAACCGCCCGGAGCCTCCCGACATCAATCTGACGCCGCTGATCGACGTGGTGTTCCTGCTCCTGATCTTCTTCATGGTATCCACGACCTTCAAGGAAGACGCCCGCATCCGGCTCCAGCTGCCCGAAGCCCAGGGAGAAGAGGTGACCGCCCAGGAGTCCGAGACTCTGGATATCCTCATTGATCGTTCCGGCACCTTCTTCGTCAACGATCAAATGGTGGTGGACCGCAAGCTGAATACCCTGAAGAAGGCCATCGCAGGTGCATCAGGCGGAGATCTGGAGATACCCGTTGTCATCAAGGCCGACGCCAGGACCCCGCACCAGGCCGTCATGACCGCCATGGATGCGGCCAGCCAGCTCGGTCTCCTGCATTTCGTCTTCGCCGCGACACGCCCCGACGAGTCCAAATGAGGCAGGTGGAAAGCGTCGGCTCGGATTCCGCCAAGCAGGTCTATCGCCGCCTGCTCGGCTACGCCAAGCCCTACTGGCGGCCATTTTCCGTATCGATCCTGGGGATGCTGGTGTACGCGGCCACCGAGCCCGTCTTCGCCGCCATGATGAAGCCGCTGCTGGACGGCAGTTTCGTCGATCGCGACATCGAGATGGTTCGCATTATGCCGGTGGTATTGGTGGCCCTGTTCATCGGTCGCGGTATCGCCGGGTTCGTCAATACCTATTTCCTCAAATGGGTCGGGCGCCGGGTGGTGGCGGATCTGCGCCAAGCGATGTTCCAGCACCTGATGCGCGCGCCGACGGTCTACTACGACAACAACAGCTCCGGGCAGATCCTGTCCAAGTTCACCTACAACGTGGAGAACGTGGCCAGCGCAACGACCACGGCCCTGACCACCCTGGTGCGCGATGGTTTCACGGTCATCGGCCTGATGGCCTACATGCTTTATGTGGACGCCGGGCTCTCCGCGATCTTCCTGGTGATTGGGCCACCGATGGCCGGGGCGATAAAATACGCGACCAAGCGCTTTCGCCGTCACAGCCGGCGTATCCAGGACCGGGTCGGTGAGCTCACCCATGCCGCCCAGGAGGTGATCGATGCCCACCGGGTGGTCAAGGCCTTCGGCGGCCAAGCCCGGGAGGCCGAGCGCTTCGGTCGCGTCAACGAGAAGACCCGGTCCCTGCAGATGAAGATGATCGCGACCGAAGCGGCCAGTGTTCCTTTGGTGCAGCTCATCTCTGCCCTGGCCATCGCGGTCATCGTCTATTTGTCGACCATGCAGGGGCTGCGGGAAGACATCTCGGTAGGTACCTTCATGTCTTTCGTGGTTGCCATGGGCCTGCTGCTGCCGCCGGTTAAGCGCCTCACCTCGGTGAACGCCCATCTGCAGCGGGGCATCGTCGCTGCCCAGAGTCTCTTCGACCTGTTGGATACCGAGGCCGAGAAGGATACGGGTACCCGGGTCCTGGGCCGTTCCTCCGGCAGGGTGGAGTATCGCGGCGTCGGCCATGTCTACGACCCCGACAAGGGGCCCGTGCTGAAGGACGTGAGCCTCACCATCGAAGCGGGGGAGGCGGTTGCCCTGGTGGGGCGTTCGGGCAGCGGCAAGACCACCCTGGTCAGCTTGCTCCCGCGTTTCTACGACGCGACGGAGGGACAGATCCTGATCGACGATGTCGATGTCCGGGAGCTTACCCTCGGGAGCCTTCGCGACCAGATCTCCCTGGTGACCCAGGAGGTGGTCCTGTTCAACGACACCGTGGCGAGTAACATCGCCTACGGGCGCCCGGGGGAGGTGGACCGGAAGGAAATCGAACGGGTAGCGGAGGCCGCCCATGCCCTGGACTTCATTCGCGAGCTGCCCAGGGGTTTCGACACCCGGATCGGGGATCGGGGTGTGCTGCTCTCCGGCGGACAGCGCCAGCGCCTCGCCATTGCCCGGGCCATGCTCAAGGATGCCCCCATCCTGATCCTCGACGAGGCGACTTCCGCCCTGGACACGGAAGCGGAGCGTCACATCCAGGCCGCCCTGCAGGAGCTGATGCGGCACCGGACCACCCTGGTCATCGCCCATCGACTTTCCACTATCGAGAACGCCGACAGGATTCTGGTTGTGGACCAAGGACGGATCGTGGAGCAGGGCAGACACAGGGACCTACTCGCCCGCGGGGGATACTACGCAAGGCTGCACAGGCTACAGTTTCACGCCGGCCGCGCGGCCGCGTGAGAGCAGCGGCGGGCCCGATGCGGCACATGAGCCGCATTCATGAATCGCTCTGGTACGGCGGCAATTCGCTCGCTTACTTGCTGTTGCCCCTGAGCTGGCTCTATTGCGGCGGCGTGCGGCTGAGGCGTCTCGCCTACCGGCGGGGATGGCTGCAGAGCCGGCGCCTGCCCGTCCCGGTGGTAGTCGTGGGTAATCTTACCGTGGGCGGTACCGGTAAAACGCCATTGGTGCTTTGGCTCACCGGCTTCCTCCGCAGCCAAGGTTACAGACCCGGCATCATCACTCGGGGATACCGCGGGCGCGGGAAGCGATGGCCACGCCTCGTGGATGTCCACAGCGATCCCTTCGAGGTCGGTGACGAGCCGGTCCTGTTGGCGCGACACAGCGGCTGCCCCGTCGTCGCGGGCCCCGACAGGGTAGCCGCCGGCGAGATGCTCTTGGCCGGCTCCGGATGCGATATCATTGTGAGCGATGACGGACTCCAGCACTATCGTCTGCAGCGAGACCTGGAGATCCTGGTGGTGGACGCGCCCCGGGGTTTCGGCAACGGGCGTTGTCTGCCCGCGGGACCTTTGCGGGAGCCGAAGGCAAGGCGTCGCGAAGTGGACCTGGCCCTGTGCAATGGTGGACCCTGTCCGGGGGGGCAGGTCATGCGGCTGGTGCCGGATCGTCTGGTCGATCTGCGCAACCCGGAGATCTCGCGGAGTCCGGCCGAGCTGCGCGGGCAGCGGGTTACCGCGGTGGCCGGAATCGGGAACCCCGACCGTTTCTTCCAGCTCCTGCGCAGCTACGGTCTGCACCTGAACGAGCAACCCTATCCGGACCATCACCCGTTCAGTCGCGAAGATGTTGCCTCCTGGCTTCCGGGTCCGGTGATCATGACGGAGAAGGACGCGGTCAAGTGTTCCGGGCTCGCACGCGGGGATGTCTGGTACCTGGCGGTCGAGGTGCGGCTCCAGGACGGGTTCGAGCGGTTACTCGCAAGCAAAATAAAGGGCATTGTCGATGGATAAGAAACTGTTGGACATCCTACGGTGTCCCCTGTGCAAAGGCGTCCTCTACTACGACAAAGACGCCGCCGAGCTCATCTGTCGGGGGGATCGCCTCGCCTATCCGATCCGGGACGACATTCCTGTGATGCTCGAAGATGAGGCGCGGGAGCTGGGTCCGGAGGAAGAGGTCCCGGAGGTCTGATCGGAACATCTGTCTGATGGACGGAGTGGATTTCAGGGTCGTCGTCCCCGCCCGCTACGGGTCCAGCCGGCTTCCGGGCAAGCCATTGCTGGAGATCGCCGGAAAGCCCCTGATCCAACACGTCTGGGAGCGCGCCAGGCAGAGCGAGGCGGCGGAGGTGGTGGTCGCTACGGAGGACGTCCGTGTTGCACGCGTCTGCAAGGTCTTCGGCGCCGATGTTGCCCTGACACAGACCGACCATCGCAGCGGCACGGACCGCATCGCCGAGGTGATCGAGGCGCGGGGCTGGCCGCGGGACGGCATCCTGGTAAATCTGCAGGGAGACGAGCCCTGCATGCCGCCGGCCCTCATCGACCAGGTCGCTCATGACCTGGCAGGACATGGCTCCGCCGGAATGGCGACTTTGGCCTATCCGATTCGGAGCCGCTCGGACCTCTTCGATCCGCATCTGGTCAAGGTGGTCACGGATGCGGACGGCTACGCACTCTACTTTTCGCGGGCACCCATACCCTGGCATCGCGACGAGCTACCAGGGGGGGGCGAGACGCTGCCGCAGACCGTCCGGTTCCTGCGGCACATCGGCCTGTACGCCTACCGGACCCGTTTCCTCGAGCGCTTCGTGCGCTGGCAACCCTCGCCCCTGGAGATGGCGGAGTCCCTCGAGCAGCTACGGGTGCTCTGGCACGGTGAGGCCATCCACGTGAGCCAAGCCGAGGTGGAGCCGGGTCCGGGGGTCGATACGCCGTCGGACGTGCAACGGGTGCTCGGATTTCTCGGGCTCGGAAGGGGATAGGTACGCCGCAGCGATAAGGGAACGGTGTTGCCTCCCCACTTTCGGTCAAGGACGGAGGAAGGCACCTGATTGCCTCGGCCTATCGCGAAAAACCCTTGTATACGGCACAAAATAAATCCTTTAGGATTGTCTTTCTCAATTCTTTGACTAAAAAAGTACTGACGGAGGACATATGACGAGATCTCATGCCAGAACGGCTGCCGCTCTCGTGGCGATCGGATTGGCCATCGGGTGTGGAGAAGAGGCCGCTGGATTCGGCGGTGGGTCCTCCGGTCCCGGGGGGCCGGGATACGGACCCTCCGGTTACGGCCCGGGTGGGTCAGGCGGCGATTATGGGAGACCTTCGGGGGGCGGATTCGGTGGTCCACCGAGCGGCAGCTACGGGAGACCTTCGGGAGGCGGATTCGGTGGACCGCCGAGCGGCAACTACGGTAGACCCGCCGGGGGCGGATTCGGTGGCCCACCGGGCGGCAATTACGGTGCACCTTCAGGGGGTGGTTTCGGTGGCCCCCCCAGTGTTGGCTCCGGGCCCGGAAGGTATGGTGCTCCTTCTCCCGCTGCTCCTTCTCCCGCTGCTCCTGCCCAAGAGACGCAAGCGCCTGAGCCAACTGCGAGCAAACAAGCTCAACCGGCGCCTTCGGGTGGGCCGGCGTACAGCGGTGCGAGCTTGCCGCCGGGTGGCGGATATCCGGGCGCGGGTTACGGTGGATATCCAGGGAGTTACGGACCGGGTGGCTATGGGTATGGTCCCGGCGGCTACGGTCCGGGTGGCTATGGCTATGGACCAGGTGGCTATGGACCGGGCGGCTACGGTCCCGGAGGCTATGGCCCCGAAGGCGGCGGCGATGAGAGTGGCTTCAACCCGATGAACATGATGAAGGATATGCCCAATCCCATGAACATGTTCGGGAAGGATAACGACTGACACACAGGTCTAGGTGTTGAAAAAGGGGTTGGGCGGAGACGTCCAGCCCCTTTTTATTGACTTTGGATGCACGGGACACTGATAGGACACTTACCGAGCATGCCGGGGATCGTGTCGGCGCTGCCGGGGGCTACCGTCTGCACGTATTTCCCGGCGGTATCGGGGTGTCGGAGCGATTTTCTGAAGTCCACACACTCGGGCGCCGGCTGCCTTCCGGTGGCTTGACATTGCATTGCTCGTAAAGCAAAAGGGTACAAATAACCACGCAACGCCACTGATACAGGGGTCGTAGATCATGGCATCTCCCGCAGAGCCGGTCGGCATGAGTGCAAACCGCAGCTTCCATGCTGAGTCGTTCCCACCTGGATGCAAGCTTCCATGAGCCAGCAGAACCTCGCCGGGTTCATCTGGTCGGTGGCCGATCTGCTCCGCGGCGACTTCAAGCGCTCCGAGTTCGGGCGGATCATCCTGCCGTTCACCTTGGTGCGGCGTCTGGAGTGCGTGCTGGAGCCCACCCGAAAGGCGGTGCTGGAACGCCATAACGTCATCAGGGACAAGGCACTGGATCAGGACCTCATCCTGCCCAGGGTCTCCGGGCAGCGGTTCTACAACATCTCCCGGTACAGGCTGAGCAACCTCGGTGAGGGCGAGACGCGGGCCAACCTGGAGGACTACGTCTCGAAGCTCAGTGCCAACGCCCGCGAGGTTTTCGACAACTTCAACTTCGACACCTGGCTCGACCGGTTGGCGAGCGCCAACCTGCTCTACCTGGTGGTGCAGAAGTTCGCCACCATCGACCTGCACCCCGATGCCGTCTCGAACCATGAGATGGGGCTGGTCTTCGAGGAGCTGATCCGGCGCTTCGCCGAAGCCTCCAACGAGACCGCCGGTGAGCACTTCACGCCGCGGGACGTGGTTCGCCTGGCTACCACGCTCGTCTTTGCCCCGACCGGGAGGTTCTGACCGGCGAGGGCGTGATCCGCCCCTCTACGACCCTTGCTGCGGCACCGGCGGATTCCTCGCCTCCGGAATCGAGCAGGTGCTGGAATGGAACCCGGAGGCCCGGGCGATCACCTACGGGCAGGAGCTCAATCCCGAGTCCTGCGCCATCGCCAAGGCCGACATGATGATCAAGGGCTACGACCATAAGAACATCACCTTCGGCAACACGCTGAGCGACGACCAACTCCCCTACGAGCGTTTCGGCTATTGCCTGGCCAATCCTCCCTTCGGCGTGGACTGGAAGAAGGTGCAGAAGGCGATCACCGACGAGCACAAGCATGGCGGCCGCAACGGGCGCTTCGGTCCCGGGCTCCCCCGGGTATCGGACGGCTCCCTGCTGTTCCTCATGCACCTGCTCTCCAAGCGCCGCCATGACGAGACCGGCACGCGCATCGGCATCATCCTGAACGTCTCGCCGCTGTTCACCGGCGGGGCGGGCTCCGGTGAGTCCGAGATCCGGCGCTGGATCCTGGAGAACGACTGGCTGGAGGCCATCGTCGCGCTGCCCACGGACCTCTTCTACAACACCGGCATTGCGACCTACGTCTGGGTACTGACCAACCGCAAGGAGAAGCGGCGAGAAGGTAGGGTACAGCTGATCAACGCCACCGCGCTGAGGGCACCCATGCGCAAGAGCCTGGGCAGCAAGCGGCGGTATCTGACCGAGGAGCACATCGGCGAGATCGCCAGGCAGCTCGACGTCTTCAAAGAGGGCGAGACCTGCCCACAAGCCATCACATGTGATTTGGCACTGTCAATACCACATCGTCTGGACGCCAAAGTAACGTTTCCGGATCCTGAGCGGGCCGGTGGCGTAAGAAGTCGGGAGATGTATCCGGGCATTCTCGGAACACTTGAAGTGCGAGGTCGTGAAGTTGAACGTTCAGATCGACCACGTGCATCTGCTGGTGATGATACCGCCGAAGATTGCCGTCTCCGATAAGGGATACTGTGCCGATACGGTCGGGTTTAGACGCCGAGAAGATCCGAGCTTACGTTAAGTACCAGGAGAGACGTGACCAACTTGCAGAACAGGGCAGGCTGTAGTTCTAGGTGGTCTGAATCAACGTTGGGGGCAGCTTAGCCTTGCCTCCTCTGGGGGCAAGGCAGATTCATCCCCATCTAGGGGTTAAATCAAAGCCCCCCTTTCCAAGGGGGGATGTATTACGTGTGCCTGGCATGACGCACAGGCCGCCGTTCCGGGCGCAGCCTGGGACTTTATGGTCCGCCGTTACCGGACGGAAGGACGACGCCAACAAGGCAAGGGCATTTCCGGAAAGCGGGATGTCTGAAGGAAGCATGAGGCAGAACCCGTGTACGTAGCGAACAGCGAACCGGCTAGATGGTGTTGGGGAGGAGGTCGAGCCGACGTGACTAGGCGAGGCCTGATATCCGGAGAACCGACCTGACATGAAGCCGGACGGGATATGGGGAGGTGGTGCGTCTTACCCAGGGAAGCCCTCCTGTCCTGTCGTTGATGTTGCCAGAGACGACAGCAAACCGAATCGACGAGGAGATCCCGAAGCGAGGAGGGGCAGAGGGTGGCAGATCCACGGATAACACCGAAGAGGCAGGGCCGAAGAAGCGCGGGTAACAGCGTGGAGGAGAAAAGCCTGAGGACCAGGCAGAAGGGGATGAACATGCTGGAGAGCGAGACCAGTATGCCGCCGTCTGGCGATCCCGGAAGCGTCACCGGGATCGGGGAAGCCGTGGACAATAGGTGGTCGTGATCGCATCGAGGAGCCGAGATAGAACTGAGACGGATAAGGACCAGAAAACGAGATGGGGCAAGCGAATCGCCAAGTGATACCCCGGTGCGAACACACCTGGGTCAAGTAGGTTGTCCGGTCCTGGCCAAGCGGCCTCCGCCAGTGCGGCAATCCTCGGTGTCAGGGTAGATCATGGAGAAAGCGAGATGAAAGTAGGAGAAGTGCTGGTGAAGGTCTATGAACCGGGGCGCCTGCAGAAGGCATGGTGTAACGTCGTTCCCTCCGTTGGGCGTTCCCGGCGGGCATATCCCAAGGTCCGTCAGGACAGATCTGGAAAACTTCCCTCGTAGATTCCGGCACAGAAGCGGGAAAAGATAGGCCGGTCGTCCTTTA
>Ga0210085_1000471_pt1 | contig 16987 bp, 11 predicted proteins | sample China_Galinas_PW_5_FD_184866 | JGI IMG/M metagenome (GOLD analysis project Ga0210085, IMG submission 184866) | Wetland microbial communities from San Francisco Bay, California, USA, that impact long-term carbon sequestration - China_Galinas_PWC_D1... | ecosystem: Environmental > Aquatic > Marine... | reverse complement strand
GTTTAACCGATAAGCATAATTACCATAAGTTGCATTCAGATCAGTAAAGGAATACTCTTTTGGAGAATTGCTGTTGCCGTTCCCCTCAACAAATGCAATCTTCTCCCAACCTCTCCCGGCTTCGCCACCCTCTCCTTGGTAAGGAGGGGGATAGGGTGAGATCCTTTCAATCTCAAAACAATAATTATTAACTTCAGTTTCTGTTCGCCAATCGAGTTTTACTCCCCCGCCTCTCAAAACTATTGCGGTGAATGATGAGAGTTCAACTGGAAATGGAGATAGTTGTGATGCGGTTAAAACATCAAATTTACCGTATCCCCAAGTATCATTAGGAACAGTTCCCGTTCCTGAAGTATTTCCACTATTTTGGATAGCATCGTAAACTTCCTGAGGTGTAGCTGTTGGTACTTTACCTAATAGTAAAGCACCTGCGCCAGCAGCAATGGGACAAGCCATACTAGTACCTGTCATTACATAGTAATTTGCACCGCCACTGCCCGTTGTTCCATCATTATCAATCCAACCACCATCCCAAACTGTTATAACATCCATATCTCGTAAAGATATAATTGCATGTCCAGGAGCAGCAATATTTGGTTTTTGTGCTCCACCATTTACTCTGGGTCCTCTGCTAGAATATGATGCTATATCATTCATTGTAAAGCCCGAATATGACCAAGGACCTGATCCATCTGATGCAATCCATGAAACTCTGGTTACATATGAACCTACTGCAAAACCATTATCAGCAGAAGCTGGTTGTCCAATAGTATAGTATGGATCAGAACTTGCAAATGTTATATCGGAGTACCCCCAATCGTCAAAATAGATATGAAAATCTTGTGCATATGCAGAACCATTAAATACTCTGACATAGTATGTACCTGCCGAGACTAAAGATGTATGATTTGAATATTGTGATTGAGTACCTCTCAAACTTTCGGTCGTCCCATTAGGTACCGATTTTGCCAATAAAGTATAAGTTGGCGCTGGTCCGTAATATTCGATGGATAAATTGTTGTTAGTTCCTAATCCATCATACCATACTAAATTAAAAGTTAAAGCCGAATTTGCATTTGTATTGATAGCAATATAGCCAGTACTACCGCCAGCGGGAACATTACCAGAATGGTGATGCCCATCGTCTGCACTATTGCCAGCAGATAAAAAGAATGGTACTCCTTGATCATATACCCAATCAACTTTTTGCTCTGTTGCAGAACTGCCGTCGTGGTATGTGTACCATCCACCGTAGCTCATTGACAAAACATCAACACTATAAATATTTACGGCTGCGTCCATTGCTGCAATCATTGCTATTGTACTAGCACTGGAAGTTGCATCTGAACCAATCTTTAAAAAAGTTAAATCAGCATCAGGTGCCGAACCTTTAAAGGGTGTGGATCCATTCCCTTCATCTGAACGACCACTTGAGTAAGTTCCACGTGCTAATACACTCCCAGCAACATGAGTTCCATGTCCTGTAACAGTATTTTCAACACCAGGATCAGTTGTTGGGTAAGCCGAATAGTCCATCCTTTCAAATGAAGATGGAAATTCAGAACCATCGTAGTATGTATCTATTCCCGAATCTAAAACACCAACCTTGACACCTGTTCCATCATAGCCTGATAACCAGACATCATCTGCATTTATTGAAATAACACCATTATTATTTTGTGGAAAATTTTCATATTCAGCCGTATCAATCTTTTTAATAAAACTGAATGAGAGAGCATCAGTAAACTTTTCTACTGGAATCTCAGCGAGAAAAAATCCATAAGGATGGTGTTTTAAAGGTGGTGTCCAAACTTCAATCAAACAGTTAATATTTAAATTAGTTAGTGAATTGATTTGTTCTGCACTAGGATACTTATCTACATAAATTGCAACATTTTCTTTAGCCTGTTGATACGTAATTATACTTCTTTCATAGAGATACTTTTTTTCACTTATGTTTTGAATTAGTTTTCCACTAAGAATTTTTGTTTGAAGATTTTCTGGAATATTTAACAAATCTTCCTGTTTTAGAAGTATTCTTTGCTTAGGTGAAACAGAATCATTGTTAATTGCTAAATATTGGGGATAGAAATGCGAGTGAGAGAACAAAAAAAACAAAACAATATAAATGCTTTTCACTTTCCTACACTCCGAGGATTATTGGTTATTTTTAATACAACAAAATAAAAGCCAGAAACGCAATCACATTATTTGTGAAAGAGCTAATATTTCAAGATTATTGTTAACAATTTGACAGAATATTTGCGTAAAAAATTCATTTATTACTTACAAAATTGCTATGAAAAAAATACTCATAACAGGCGCCACCGGTTCAATCGGCCGAAGATTAATGCAGGAACTAGTGGTAAGAGGAGATGAAGTAACAATCTTCAGTCGAAATCCTAAGCGTACTAAGAGGAAAATAGTTAATCAAGTTCGATTTATCAAATGGGATTACTCAAAACCCGAAGAATGGAAAGAATATCTTAACGATGTTGATGTTGTTGTTCATCTTGCCGGTGCAAACCTTAGCGCGAAAAGATGGAATGATGAGTATAAAAAAATTGCTTACGAAAGTAGGATTTTCAGTACAAGAAATTTAGTTGAAGCAATTAAGTTCGTTGACCAAAAACCGAAAACTTTTATATGTGCAAACGCAGTTGGTATTTATGGAAATAGATACGACGAAATTCTTGATGAACAAAGTTTACCCGGGAATGATTTCCTCGCAAAGCTTTGTACTGACTGGGAGAATGAAGCAAGGAAAGTTGAGCAGCAAGGTGTTAGAAGTGTCTCAGTTAGAACGGGTCTGGTGTTAGCAGAAAACGAAGGATTAATGAAACAACTTGTTCCATCATTTAAGTTGTTTTTAGGAGGATGGCTCGGTAGCGGCAGGCAATGGTTTCCCTGGATTCACATTGATGATATAGTTCGTATTTATCTTCACACAATTGATAATGAAAATATAACAGGTGCTGTAAATGCTGCTTCGCCGGGTATTGTTAACAATAAAAAATTTTCAAAAACTTTAGGACAAGTTTTACACAAACCTGTCTTGTTTCCTGTTCCTAAAATTGCCTTGCGAATTGTAAGTGGTGAGCTTGGGAAATATATTACAGACAGCCAGAGAATATCTGTAGAGAAAATTATTAACTCTGGCTATAAATTTAAATTTGAAAAATTGAAAGAGGCTTTTAAGGATATAAAATAGTTAGTAGAGACGCATTGCAATGCGTCTCTACAATGAGGAATTTTAATACCTGTAGTAATCTGGTTTGAAAGGACCTTTCACTTCAACACCTATGTATTCAGCCTGTTCAGGTGAAAGTTCTTCCAGTTCCACACCGATTTTTTTAAGATGAAGCATTGCTACTTTTTCATCGAGATGTTTAGGCAGTGTGTAAACTTTATTTTCGTAACGTTCAGGATGATTCCACAATTCAATTTGTGCGAGCACCTGGTTCGTAAATGAGTTAGACATTACAAACGATGGATGACCTGTTGCACATCCTAAATTAACCAATCTTCCTTCAGCTAAAACGATGATATCATTTCCATCAATTGTGTATTTATCAACCTGAGGTTTGATTGTATTTTTTGTTTTACCATAATTCTCATTTAACCATGCCATATTAATTTCATTATCGAAGTGACCAATATTACAAACGATTGTTTTATCCCTCATCAATTTAAAATGCTCTTCAGAAATAATGTCTTTATTTCCTGTAGCTGTAACAACTATATCAGCTTCTTTGACTGCATCGGTCATCTTTTTAACTTCGTAGCCTTCCATTGCTGCCTGGAGTGCACAGATAGGATCTATCTCAGTTACAATAACTCTCACCTTTGCATTTTTCAGAGATTCTGCAGAACCTTTACCAACATCACCGAAACCTGCAACAACAGCAACTTTACCGGCAAGCATCAAATCAGTTGCTCTTCTAATTGCATCAACTAATGATTCCCGGCATCCGTATTTGTTATCAAACTTAGATTTGGTCACTGAATCATTAACATTTATTGCAGGCATTGGAAGTGTTCCCTTTTTCATTCGATCATACAAACGATGAACACCTGTTGTAGTTTCTTCTGACAGCCCTTTTATTCCTGAAGCTAACTCAGGATAATTATCAAAAACCATATTTGTTAAATCGCCGCCGTCATCAAGTATCATATTTAAAGGTTTGCTCTCATCACCAAAAAATAATGTTTGCTCTATGCACCAGTTAAATTCTTCTTCGTTCATTCCTTTCCATGCAAATACAGGAACACCAGCCTTTGCGATTGCTGCAGCAGCATGATCTTGTGTTGAAAAAATATTACATGATGACCACTTAACTTCAGCACCGAGTTCAACAAGAGTTTCAATTAACACAGCGGTTTGAATTGTCATATGCAGACAACCAGCAATCCGCGCACCTTTGAGTGGTTGTTTACCTTTATATTCTTCACGCAGTGCCATCAAGCCTGGCATTTCAGCTTCGGCTAGTTCAATTTCTTTTCTTCCCCATTCAGCTAATGAAATATCTTTTACTTTATACCCTAATGAAAAATCAATTTTCTTATCTAATACTTCGCTCATTTTTTTCCTTTAATTTTTTAACATAACTTTTAAATTGTTCTTAACTTATAGGAGAACAAATACTTATCTATAAAAAGTTCCTAAAATTAAATTACTTTTTCAAGTACTTTTTAAATTTTGGAACGAGATCTAGTTTTTCCCAGGTAAAATCTTTATCGTTTCTTCCAAAGTGACCGTATGCGGAGGTTTTTTGATAAATTGGTCTTCTTAGTTTTAATCTGGAAATTATTCCTTTTGGCGTGAGATCAACTTCTTTTTGGATCATCTTAGAAATTGCTTTATCTGGAATTACACCTGTACCTTTCGTATCAACAAAAACAGATATGGGTTTTGCAACCCCGATTGCATAAGATATTTGTACCAGACATTCTTTGGCAAGTTTTGCAGCTACAACATTTTTTGCAATATGTCGTGCAGCATAAGTTGCAGATCGATCAACTTTTGAAGGGTCTTTGCCGGAAAAAGCTCCACCACCATGAGGAGCCCATCCGCCGTAAGTATCTACAATTATTTTTCTTCCTGTAAGTCCACTGTCACCATGAGGGCCACCAATTTCAAATCTTCCCGTAGGATTTACAAAATACTTTGTATTCTTATCCAAATATTTATCAGGGATAACTTTTTTAATTACATTTTTAATTACATCAGTTTTTATTTTGCTTTGTTTTGCATTTGCGTCATGTTGAGTTGAGATAACAACTGCATCAACTCTTAATGGTTTTCCTTTTTCGTCATACTCAATGGTTACTTGTGATTTTGAATCAGGACGAAGATAAGGCATTAACCCATTATTTCTTTTTCTGATATCGGCGAGTTTTTTAACAAGCTTATGTGCAAATACAATTGGCATCGGCATTAATTCAGGAGTTTGATCGCATGCATAGCCAAACATAATTCCCTGGTCACCTGCACCGCCGGTATCAACTCCCATAGCTATATCCGGTGATTGAGAATGAATTGCATTTAAAACAGAGCAAGATTCCGAATCAAACTTATACTCAGCTTCAGTGTATCCGATTTTTTTTACAGTTTCTCGTACTATATCCGGAACTTCGATGTAAGCTTTGGTTGTGATTTCGCCACCGACTAAAACCAACCCCGTAGTAACGAAAGTTTCACACGCTACTCTTGCATTTGGATCTTGCGCATATATAGCATCAAGAATTCCATCGGATATTGCATCACTAACTTTATCCGGATGACCTTCTGAGACAGACTCTGACGTAAAGAAAAACGACATTTTGTATTACCTTTGTGAATTGAAAATGATTATAAGTGCTTTTTGAAAAAAGGCTTACAAACTTAGGGAAAGGGGTTTTTAATAACAAGCTAACAAACTTATTTTTAGGATTCAAAAAAAAACTAAACCAAGATCTGGAATGAAATTCATTACTCGAGTTACAGAAATTTTTAACATACAATACCCAATCATTCAGGCTGGAATGGTCTGGGTTTCGGGTTGGAAATTAGCTTCAGCCGTTTCCAATGAAGGCGGACTTGGATTGATAGGCTCAGGTTCGATGAAACCTGATTTGCTTCGTGAACACATTCAAAAATGTAAAGCGGCTACATCTAAACCTTTTGGAGTGAACATTCCACTGCTTCGCAAAGATGCCGAAGAATTAGTTAAAGTAACAATTGAAGAAGGTGTAAAAATTGTTTTTTCTTCTGCAGGACATCCCGGAAAGTTCATCAATCTTTTAAAAGAAAATGATATCAAAGTTGCGCACGTCATCCCTTCAGTAAAACATGCTCTCAAAGCTGAGGAAGTTGGCTGCGATGCAGTAGTTGGCGAAGGTGTTGAAGCAGGGGGTCATAATGGTAAAAATGAAACAACAACCATTTCTCTTATTCCTCAACTTGTTGATACAGTTAAAATTCCGGTAATTGCTGCCGGGGGAATTGCCGATGGGAGAGGAGTACTTGCAGCTCTTTCTCTTGGTACAGATGGTGTGCAAATCGGAACCAGGTTTGCTGCGACAGCAGAATCATCTGCACACTCAAACTACAAGCAGAAGGTTGTCGAAGCTAAAGATGATGGAACTGTTTTAGCATTCAAAAAAATCGGGCTTGTAAGAATGCTAAAAAATGAATTTGCTGATAAAGCTGTTCACGCAGAAAATGAAGGTTGGGATAGAATCAGATTAAAGGAATTACTTGGAAGCAAACGCGAGAGACTTGGAATTTTTGAAGGTAATGAAACTGAAGGTGAGCTTGAAGCTGGTCAAAGTTCAGGATTAGTAAATGAAATACTTACAGTTAAAGAGCTTTTCGCAAAATTGTTGAATGAAATATCAGAAGTAAAAGAAAGAAACGATAAATTAATTTCTTAGCAAATTAAAATCTTTCGAGAACATTGTTGACGACAGTATCAACATCCTTTGCACTTTCAAAGAAGGACAAGATCTTTCTTATCACCGATTCAACAACCGCATCCGGGCACGAAGCTCCACTTGTTAAAAGAATTTCCACAGGATATTTGTCAGTCATGTAATTCATTGAAGTTACAATATTTTTTTGTGAAATATTATAATGGCTTATTTCAGATTCTGAAATTATCCTATCAGCAGAATCAATAAAATAAGTTTGAATCGCCTCTTCACAAATTTTAACAATATTACTTGTATTTGAACTATTGTATCCACCAACAACTAAAGCATAATCAGCTTCTACTTCGAGCAGACCATAAGTTGCATCTTGATTATCATTTGTTGCGTAGCAAAGTGTATCGCGAGTATCTGCAAAATGATCATCCAGATTTTCAATTCCATAAACTTTAATCATTGTTTCTTTGAGTAAGTTTGCAATCTCCTGTGTCTCGGTTGCAAGCATTGTTGTCTGGTTCACAACACCAACTTTATTCAAATCTGTTTTAACATTAAATTCTTTGGATAGTTTGCCTTCGAAGAATTTATAAAATTCTTCATCTGTTTTACTGCCCATAATTACATCGGATAGAAATTTTGTTTCCTCCATATTCCGAACAATAACAGAAGGAGAATTTTGTATTGAGTGTGAAAAAGTGGCTCTTGTTTCTTCATGGTAATGCTTTCCGTGAATGATTACTGTAAAACCCTCTTTGCCAAGATCAGCTGAACGGTTCCAAACTTTTTCAACAAAAGGACAGGTTGTGTTATATCTATAAGGATTAATTCCAAGCTTATTTAATTTTTTTTCTATTTCAAGAGTAGTACCGAATGCAGGAATGATAACAATGTCATCACTTTTAATTTCTTCCCATGCAACAAGTTGATTGCCCGAAGTATCCATTATAAAACGAACACCCATACTTAGCAGATCATTGTTAACACCGGGATTGTGAATCATTTCACTTAAAAGAAAAAATCTTTTACCCGGATTTTCTTCAATAGTTTTATAAGCAATCTCAATTGCATTTTCAACACCGTAACAAAAACCAAAATGTCTTGCTAAATGAAACCTGACGGGACCAAAATCTAGAAGAGTTGGTGAAAAATCTTTTTTTCTCGGGTCTCCAAGTTTTCTGTCATTCTTTATTTGAGTGATGAAAGAACTTCTATAGTGGACAGGTATATCAAACTTTTTCATTTTATTTCCTTAAAATCAAATCACTTTTCTTCTGAATTTAAACGCAGATCTCTCATCAATGATTCCGCTGATGGTCTCAACATTATGAAATATCCAAATAACACAATAAAAACAGCTGCGTAAAGATAGTTTGATGTTATGATTGATGCCACTAGTGCAAAAATACATCCAAACTCGACTAATGCCCAGGAGATAATTTTCGCTTTTCTGAAATGTTGAATCTTTTGTAGTGTATCACTTTTCCGACGCATAATTAGCTATCATTCTATTGTAAAGCGTTCGTGAAATCAACATAACCAAAAACCCGATTAATGGAACTACAAAAGTAAATATTGAGTCCAATTCTGATTCTGCGTCAACATCTTTGTTTTGAAGAATTACCATAACTACAATAAAAAAAACTATTAAATTTAATACGAGTGCATAATAAATGGTGTTTGTAATTTTAATTTGATATTTGATTTGTTCAGTCCCTGCCGGATCCATTTCAAATTGACCTTTACTAAATAGATTTTCAGGATGTGCTTTCATATATTTGCACACAATTTTTAGAAAAATATTATGAATTTAGCAGATAAGTTAGAAAAAATAAAAGTAAAATATGACGGCATAAATGAACAGCTTTCCGATCAGAAGATAGCTTCCAACAGAGAAAAAATGATTTCACTCACTAAGGAAAGAAGTGATCTGGCTGAAATCGTTGAGGTGTATGCCAAATATTCTATTACATTAAAAAATATTGCAGGAAATGAAGAAATTATCGAAACCTCGGATGATAGGGACCTGGTTTTAATGGCAGAAGCAGAGCTTGAAGATTTAAAAATTGATAAGGAGAAGCTTGAAGAAGAAATAAAAGTGTTGTTGCTTCCAAAAGATCCCAACGATGATAAAGATGTAATTATGGAAATACGAGCCGGAACAGGTGGCGAAGAAGCAGCTTTGTTTGCTGGTGATCTGTTCAGAATGTACAGCAGGTATGCGGAAATACGAGGATGGAAAATAGAGTTAATTGATTTAAGTGATACCGGTATTGGCGGAGTTAAAGAAGCAGTTTTTTCGGTAAGTGGAAATAATGTTTTTGGTGATTTGAAATTTGAAAGTGGTGTGCATAGAGTACAGAGAGTCCCCGAAACTGAAGGTAGCGGAAGAGTTCACACTTCAGCAGCCTCTGTGGCAGTTCTTCCAGAAGCTGAAGATGTTCAGATCGAAATTAATCAAAATGATTTGAAGATTGATATCTTCCGTGCTGGTGGAGCCGGAGGACAAAATGTAAACAAAGTTGAGACTGCTGTCAGGATGACTCATATTCCAACCGGTATAGTAGTTCAATGCCAGGATGAAAGATCGCAACTCAAAAACCGGCAGAAAGCAATGAAAGTATTGAAAGCCAGGTTATACGATCTTGAATTGAAAAAACACAACGCAAAAATTTCCGCTCAAAGAAAATTAATGGTAGGAAGCGGTGACAGAAGTGATAAAATCAGAACATACAACTTTCCCCAGAATCGCGTAACTGATCATAGAATTGGACTGACCCTTTATAATCTTTCAAATATAATGGAAGGTCAGCTGGACGAGCTTATTGATCAGTTAAAGATAGCCGACAAAGCAGAAAAGCTACAGGCAACTGAATAAATTATCTAAAGTAATTTATAAATCGGAAAAGAGTTGTTGTTTGAACCGGGAAGTTAAGTGCCTGAATTAAAAATCATTTTGTTGCTGAAATTGAAATTAAGCTAAGGTCATCATCAAACTTTTGTCCATTAAAGTTTTTCAAATCGTTCTTTATAACTTCTACCGGAGATTCAGAAAATCCATCTTTTTGTGTTGCACTTACTAACTTACTTACTCCGAATTGATTTCCATCTCCATCACGGCATTCTATAAGACCATCAGTCATCATTAAAACAGTATCACCTGATTTCATTTTGATTTCTGCATCTTCAAAAAGAGTATCTTTACTAAAACCAAGTAATGATCCTTTTGATTCAATTCTTTTTATATCTCCTGATGAGCTACTTCTAAAGAGAATTGGTAAATCGCCGGCACCTGAATATTTCAAAGTCATATTAATTTTATCAATCACAACAACAGACAATGTCGAGAACACTTCAGAAATTTTTGAATCCTGGTATACAAGCTTGTTTACTTTACTTATTATATTGGATGGAGAATTTACATCCCCTTCCTCAATTACAGAGTGAATTACACTTCTGATGTAACCTGCGTACGCATAGGCAAAATACCACGCCCCCCATTTTTTGCCCATTACATCACCAAGCACAATTGCAAGATGATTCTCGTCAAGCAAAAAGTGATCAATGAAATCACCACCGGGAACACCAGTAAACGGAACATGCCAATATTGAATTGAAAAGTTTTCGAATTCAGGAAATTTTTCAGGGACAACGCTGGTTCTTAAAAAGCCTGATGCTTCATGAAGTTCGCTTACAACTTTGCTTCGTTCCTTGCTTAAACTATTCAATAAAGATGAAATTTTAGCAACTACTATTTTATACCCGCTTGCCTTAAGAATATAATCTGTTATCTCCTTATCAAATCCCTGAAGAATCTGTTCATCCGAGCCCAGATTACTAAGAAAAGCAAAAGGAATTGAAGCAAGTTCCGGATCACTTAGTAGGGTTTCACGTAATTGAAATCCATCAACTTCCGGCATCATAACATCGGCAACAATTAAATCCGGTTGAAATGATTTTATAAGTTTGAGCCCATCCTTAACATTACTAGCGATCTGGCAGTCAAATCCCATTCTAACAAGCCCTGATTTATACATTGCCAGTGCAGCTTTATCGTCATCTACTATAATTACTTTGGGAGTTTTGTTTGAAAAATCAGATTCGAGATTTTTTCGTGTTCCATAAATGCGTTGGATCTCAGAACGCCTGATCAGAGCTTTAATCTTTAAAATAAGTTCATCAACATTAAAAGGTTTGATTATAAAATCATCTCCACCAACATCATGCGCTTTTGACTTATCTTCAAATGTGTTTTTAGCAGTAACAAATACGAAAGGAAGTGATCTATATTTTTTATTTTCGCGAACCAGGCGGCAAAAGGTGAATCCATCCATCTTATCCATCATGATATCACATAAAACCAGATCTACATCGTTATTATCTAACAATTTAAAACCTTCATCAGAGCTTGCAGCAAGATGAACTTTAAACTGATTAAGATTTAAATGATGGGAAATAAGTTTGCGGATTGTTATATCATCATCAACTACAAGTATCGATTTTTTTTCATTAGCAATCATCTAAAGCGTAACCAATATTATTGCTGAATCAAATGTCTTAATAAAAAGGATTTTGAGAATTACTACCTGTCTGCAATCTTTCTGAAAATTTTCGATAGAGTTATTCTCCGGCAAGACTAATAAATATAATCAACTTTCGATGCCATATTTTTCCATCAATCGATATATTGTGGCTCTACCGAGTTGAAGTTTTCTTGCGGCTTCAACTATATTTCCTCCAGTAACTTTCAAGGCATGTCTAATTGATTTTTCTTTAATTTTTTCGAAAGGTATAATATTATCATCAGTGAACATCACACTTTGATGATCGTCAATTATACTTGTATCAGCAGCTCTTATGTGCTGAGGAAGATCATCAAGATCAAGCTGATCATTATCTGATATAATCATGCAACGTTCAATTGTATTTTCCATTTCACGTACATTACCCGGCCAATCGTACTCATAGATAAGCTTCAGCGCTTTTTTAGAAAACCCTTTAACTTTTTTCTGAAGTTTTTTGTTAAACTCATCCACAAAGAATTCTGTCAAAACCAAAATATCTGCTCTTCTCTGCCGAATTGGAGGAATGGAAATCGGGAATGAATTTAATCTGTAAAAAAGGTCTTCACGAAATTGTTTTTGTTCGACTGCTTCTTTGAGTTCTCTGTTGGTAGCTGAAATTATTCTTACATTAGTTTTTATTAACTCAGTTCCACCTACCCGTTCAAATTCTTTCTGCTGAATAACTCTTAAAAGTTTTGCCTGTAAAAGCATTTCTAGTTCACCGACTTCATCCAAAAAAATGGTTCCATCTTTTGCAAGCTCAAATTTTCCCAGCTTGCGTTGATGTGCACCTGTAAATGAACCTTTTTCGTGTCCGAACAATTCACTTTCTAAAAGTTCTCTTGGTATTGATGCGCAATTAACTACAACAAAAGGTTTATCTTTTCTTTGACCGTTATAGTGAATAGCTCTGGCAATTAATTCTTTTCCGGTACCACTCTCACCATAAATTAAAACAGTAATATCATTATCTAAAACTTTTGAAACCAGTTTAAAGACATCCTGCATTTTACCATCTGCAGAAATAATATTATCGAAACTGTATTCTTTTTTAACATTCTCCTTCAGGTTTTGAATTTCTTTTACCAGATCATAATTTTTAATCGCATTTTTTAAGGAAAGTTCAAGTTTTTGTTGATCGATTGGTTTGGAGAAATAATCATAAGCACCATACTTTATTGAATCAACAGCTACATCAATCCTTCCCTGTGCTGAGAGCATAATTACGGGAAGGTGTTCGTCTAATTGTTTAATTCTTTTGAGAGTTTCAATTCCATCCATACCTGGCAACATAATATCCAGCAATATAAGGTCAGGCTTTAAGCTTAGTTTTTTAAGCATAGATTCGCTGTTATGAAATGCCTCAACCTCATATCCCCACTTATCCTTCACCCAAAATGAAAGCAGTTTAGATATTGATTGCTCGTCATCAACTATAAATACTAGTTTACTCAATATTTACCTCATTAGTTTCAATTTTACTTCTTTTGGGCAATTTTACAAGAAATGTTGTACCACTGCCACTTTCGCTTTGAACTGATATCAAGCCTTTGTGTAAATCAATTATTTGTTTTACAAAAACCAAGCCAACCCCAACACTAGGAATATCACTCATACCTCTGCTTACCTTGAAAAATCTTTGAAATATATATGGTTGATCTTCATCAGGAATACCAATTCCGGTATCGCTTACAATAATTTCAACTTCAGAATTATAATTATTTATTATCAGCTTAACTCTTCCAAGCTCCTCTGTATACCTGATTGCATTATTAACCAATGCATTGATAACCTGAAAAAGACTTTCTTTGTCTGCTTCAATATTAATCTCATCTTTGGGGTACTCAAAATTAAGATCAATATTTTTTGAAGATGCTAATTCAACATTTGCAGAAATAACTTCCTTTGTGAGATTAACCAGATTGATTTTTGTTTTACTCATGATAACCACATTACTATCACTATTTGAAGCATCCAGAAAATAGTTGATGAGTTTTGCAAGTCTTTTACCTTCACTGAGAATTACTTTAATAAATTCCTTTTTCATCGATTCAGTAACTTCGGGATCTGAAGATATAGTTTCAGCAAATCCGATTATTGATGCCAGTGTAGTTCTGAACTCATGAGAAATTCCGGAAATGAATTCATACTTTAATCTATTGAGTTCCTCAATCACTGACTTTTGTCTTATTGTTCTTGATCTCTCAATTTTAAGCAGTCGATTTAATTCAATTAGTTTGGGTTTTAATTTTTGTAACTCCGTTTCATATCCGATGCTCTCACTCAAATCTTTTCCTACACCCAGCAGACCAATTATTTTTCCATTTTCAGTTATAGATGTGCAGCTCAATTCAAGCGGAGTAACATGACCATATTTAGTAAGAAAATTTGCTTTAAACTTAACAGTTTTTTTATCTGCCAGTGCTCTGTTGAAAGAACTATTTAGTTCAGAGATATCTTCCTTATTAATAAAATCTAAAATTTTCTTGCCCTTCATTTCTTCAGGTAAATAATCCAGATAACTTTTAGAAGCTTCATTAATACTAATAATTCTACCTGAATGATCCAGAACAAAAATCAGATCGGGAGAGGTATTAAGCAAAATATTGAATTTTTTCTTCCAGCTACCAGATGTTGTTTTTGATGACAAGCCTTGTTGGTCCGATTTACTTGCACTCTTATCCACCTGCTCCTCGAGCCAATCTTTAACCTGATGACTGAGTATTGAAAGAATGGGCATCAATTTGCTTTTAGACACATCATTAAACGCATCTGCATTATCTGAAAACAGAACAATATAAATAAACAGGTTTCTCTCAGAGATATATGTTAAATCTTTCATAAGGAATGAAAATGAAAATCTTTCTTTAATAACACTTGAAACTGTTGGCAGTTTTACAATATTTTCAGTATCAATTCCACCAACATCTACTAACTGTGCAAACAGATCATTAAGTGATACGAAATCCTCCTTCGTTGCACCCCAGATATGTAAGACTTCGTAACCCTTATCGCTAAGCTGCAAAATATAACCTTGCCGGCTGGAGGTTATTTTTGAAATAATGTTTGAAGTATTTTCAATAATCTCATTCATTGTATGATTTTTTATCTTCTCAAAAATATACACATTTTCCTTAAAAATTAAGAAAAATGAGCATTTATAAAAAAAATGAAATTTATAGAAATAGCTAAATCAGGCAGGAATTATCGGTTTACTGCGACTCCCCAATCTCGGTTTGCAATATTTCGTAATACTTCCGGATCAACTCCTCATAGTCTCTCGAGTAACCTTCTTTTACAGCTTTGTTAAGTTCGTCGCGTATTTTATTTAATGATTTAGATGAACTTAAATCCAATTCTGCTGGAAAATTTCTAACCACATTTTCACCTGACCTCGACTCCCTTTCCTTTTCATAATCTCTTTCATTTAATGATCTCTGTGCATCAAGCAATTTGCTTAAAATATTTTCTTGTTTCTGAATAAGTTCTTCATTCAGTTTTTCTCCTTGCATATCAGTCACAACCTCCTGCATTCTTTTTAGGATGTTATCAAGATCAGCGGGAAGTTTACTTGATTGACCCGAGACTTTAGCTTCTTTATTTAATTGCTCCAGAGATTTTTGAATCAACTGCTGTTGCTGTGATAATCTTTGCATTTCAAGCTGTTGCTGCGGAGTCATTCCACCCTGACTTTGCATCATTTGTTGAAGCTTTTGTGTTAAATTATTAAGGTTCATTTGCTGACCTGACATTCCCTGCAGTTGCTGCATAAGTGACATCATTCCACCCTGTCCTCCCCCCTGCATCATTGATTCCATTGAATTCTTCATCATCATTGCTGCTTCGTTTAGGGATTTCATTGCTTCTCCCTGTTGATTTGAAGCGAGCATTCCATTTCGGTTTTTCATTGATTGGGTTGAATTATCCATTTGTTTTTTTGCATCACCGAGTGACTTACCCATCTCAGGACTGATTGCAAATGTTTTTTGTGAAAGATCTGACATCTGCTGCATTAAATTATTAAGATTGTTCGACAGCTCATTTTCTTTTTGCGCCATCTTATCTAATTTCGAAGAACTTGCTTCGAGATTCTCTGATTCATTTTTTAATTCTTCCTGCTGCTTGGAAAGAGAAAGAATGTTATCTAGTATTTTCATCATATCTGTAAATGTCTGCATCTGATTTTGCTGCTGCATCTGATCTTTCATTTGCTGCATCATTTGTTGCATTTGCTGCATATTTTGTGAAAGCTGTTGTTGCTTTTGATTTGCTTTTTGCATTTGCATTTGCTGCATTTCCTGAGAAGCTTGCTCTGACATTTCCTGGTTCTGCTGTTCCCGAAACTCTTCCATCAATTTTTGCATCTCTTCCTGCGGCATATCAGAAACTTCACTCATATTTTCCTGCAGATTCTCCATTTCCTTTTGCAGATTATCCAGTTCCTTTGTTATTTCATCCTGCTTCTGACTAAGTTCACTCATTTTGTTTTGATCATCAGGATTACTTTTTTTTGTTTGCTCTGAAAGACTTTCCTGTTTTTCTGTAAGCTCTTCAGTGAGTTTCATTAGTTCATCCATCTTCTGTTCAATCTGCACTCTTTTTAAAAGGTTAAGAGTCCGCTCAATACTTTTCTTAAATCGTTCTTCATCAAATTTTAAGTTTTGCAGTTCATCCTGACTCATTTGCCTGTTCATTTCTTTCATAAGATTTTGCAGTCGCTCCATTGTTTTCTTCATTTCTTCACTGGTCATTTCGTCCATTAGTTTTTGCAATTCCATATACTTTTCCATCGTTTCTTCCGAAAGCAAATTATTTTCCTGAAGATTCTGTTTCATTTCACCAAGTTGATCGTTTACCTCATCAACCTTGTTCTGAAGTTCCTGAAATTTTTCTACAGCATCTTCAATTTTCTGTTTTTCTTCCCAGGTTAGTTTCGGATCATCTTTCTTAAGTTCTTTATCAATTTCATTAAGAGTCTTTTTTAATTCCTCTGCATCTTTCAAAATTTCTTCAAGATCAGTTTCACTTTCTGCTTGCAGTTGATCTACATCATTTAAAATTTCGTCAAGTGAAGGAACTCTTACTGTAAGTGTTTGCGTTTTAGCAGATTTCGGTCCGCTGATAAAATCATTATCAAAAATTTCCAGGTAGTAAGTCACTACATCATTAACAGCAAGAAATAACGGGGTAAGGTTCCATATATAATTAATATCAATTTCTAAAAGTGATTTATCAATTGGTATTTCGATTGAACTGAACTCAGTTTGTGGAGTTTCATATTTCGATGCTGATAATCTGTAATTCAATACAAGCTTAGAGAAACCATAGTCATCGGAAGTTTTAGCTATCAGATTAACACGGTTATCATTAGCCAGCGAAACATTTTGAGTTGGTGAAATCAACTCTATTACCGGGAACTCATCCCTCAGTGCTTTTATCTGGTAAGTAATCGGAGCAAGATTGCTGTTTCCATTTTCATCAATCAGTTTAATTTTGTAGCTGTTATCTTTTCGAAC
>Ga0210085_1000470_pt1 | contig 17003 bp, 14 predicted proteins | sample China_Galinas_PW_5_FD_184866 | JGI IMG/M metagenome (GOLD analysis project Ga0210085, IMG submission 184866) | Wetland microbial communities from San Francisco Bay, California, USA, that impact long-term carbon sequestration - China_Galinas_PWC_D1... | ecosystem: Environmental > Aquatic > Marine... | reverse complement strand
GGATCAGCTGCTCCTGCCGTTTCTCCAGTTCGGCCATCATGCGGTTGATGGCGGTCACCAGGCGGTGGATTTCGTTGCGGGTATCGCCCCCATAGGCGGTGATGCGCTGGAAAGCGCCTTCGGCCACAGCCTCGGATTCACGGGTGATTCGGGCCAGGGGGCGAATGACCTTTTCACCGATCATATAAATGACGAATCCCAACAGCAGCACCAGCAGAAGCAGGCTCATCAGGGGTAGCGGAATCATCTTCTGGGTGAGGCGGTCGATGACTCTGCGTTCGGCCGTGACCAGTTGATCGGCCAGAATGAGCAGGTTCTGCCCGTTGCCGCGGATCTTTTCCTCCAGTGCGGTGCACCCCCCTTGGTCACAGGAAGTCTGTCGCAGGCGGGCCATAAGCGTTGCGTAATCCTGCACGTGTTGGATGAAAAGCGCATAACTGTCCCGTCCAATGGCCTCCTCCAGGCTTTCTTGCTCCCGTTGGAGGGTCAGGGCCAGGTGGTTGGTGTAGGTGATGTTTTCTTCATAACTGAATTCCTGCAGATAGAGGAAATAGTTCTTTTCGTAGCGCCGCATTTCTAGGATGGCGGAGTTCAGTTCATCGGCCAGCTCGAAAAGCTGCATGGAGCGCGAGAGACGCCGAAAGTTGCTGTAGTTCACAGCGATAATAACGGCCATGAAGACGAAGCAGATCGAAAAGGCCATCATGATCTGCGCGCGGATGGTTTTGGGAATCAGGTTCATAGAGGCCAAAATGAATCTTTTTTAAAAAAAGGTCAAACTTAAAATTACGCAGGATGTGTTACGGCATGCCGTTATCGCGACGATGACAATGCCACTAACCTTTCAGGTCGATTTTAAAAGGGTTTCCCGACCCTTGACGCCAAATCCACGGCCAACTTGCCGAGATCGTCCGCTTTTTCAAGGCCGAGGATGAAGCGCCGGGGGATACCCGAAAGACCGGTTTGCGCACCCGTGAGGGCGCCGGTGAGAATTGCCCGCGCCTGGTTTTGCCCCCCGCCGTTGACGGCGTGAAGCACGGCCGATTCGAAATCGGTGCGGAACCGGGCCGCAAGATAGTAGGCGGCCGGCAGCTGGTGGTAGATGGCGCAGGGCATGCCGTAGACGATCGACACTTTCCACGCCGGCTCTATGCGAATCTCCGGGTCCGCCGCGGCTGCGGCCATATAGGAAGGCGTGAGCAAGGCGTCCGGCGAGGCAAAACGGCCCGCCAGAGGCGGATCGGGATCGCCGGGCCGCGGCGGCTGGAGATTGTCGCGGGTCACGGCGTGAAAGGGCAATTCGCCGCTTTTTACAAGCCCCATCAGTATTCCCGACAGTTCCGTGTCGAGGGCATGCCCCTGAACCAGAAGACCCAGCACCGCGCCGTAGGCGACGGTCATCGAGACCACGGTGTCGTCGGTCTGCGTGAGGGCGGTATTCTCGGCAACGACAGCGGCGAGCCGGGCGGGATCGAGCGCGTAGCGGACGGCTATGGCAAGGGTTCGTTCGATGGCCTCGGTGGTGTCCGCGTGGCCGCCGGTTTGCCCCCAGGGCAGTTTCTGCTGCACGCGCCGTCGCCAGGCCTCACGGATGGATTGACTGGTGTACCCGCCGGGTCCGCTTGCCGGTGTGCCGTCGAGAAGCGGAAAGAGATCTTCATCCATCCGGCGGCAAAAGTCTTCTTCGTCGTAGCCGCCGCGATCGACGAGGGAACGAACCATCAGCGCAAGGATGAAGCCGGCTTGGGACAACTGGCCGCCTTTGAGTCCGGCATGGTATCGGCCGGGCTTTGGATCGGCATAGTCGTCGATCCAATCGCCGTATTCGCGGTGAAGCTCGGCGAGATTGTAATACCAGTGGGGTCCGAGGCCCAAGGCATCGCCGATGAAGGCGCCCATGATGGCTCCGGCGGCGCGATCCGGGATGTTTTTGCCCACCATATTCTGCTCTTAGTGTTCCTAAAAAGTTTGCACGTTGTGTAGCAATCACAGACCCTTATTAGTATTCGCCCATAAACGGCATCGGCCCGGGCCGGCGTTCTCGCTCTTTGCAATCCTCGACGTAGCCCTGCTGCGCCTGCGGTTGCAAGATCGCTGCGGCCTTGGCCGGGGCCGAAATCTACCATTTCTGGGCGGATACTATTTATCCATCTCGAAATGCTCTTTCATCTCCGACAGGTCGATCTCCTGTTCGCCGGTCCTGTCGAATTTTAACACGCGGTTCCTGAAATCTGCCGCATCGATTTTTTCCTTGACCCATCGGTGCCAGGTTTCGGTCTGAGAAGAGACAATTTCGTTATAATCTTTGGAGGTGTCGAACCGGGACAAGGCATCATCCACTATCCAGACACAATAATTGCATTTTTTCTCTCCGCTTTCGGAAACGACAAAAAAATAACGAAACTTCGAGCTGCCGGGTTTGAGCCCTTCGTTGATCTCGTAGGTTTTATAAGACCATGTTTTTTGCATTATCTCCTCCGTAATGAATCTTCCTGCAGCAAGCTGCAGGGTATCACAGCTGTTTGATTTCTCCCCTCACCCTAACCCTCTCCCCAGGGAGAGGGAATATGTGGTGACCCTGTAGCGCGGGCTACACGGAATTATCAAGTAAAATATCTTTATGCGGTAAGTTAAAGCCCTAAAACCCGCCTGTCTATAAAAAACCTGTGCATTGACGCATGAGGCCGAAGCAAATACTCGCGGATAAAATGGGCACTGGTAGTTGGAAAGAGAAGAAAGCAAAACCGGCAGATCCATTATTTAACCATAAACGGAAACGAGAATGGCGGCGGTGAGCGTCTTTAAGTTAAACACCCATTGCCCTCTGGGCCGCCCCCGTGCATGAAAATTCTGTTTTCGCGATAAAGCGGTTGTGCCAGTTGAGTCGGTTAAATCAGTTTTGTCAGTTAAAGGATATCATCAATTCAAACGACTAAACGCTCATGTTTCTTAAGTCACCACTATTTCCGGGTTCCGGGGTCTGAGTTTCAAGTTTCTATTTGCGGGTCTGATTCTATTTTCGCATCAATGTGAGAAGCGTAGACAAAGGAGATACTGAGGCCTTGTGATACCACTCTACCCCAACAGCATCCGGTCGGCGGAGAGTTCTTCTTTTTGCCGGTCGTAAAACCGGGCGATCAGATCTTCTTTTTTCAGTGCGGCTTTTTCTTCTCCCTGGATATCGAAAATGATTTTACCGCGATGCAGCATGATCAGGCGGTTGCCGAAGGTCAGGGCGTGGTTCATATTGTGAGTTACCATCAAGGTGGTGATCTGCTGTGCGTTGACAATCGAGGTGGTGAGGTCCAGGATCTGCCGGGCGGTCTTGGGATCGAGGGCGGCGGCGTGTTCGTCCAACAGGAGGATGTCGGGCTTGATCAGGGTGGCCATTAGCATGGTCAACGCCTGACGCTGACCGCCTGAAAGCAGCCCTACCCTGCTCCGCAGCCTCTTCTCGAGTCCCAGACCCAATTTTTTCAGGGCTTGGCTAAACAACACACGCTCGGCCTTTTTGACACCGATCCTCAACCCCCGGCGCCGGCCACGGCGCAGGGCCAAGGCCAGATTCTGCTCGACACTCAGCGAGGCACAGGTGCCCAGCAGCGGATCCTGGAAAACGCGACTGATAAATCTGGCCCGGCGATGTTCGGGCCAGTGGGCGATATCTTGTCCGTCGAGCATCAGATGACCGCTATCCGGCATGTAAGTCCCGGCCAGGCAGTTGAGCAGGGTCGATTTGCCGGCACCGTTGGAGCCGATGATGGTGATAAATTCACCCCGGCGGATCGTCAAATCGATCTTCTCGAGTGCCAGCACCTCGTTGATGCTGCCTTTGTGAAAATATTTGGTAAAGGCCTCTAACTGGATCATTTGGCTTGCAACCGGCCTTTGATTTTGGGCGCGACCAGAGCCATGACCACCAAGACGGCCGTTATCAGGTTCAGGTCGCTGGGATTAAACGAAAAACGGCCTAGTTCGACCCCCAGGGCCAGTGCGATGGCCAGACGGTAGACAACCGAACCGAAAAGTGCGGCCAGGCAGGCCCGGGCGATCCCCTCCTTGCCGAAAATGGTTTCCCCGACGATCACCGATGCCAGGCCCGCGATGATGGTGCCGACCCCCATGTTGACATCCGCAGCCCCCTGATTTTGGGCCACCAGCGCCCCGCTAAAGCCCACCAGGGCATTGGACAGGCCCACCCCCAGTAAGATGATGGTGTCGGTGTTGACGCCTTGACTGGTGATCATCTGGGGATTGTCGCCGGTGGCCATCAGGGCCTGACCCAGTTCGGTGTTCAGAAACAAGATGATGGCACCGGTGATGGCCAGCGCGATACCGGCATACATGACGGGCGCGGCCAGGTAGCCCGGCAGGCCGGAGGCCGCGATCGGATCGAGCACGGTATCGACTCCGAGCAGCGAAACATTGGGACCGTCCATGATCCGGATGTTGATCGAGTAGAGGGCGATCATCGTCAGGATGGAGGCCAGCAGATGCAGGATCTTCAGCTTGGTGCTCAACAGAGCGGTGACCGCACCGGCCGCGAATCCGGCCGCGGCGGCCAGACCGAGTGATACAAACGGATTCACACCGTGGGTGATGGCCACCGCTGAAACCGAAGCGCCCAGGGGCAGGCTTCCGTCAACGGTCAAGTCGGGGAAATCGAGAACCCGAAAAGTCAGATAAACCCCGAGCACCATAATGCCGTAGACGAACCCCTGCTCCAGGGCGCCGATGAATGCATACCAGGACATTTTACAGTGACCAACTCATTTCACGCGTCGCATTCGCCCATTTTGAAGTCACTCAATAACGGTGTCGGCTTTGTCCAACAGGGCCTTGGGCACGGTCACCCCCATATTGCGGGCCGCCTTTAAATTTATGTCCAAGAGCAGCTCTTTCTGGGTTTCAACCGGTGTAACCGCCGGATCAGCCCCCTGAAGAATGCGCTGGGCCATGGCACCGGTCTGATAGCCGTGTTTGTAGTAGTCGAATCCCATGGCCGCGATGGAGCCGCGTTTGACTGAATCGACATCGGCATTGAACAGCGGCAGCTTGTTTTGCTCACAAACCTTGATAGCCGATTCCAGAGCGGAAACCACCGTGTTGTCGGTGGGCACGAAAACAGCATCGACCCGCCCGACAAGGCTTTTAACGGCCTGGTAGACGTCGCTCGATTTGGAAACCGTGGCCTCGACAATTTCGATATCCAGCTTGCGCCCCTCTTCGATAAAAATGGGCACCAGGATCTTGGAATTGACCTCGCCGGCATTGTACAGGAAGCCGAGTTTCTTCAGGTCGGGAAGAAAAGTTTTCACCATCCTCAAGTGTTCCGCCACCGGCAGCATGTCCGACACACCCGTGATATTGCCGCCCGGCTTTTCCAGGCTTTTAACCAGGCCGGCTTCGACCGGATCGGTCACAGCGGTGAACAGCAGCGGTGTTTTCTGCATTTGAGGCGATTTCTTGAGGGCCTGCACGCAGGCCTGAGAGGTGGGTGTGGAGATGGTCAGTATCAGGTCCGGCTTTTCGCCCATGATCTGGTTGCCGATCTGGGTGGCCGTGGCCATGTTGCCTTGGGCGATGTGGACCCGGTATTCGGCCACGATATTGTTTTCTTTCAGGTAGTCCTGAAACCCCTTCAGCACCGCGTTCAAAGCGGGATGCTCCACGATCTGGCTCACTGAAATCCGATAGCTTTGGGCCATTCCCAGGGCCGGGCTCACTGCAACGATAAGGGCGCACAGCGCCAGCGCGTATCTTTTCATCCTCTGCCTCCTTGTGCGGTTTTGCCGACGCAGTCTATAGAGACGTCTACGGCGGAAACACGGTATTGGAAATAGATATGTGTAAGCCGTTTCATATAGGTAAGCCGAGCCGATCCGTCAATACGGTAAACTTCGGTTGAGTGGTTCGGGGTTCAGCCGTGCCTCTGGCTGCAAGCAACCAGTTTGATCGAAGAGAAAACTTTTAAGTTTGAAGCGCATCGGACTTTGCAACCCTGTGATCGGTTACCAACAGCGAATGTCGATCCCTAGGCTATCCTCGAAAAGACAATTCTATACCAGGGGCCCTTCTCACAAACCCTGCAGCCGACTGAAATTGCCGCCCAGCACCGCCGCTTCCACAGCGGGATCGAGTCCCAGTCGGCACACCTTGCGCAGCTCAGCAGACGGGCTGCCGAAAGGAAAGTCCGACCCGAACAGAAGCCGGCGGTGACCGTAGCGACGGATGTATTCACGGATCTCATCCCGGGATGCCAGTGCAGTGTCCGCCCAAACATTCTCCAGCTCCCACAGGCCCGCTTCAGCGATGGATCGAAAACCGCCGTTGAGCAACCCTAAATGTGGAATGATCACCGTTATCCCATCCGCCAGCTCGCGGACGAAACGAAGCGTGTTGTCCAACTCCTCCTCCAACACCACCGGCAGGTTTCTGCGCCGTATCTCGTCCAGGGCGGCCCGACACTTTGGGTCGTCGTAGCAGTAGACCGGTTCACCGGCGTGGCGGTGCCACTTGATGCCGCGATGTGCTGTGGTGACCTGCTCCACGGCAAAATCGTTCCAGATGAAAAAGTAAGGGAAAATGGTCAGATTCGCCGATTTCAGCAAGAGCAGAGAAGCGTTGCTCTTCTGTCTGAGCAACCGCCAGGCGGGGGTGTCGGTAAAATGGAAGTCATGGCGGTCGTAGATCTCTAAAACAGGAGAGAACAGGGCAACTCCGCCGATGTCCGTTCCGGCAACCTGCTGCTCGTAGTCCTCGAAGGACTGCGCAAAACTGCGGTCGATCACCCCACAGTGGGCATGCGCGTCGATTACCGCTACTGGCGATTTTCTCATTCCGACTGACGTATTAATGGTTCGTATCATTTTTCAAGTTGGTCAACTGGCTATTGGACCCTGAGGATCAATTGGACTATTTAGCGTTGGCCCGCATCCTCAGCCCGCACCACGGTTGCGCCGCTCATAGGAAACGGCTATTGTCGGCGGATGGCTGAGGGTCCGATGAACTACGCAATACCTTTCCGTGAGTCGCATCAGTGTTGCCAATTGATCGGCATCGGCGTCGGTGTCCAGGTCGAACCGCAGCCGAATGGCTTTTAATCCAACAGGTGCTTCTTTGTCCACACCGAGCGTGCCTCGAAAATCGATATCACCCTCCGCCGTGACGACGCCGTCCTTGATCTGGATGCCCATAGCGGTCGCTACGGCCCCGAGCGTAACACCCGCGCAGGCCGCCAGCGCTTCGAGCAGCATATCACCGGAACAGGCCAAACTGCCATCGCCACCGGTGGCAGGGTGCAGCCCGGCCTCGACGCGCCCAAGTCCGGACTGGATCTTGACCGATACACGGTTCTGGTTCAAGCGACCTTGCACATGAAACGTGTGCTTGGCACTCTGGGGGTCTTTCAGATATTGTTTTTTAAGCGGCATCTGCACCGCGCGCAATTCTTGAGAATCCATCTCCTGAACTCCTTTCATGTATAGAGATCGCATGCCTCATCGAAGTCTTCGCAGATATCCTTCAAAGGTTTTTCCCTAACAATGGTTAAGTAGTGCTGTCTTTTTATCCGCACACCATCTCCTCCTGATCCCCATGATTTGTTGAATGACTTTAATTGGCCGGATAGTGAACCGCCGTCAATTGTAATGCGATCATCCCGAATGGATCAAGAATCCGGAGGCAGGCAACGCGACTGTCCGGAGCCATTGCTGGCTCTTGGAAAACAGGTCATTAGCCATCCGGAAACACACAAAAAAATAGGGGAAAAGCGTGTGCCGTATCCCCTGCCTTTCTTGATGCATAGTGACAGAATCGTCAGGTGACGGTCGCGGTCATGCTTGATCCCGGTTATCCCAAAAAACGCAACCAGCTTATACAGGATATTTTCATCGGGGTAAAGACTATGGAAGGCGCTGACGATACGTTTTCATTTCTGTACGCAACGAGTGCGGATGCTCAATACACAGGCAACCGGCATATTTTCCATGCATGGCAAGTGATAATTGAAATATCTAAGGACCCTACCAATCGCCTAACGAGGCGAATAATTCTCTGAATTCGAGAAAGAATTTCCAATTGGTCCGCCCATTGCAAACCTGCAGGCGGCATGCTATTCCGAAACGAGGTAAGCGTTCACAGGACACCGCATCTGCTTTGTTGTCGGGCACTTGAAGTACAAAAGATCGTCTGCGCGCCCGACGCATCGCATCTGCGGCACCCTGTAAACGCTTACAATGAGGTGGTTTGAAGCGCATCGGACTTTGCAACCCTGTGAACGGTGATGAAGCCACTACCCTGAGTCGTGCCAGCCAATGCAAGCCGGGAGGGTGTATGGAAACATTCAAAGACTTCGAAAACATTCACGCGATGCTGAGGGAAACCGTCGGTCGTCGAGGGGGATTTCCGGCTTACCGGTGGCTGAGCGGCGACGATCAGCCCGGGCAAGTGACCTGGGCGGAATTCGATGCTGAGGTCCGGAAGGTCGCCAAGGCCCTTATGGCATTTGGGGTGCAAAAAGGCGACAAGGTTGCCATCGTCAGCTACAGTTGTTACCGCTGGGTGCTCACGGATCTGGCCGCCACCAGCATCGGGGCCGTAACCGTGGGCATCTATCAGACGCTGCCGGCAAAGGACTGCTGTTTCATCATTCATCATTCCGACGCTGTGCTTGTTTTTGCGGAAGATCGCAACCAGTTCGGCAAGATGCTGGAAGTTCGCAACGAGATTTCTGCCGTCCGCAGGGTCGTTCTTTTCAGCGGTGAAAATCCTGAGCATGACTGGGCCTTGAATTTCGAAGAATTTACCGATCGGGGTGGCGATGTTCCCGACACGGCAGTCGCGGAAATAACGGCAGCGGTTACCGCCGGAGATGTCGCTGCGATTGTCTACACGTCAGGTACCACCGGCGTGCCCAAGGGGGCCATGCTCACTCACGACAACATGACATTTACGGCCCAATCGGTTGAGAAAAGTGTGGTTTGGTATCCTGAGGACCACGTGTTTCTTTTCCTTCCGCTGGCACATGTTTTTGCGCGCACTTGCGTGTATACCGCGCTATTGTGCGGGTGTACCCTGACTTTCAACCGGAGCATGGACCTGCTGGCCGAGGACTTAAAAACCGCCCGGCCCCACTGGTTTCCCAGTGTTCCACGGGTTTATGAAAAGGTCCAGGCCAAAATCATGAACACCGCCGAGGCCAAGGGCGGATTGGCGCTGAAGCTCTTCCGCTGGGCATTGGCGGTCGGATACAGGGTGAGCGATTTACAATTGGCCCATCAACCGATACCGCCGCTTGTTTCCCTCCAGTATAAATTGGCGTGCCGGCTGGTATTCAAAAAAATTCAGGCCGCACTGGGGGGACGGGTGCGCTGGTGCATCAGTGGCGCAGCACCGCTGAATCCTGAGGTCGGAAGGTTTTTTCATGCTGCCGGCATCCTGGTTTTGGAGGGGATCGGCATGACCGAGAACACGAGCTTTTCCAACCTGAATCGCTGCGACAACTACCGTTTCGGCTGGGTCGGGCCGCCAGGTTCGGGTATCGAGCAAAAGATTGCTTCGGACGGTGAAATTCTGTATCGCGGTCGTAACGTCATGTTAGGCTATTACAAGATGCCGGATGAAACAACGGCTACCATAACGGAAGACGGCTGGCTGAAAACAGGCGACCTGGGTGAAATCGATGATGAAGGCTTCCTGCGTATCACCGGGCGAAAGAAAGAGATTCTCGTCACCTCAGGCGGAAAAAATATCGGCCCGGCGGCTATCGAAGGACACCTCGCCACTTCACGCTATATCCATCAGGTCTGTGTGGTCGGTGATCGGCGCCACTATCTGACGGCACTGATATCCCTGGAACCGGAGGCGATCAGCGCTTATGCCGGTCAACATCAAGTCGCCTTCCGTTCGGTCGACGAACTCGGCCAACACCCTATGATCAAACATCTGATTGAGGCCGAAATCGCCGAACAAAACAAATCTTTGGCTCCCTACGAAACGATCAAAAAATTTACGATCGTTCCCGAATTCACGATCGACAACGAGATGGTGACGCCGACACTCAAGTTGAAGAAGAGCGTTATCATGGACCGGTTCAAAGACCACATTGATGCCATGTATCGGTGATTCCCGGCGGAAAATCTGCGGTTATGGTTTTTCTTTCCGGCGTACACCCGGAAAGGTGATGTCTCGCGTTGAGGGTGCGTGGCCAAAGACGAACAGGCGCTGCGTCTTGCAATTATGCTATAATTGAAAATAGGGTCTCGAAATGCAATTCGGTCGGTATTGGATTACAAACGATTAAACGACACCTTGACCTCGTATCATATTGGCCATAATTTAGGCCTTAGGAATTGGTTACCTGTTCAAAATCTTAGAATGCTGTTTTCTTTTTCGCTTCTCGGCCCTCAGTTCAGATTTCAGATTCACTGAAAGCAGACGTATCTTACCATCTGTTGTTCCGAAACCGATTAGATAGCCTTTCCTGTCGTCTGACAGCATTATCTTTAAAAATATAGATCAAATCATGATGCCTGGACATTTAAAATTTCCCTCCCACAGCCTCCGGAGAGGCACAAACTCCGGAGGCCGATTTGACCAAAAACTTTTAAATCCAAAGAGTGAACTGGAACCGGTCTATAACTGGAGGTGACATTATGGCAAAATATCTCTTGCTTTGGGAAATGAATAGAAGCCTCGTACCGATTGACCCCAAAGAACGCAGCACCGGTTGGGGAACCTTGCTGGCAATGGTAAAAAAAGATTTGGCGAAGGGCCTCATGAAGGACTGGGGGGCATTTCCCGGGGAAAACAGAGGCTACTTAATTGCAGAGGGCTCTCAACTCGATGTTTTGAAAATGACCCAGCAGTACACCCCCTATGTGAACTTCAAAGTTCATCCCGTCTCAGCCGTCGGTGAAATCGAAGCGTTACTCGAATATATGGCTGGATAAACAGGTGAAGGCAGGGCCCTTGGTTCTGCCTTCACTACGATCTCTTTACTTTTCATATGCAAGACCGTATTTTTGTATCCGTTCACAGGTTTTCAAAGTCAGATGCCCTTCAAACCACCTCATTGTAAGCGTTTACAGGGTGCCGCAGATGCGAGGCGTCGGGCGCGCAGCCGTACTTTTGTACTTCAAGTGCCCGACAACAAAGCAGATGCGGTGCCCTGTGAACGCTTACGTATTTTTTTGTCGCGCAAAGAGATCCTGGCGGCAATTCGGGCCGATTTTCACCAATACGCCCCGCAAACTCTTCTCTTTCTCGAACTCTTCCCGCTGGTTTTCGGCGAGCGCACGGTTATTTCCGGAACTTCCAAGGATGAGCGCTTGTGGATGGCCGAGCGAGGGCGGAAGATGTTTCAAATCAGCCCCCGTGATCTGGGCATCCGCCTCTGTGATGAACTGGAGCAAACCAAGCCGCCATTGGAAGTTCTTGCCGCGGTCTGCCGACGTGTTTTCAGAACCGCCGTCCACCCGGTTGAGTCCGACTGCTCAGGTGAAGCCGGCATATGGCTGTTTACAGGCATGGAAGATTTCTCATGCCGCCAGTGTGGACACTGCTGCCGTAACCTCGACTACTATGATCAACTCACGGAAGCCGACTATAACCGCTGGCAGGTGCTCGGCCGAACGGACATTCTTCAAAAAGTGCAGCGTGTCAAATTGGAGAACAACACGTTCGCCTACCGCATGTGGGAAAGAACCGGCACCGGAAAAACGGGGAGTCCCTGTCCATGGCTCCGCAAAATACCAACCCAAAACCAATGGGAATGCCGGATCCATGAAGTCCGCCCGGAAATCTGCCGCCAGTATCCCGGTAGCCGCAAGCATGCAGAGATGACCGGCTGCCCGGGCTTCAAGACGTCGTAACCGATTTTACGATTCCATGCACGATACCCTCTTGCACTAATAAACCGCATTGGACATCGCCGGCCTGAGCCTTTGTTGACAACCCAAGACGCGCCTGCTAATCCACCGCCGTTTAAACGAAATGAGATGTTACATTGACGATGACGGTTCCAACACCAATTTAAATTGGATGTTGATACTCAGGGATGCAGATTGCCCCTGAATTTTCCGTTCATTGAAGTAAGTATTGATGAAGAGCCGAAAAAGTACTCATGCCGGGCGTATCGTCTTAACGACCTTCGGATCCCTTGGAGATCTGAACCCATTTATTGCTCTGGCGCGCGAGCTTCAGGGCCGGGGCTATCGGCCGGTTATCGCCACCAGCGAGTATTACAGAGACATCATCTGTGCCGCTGGGATAGCGTTTCACCCCGTCCGCCCGGATGTGAATCCGAAAGATAAGGTCCTGCTTCACCGGGCCATGCATCCCCGCAGAGGCACCGAGGTGATCATAAGGGAGATTGTCATTCCGGCGATTCGCAGTACTTACGAAGATCTGAGCACCATTCTGCAAAACGCAGACGCGCTGATCACACACTCAATCAGCTATGCCGGTCACATCGCCGCCGAAAAAAAAAGCCTGACCTGGATATCTGTCGTTCTCGCACCCATCGCTTTTTTATCAGCACACGATATGCCTGTAGTGCAGGGCTTGCCCTTTCCAACCCTTCCGGTAATACTGGGCCCGGCGATAAACCGTCTATTGATCAAGGTCATAGAACGTGCCACCCGAAGATGGTGCGGACCACTGGCAAGGCTGCGAGCAGATCAGGGACTTGCCCCGGGCAAGCATCCCCTATTCGAGGGTCAGTATTCACCGCAACTCGTACTGGCCCTGTTTTCACACGTACTGGCCCGTCCTCAACCTGACTGGCCTCCCAATACCCGCATTACAGGTTATGGGTTTTATGATGAGGTCTCAGGGCAGAGTGATTTGTCGCCGGAACTCGAACGATTTTTAAAAGCCGGGCCGCCTCCAGTGGTTTTCGCATTGGGCAGTGTAGCGGTCTACACGGCCGGCGATTTTTATCGCATGGCAGCGGCAGCGGCGGTCGCGTTGAACAGGCGTGCCGTACTTGTGGTGGGCATAGACACGCACAATCTGCCCGCAGGAGAACTCCCACCGAATGTAGTCGTCGTGGATTATGCGCCGTATTCGAAACTGTTCCCCAAGGCCGCCGTTATCGTTCACCAGGGAGGCATCGGCACCACGGGACAGGCCTTGCAGGCCGGAAAGCCCACCCTGATCGTCCCTTTTGCCCATGACCAACCGGACAACGCCAGACGGCTCGGGCAATTGGGGACATCGAAAACACTTCCCTTTAGACGATGCTCGACCGGCGCTATGACTCGTGCGCTCGAGGAATTGCTGAAAAATTCTGAGTTCGCGCAGCGGGCAGAGATGATCGGAAGAAAGGTGCGTTCGGAGAACGGTGTTGCAAACGCGTGTAATGCAATCGAGGCGCTACTGGCGGCTGTGAATTGATTTGGCGGCGCAGATGCAAGGCGTCGGGTGCGCAGACGACCTTTTGTACTTCAAGTGCCCGACAACAAAGCAGATGCGATGCCCTGTGAACGCTTACGCCTGATCGGCTATTGGGTCCCGATAAAGAAAGGCCGAAAACAGTTTGGGTCCCGGTGCAAAGCCCGATCGATCTCATCGAGAAGCCTGCGTTTGTCTTCGGGCAAATTTCCTGACAGATCCAGGTAGTTGGTGTAGTGATCACTGGTTAAAATGGTTCGACAGTGAAGGTTTTCTATCAGCAGTCTCGTTTCCTGCAAAACTTGGTGCGGGGAAAGAAGCTGAAACTGATCTTTTTTGATCTGGTGCAATAAAAGAGTATTGATTTTAGGCACGAGAGTTCGCAGCCGCACAAAATCCGGTTCGATTTCAGTGAGCGCCTCGGCAGTTTTCACCGCATGCTTGCCCGAGCCTTCAACGCCACCCAGCCCTAAAACAACATATTCGCTGAGCTGCATACCCGCCGCTCTTACTATCTTACCGGCTTCTATCTGCTCGGAGGCAGTCGTGCCTTTCTTCACCCTTTTCAAGGTGTCATCATCTCCGCTTTCGAGCCCCACATGAATCCGACTCAGGCCGGCATCGCGGAGCGTCACCATGTCAGCCAGTCCCTTTTCAGCGATGTACTGAGAAGACCCATACACGGTAATTCTCTGAAGACTCCGAAATTTATCCATACTGTAGCGGCATATAGCGGCCAGGTCCCGGGTCGGCATGGCAATGGAATTCCCGGCCGGAAAGAAGAGAGATTTTACCTTCTCCCCATAGACATCACGCGCCTCATCGATGTCTTCGCAGATTTCCTTAACAGGCCTTACCCTGTACAAAGGTCCTTTCTTGTAGACCATGCAGAAGGTGCACTTGTTGTGCGGACATCCCACTGTGGCCTGAATCAAAAGACTGTCGGCTTCACTCGGTGGCCGGTATATGGGACCTTCATAACGCAAGAAGCACTTCCTTTTAAAAATTTTGCCGGTCCGTGTCGTCCCGTAATTTGCTCCGGTGCTAAATTCTCCGGGAGATCATGTCATGCAGCGCAGCCGATGCGTCTATCTTTGCTTTTCGGCATCGGTTTCTCTTGCCATAAAATAATACGTATCATCTCATCAGGCAATTGACGCCCATGATCCCTGTCCAAAGAAAGATTCACCCTGAATTCACTTCCCGTTAGCCAAAGACTTAAATCGAAAGTTGCGATTCACGGTTTCCGGGCCGCAACCACCAGGCGGTGGTTCATGCAGCCGACATCTTCCGCGCGGCTTAAGGCCGACGCATCGCTATGGACCTGCACGTCGGCGAAACCCGCGCGGGCGATCAGCGCAGCCAGATCGTCCGCGCCGTAAAGGCGGATGCAGTAAGTTCTATCTCGGATCATCCCCTGTTCTTTGCTCAGCACCATCTCCCGGGCGCAGACAAGACCGTCTTTTACTTCCCGCTGCCGGCAGACGACCACGTCATCGCCGATCTCGTGCCAGGCATGAGGAGTGATCTTCGTGCTCACGGCCTCCCCATCGGAGACGTCCAGCAGCAGCCAGCCCCGTGACTTGAGGAGGCGACGACTCTCCTGCAGGATGCGCAGGTCCGCATCCGGTTCCGGGATGTAACCTAAAGAGTTCCCCAGGATGAGCACGTGGTCGAAGGCCTCGGAAGTCAACTCGGTCTGACGGGCATCACCCTGCACGAACTGAACGCGATAGCGCTTCTGAGCGGAAACCCGTGCACCGATGTCGAGCAGTGGTTGCGAGTAATCCAGCACGGTGCAGTCGCGGAAACCGCGTTGGCAAAGCTCCAGCGTATGCCGCCCGTGACCGCCGCATAGATCGAGGATGCGATCATCGGGCTGCATGGGAACAAGCTCAAGGAAGATATCGATCTCCTGCCGCGTGATGTCCTCATCGCCAACACTGCGGGCATCGGTCACCAGGTATACTTCGTCGAACAGGGTCTTCCACCAGTCGGGGTCCACGTCAATGGTCATGGCTCCTCCAGGTGCGCACCGAAACCGAACAGGCCGTCCGCCGCAAAAATGGCCGGACCGCCGTGCCAGGGCTGCAGGCGCGCAATTTCCAGTTCTTCCTCTTCGATATCGATGTAGTCATCCAGTTCGCCGGCGTGCCACATCTGTTCCAGCTTGATACTGTCTTCCCACATGGCCCTGCAGTAAGTACCCAGCTCGGCCAACTGTTCCGCCGTGATGATGCGGGGCCGCAGGGCGATCTTGATCGGTCCCAGCAGGTAGGTGAATTTTTCCTTCAGCGCCAGTGCGACCTGTTCGTTTTCGATCGCCAGCAGATCTGCATAATCCATCTCCGTGATGCTGCCGTTGATGCGATCGACCGCCTCGCGCACCGTCATGGGGGATTTCAGAATCGCCATGGGCTGCACGCCGCCGCCGCTGCCCACGTTGGTGGGCACGTCCCCGAACCGGCACAGAAAGCCGAAGACTTGCTCGGGGCCGATCAGGCACCGGAAGTCTGTCTGGCGATTCTTAAGAACGATCCGCCCCCGTCCCCGGTCGATTTCCGGCATGGCTTCCCCCCACAGGCCCAGCGCGACTTTCTCCTGAACGATATATCCGCCCTTGGATAGGGCCGTCTCAATGAACTCGTCCGCATTCTGGCCGACCTCACCCACCTTCACGCCGATCCCGGAATAGCCGCGCTCGGGTTTCAGGACCAGGTTAGGCCAGTTTTGACGGGTCCATTCGACCAGGTCGCCGATCGACTCGCTCCGGGGACCGGCCGTCCGGCGGGCGAAAAAACGCCGGGTCCAGGGGGTTCGACGCACGGTTTCAGGATTGAAGCGCACGGACTGCGATCCGGTGATGACCTCGAACATGCTTTTCACATTGATCGGTTCGGTTCCGCGGGGATTGAGAACCCGGTTTTCCCGGATGGCCTGATAGAGCGGAGTCAGATCGTACTTGCGGTGCAGTTTGAGGAAAACGTCGTTGTTGAAATCCATGAATATCAGCGAAACCGGCCGTCCCTGGTGGCAAACGCGGCCGTTTTGCTGCTCGAACTCGTGGGGGGCGGCCAGGATGCCGGTGATACCGTCCACGGCGTCCAGCCGCCGGGCCAGATTGATGTTTTCGGTGACATCGGTCAGGGTTTCCTCCTCGGCCACCACAGCCAGCAAACCGGGATTGGCACCTTGTCTTTGACGGTGGACCGCCAGCAGCATCTCGGCGAAGCTAACGACCGGATAGAGCATCGGGTGGTCGAAATTCAGGTCGACCCTTGTGGGTCTGACCTCGTTGATCTTCCGCCACACCACCTTGGCGATTTCCTGGGTGATCCGCTGATAGTCCCAGCCTCCGGGACTGCCGAGGTTCCATTCCGAATGATAGCCGAGAAAACTGGACATGCTTAATCTCCTTGCCGCAGCACCTGCTCTAAGTCATTAAAACCGATTTCCCCCTGCGCCAAAACCCGTCGGGCGAATGCGACCGGATTTGTTTCCTTTAGACAAAAGGCGTCGTACAACCGGCGAAAGCGCCGCCGCCCTATGGTGTATGACAGTTGGTAGCCCGGTTTCAAGCAATATCGTTGGACCATCGCCTCGGCCCG
>Ga0210085_1000469_pt1 | contig 17007 bp, 10 predicted proteins | sample China_Galinas_PW_5_FD_184866 | JGI IMG/M metagenome (GOLD analysis project Ga0210085, IMG submission 184866) | Wetland microbial communities from San Francisco Bay, California, USA, that impact long-term carbon sequestration - China_Galinas_PWC_D1... | ecosystem: Environmental > Aquatic > Marine... | reverse complement strand
ATTGCCAATGCGTTAATTTCTTATACAGCTTACTTAAAAAAGATGGTCTGGCCTTACAATCTTGCGGTCTATTACCCTTATCCAAAGGTGATTTCGATGTGGGAGATAGCCGGTGCAGGTTTGTTCATGATCTGTATCACTTTATTTGCACTTCGCCTGGCAACGGAAAAACCTTATTTTGCCTTCGGGTGGTTATGGTTCATTGGAACGCTATTTCCGGTAATCGGATTGGTGCAAGCGGGTTTGTGGCCCTCCATCGCCGATCGTTTTGCTTACGTGCCACTCATTGGGGTTTTTATAATCATTGCGTGGGGTGTTCCCGATATAATGAGCCGGTGGCGATACAAAAAATTGATAATAACTACAGTCGCTATTGCAATTATTTGGAATTTTACGGCAACAACTCGTACCCAAAACAAATACTGGGCCAACAATATAGCCCTCTTTAAACATGCTCTTGATGTGACAAACGAAAATGATATTGCCCACGAAAAATTGGGAGAAGCGTTGGCAAATCAGGGAAAAACCAATGAAGCTGTCAGGCATTATTTAGAGGCATTGCGAATAAATCCCAAACTTTCTGCGGCCCATATGAATTTGGGAGTTGCGTTAAGGGTGAAGGGGCAGCTTGATGAGGCCATTACACATTTTTCAAAAGTATTACATATGAACCCCGATTCTGCTGGAGCTTATTACGAAATTGGCGTTACCCTGGAAAAAATGGATAAATTTGATGATGCTGTCAGATATTTTTCCAAAGCTCTACGAATAAACCCTAACAATGCTAGACTACATAATTATTTAGGTATCGTCCTGGCCCGTCAGAAAAAAGAAAATGAAGCCATTTTTCATTTTTCTGAGGCGTTGCGAATTGATCCGAATGATGCCGACGCAAACTACAATTTGGGGATAATTTTCGCTGATCAGAAAAATATTAAGCAAGCGATACGTCTTTATAAGAGGGCATTACATTTAAACCCGAACATGACAAAGGCACTTTATAGTCTTTCGTGGATATTGGCCACCAGTAACAATGAAAGATATCGAAACGGTAAAGAAGCTGTTGAATTGGCAACTCAACTTTGTAATATAACCAAATTCCGACAACCTTTGCCACTCGATGCCCTCGCTGCTGCTTATGCAGAGACTAAAGAATTTGATGCAGCGGTTTTAACCGCTGAAAAAGGACTTGAGCTGGCAGTGCATCAGCGATCAAAAGAACTGGTTTTAGGATTAAAAAAGAGATTGGAATTATATCAGGAAAAACGTCCTTATCGACAGAGTTTTCACTAAAAACATGAATCGAAAACCTTTAAAAAATACAATCGCAATTCTTTTATGCACTACAATTATCGTTTTTTTGTGCGCGGAAATTCTCCTGAATCTCACTCCGCCAATTTCCCGAGATGCCCTTATTCATCATCTGGCTGTTCCCAAACTATGGCTGAAACACGGAAGGATTTTTGAAATACCATGGGCGGAATACGCTTACTATCCCATGAATATCGATCTTCTGTATGCCGTTTGTCTTTATCTTAATAATGATATCGCACCTAAGTTTATTCATCTTGCTTTTGGGTTGGGGACCGGTTTGCTGATATATTTTTATCTCAAACTCAGATTCGACCGTAACTGGGGGTTGCTGGGTATGGTAATTTTTATCACGACTCCCATCGTTATCTGGCTTTCTACGACAGCATATGTCGATTTGGGAATGATGTTTTTTACCACTGCCAGTGTTATAGCATTTATTAAATGGCGTGATTCTGAATATAAGAAAATCCAATGGTTTTTAATTTCCTGTTTGGCCATGGGATTTGCAATAGGGTCAAAATATAATGCCCTTATCGCCTGGTTTATTGTAAATCTTATGTTGATGTTCAGCTATGTTAGGGACACAAAAAGGCAGTTAGGCGCACTTCAATACGGATTGCTGTTTTTTATTATTACCATTCTGGTGGCATCACCATGGTATTTGAAGAATTATCTTCAGACCGGCAATCCGTTTTATCCGCTTTTTAATAGTTTTTTTAAGTTACTCCATCATCCACCAGTTCAAGAAGCATTACATGGACAGGCAATTGAAAAAACCGGAAGGATTAGTTTTTTTAAGATGAGGGAAGTCATGTACGGCGAAAGTTTCTGGGAAACTTTGTTGATTCCCATTCGTATGTTTTTTCAGGGCAAAGACACCAGTTACCAGTACTTTCAGGGTTCTTTAAACCCGATTTTGATAATATTTTTACCTTTTGCGTTTCTTAGCAAAAGGTATGGTAAGGACAAAATTCTTTTCGTATGTTTTACGGTTATTTTTTTATTTATGGCATATTTTTTGACCGCCAAACAAGTTCGTTATATTCTTCCTGTTTTGCCGTTCCTTGCCATTATTGCGGTCATGGGGATAAAAAATATTTTGGATAAAATAAGAGAAAGTACGCTTTCTTCTTCTCTGCGATTCAAGGAAAAAATTAAATCAGCAGCCAAAGTTTTTATTATTGCAAGTGTGGCAATTCTATTAATATTTAATTTAAGTTATTTAAAATATAGAATAGAAACTATTAATCCCTTCCCCTATGTATTGGGCAAAGAAACCAGAGAGGCTTTTCTAAAGCGACATCTTTTGCACTACGATGCTGTTGAATATATGAACCATTATTTACCTGATGATGCAATTGTTTTCACCATGTTTCTGGGAAGACGCGGATATTATTTTGACAGAACTTATAAAAATGAGCCTTCATTTGGAATGGCGACTATCAAGCATATGATAGTCGACGCTGACGACGAAAAAAAATTTGTAGGATATGTCCGATCCATGGGAGTTACGCATATTTTAATGCGCACCGATTTGGTGAACAAGTATTTAAATGATAATTTTTCAAAGGATAATATTAGCCGACTTTTAACACTTGGAAAAAAATATTGGAAAAAAATATATCAAGATGACCTCTATACAATATGGGACATTCGGTCTACACGATCATCGCAATAACATCGGCGATCAAGAATAATTTTGGACACAGATGACACAGATTTATTAGATTTCTATTAAATCGCTATTCAATTTAAATATGAGCATTAAAAGAATCCAAAAAAATACTTTTTTCAACGTACGGCCGGAGTTACTGGTCTGTCTGTTTCTCGTTCTCTTCATCCTATGCGTGTATTGGCAGTTGAGACATTTTTCATTTGTTAATTACGATGACCCGCAGTATGTCACCGAAAATTATGATGTACAGGCTGGGTTGACATTTGAAAGTATACGGTGGTCTTTGACTGCGACACAGGCTAGCAACTGGCATCCATTGACATGGCTTTCTCATATGCTGGACTGCCAGATATACGGCCTGGATCCGGGACGACACCATCTCACCAATTTGCTTTTTCACATACTTAACACCTTGTTGTTATTTCTTATTTTCAAGAAGATGACCGGAGCTTTATGGAAAAGTGCTTTTGTGGCAGCTCTTTTCGCATTGCATCCGCTTCATGTGGAGTCGGTTGCATGGGTGTCGGAACGCAAAGATGTTCTCAGCGTATTTTTTGGCATGTTGGCCTTGTGGAGCTACTCAAGATATGTTGAAACTTCAAGACTTGATAAATATTTGCTGCTCATTTTGTTTTATATCTTGAGCCTAATGGCCAAACCGATGCTTGTGACCCTCCCATTTGTTTTGCTATTGCTGGATTATTGGCCTTTAAGACGATTCCAACTGAAATCATCAGATAATGAAAACGTGGCGATCCAGCGGTCGTTTTATTTCGGATTGATCCGGGAAAAAATTCCTTTATTTCTCCTATCCACAGCATCCTGTGTTGTCACCTATCTCGTTCAGGAAAGCGGCGGTGCCGTGGATTCTCTGGCTGCAATTCCGTTTCATGTTAGAATCGCTAATGCCCTTGTTTCCTATGTCAGCTACATTGGGAAAATGATTTGGCCGCATAACCTTGCTGTTCTTTATCCATATCAAAAATCTATCACGTTGTGGAAAATTGCGGGTGCAGGGTTTCTGTTAGTCATAATATCTGTCTTTGTTTTTCGGATGCTTAGAACTAAACCTTATCTTTCGGTTGGATGGCTTTGGTACCTTGGAACACTGGTACCTGTCATAGGGATTGTTCAGGTCGGGTCGCAGGCATTGGCAGATCGCTACACCTATGTGCCGCTGATCGGTATTTTTATCATGATTACCTGGGGGATTTCCGATTGGGTTTCAAAAAGGCATTACGGAAAGATCGGACTTTTCACCGTAGCGACATGCATTTTATCAATTCTCATGACAACAAGTCGGCTGCAAGTAAAATACTGGTCCAACAGCGTTGCGCTTTTTGATCATGCCATTAATGTAACAGGCGCTAACTGTAACGCACAACTCAATCTAGGTGAGGCCTTGGCAGCCCAGGGTAAAATCGAGAAAGCTGTAGAACATTACAAAACGGCATTGAAAATAAAACCAGATCTTGCTGGAGCGCATCTTAATATGGGCGTTTATTTCAGGAAGGAAGGTAAGCTCGATGATGCCATCAATCATTTTTCGAAAGTGTTGCACGGAAAATCCGATGATACTGCTACTGCTCAATGTGAGCTTGGCGATACGTTGGAAAAAAAGGGAGATTTATCCCGGGCCGTAACGCATTACCTTGAAGCTATCAAAATTAGGCCTGGATATGCGAAGGCTTATAACAATTTGGGAGTTATATTGGCAGGTCAGAATAAAGTCAAAGCGGCCATTGTTTTCCTTTCCAAAGCCCTTCAGATTAATCCTGGTTATTCCGGAGCACACTTTAATTTGGGAAAAATTTATTTCAACCTAAACGATCCTGAAAAAGCGATATTTCAATATAAAAAAGCACTTCAATTCGATCCGAACATGATTCAGGCCCTCTACCATCTGTCATGGATACGGGCAACCCATGAAGATAAGAAATATCGAAACGGCAAAGAAGCCGTTAAACTGGCCACAAGGCTCTGTAAAATAACTCAATTTCATCAACCACTGGCGTTGGATGCCCTTGCTGCGGCTTATGCAGAGACTGAAAAGTTTAATGAGGCGGTCTTTACTGCTGAAAAAGCGCTTAAGATGGATTTGATGCAAAGTCCCAAATCGTTTGCTCAGGGTTTAGAACAGAGACTAAAATTATATCATAACAAAATGCCCTATCGCCAAGCAACGTCTGGAAAAAGGATCGGCTGATATGAATAGTGCCAAAAAGGATTATCGCATTGTTCTTCTAGTGGCGCTATGTTTAATCGCTGCCATAATTATTGTATATGGGAAGGTCAAAACGTTTGACTTTATCGGGTATGACGATGACCTATATGTTACTCAAAATCACTATGTCCAAAAAGGTATTTCATCTGAAGGTCTAAAATGGGCTTTTACAACTTTTCATTCGGCAAACTGGTATCCATTGACTTGGATGTCTCACATGTTGGACTGCGAACTCTATGGATTGAATCCATCCGGCCATCATTGGACCAATATAGAGTTTCATATTGCAAATACCTTGTTGCTGTTTTTTATCCTTTTTTGGATGACCGGAGCGATTTGGAGAAGTGCGTTTGTCGCCGCTCTTTTTGCCTTACACCCGCTTCATGTGGAATCAGTGGCATGGGTTTCGGAACGCAAAGATGTTTTAAGCACCTTTTTCTGTCTGCTGACCATTGCCGCCTATTACTGTTATGTAAAAAAAACATCAGCCAAATACTACATACTGACTTTTGTTTTATTAAGTATAGGTCTTATGGCCAAGCCCATGCTGGTGACGATGCCATTTGTTCTGATTCTACTGGACTTTTGGCCGCTAAAAAGATTTCGGTATCAGAGTGGTTTTTATTTAAAATTAGAAAAAGAAAACGATGATGTTGTTAGAAAAAACCACCGGATCATTTTAGAAAAGATTCCGCTTTTTATCATAGTAATTATTACCTGTATCGTGACCTTTATTGCCCAGAAAAGCGAAGGTGCGGTAAAAGCGATATGGGCTATACCGCTGAAGTACCGTATCGAAAATGCCGTTGTTTCCTATGCAGACTATTTTTTAAAAGCGATATGGCCTCATAAACTGGCAGTTTTTTATCCGTATCCGGGAAACGCGATTTCTTCGTGGCAAATCTTCGGGGGAGCGATACTTATTGTTGCCGCTTGTTATGGAGCGATAAGAACCGCAAAAAAATATCCTTACATATTGGTTGGACTATTTTGGTATCTCGGCACCCTTGTGCCGGTGATCGGACTGGTGCAGGTCGGCGACCAGGCTATGGCGGATCGTTACACATATATACCTTTGATCGGCATTTTTATTATTGTTTCATGGGGCGCCGCGGACCTATTTAAAAAACTCAGAGATCAGACGTCCAGTCTTCGCTCTCCGAGCTACGCCTGGCAAGCGGGGGTCAGAGATCAAAAATCAGAGGTCGGAAGTCGGAGGACAGAAGTCGGAGGACAGAGATCGGCTGTCAGAGAACAGCAGCCGATGACTTCATCGAGTGTCTTAGTCTTTTTTAACAAAAGACGTTTTCAAAATATCTTTTTGGGAATTTCTGCCGCAATTTTACTGGTCGCTTTGTCAGCGAAAACATTTTATCAATTAAATACTTGGAAAAATGAAATAACGTTGTTTGAACATGCAGTTTCAGTGACTGAAAATAACTATCAAGCAGAAAACAATCTGGGCACAGCTTATAGTTCTAAAGATTTGGATAAAGCTTTGTTTCATTATGAAGCTGCTTTAAAAATTAAACCTGGCTATGCTATGGCACTATATAATCTGGGCACTATTTACGAAAAGAAAGGCCAGATTGATAAAGCAATTAATTATTATTTAAAGGTATTACAAATAAACCCGAATTATTCTGATGCACTCAATAATCTTGGGCTGATATATTATAATCAGAGGGATTATGCCAAAGCAGTTTCATATTTTAAGAGGGCGCTGAAAAAAGACCCACAAAAGACAAATGCACGCATTAATCTTGCAAATGTGTTGTTTTTACAGTCAAAGCCTGATGAAGCTATATCGCAATATAGAAAGTTGCTTCAAAATGATCCTGAAAATGCTGATGCATGTTATAACCTTGCATATGTTCTGTCCACTCAAGGGAAGCTTGATGAAGCTGTGTCGCTCTATATAAAAACACTCAGAATTGATTCAACATATTCAAAAGCACATTATAATCTGGGGGATATTTATCTTAATCAAGGAAAAACAAAAGAGGCATTCATGCATTATGCCGAAGTTATTAAAATAAAACCTGATTACGTTCAAGCCTATAATAAATTAGGGCTTATACTGTTACGGCAGGGTAAATTAGACAGCGCAAAATTACTATTTTTAAAAGCTATTCAGATCGATCCAAAATATGCTGAAACGCATAAATATATTGAAATTTTTAATCGATATTCATCAACGGTTGAACATTAAACTTTTTGCCGAATAGTTGCTATGTTTAATAATATATCTTATCAACGACTTAACTTGATGGTCTGCCTGTTTTTAACCCTGGTGATCGTTTTAATCTATGGGCAGGTTGGATCTTTTGATTTTGTCAATTGGGACGACGGTTTATATGTTACTGAAAACGTATATGTTCAAAAAGGTCTAAGTGAAGAAGGTTTTATTTGGGCGTTTACAACTTCACATGCAGGGAACTGGCATCCGATAACCTGGCTTTCTCATATGCTGGATTGCGAGTTGTATGGATTGAGCCCAGCGGGACACCACTATACAAATATAGCATTTCATATCGCAAACACCTTATTGTTGTTTTTCATTTTATCCAAGATGACAGGAACGCTCTGGAAAAGTGCTTTTGTAGCAGCGCTTTTTGCAATACATCCGCTTCACGTGGAATCAGTTGCATGGGTTTCAGAGCGAAAAGACGTTTTAAGCACCTTTTTCGGGTTGTTGATGATTGGCGCATATTATCGCTATATCAAAGCACCCGACATCAAGAACTACTTGTTGGTTATTATCTTTCTGAGCTTGGGGCTTATGTCCAAGCCCATGCTGGTATCATTTCCATTTGTGTTGCTTTTGCTCGACTTCTGGCCGCTTAAAAGAATTCAGTTTAAACATAATGATGATCTGAGATCTGGAAAATCAACCTGCTATGGTTCTAAAGGAGTTTTTCAACTCATTGTCGAAAAGATTCCTCTTATTATTATAGCAGTAATTTTCTGCATTTTAACTTTTATCATTCAGAGAAACGGGGGAGTCATGGCCCCCTTGGAAGCTCTGCCACTAAAAACTCGTATCGCAAATGCCCTTATTTCCTATGTAAGTTATGTTGTAAAAGCCATCTGGCCCAACAATATGTCCTATTATTATCCTTATTTGATAGGCACTTTCTCTGTCTGGCAGATTTGCGGAACAACCTTATTGATTACAAGTGTAGTTTTGGGGGCAATATATTTATCAAGACAATATCCGTATGTGTTGGTTGGATTGTTCTGGTATTTCGGTACGCTTGTGCCGGTCATCGGATTGGTACAAGTATCTAACCAGGCAATGGCAGATCGATACACCTATATACCCCTGATAGGATTTTTTATTATCATCGTATGGGGTGTTCCGGATATTCTAATAAAATGGCAATATCGAAAAACATTTCTTTGTGTATCAGCTGCAGTTATCCTTCCATTGTTAACAACACGAGCCTTCCTCCAGGCAAGACACTGGAAGAACAGTGTTACACTATTTGAAAATGCCGTTAAAATAAATAAAAACAACTATCATGCGCTGAATAATCTGGTAACAGCTCTGATTAACAACGAAAATTATGACGAGGCGTATTTGTACCTGAGCCGGGCGATTAAAATGGACCCACAGAAAGCATATTTGCGAATAAATCTTGCGAATGTATTATTTTTACAGTCAAAGCCGGATGAAGCTATATCAAAATATAGAGAAATACTTCAAACCGATTCTGAAAATGCTGATGTACACTATAATCTTGCATATGTACTGTCTACTCAAGGGAAGTTTGATGAAGCTGTGTCGCTCTATAAAAAAACACTCAAAATCGATCCGGAATATTCAAAAGCACATAATAATCTGGGGGATATTTACTTTAATCAAGGAAAAACAACAGAGGCATTCATGCATTATGCCGAAGTTATTAAAATAAAACCTGATTACGTTCAAGCCTATAATAAATTAGGGCTTATATTGTTACGACAGGGTAAATTAGACAAAGCGAAAGTATTATTTTTAAAAGCCATACAGATTGATCCCAAATATTCTGAAGCGCGTAAGCATTTTGATAAATTAAACTTTATTATCAAGAGGAGAGATAAATATTCTCGTCGCAAATGAAACGTTTTAAAGGGTTAGTATGTATTTACACAAACCGAAGCTGATAGTCTTTCTACTTCTCTTCATAATTGTTTTTGGTGTATACAGCACCAACTATACTGCATCATGGCACTTTGACGATTATCCGAATATCGTTGATAATCCACTACTCCATATAAACCATTTCAAGTTCAAAAAATTTAAAGAGACGTTATTTGCAGCGTATAATGAAGGTCAATATATAGGCAAACAGATATACCGTCCGGTTCCCATGTTAACGTTCGCTCTGAACTGGTATATGGGAAAGGATAATGTATTCGGATATCATATCGTGAATAATGCAATTCACCTGGTGGCGACTTTTTTCCTGTTTTTGACCGTTTCAACCCTGTTGATGTCGCCCAATTTAAAAGGAAAATACCAGGGAAAAGAATACCTCATTGCATTTCTTTCTGCAGTTTTATGGGCTGCCAATCCCATTCAGACACAGGCTGTTACCTATATTGTACAACGAATGGCATCGCTTGCGGCCATGTTTTACATCATCGGTATCTATTTTTATTTAAAGACAAGACTTTCTCCGCCAAGTTATAAAAGATTTTTATTCATTGCCGGAAGTCTTCTCAGTTTTGTTCTTGCGCTCGGTTCAAAGGAAAATACGGTGACATTCCCCATCGCCGTGGCCATTATTGAAATCTTATTTTTTCAAAATCTAAAGGATAAAAATATAAGAAGAAAGATAATTGTAGCCCTAATGATTGGCAGTGCAGTTATGATTGCCATTTTAACAATTCTGTATGTCAAAGGAAACATTACTCACCTCTTAAAGGGCTATGAAAACCGAATGTTCACATTAAAGGATCGTTTGCTGACCGAACCGAGGATTATTATTTATTATCTCAGCCAGATATTCTATCCGATGGCTTCCCGGCTTTCACTGGTGCACGATATCAATATTTCAACCTCACTTTTTAAACCATGGACGACGATTCCTTCCATCCTGGCCATTATTTCTCTGTTGGGGATCGGATTCTCTCAAACAATTAAAAAGCCCATTATCGCTTTTAGTATATTTTTCTTTTTTATTAACCATATCATTGAATCTACAATATTACCTTTAGAGCTTATCTATGAGCATCGAAATTATTTGCCGTCTTTATTTTTATTTTTTCCCATAGCAACCGGTTTAATATGGATGGTTGATTATTTTAGGAAAAAGAACTTCTTTATTCAAATGCTTTTGGTTGTTTCTATAGCAGGTGTAATTTTAAGCTTTTGTGCTGCCACTATTGTTAGAAACAGGGCGTGGGCGACTGAAAAAACGTTGTGGGAGGACTGCCTAATAAAAGCTCCCGGCATGGCAAGGCCTTATCACAATCTTGCCAGCTATCATTATCAGAAGATTGGAAATTTGAATAAAGCCATGGCATTCTATAAACTGTCTTTAACAAAAAAATATATATCCTCCAGAACAGGACATGCACTTACTTATAATAATATGGCGACAATACTATACGATAACGGCGACTATAAAAGCTCAATAAAATTATTGAATAAGGCATTGAACATTAAACCCGACTACCTGAATGCATTGCAGAACATTACCCTTCTCTATATAAGGACCGGCATTTTTTCAAAAGCGCTTGAAAGTGCGGACAAGCTTTTGTCAGAACGTAAGGAGTCCAGTGATTTTCTACAACTCAAAGGTTTTGTATTATTAACGGCAGGCCGATTTGATGAAGCAATATCTATTTTGAAAACAGCACTTGACATTAATCAGAATAATAAAAAAACAAATCTGTATATGGGAGTGGCTCTAAGTTTAAAGGGAGAATACAAGAAGGCTGATACGCTTTTAAAGAATGCTTTCAGACTTTCTCCTGATGATATCTTCGTTCATTTCGCCAAGATTGAAAACTGTGTTAGGAGTGGAAACAAAAAAAATATGGGACATCTTCTGGAACAATTATTTGAATCTTTCGATAAAGATACAATAATACGCTCGTTAAAAAGACTGGACAAGAATAATATTATTGCCCCGCTATCACAAAATTTATTGGTCGATGCAATTAAAACAAAAATGCCTATTTTGGCAAATAAGATGTCAGAATTAAAAAATATCGATACTACCGATTTTCAAAAACGTTAAAGGTTTTTAAAATATGTATAAAGAACAAAAAGTGGTCGTTGTCATGCCGGCGTACAATGCGGCACAGACGTTGCGTAAAACCTGGGATGAGGTCATGGCTCAAGAAATGGTCGATCTGGTTATTGTGGTTGATGACGGGAGCCGGGATGAAACCGTCTCCATCGCAAAAGAACTGCCGAATACATTAGTATATATTCACGAAAAAAATTTAGGATATGGCGGCAACCAGAAAACCTGCTATAAGCTCGCTTTAGAAGCCTGCGGCGATATTATTATAATGGTGCATCCGGATTATCAGTATACCCCAAAACTCATACCTGCTATGGCTTCTTTGATCGGAAACGGTCTTTACCATTGTGTTCTGGGATCCCGGATCCTCGGCGGATATGCCATAAGAGGCGGTATGCCGGTTTGGAAATACGTCGCCAATCGTTTGCTGACGTTAGTACAAAACATTCTGATCACTGCAAAACTGTCAGAGTATCATACGGGATACAGGGCCTTTTCTCGCGAGCTCTTGGAATGTTTGCCCCTTGAAGTGAATTCCGATGATTTTGTGTTTGATAATCAGATGCTGTCTCAAACTTTATGGTTTGGTTATCAGGTGGCTGAAGTGAGCTGCCCAACAAAATATTTTCAGGAAGCGTCTTCCATCAATCTATTTAGAAGCATCGTCTATGGTCTTGGATGTTTGAGGACTGCCATTTTGTACAGGTTGACCAAAATGAAAATCATATCTTCCGAGCTATTCCCGGAAACCGATTCGTTTTCCGAATAGGGTGGAACTGCTCGCTGGAGTCCGTAAGTTCGTGTGATTTAAATAGGCAAAACGAGGAATTCTGTCATTTAAATGAAATATCTTTTTCGAAAAAGTAATATTTTTTTCTGGATACTGATTTTGCTGTCATTTATTGTTGGAACGATTTTGAGATGTTATTTGATTAGCAGCCAAATTATTATCGACGATGAATGGCATGGAATCAACTATGTCATTGGAAAATCCTTATTCTATGTATTTACAAATCATGGGTTGGGAGCAAATTCTATTCCAATGAATATTTATAGGTGGTGTTTATTAAACACTATAGGCTGGTCGGAACTTTCACTCAGGGCGCCTATAATTATTTCAGGGGTATTAAGTTTAATTGTATTCCCTGTTTTTGTAGCTAAAATGTTTAATCGTCGAACAACGATTATTTCTTCTTTTTTATTCGCCATGTCACCGGTTCTGGTTTTTTACAGTCGCATGTCTCGCCCTTACGGAATCGTTGTGGTTTTAAGCTTTGTTTCTTTTTTCAGTTTGCTGTTTTGGATAAATAGTGGCAAAAACCGGTTTGCCTTTCTGTATATTTTTACCGCTGTTCTGTCCATATATTTTCATTTATATGCTCTTGTTTTGGTTCTTACCCCGCTGGGGATCGTGTTTATATTAAAAATAATTCAAAGATATTCAAATCATAACCAGATATCCGTTCTGATAATGCCAAATGCAACTTCACTTTTCGGAGCAGGAGTTACGATTTTTTCTTTGCTCTGTGTTCTGATTTTGCCGGCTCATATCCAAAATCTTTGGTGGTTGCACCGGCTCGGTTATGATCGAATGAATTTTGAAACAATATTGAATTATGTATCAATTATAAGCGGGACATCAAACAACATATTAATAGTCTTATTTTTATTGATGTTTTTGACAGGACTCTTGACGGCTTTTAGGAGGAAAACTGTTTTTGCCATATCCATTATTGTTATCATCGCCGTGTATTTCATTGTGATGTCATTATCCCATCAGGAAGGCAGTCACGCCGCTATTCAAGCTGTAAGATACAGTATTTCAATCATTCCATTTGTTTTGATTCTTGTGGCTTTTGGTCTGGATCGCATATTATGCTATTTTAATCCGTTTATAGAGACATCCAAAATCGGTTTGATTTTGATATTTTTAATTCCCTCGGCCATTTTACTAAACCTGTTCACCTTTGGTCCGTTATTGGCCACTTACCAATTTCCAAATAATTTCACGAATCATTCAGCATTTCAAGATTCTTATAAGTCCCATATCTGGACATATTCAAGATCTCGCGATCTAACCCCGGGCTATTTGATGAAAAAAGAGGATATATCGAAATTTTATTTTTTACTTTCAAAACAATCTGGTGTTCATACAATCATCGAGTATCCGATGTTAATGGGTGACCCCGTTAATTTATACTATTACTGTCAGCATTTTCATAAAAAAAACATTCTCGTAGGATATTCACCGAATCTCATTATTCCAAAAAGAACTCAGGATTACATCTTAGGGCAATATTCCGTAGATTATGTGATGAGTCGTTTACCCGACTTAAAGAAAGTTAAATTCAAAAACATGGTTGATATGGATAACATCGATGCCATCAAAAGCAGTAAAGCTGCTTACATTATCTTACATAAGCATTTGATATCAGAAATGTTCCCATATCTCAAAATAGAGAAGGTACAAGCAAATAATGCTGCTGTCATATATTATAGTCAAACATATCGAAAGTATTTCGGCAATCCAATCTTTGAAGACAAAAACATTATCGTTTTTAGAATATGATGACTTAGGAGGCTGTGAGGAATTCGTGATGCAAAATCACTCAATCATTTGCATTGTTGGTCAGGGCATTGCCAGTAGAACAACTCCCGCCAAAACTGAAAGTAATAGGCTGCGCCCCATTTAAGAATTTTCAATTTTCTTTCTCCACCAATACGTTCCGGTTCATCAACAGGAATTTCACCAACTTTCATATTGCATTTGACGGACCGAACGGACATCAGCGGTTCCCAACTGATAATCGTTCTGAATAACTTCTCCGGAAGTTTGTAGGACGCTTCTTTATGAAGATCGAGATCATAGATTAGTGATGTTTTAAAGGCGCGAAGAATGACCATCGCATCCGTATAATGACCACCATGTAAAAGGTTGACGGTTCTGGTAAAAAGCCAATTGCCGAAGCCTGTCATAAAATCATCATCATAGCTTTTTGCCGGCGGCAGATATCGGGAGCCTATTACGAGATCAAAACCTTCCTTAATTTTATCCAAAAGGGCCGGAATTGCATATGGTGGAGAGTTACCGTCAGGACTGAAAGTAATCACCAAATCTCCTTCGATCATGGGCAAAACTTCAAAATATGCAAAGCGAATGCCTTTTTGCTTCTGGACAAGTAAGGTGTAATTGTTTTCAAGCGCCCATTCAATGGTTCCATCGGTAGAGCCACCATCGATGATAATAATCTGATCGCACCATTCTTTTTTGATTTGAGGCATAATGATTTTCATGCCGTCAACTTCGTTAAGCGTCAAAACCAGCAAAGTAGATTTCATGGCAATTCCGGATTTTTGATATGTGTTAATAATTTGGTTAAGACCCGAAATAAAACGATCGAGGTGATTACAGCAGAAACAACGAGGAGTGTTTTTACCAAATCTCCAACGTCTCCTTCAATAACAAAATTGCTAACTTCGTGCCCAATAATCGCGAAAGCCACCGTCAGAGGAATCAAAAAGGCAATGGAAGACCATATATAGGTTGCAAAGGATATTGAAGTCAATCCAAATATAAAATTGAGAGGTCCTGAAGGGAATATCGGATTTATCCGGGTAAATGCAACGACCTTCCAGCCTTTTCTCTCAAGTTCGTTCTGGAGCCACGTGACGGCACGATTATCAAATCGGGTTGCAAATGGCTGACCTATTGTTGATCGTGCAATGGCAAACGCACAGATAACCCCCAACCCGCTTCCGGCTATTGAGACCAGGCTGCCCCAAAGAGGGCCCCAAAGCATGCCTGCACCAAGATTGAGGGGGAGTGTTGGAATCATGACAAGAAGCGCGAGTGTATAAAACGCAATGAATATGAATGGAGCCATAAACGGGTAGTCACCTATGAATTCAATAAGAACTTTAGGGTTGAGATATCCCTGTTGCCGAAGGTACCATGCTGCTCCGATTAAACAAAACAACAATGTGCCAAACACAATTCTTTTTGGTCCGATATATCTTCGCATGCCTTTTTTATTTAACATAACATCAACCCAATCTAAAGGATGAATATGATATTTAACTCAAATAAAATTGAAAATCAAGTAGTTGGGCGGATTTATTCCCTTGACAAAAAAGTCCGTTATTTTCTATAAGATAGGGGAGATTTAAGGAAAAACGAGACCTTTGAAAAATATTTAATTTTGCTCAAGGTTAAAGAGGACGAATATTTTAACCATCCCGATGGAAAGTCTATCGGGACAGACATCCATATATTGAATATTCCGAGGATCAAAGTTTGAGTCTAACACGAAGATTGAACAAAAGGAACATTTCTCAAAGGTTTCAAAACTTGGCTTGAGATATAACGTTGGATAGGGCATTATCGATATAGGAAGGCAAATTAGGAGTGATCTCGTGTATAAAGAAAAGACAATCGCTGTTGTTGTTCCTGCATATAATGAAGAAAAACTGATTGCCAAAACGATAATATCTATTCCCGACTTGGTAGACAGGATTATTGTGGTAAATGATGCTGCTACTGACCAAACTGCCGTGATTGTTGAGGAGATGGCCAAAGAAGATTCCAGAATCTGTCAATTAAAACACGATGTGAACCAGGGTGTCGGTGGTGCAATTGTTACGGGATACAAAAAAGCGCGTGATTTGAAAATGGAAATAACCGTGGTGATGGCAGGTGACGCCCAGATGGATCCGAAAGATTTCCTCAACATCATTGAGCCTATTGCAACCGGGAATGCGGATTATACGAAAGGTAACCGTCTTTTTTATGGCGATGCGTGGAATATGATTCCCCATTATCGTTATTTAGGTAATTCATTTTTATCATTGATGACAAAAATAGCGTCTGGTTACTGGCATATAGCGGACTCACAGAGCGGTTACACCGCAATTTCTTTGATTGCCCTTCAAAGATTAAATCTTGATAAGATATACAAACGCTACGGAATGCCGAATGATTTATTGATTAACTTGAATCAGTATGATTTTCGTGTGAAGGATGTGCATGTAAGACCGGTTTACAATGTTGGAGAAAAATCAGGCATCAAACTGATAGAAGTGATACCCAAGATTTCTTGGATTCTTGTTAAAGGTTTTTGGCAACGCCTTTTTGTAAAATATGTGATTAAAGATTTTCACCCTCTCATTTTCTTTTATTTGCTGTCATTTCTTCTGCTGTTCGCAAGTCTTCCTTTAACAATTCGTCTTTTTTATATTTGGGGATTCAAAGGGTTTATCCCCGGTATAAATACCATAGCCCTAGTTTTCTCATTGATCAGCGGCCTTCAAACCCTTTTCTTTGGGATGTGGTTTGATATGGAATACAATAAAAATATATGTATCCGCTGAATGTTTTCATTTAATTTCCGGGACTCCGTATTTTATGAGCATTAATAGCTTATAAGGTAAAGGTGTAAACGGTGAAAAGAAACGCCGAGGAGAAATTTGCCGTAATTGCTGAATTTTTTTGCGCAGATGATACAGACGGTTGCGTTCACGCCACAATGATCTTATGCAGGAAATATAAATGGAAC
>Ga0210085_1000468_pt1 | contig 17013 bp, 18 predicted proteins | sample China_Galinas_PW_5_FD_184866 | JGI IMG/M metagenome (GOLD analysis project Ga0210085, IMG submission 184866) | Wetland microbial communities from San Francisco Bay, California, USA, that impact long-term carbon sequestration - China_Galinas_PWC_D1... | ecosystem: Environmental > Aquatic > Marine... | reverse complement strand
TGAGTTGAGGCTAGCGGCCGCGCTGGCGGAGGTCACCGGGCTCGTGGCCGGGGCACTCGAGCACCGGGAGCCTGGGGTAGCGCGGATACGCGGGGTCCTGGCGTGAGCGCAGGCAGAGGACGAAGACCGAGCCGCGGGTGTTGGGGACCGGCTGCCGGTGAATACAGCTGTCGCAGAGGCCGCGCCGTGGGGAACGCATGGCAGGACGCTACCGGGGCGGTCGACCCCCGGGCTCAGGCGCCGACGGCGACGACGATGATGAAGGCGCTGTAGAGGGCGAACCAGGCGAGCACCGCGGGGAGGGCGAAGCGGTCGCGGCGGTGCAGCATCTCGTAGGCGAGGAAGCCGCCGGCGAGCCCGAGAACGATCGAGAGCGCCGCGTTGCCGCTCAGCTCCCAGTCGGTGAAGAGCAGGCCAATGCCGAAGGGGATGGTCGACTGAAAGACCATCGCACCGGTGATGTTGCCGAGCGCGAGCGCGTCCTTGCCCTCGCGCACCCAGAAGAAGCTGTTGACCTTCTCCGGCAGCTCGGTCGCCAGCGGCGCGAGGATCAGCGCCAGCACGACCGCCTCGATACCGAGGCTCTCGGCGATGTGCAGCAGCTCCTCGACGAAGAGGTGGGCGCCGCCGATCATCGCGCCGAGGCCGACGAGCAGCTGGATCACGCAGAAGACCAGCGCCGGATTGCCGCGGTTTTCGGGTCGCCGCTCGAAGACCAGCGGGTCGAGGCTGCCGTGCGCCTGCACCTCGCCACCGTGGAGCAGAGTGCGCCAGATATAGACCGGGTAGGCGAGCAGGGCGAGCACGCCGACCGGATAGCGGATCGACTCCGGCGCCCCCCATGCCAGCGCCAGCGAGAGAGCGAAGAAGCAGAGGAAGGCGAGCAGGTCGCGCTCCAGCGTGGGCCCGTGCGCGTTGAGCCTCAATCCCTGCGCCCGGCGGTCGCGGTAGAGATAGGCGAAGAGCCCGACCAGGCCCATCGCCAGGGTGCCGAGCAGGAAGGGGGCGCCGACGATCGCCCCGATCGCCACCTGGTCGGAGCCCTTCTTGGCCCCGATCAGGGCAACGATCGCGATCAGCGTCTCCGGCATCGCCGTTCCGACCGCGGCGAGGATGCTGCCGACCGCGCCTTCGCCCAGCTCCAGCTTGTGACCGATCCACTCGACCGCGTTGGTGAAGAGCAGCGCCCCGGCGAGGATGACCGCAAAGCTGACGAACAGCAGCAGGAAGCTCACGCAGCGGCGCTCCCCGCGCTCAGCCCTTGCTGCCGGGCACGCCCGGTACGCCGAGCCCTTCGAACAGTTCGCCCAGCCCTTCGTCGCCGCCTTCGCCCTGCAGCAGGCCGAGCAGTTCGATCGGGTTGACGCCGAGCTTGACGAAGAGCTCGCTCAGCGGCTTGGCCTCTCCGGGTGCGGAAATCGTCTGCTCCTCGTTGACCCCGCTCAGCTTCAGGTCGATTTCGGCGTCGATCTTCTTCGGGCCGCTGCCGCCCTGCTGCGGTTCGACCGTCAGCCGCAGCGAGAGCCGGCGGACGATGTTGTCGTCGCCGACGTAGACGTCGGCGCTCGCGCTCTTGATCGAGCTGTCGACTTCCTCCTTGGCGCTTTCGATTTCGCCTTCGGTGGGGAGCGGGCCGGCGGCCGCGAGCTGAGCGCGGCAGGCCTGGCTTTCGACCACTTCGAGCACGGAGTCGATCCCGCCCGAGACATCGAGGTCGCCGCTGACCTCGGTCGTGCTCGTGCCGTCGACGTCGGCGCTGCCTTCGTTGGCGCCGTCCACGAAGAACCCGGCGATGTCGAGCTTGCCGAATTCTTCCTGGCAGGCCGCCGCACCGGACGCGCCGGTTTCGGCCCCGCCTTCGCGCTGCGCCTGTTTCAGCGTCTGTTCGACGAAGCTGAAGGTGGTCGGGTCGACTTCGTACTCGACCCCTTCGTAGTTGACGTAGGCGCTGTTGGGAAGCAGCACGATCCCGCCGTCGAAGTCGACGTTCTCGCCGTTGTAGTCGCCCTTTGCCGTCGCCTCCATTTCGAGCTGCGGCAGGCTGCCCTGGCCTTCGGCTTGGAAGGGGCCGGAGAGGCTGATGTCGATCTTGCCGCCTTCGGAGCCGGACGCCTTGAGGCCGAGGCTGAGGTCGATGTTGCCGCTCTCGATCCCCTGCAGGGTCGCTTCGTCGAGCACGGCCTGCGGGCTCTCGCCGCCCTTGTCGTCGCCACCGCCGCAGGCGGCCAGGGCCAGGCTCGTCGCAAACAGGGCGGCGAGTGCTGCGAGGGCGGGGAGAAAGCGGTGACGGCTCAAGGCGGCGAGTCTCCTTTGTGTGGGGACGTGGCGCCTTTGCCGCTATCCGGGAAAAAGGCGCCACCGGGCTGTGAATCGTAAGGCTAGCGACGGTCCCTCAGCGGTTTTTCAGCTGCGGGGGGGTCGACTCGGTCAGGTTGAGCGCAAGCGGGAAGAGAAAGGCGCCGAGGAAGATCAAGACGATGCCCGAGGCAACCAGCCAGCGCAGGCCGCTGAGGTGGCCGAGGATGCCGACCACAAAGCCGATCAGCACCAGGGCGATATAGGGGCCGGCGCTGTGCGGGAGCAGCGCGGCGAGGGAGAGGGCGAGGTCGGGCACTGCGGCGGATTATCATCGCCGGGATGCCCGACGCGCAGACTCCCACCTCGGTTGCCGAGACCAAGCAGGCGCTCGCCGACGCAAGCTACCTCGCCGACGAGTCGGCGGCGCTGGTCTCCTTCCTCGCCCAGCGGCTGGGCAAGCCGATCCTGGTCGAGGGCCCGGCCGGGGTCGGCAAGACCGAGCTGGCCAAGGCGCTCTCGCGCGCCAGCGGCCGCGAGCTGATCCGCCTGCAGTGCTACGAGGGCCTCGACGAGGCCAAGGCGCTGTACGAGTGGAACTACCGCAAGCAGCTGCTGCGGATCCAGGCCGGCGGCGAGGACGGCTGGGAGGACGTGCATGGGGACATCTTCAGCGAGGAGTTCCTGCTCGAGCGGCCGCTGATGCAGGCGATCGCCAGCGCCGAGCCGGTCGTCCTGCTGATCGACGAGATCGACAAGACCGACCAGGAGTTCGAGGCGATGCTGCTCGAGCTGCTCTCCGACTTCCAGATCACGATCCCCGAGCTGGGTCAGGTCTCGGCCAGCTCGATGCCGATCGTGGTACTCACCTCGAACAACTCGCGCGAGCTGACCGAGGCACTGAAGCGGCGCTGCCTCTACCTCTGGCTCGACTACCCGGACCTGGAGCGCGAGATGGAGATCGTCCACCTGCACGCGCCCGACCTGCCGGAGACTCTGACCCGGCGCCTGGTCGAGGTGGTGCGGATGGTGCGCGCCCTGGACCTGAAGAAGCCACCCTCGATCGCGGAGACGATCGACTGGGCGCGGACGCTGCTGCTGATGGGCGCCGAGGACATCGACCGCGGCACCTTCGAACAGTCGATGTCGATCATCGTCAAGCACCGCACCGACATCGACCTCGTCGCCGAACGGGTGGGGATGAAGCTTGCCGAGTCCGTACGGCCCCAGGGCTGAGACCGGCCCGCCCGGGCTTGCGGCGAAGCTACTCGGCTTCTGCGAGGAGCTGCGCGGCGAGGGCGTCGCGGTCGGCACCTCGGAGATCCTCGACGCCTTCGCGGCGCTCGAGCAGGTCCCCTGGGAGTCGCGGGACGACTTCCGCGAGGCGCTGGCGGCGACGATCGCCAAGTCCCAGGAGGATCGCCGCCTGTTCGAGCTGCTCTTCGAGCGCTGGTTCTTCCGCGCCGCCGAGGCGGAGGCGATCGAGCGCGAGGTCTCCGAGCAGGGCGAGCGCCAGGAGGGGGCCGACCGGCTTGACATCGACGAGCTGCGCGAGCAGATCCGGGAGGCGATCGTCGCCGGTGACGACGGCGCGATGCGCGACCTGGCGCGGCTGGCGATCGCCGCCTTCGGCCGCCAGGGCGAGGGCTCGGGTGTGGTCGGCGTCGACGTGCAGCGGATCCGCCGCACGCTCGAGCTCTCCGCCGGGACGCAGCCGCAGGGAGCGGCGACCGACGGCGCCGCCGAGCGGCCACCGATCGAACGCGAGCAGCTCAACCGCTTCGAGCGCCACCTGCGGCGCGAGCTCGAACGCGACCTGATCGAGCGCACCGAAACGCTTCCGCCCTCGCGGCCGCTGGCCGAGCTCGACCGGGCGCTGCCGACCAGCCCCACCCAGGATCTGGCGGCCGTCCACAGGGCCGTCTCGCAGATGAAGCGGCGGCTGGCGACGCTCGGCCACGAGCAGCGCGGCCGCAAGCAGGCGCAGACGGTCGACGTGCGCCGCACGATGCGTGCCTCGCTGGAGACCGGCGGCGTGCCGATGCATCTGCGCTACCGGCCGAAGCGGCCGCGGCGGCCGGAGATTTACGTGCTCTGCGACGTCTCGACCAGCGTCACCTCGGCCAGCGTCTTCTTCCTCTCCGTCCTGCACGCCCTGCACGACTCGTTCCGCAAACTGCGCAGCTTCGTCTTCATCGAGCGGATCAGCGAGGTGACCGAGGTCTTCGAGCACGAGCGCGACTTCCGCGAGATCGCCCGCCGCATCTCCAGCGAGGGCGGCGTCGCCGACGTCTCCGGCTACACCGACTACGGCCGCGTCTGGCTCGAGTTCCTCGGCGAGATCTCCGACGAGCTCGACCCGCGCTCGACCGTGATCGTGCTCGGCGACGCCCGCACCAACGGCCGCGAGCCCCACGCCGAGGTCTTCGCCCAGGTCGCCGAACGCGCCGGCCGCCTCTTCTGGCTCAACCCCGAGCCGCGCCTCTACTGGAACTACGGCGACTCGGTGATGGCCGCCTACGAGCGCCACTGCGACGGCGCCTTCGAGTGCTGGACCACCCGCCACCTGGAGAACTTCGTCAACGTCGTCGCCGGCGGCGTCCCGGCGGCGGAGTGAGGGCGGCTGGAACGAGGACGAGAAGGCGTCCCATGCAGCGCTTAGCCTGACCGGGTCATCGTCACCAGTCGCGCGAAAGGGGAGTCAGCATGGAGATGAGCAGCACGCCACCACCGTCGCCGCCGCCACCGTCGGCGACCACGCCGCCGCCGAGCGGCTACCCGGTCACCTTCTCGGTCGAGTACCCGGAGCGAGAGCTCAACCGGCTCACCACGTTCTTCCGCATCTTCACGGTGATCCCGATCCTGATCATCGCCGGCCTGCTGCCGGGCTCGGAGCTGGCCAGCAACGGCTACGAAGCCGGGATCTCGATGGGCAGCCTCGTCTTCGTGCCGCTGGTTCTGATGCTGCTCTTCCGCAAGAAATACCCGGGCTGGTGGCTGGACTGGAACCTGGAGCTGATGCGCTTCCTCAACCGGATCGGGATCTACTTCGCGCTAATGGACGACAGCTACCCCTCGACCGACGAGCAGCAGGCGGTCAGGCTCGAGTACCCGCAGCCGTCGACCCAGGGCCTGCAGCGTGGGATGCCGCTGGTCAAGTGGTTCCTGGCAATCCCCCACTACGTCGTGCTCTTCTTCCTCGGCATCGGCGTCTTCTTCGCCGTGATCGGGGCCTGGTTCGCGATCCTCTTCACCGGCCGTTACCCGCGCGGCATCTTCACCTACGTCGAAGGCGTGACCCGCTGGCACAACCGCGTCGCCGGCTACGCCTTCACCCTGGTCACCGACCAGTACCCGCCGTTCCGACTAAAGCCCTGACGCGCCGGCTTCCGTGTGCCTTTCCCGGTCCCGATGCGGGAAAGGCACACCGGAGCGGTTGGGACGGCCTCAGCGCGGCGCCCAGGCGTCGGCGGAGCCGGACAGCTCGGCGACCACCGGCGGCAGGTCGCCGCTGACGAGTTCGGCCAGGGTGACGTGCTCGAGCACCGCGCGGAGGTTGGCGCGGACGGCAATCCAGACCTCCTGCAGGTGCTCGGCGTGGCCGCGGTACTCGATCGACTCCGGCGGCGCCGACTGGACGTGCGCGATCGGGCCCTCGACCGCGCGGACCACGTCGGCGATCGTCACCGCGTCGGCGGGCTTGGCGAGCCAGTAGCCGCCCTTGGCCCCGCGCCGCGCCCGCACGATCCCGTGATGCTTCAACTCCAAGAGAATGTGCTCGAGAAACTGGAGGGGAATGTCCTGCAGCTCCGCCAGCCGCTCCCCCTTGATCGGCCCGTCTTTCTCGGCCGCCAACTCCGCGGCGGCCCGAACAGCGTAATCAGCCTTAGCGGAGACCCTCATGAGAGGAGCGTACCCCCCACCCTCATCCGATCTCCTCCAGCGCCAGCTCGTCAGAGCGGTCGTGCGGCGGGCCCTCGCCTGCCGTCGCTTCGCGTTCGGCCCGACGCCTGCCCCACCAGCGCGGGAACCAGATCAGCAGGCCGAGGCCGACACCGGCGACCGCGGCGGCGATCGGCCAGACGAGGGGATCGCCCTTCTGCACGGTGATGATCCCCGAGGCAATGAGGACGACGCCGAGCGCGGTGCGCAGGAAGCCGACCGGAGCCCGCGCGGCGAAGTGCGAGCCGACGATCACGCCCGGAATCGAGCCGAGCAGGATATTGCCGGCGAGGACGAAGTCGACGTTGCCGCCGACCCAGTGGGCTATGCCGGCGGCCCAGAGCAGGATCGCGGCGTGGAATACGTCGGTGCCGACGACCTTGCGCGGCGCCAGGCGGAAGACCGAGATCAGCAGAATCGCGATAACGGTGCCCGAGCCTGCCGAGGTGATGCCGATGACGAAGCCGGTGGTGGCCCCGATCGCCACCGCGGCGATCTTGTGGCGGCGCTTGATCTCGAAATCCTCGCGCTCCTCAACCAGGTTGCTGAGGATCAGCGCCCGCGCCAGGGTGATGAAGCCGACCATCAGCAGGGTGCCCCCGAGCAGCGCGTAGACGACTGAATCGAGCTTCTCTTCGCCGATCCTGCTCTGCAGGATCGAGATCGCCCAGACGCCGGCCACCGAGGCCGGCACGCTGCCCGCGGCCAGCCACAGCGCCAGGCTCATGTTGACGGTGCCCATCTTCAGGTGACGCCAGCCGCCGACGGTCTTGGTCACCGCGGCGTAGAAGATGTCGGTGCCGATCGCGGTCACCGGCTTGACCCCGAAGAGCAGGATCAGCAGCGGCGTCATCAGGGTGCCGCCGCCCATGCCGGTCATGCCGACCATTGCGCCGATGCCGAAGCCGAAAAGGATGATCGCTGGGTCCATTGGGGAGTTCGCCCGGGTGGTTTACGACTTTCTTGACCTTCTAAGTCAGAAGGAACGAGTGCGGCAGGATACCAGCGGTGGTCTCCGTCCGCGCCATCTCTCACTCCTACGGCGAGCTGGAGGCGATCGACCGCCTCGACCTCGACCTGCCGGCACACGGTGTGCTCGGCCTGGTCGGTCCTTCGGGGTGCGGCAAGTCGACCCTGCTCGAGCTGATCGCCGGGCTGCAGCAGCCGGGCGCCGGCGAGATTGAGGTCGACGGCGCCCGGGCGCCCGCCGAGCGCCTCGCCCGCTGCGCCTTCATGCCACAGCGCGACATGCTGCTGCCCTGGCTGGCGGCGATTGACAACGCGGCGTTGGCGCTGCGCAACCGCGGCGCCGGCCGCGGCGCCGCCCGGGCCGAGGCTGGGCGGCTGTTCGAGCAGTTCGGCCTGGCCGGCTTCGAGCGCGCCCGCCCGGCGGAGCTCTCCGGCGGCATGCGCCAGCGGGTCGCCTTCCTGCGCACACTCGTCGCCGGCAAGCCGCTGCTGGCACTGGACGAGCCCTTCGCCTCGCTGGACGCGATCACCCGCGCGGAGATGCAGGGCTGGCTCGCCCGTGCGCTGGCCGCCGACCCGCGCACGGTCGTGCTTGTCAGCCACGACGTCGAGGAGGCGCTCTACCTCGCCGACCGCGTCGTAGTCCTCTCCGCCCGCCCAGCGCGGGTGGTCGAGCAGCTGGGCGCGCCGGCGCCACGCGCCGCCGATCGCGACGCCGCCGTCACCGACCCGGCCTTCGTCGCCGTGCGCGAGCGCGCGATGGCCGCCCTGCACAGGGGGTCGCAGTGAGGCTGCGTGGCGAGTTGGTCGCACATATTGCGACTAACTCGCCAGGGGGGTCAGGCGTATGAGTCGCTGGCTGCTTCCCATGCTCGCATTGGCGGCGCTGATCGGAATCTGGCAGCTCGCCGCCTCGAGCGGGGCGCTCGCCGACCTGCTCGGGCTCGAACCGTTCCTCGTCCCCTCCCCCGCCGAAATCGCCTCGGCGCTGTGGGAGAACCGCTCGCTGCTCGCCGAAAACGCCTGGGTGACGCTGCGCGAGATCGTGCTCGGCTTCCTGATCGGCCTCGCGGCCGGCCTCGGCTTCGCCGTCCTTTTGCGCCTCTCGGAGATGCTACGGCGCATCTTCTACCCGCTGATGGTCGGCTCGCAGGCCGTGCCGATCCTCGTCCTCGCGCCGGTCCTGATCGTCTGGTTCGGCTTCGGCATCGGCCCCAAGCTGGTGATCGTGGCCCTGATCTGCTTCTTCCCGATCGCCGTCAACGCGGCCGACGGCCTGCGCTCGGTCGACCCCGAGGCGGGCAAGATGATGCGCAGCCTCGACGCCTCGCGCCGCCAGATCCTCTGGCGGGTCGAAGCGCCGACCTCGCTCCCTTTCGTCTTCAGCGGCGCCAGGATCGCCGCGACCTACGCCCCGATCGCGGCGATCTTCGGCGAGTGGGTCGGCGCCGACTCGGGGCTCGGAGTGCTGATCCGCGAAGACAGCGCCCGCCTGGAAACGGCGCGGCTGTTCGCCGCGGCCGCAGTCCTCGCCGCGATCGCCCTGACGATGTTCGCGCTGCTGGCCCTCGCAGAGCGCCGCATCGTCACTTGGCGATAGAAAGCAGGGATGAAGTCCATCCGTCTGCCGGCGATCGTCGCCGCACTGCTCATCCTCGCCGTGTTCCTCACCGCCTGCGGCGAGAAGAGTGAGGACGAAACCGACGCCGCGCTGCAGCCCTTCAGCCTGACGCTCGACTTCTACCCCAACCCCGATCACGCCGGGATATACATGGCGCAGAAGCTCGGCTACTTCGAGGACGCCGGGCTCGACGTCTCGATCCAGACGCCGGCGGACCCCGCGGCGCCGACAAAGCAGGTCGCCGCCGGCCGAACCGACCTGGCGATCTCCTACGAGCCCGAGGTGTTGCTCGCGCACGAGCAGGGGCTCGAGGTGCTCGCGGTCGGGGCGATCGTCGACTCGCCGCTGACCTCGATGATCTGGCTGAAGAAGTCAGGGATCGGCGGCGTGGCCGGGCTCAAGGGCAAGACGATCGCCACCGCGGGAATCCCCTACCAGGACGCCTACCTGGAGACGATCCTCTCCCGCGCCGACCTTGAGCCGAGCGACGTGAAGACCGTCAACGTCGGCTACGGGCTGCTGCCGGCGCTGGTCGGCGGGCGGGCGCAGGCGATGCTGGGCGGCTTCCGCAACGTCGAGGGCGTCGACCTGCGCCTGCGCGGCAAAAAGCCGGTCGTCACCCCGGTCGACCAGCTCGGTGTGCCGACCTACGACGAGCTCGTTCTGGTCGCCAACCGCAGGCAACTGGAAGCCGACCCGGAGCCGACGCGCCTCTTCCTCGGGGCACTGGCGCGGGGCACCGCTGCCGCGATCGAGAGCCCGGACGCAACCACCAAAGCGCTGCTCGCCGCCAACAAGGACCTCAACCCGGAGTTGACCCGAGCCGAGGTCGACGCGACCCTGCCGCTGCTCTCCAGGAGCGGCCGCATGGACCCGGCAAAATGGTCGGCCTTCATCACCTGGATGAACGAGAACGGGCAGCTCGACGGCCGCCCGGCGCCCGCCGAAGTGCTCAGCAACGAGTACCTAGCGGGCGAGATCCCCGAGTAGGTCGAAGGCGCCCTCGCGCAGCAGGTCCGTCACCTTCTTCGGCGCCAGCGGGCGCGAGAAGAGGTGGCCCTGGGCGAAGTCACAGCCGAGCCGGCGCAGCTCGGACAGCTGCACCTCGCTCTCCACTCCCTCGGCGATCGCCTCGAGCGATAGCGCCCGGGCCATGCCGACCACGGCCTCGACGATCGCCGTGCGCTCCTGTTCGATGCCGAGCCCCTCGACGAAGGAGCGATCGATCTTGAGCGCGTCGAAGGGGAAGCGGTTGAGGTAGGCGAGCGAGGAGTAGCCGGTGCCGAAGTCGTCGAGGACCAGGCGCACGCCGATCTCGCTCAACTCCTGCAGCGTCGAGATCACGCCCGCCGACTCGTCGACGAGCGCGCTCTCGGTCACCTCCAGCCGCAGGTTGACCGGATCGAGCCCGGTGCGGGCGAGGATCTCGCGCATCGAGGTGGCGAGGTCGCGATGCGCGACCTGGCGCGCGGAGAGGTTGACGGCTACGTCGAGCGGCCGGTGGTCGGGGCGCAGCTCATGCCAGCCGAGCGCCTGGCGGCAGGCGGTCTCCTGCACCCAGCGCCCGATCGACTCGATCAGGCCGCTGTCCTCGGCAACCGAGACGAACTCGCCGGGGTCGAGCAGGCCGCGCTGGGGGTGGTTCCAACGGACCAGCGCCTCGAGCCCGACGATCTCGCCGCTGCCGAGCCCGACGATCGGCTGGTAGTGCAGCTCGAGCTCGTCGCGGTCGAGCGCGTGGCGCAGCTCGCGCTCGGTCTCGAGGCGGCGTAGCGCGTGCGCGCGCATCTCCGCGTCAAACAGCTCGCAGCGGCCGCGGCCGCGCTCCTTCGCTCTGTACATGGCGGCGTCGGCGTCGCGGATCAGCAGCTCGGGGTCGGCCGGCTCGCTGCCGTTCGGCCGCGCGATCGCGATGCCGACGCTGGCAGTGACGAAATGTTCGGCGCCGTCGATCGAGTACGGCTCCGAGAAGGCGCCCGCAACGCGGTCGGCGATCGCCATCGCCTCGTCCTCGTCGGTGAGGCGGTCGACGAGGATGCCGAACTCGTCGCCGCCGAAGCGGGCGACGAGATCGCCCGGCCGCAGGTGGGCGCGCAGCCGCGGCGCGACCGCCCGCAGCAGATCGTCGCCGGCGTGGTGGCCGATGCTGTCGTTGATCAGCTTGAAGTGGTCGAGGTCGAGGAAGAGGATTCCGACCGGCGAGCCGGAGGAGACACCGCGGCGCAGCGCGTCGCGCAGCGAGTCGACGAAGCTGAGTCGGTTGGGCAGGCCGGTGAGGGCGTCATGCAGAACGCGATGGCGCAGCGCCTCGTCTGCGCTGTGGCGCTCCAGCGCATCGGCCAGCACGTTGGCCGATGCCTGCGCGAAGTGGACGTCCTGGGGCGTGAAGCGGCTCGGCTCGGTGGAGTGGATGTCGAGCACGCCGTAAGGGCGCTCCTTGCCGGCGATCGGCACCGCGAGGCTGCTGCGCACGCCGAGCACACGCAGCGCCGGCGGCATCGAGAAGCGGCGCTCACTGGACCAGTCGTCGACGATCACGTGCAGGCCCGACTCCAGCGCAGCGCCGGCATGGGAGTCGCGCGCCGCCGAGGCGCGCCGCTCCAAGCCGCCGCCGCCGCATTCCTCGAGCCCGGCGCGCAGGTGCAGCCGCCGCCCCTCGCGGGCGGCCTCCCAGACACAGGCTGCCTCGACGCCGTCGATCTCCGTCATCAGCGGCACCGTCTGCTTGGCCAGCTGCGACGGGTCGCCGTCCTGTAGGGCGTGGCGACCAAGGCGCGCGACCGCGGCCTGCTGGGCCGCCGCCCGCTCCAGCTCCTGCTCGGCGAGCTTGCGTTCGGTGATGTCGTAGAGGACGCCGTGCCAGACCTGGATGCCCTCGCGGTCGGGCTCGAGCACTGCCTCGTCGAGGATCCAGACGACGCTGCCGTCGCGGGTGAGCATCCTGTAGTCGATCGGGGTCACATTGCCGGGCTCGCCGGCGACCTTGCGCGTCTCCTGCTCGATCGCGTGCTCGCGGTCATCGGGGTGCAGCCGTTCGGCCCAAAGGCCCGGATCGGCCATCCACTCGTCGGGGCTGTAGCCGAGGATCTTCTCGATCTGGGGGCTGACGTAGCGCCAGCGGCCGCGCTCGCCGATCTCGCACGAGTAGACGATCGCCGGCAAGCGCTCGACCAGGCGGCGGTAGTCGTCGCCCACCGAGGAGATCTCGTCGAAGAACTCGCTTACGCGCTCCTCGGGCCAGCCATCGCCGCGCCTCGCGTCGTCCATGCAGGCGTATCGGCAACCGCAACGCTTCCTTGAAGCATGCCGCTATCTGTACAGCCCGATGGACCAGAGGCCGGCGAGACCGCGAAAGGGCTCATACGGCGCGTAGAAATCCTCGACCTCCTCGACCGTGGCGCGACGGCCGAGCCCGGCGAGGCGCCCGACCAGCTTCAGGTAGATCAGGTCGCCGGCCGGCAGCGAATCGGGGTCGCCGCGCCCGAGCAGGCCGAGGCACTGCACGGTCCAGGGCCCGATCTCGGGGATCGCCAGCAGGCGGCGGTCGGCGGCGGGCTCGGCGGGGGCGACCCGGCCGGCGGCGATCTCGCGGGCAACGGCGCGGAGGGCGATCGAGCGCGCCGGTGAGAGGTCCATCGCAGTCAGTTCGGCCGGCGCCCGACCGGCGATCGTCGCCGCCTCCGGCACGTCGCGCAGCGTTCCCCGCTCGCGTCCCAGGCGGGCGCCCCAGCGACCGACGATGCGGCGCTGGATCCGCGCCGCCCGCTCGCTCTCGATCAGCTGCTTGACCACCGCCCAGGCAAGCGCCTCCCAGGCCCAGGGCCGGCGCGCGGGCCGCAGCCAGGGCCGGCGGCGCAGCTGCGGCCCGAGCAGCGGGTCGCCGCGGAAGCGGCGGTAGAACGGCGTCAGGTCGTCGTCGACCCCGAGCGCGAAGCGCATCCGCACGATCGCCAGCTCAAGCTCCTCGCCCCGGGCGGGGCGACTGTCCGCGGGAGGCAGCGAGCGCGGCGAGGCGAGGTCGTCCCCGGCAACCGGCTCGGCACGCAGGGCGACGCGCCCCCGGCCCGGCTCCCAGGCACGCACCAGCACCGGGCTCTCCCCCACTCGCAACAGCCGCGAGAGGACGCCGTCGCGGACCGACATCGTGCGGTCCTCGCTGCTGTAGGTGGGCAGACGGAAGGGCGAGGGAGGGGCGACCTCGACCTCGCGCGCGCTCACTTGCCGAGCAGGTGCACGTCCACAAGGAAGGAGCGGCTGGCGACGACCTTCGGCTGGCGCCTGCGGCGCGGCAGCAGCCCGCCCTGGGAGCTTTTCGCTGCGGCGCTCACGGCGCGGACCGCGGCGACGGTCGCGGCCCCGAGCACGACGCCGCCGACAGCGGCGACGGCGGCGGTGCGCGCCTCGCTGCGCAGAGCCGGCAGCTGGGCGGGCTCGCGCTCCAGCACGCGGACCCTGACCGGCTCCAGCTCGAACTCGCTCACCCGCTCGACCTTAGCGCCTTCTCGTAGATGCGGTACTTCTTGACCACCTCGCCGCCCATCCCCTCCATCGCCCGGTTCATCGGCTCGTTGGTCTCGAGGATCCAGCCGGTCTCTCCGCCGGGCACCCCGTCGGGGCTGGCCGCCTCGAGGTGCTTGAGGTAGAGGCCGGCGGCGACGCCGCTGTGGCGGAACTCGTCCTTGACTCCGAGGGCGAAGACACGCACGCGGTCGATCTTCGGCTTGCCGCGCAGGAAGCGCAGCCAGCCCAGCGGCAGCAGCCTGCCGCCCATCTGCGCGAGGACCTGGTTGATGTCGGGCAGGGTGAGGGCGACGCCGACCGTCTCCCCGTCCCGCTCAGCGACGAAGGCCCAGTGCTCGTCGATCACCTGCTTGAGGATCTTGGCGTGGAACTCGACCTCGGCGTCGGTAGGCGGGACGAAGCCCCAGTTATCGGCCCAGGCCTCGTTGTAGACCTCGCTGAAGCGGCGCATCTCGGCGGGCAGGTCGCCCTTGTCGATGCTGCGGATCTCGACCCCTTCGTCGCGCAGCGCCTTGGTCGCAGCGGCATGGATCTCGGGGGCGAACTGGTCGCCTTGCTTGAGCTCGCCGAGCTCGAGGTACCACATCAGCAGGTCCATCGCCTTGCCGTAGCCGAGCTCCTCAAGCAGCTCCTTGTAGAAGGGCGGGTGCCAGTTCTGCAGGATCATCGGCCGGCGCTCGTAGCCCTCGATCAGGATGCCGACCTCGTCGTTGGTGGTGAAGTCCATCGGCCCCAGCAGGCGCTTGCGGCCGCGCTCGGCAAGCCAGTCCTCGGCGGCGCCGAGCAGCGCCGCCGCGACCTCGCGGTCGTCGATCGTCTCGAAGAAGCCGAACATGCCGTCCTCGCCCCCCTGAGCGGCATCCCACTCGCGGTCGAGCTGGGCGCTGATCCGGCCGACCGGCTCGCCATCGCGTTCGGCGACGAACAGCTCCGCCTCGGCGTGCTGGAAGTAGGGATTCTTGCGCCGGTTGAGGAACTGCATGCGATCGAGGATCAGCGGTGGCACCCACTGCGGATGGTCGCGGTGCAGCGCGAAGGGGACCTTGACGAAGCGCTTCAGCTCACGGCGGGTGCGCACGGGGCGGATCGAGAGATTCGACATGGGGGCCGCAACCTACACTCCGGCCATGAGCGAAACCGCCAGGACCCCCGTTGACGTATTCGAGAAGGCGCGCAGCCACGAGCGGCTCGAGCAACTCGAAGCGGCCAAGCAGCACGACCTGCTCCCCTATTTCCGCCTGCTCACCTCCGAGGCCGGCCCGGTGGTCGAGATGGAGGGCCGCGAGACGATCATGCTCGGCTCCAACAACTACCTCGGCCTGACCGGTGACGGCCGGGTCAAGGCTGCGGCACGCGAGGCGCTGGAGGCCTACGGCACGGGTGTCACCGGCTCGCGCCTGCTCAACGGCACGACGCCGTTGCATGTCGAGCTCGAGCGCGAGCTGGCGGAATGGATGGGGACCGAGGAGGCGATCGTCTTCACCACCGGCTACCAGGCGAACGTCGGCTGCATCGGCACGATCCTGGCGCCGGGCGACACGGTGATCTGCGATTCCGGCGATCACGCCTCAATACTCGACGGCTGCAAACTCTCGGGGGCAAAGCTGCGCCCCTTCCGCCACAACCGCATGGACAAGCTGGAGAAGATGCTGCAGCGTGCGAGCGAGGACGGCGGCGGCGTCCTCGTCGTCGTCGACGGGGTGTTCTCGATGGAGGGCGACGTCTGCGACCTGCCGCGGATCGTCGAGCTCTGCCGCTCCCACGGCGCCCGGCTGATGGTCGACGAGGCGCACGGGGCCGGCGTGCTCGGGGCCCGCGGCGCCGGAGCCGCCGAGCTGTTCGGGCTCGAGGACGAGGTCGACCTGCGGATGGGCACCTTCTCCAAGAGCCTCGCCTCCTGCGGCGGCTTCATCGCCGGGCCCGCCGACGTAATCGAGTATCTGCGGATCTCCTCGCGCTCGTTCGTCTTCAGCGCCTCGGCGGTACCGGCCGCGGTCGGAGCGGCGCTGGCGGCGCTGCGCGTGATCCGCGCGGAGGGCCCGCGGCTCTTCGAGGCCCTGCTCGGCAACGCCGAGTACCTGCGCGAGGGCCTGCGCGGCCTGGGGCTGAAGGTGATCGAGCCGGGCACGCTCCCCGACGGAAGCGTGGCGACGACGCCGGTGGTGCCGGTGATCGTCGGTGACGACTGGCAGGCGGTGCTGCTCTGGAAGGCGCTCTTCGACGCCGGCGTCTACACCAACGTCGCGATCCACCCGGCGGTGCCGCCGGGCGGGGCGCTGCTGCGAACCAGCCTGATGGCGACGCATGAGCGCGCGCACCTCGACCGCGCGCTCGAGACGATCTCCCGCACCATTGAAGACTTCCCTGAGCTTCCGCGTAGGTGAGCGGCTACGCATACCCCGGTGGGGGTAGTTTCCGGCTTGTCCGATTCTGGACGAGCCCGACGAAGCACGAAAAAGGTGCTCTTAGCGAACGGCTCGCGGGCTCTTGGTCGAGCGTGGGTTGACGCTCGCCTCCCCCAGCGCGTAGCTTGCCCACCTCGCCGCGCATCGGGTCAGGAGGACGCGGCGGTGGCATTTCAACTCAACCGAGCCCGGGCAGACCGGCCGGCGCATGAGACCAGTCAACAACCCCTATAGGGAGGAGTCCCAGTGGACGCTGTAGCAACGATCGCCCCTGCTTCGACAACCGTCGACGCGACCCAGGCGCCGCAGCACATGCAGGCCCTGGCTCGGGCCAACCGCGTGCGGCTTGCCAGAGCGGAGTTGAAGCGATCGGTCGGGCGCGGCGACGCCGACGTCGCCGCCGTGATCGAGCACTGCCCCTGGGAGGCCGACAGCATGACCCTGGCCGAGCTGCTGACCAGCCAGCGCCGCTGGGGCCGCACCCGCGCCCGCAAGCTGCTGCAGACACTGGCGCTGAGCGAGAACAAGCGGATCGGCTCGCTGACGCCGCGCCAGCGGGCGCTGCTGACCAGCGCCCTGAGCGGGCCGCGGCCGCGCGACACGGTGCTCGTCTGAGGCTTTGTGGTTGGAGACCATCCGTGGGTGGTTGGAGCCGATTCCAGTAGGCCTCCACTTAACTTTTTTTGAAGACAGTCGCCGGCCGTCCGAGATTGGCGCCGCAAAAAAAGTACAAGACGTTCCGACCTACCGGAATCGGCTCTTAACGTAAGGCTGGTCGAAGACGAGCTAGCTGCGGAAGCCGCCGGCCCTGAAGGAGAGGCCGCCGGAAGCGCGCTGGAAGGCGCGGCGTAGGAGGTAGAAGGAAGCTGCGAAGGCTGCGGCGCCTACTGCGAGGCAGATGGCGAGGATGAGGTCGGCCAAGTACAGGAGGCTGCCGGTGATCAGGACGAAGACGACGCCGGAGAGCAGGGTGGTGTGGGAGCGGTAGCCGGCGAAGTGCTCGCGGGCCGAGACCTCGAGGCCGCCGAGCGCGGCGAGGACGACACCGACGCCGATCGCGGTCGGGCTCTTGCCGATCACCCCGATCGCGAGCATGACGATGCCGCCGAGCACGGTCAGCTCGGCGAGCGGGAACGAGCCCCACGGTGCGGGCGGGCGCTCGTCGGTGGCGCGAGCTTTCGTGCCTCTATCGCTCAACGGCCGCAAGCCGCCCGGGTAACGGGCATCCGGAGGAGACTCGGACCCGCCACCAGCCCATCA
>Ga0210085_1000467_pt1 | contig 17046 bp, 13 predicted proteins | sample China_Galinas_PW_5_FD_184866 | JGI IMG/M metagenome (GOLD analysis project Ga0210085, IMG submission 184866) | Wetland microbial communities from San Francisco Bay, California, USA, that impact long-term carbon sequestration - China_Galinas_PWC_D1... | ecosystem: Environmental > Aquatic > Marine... | reverse complement strand
TGCCGCCATCGACAAATAGTGTGGTGCCGGTAATGTAGTCCGATTGGTCCGAGGCCAGCCAGACCGCTGCTCGGGCGATGTCGGAGGTCTCCCCGATGCGGTCGTAGGGGATGAGTTGCAACAGTTCATGTTCGGCTTCGGGAGTTTCCCAGGCGGATTTATTGACCAGAATGTCAATGCTGCCGAAAGCCTCAATCATTTCCTTGAACATGACCTTCACCTGGTCCTCTTCGCTGACGTCGGCCTGGAACGCCATCGCCGTTCCGCCGCCCTCCTCGATGTCGTTGACAACCTGCCGGGCGACATTTTCGTTCGATACATAGTTTACCACTACGGATGCGCCGGCTGCAGCCAACGCCTTGGCAACCGCCATCCCGATTCCGCTGTTGGCTCCGGTCACTAATGCGCGCTGTCCTGCCAGTAAACGAGCTGGATCCTTAAGAGCTTCCGTCATTTTTTGGTCCTCCCGCCCCGGTTATGGAAAGGGTTTTTTCCTATTCGGTCAAGTCTATTAATAGAACCTCTGCCTGCCATAAGGAGATACGGTCCATAGTGTATTTTGGTGGAGCAAGCAGACTAAATTTTTACAAAGACGCAGGAAATCCGCAAGTAAATTTAACAATAAGAAATAATTCCACAAGATTGCGCCGGATTTGGGTTGGTCTACTGCGGCACATCCACCGACACGTATCTCGATAAGCGCCGCTGGATGTGCTGCAGTAGACGGGCCGAAAGACAGGCAAGATTCGGTGGCTTGAAGTTTCACATGGGCCTCATCCATCCGGCAGCAAATACATCTCTCAAATGGATCGAATACATGATACACCCCATGTACTTGCAAGGCAGTTTTGAGAAATATGCACCAAGAAGCTTCAGGCGAAACAGGCTCAACCAAAGATGGCATTTGGTGACTGTGAGTGAGGACGATGCGGTCTGTTATTTCCGGACGGGGGTAGGCCATCATGCACTACATTCCTTTGACACTCCCTTTTTTCGTGGGCCTTTTTCTCCTCTTCGTCTTCTTGGTTATCTTGATCGAGATCAGAATCCTCGAATATACCTATGAATTACTGGGGGTTAAAAGGCGGTATGTCTTCGTTTTGCTGTTTTTTTCTCTTTTGGGGAGCTACGTGAACCTCCCTGTCGGTACCATGCATGGGGGGGCCATGGAGTCAGATCAGGTCGTCTCATTCTACGGCATACAATACGTGATCCCCAGGGTCATCGAGTCTTCCCGAACCGTCATCGCCGTCAACGTGGGGGGTGCCCTCATTCCCTTTCTCCTCTCCCTGTACCTCGTCTTTAAGATGAAGCTCTATGGCCGCGCCCTTTTGGCGGTCTCCATCGTGACCATAATTGTCCACACCATGGCATATCCGGTCAGAGGAGTGGGCATTGCAGAGCCGATCTTTATACCCCCCTTGGTGGCAACCGTTGTTGCCCTCTTGATTTCGAAGGCGTATGCGGCTCCCCTCGCATACGTCGGGGGCAGCGTTGGAACACTGATTGGCGCGGATCTTTTGAACCTTGACCAGATCACTGGGCTCGGGGCTCCTGTGGCTTCCATTGGAGGTGCAGGGACGTTCGACGGGATCTTTATGACGGGTATTCTCGCTGTTTTGGTCGCCGCAATCATGACCGGAAAGCGGTCCTCTCCTTCATAGTCGAGGAACGACACCTGGATTTCAAACATCAAATATGTGAGCCGGAAGGACAGGTGTGGGAAAAAAATGGAGGCATCGGGAGATAAATGAAGAGAAACAAAACTGTCTTTTTTGTCGCATTGTCGTCCCTGTGCGTCGCAGCCTTCCTCGGAGGCTGCAGCAATATGCCGCTGCTCGACCCCAAGGGGCCGATCGGCGACGGCGAGCGATTTGTCATCATCGCCGCATTTGTTCTCATGCTGATCGTCGTCGTTCCCGTCTTAGTCCTCTCCCACTGGTTTCCATGGAAATATCGGGCCTCCAACACTAAAGCCACCTACATGCCGCAATGGAATTATTCCACCGCTATCGACTTGGCGATGTGGCTCGTCCCGATTGCCATCGTCACAGCCCTCGGGATCCTGTCCTGGAAGGCCACCCACAAACTGGACCCTTACAAGCCCATCGATGCCGCCGTCAAACCGATCCGGATCGAGGTTGTGTCCCTGGATTGGAAATGGCTGTTCATTTACCCGGACCACAATATCGCCATCGTCAACCAACTCGTTTTTCCCGTCGGGGTCCCCCTGAGTTTCAGGGTCACTTCCGACACGGTCTTGACCTCTTTTTTCATCCCGCAGTTGGGAAGCCAGATCTATGCCATGGCGGGCCGACAGACCCGGCTGCATCTTCTTGCGGTTGAACCGGGCCGCTATACCGGCCATAATCAGCAATTCAGCGGCCGCGGTTACGCCGACATGCACTTCAAAGCGATGGCCGTCTCACCTGAGCAGTTCGAGGCCTGGGTGCAGAAAACCGGACAATCGCCGGACGTACTCGACCAAAAGCGATATGAGGAACTCGAAAAGCCGACCGTCGGCCACCAGGTGACCTATTTCTCTATGGTCGAGCCCGGCCTGTTCGACCGCGTCATTCTCAAGTACATATCCGCGGAGGTGCCCCCCGGCACCTTGAGGACAGGCGCCGGTCCGGTCCAGACGAATACCGACGCGGGGGAGGAACGCTGACATGTTCGGAAAGCTAAGCCTTTCGGCCGTACCCTTCGAAAACCCGATCATTATGGGCGCCGTGGGCGGTGCGATTCTGCTGGGCATGGCGATCCTGGTCCTGATCACCTACTACCGGAAATGGACCTACCTCTGGAAAGAGTGGTTGACCAGCCTCGACCATAAAAAAATCGGCATCATGTACATCATCCTGGCCCTGATAATGCTGCTGCGCGGGTTCTCCGATGCCATCCTCATGCGCTCTCAGCAGGCCCTTGCCGCGGGGGCCGCGCAGGGTTATCTGCCGCCCGAACACTTTAACCAGATCTTCAGCGCCCACGGGACAATCATGATCGTCTTCATGGCCATGCCGTTTCTGGCAGGGTTGATCAACATCGTCGTACCGCAGCAAATCGGAGCGCGCGATGTGGCTTTTCCCTTTATGAATTCGGTCAGCCTTTGGTTGAGCGTCGCCGGAGCCTTGTTGGTCATGGTATCGTTGGGCGTGGGAGAATTTTCAAAGGCCGGCTGGTCCGGTTATGCGCCCCTGACCGAAAAGCAATTCAGCCCCAGTACAGGGGTGGACTATTGGATGTGGGCGTTTCAGATCGCCGGGATCGGCTCGCTGATGACCGGAATCAATTTTCTGGTCACGATTCTGAGAATGCGCGCTCCCGGAATGACACTCATGCGGATGCCGATGTTCGTCTGGACCGCATTCTTCACCTCCGTGCTGATGGCCTTCGCGTTTCCGGTTTTGACCGTCGCCCTTGCCCTTCTGACGCTCGACCGTTATCTGGGCATGCATTTTTTTACCAACGCCCTCGGCGGCAACATGATGATGTACGTCAACCTGTTTTGGATCTGGGGGCATCCCGAAGTCTATATCGTGATCCTGCCGGCCTTCGGCGTCTTCTCGGAGGTCGTCGCCACTTTCTGCAGAAAGCGGCTGTTCGGCTATCGATCCATGGTCTATGCCACGGCGGCCATCATGGTCCTCTCCTTTTCGGTCTGGGTGCACCATTTCTTCACCATGGGCGCCGGTCCCGACGTCAACATCTTTTTCGGCTTTGCGACCATGATGATCGCCATCCCCACCGGCGTGAAGATCTTCAACTGGCTTTTCACCATGTATCGCGGACGGATACGGTTCACTACACCGATGTACTGGACGCTGGGATTTATCTCGACATTCGCCATCGGCGGCATGGCCGGCGTTTTGTTGTCCGTGCCGCCCGCAGATTACGTGCTCCACAACAGCCTGTTCCTGATCGCCCACTTCCACACCATGTTGATCCCCGGTTCGGTCTTCGGCTTTTTCGCCGGCTATTACTATTGGTTCCCGAAGGCCGTCGGCTTCCCGCTGAACGAAAAGTTGGGCAAATGGGCTTTCTGGGCCTGGCTGATCGGTTTCTACCTTGCTTTTGCGCCTCTGTACGTGCTGGGTTTCATGGGCATGCCCCGCCGCATGGAACATTATGCCAACCCGGCCTGGCAACCCTATCTGATCGTCGCCGCCGGAGGCGTCGCCGTGATCCTGATCGGCATCTTTTTACAGATGATTCAATTGGCGGTGAGCATCAGGCAACGTCACGCCACGCGTGATCTGACCGGGGACCCCTGGAACGGCCGCACGCTGGAGTGGGCGACATCTTCCCCGCCGGCGGCCTACAATTTCGCGAAAACACCGATCGTGCATGACATCGACGCTTTTGCGGATATGAAGAAAAAAGACATCGCTTACAGGCCGCCGGACCGATACCACGACATCCATATGCCGAAGAACACCGGCAAGGGGTTTGTCATCGGTGTATTGTCATTCGTGTTCGGATTCGCCATGGTCTGGTACATATGGTGGTTGGCCGTTCTCAGCGCTCTGGGAATGATTTTCACCGTGATCGTCCGCGCATCAGATGATGACACCGAATTTGTCTTGCCGGCCGCCGAGGTCGAGCGGATCGAGAACAGGCGCTTTCGACAGTTGACCACCGCCGCGACCAACCTCCCGGCAGGTGGACAGACCCCTCTGCACCCTTTACCGGCGGTGTAACCGATGACAGCCGACACTTCGACCATTGACTCTAGAGATACCGGAGAAATTGAACCCGCCGATACCATGGCGAATCAAGCATTCGGCTTCTGGATTTACCTGATGACCGATCTGGTGCTGTTTGCGTCGATTTTCGCGACATTTGCCGTCGTGGGGCGCAACTATGCCGGCGGGCCCACAGGAAAGGAGCTGTTCGACCTTCGCTATCTGTTCGTTGAAACCATGTTGCTGCTGTTCAGCAGCGCTACCTTTGGTCTGGCTGCCTTGGCCATGCACGATGACAGGAAGGGTTTGGTTCTGACATGGCTCGTGGTCACGTTTCTGCTTGGCTTCGGGTTTATCGCCATGGAGATCAATGAATTCTATCACATGATCCTCGACGGAAATGGGCCTCAGCGCAGCGCCTTCCTTTCGGCTTTTTTTACTCTGGTGGGCACCCATGGGGCCCATGTGACTATTGGCCTGATCTGGATGGCGGTAATGATGGGCCAGGTCGATACCAAGGGGTTGACCACGCCCGTCCGTTCCCGATTGATACGCCTGAGCATGTTCTGGCACTTTCTGGATATCGTGTGGGTCGGCGTATTCTCCTTCGTCTATTTGCTGGGGGTCCTGTAAATGAATCAGACACCTATTGACAGCACCGGAGCACACCGCGGAAGCCTTAAATCCTATGGTACCGGATTCATTCTCTCAATCGTTCTAACGATCGTTCCGTTTGCGTTGGTAATGACCGGCACTGTATCCCATTCGACCGTTTTATTCGGCATCTTTGCCGCGGCTGCCGTACAGATCGCGGTGCACCTGCATTACTTTCTGCACCTGGACACCTCATCGGCAATGCGCTGGAATGTGATGGCTCTGGTATTCGCCGTTTTGATCATGATCCTCTTCGTCGGTGGGACGATATGGATCATGTACCACCTGAAGTACCGTATGATGGTGTCATGATTGAAAAGATCAAAAACTTTCTGCTCGTCGCCAAACCGGGGATCATCTTCGGCAACCTGATTACCGCTGTCGGCGGCTTTTTACTTGCCTCCAAGGGACGTATCGATATCACTATTCTGCTGCCGACTATCACCGGCATTTCCCTTGTCGTCGCTTCGGGCTGTGTTTTAAACAACTGCCTTGATAGAAACATAGACCGAAAAATGGCTCGAACCTGCAACCGCGTCCTCGCTCAACGGCTCATGTCACCGAGAGTTGCCGTCTTCTATGCATCGTTTCTGGGCATTTCAGGTACGGCACTGCTCTGGGCGGCAGCGAACATGCTGTCTGTTGTCATCGTGCTGACTGGTTTCGGAATCTATGTGGGCGTGTACAGCCTGTTTTTGAAACGCAATTCCGTATACGCTACATTGATCGGCAGCCTGGCGGGGGCCACACCTCCCCTCGCGGGATATTGTGCAGTCAGCAGCCGCTTCGACATGGGAGCAGTGATATTATTGTCGATCTTCAGCTTGTGGCAGATACCCCACTCTTACGCCATCTCTATTTTTCGATATGATGATTACGCTGCGGCCGCAATACCGGTGCTGCCGGTCAAGCAGGAAATGCCAATTGTAAAGAGGCATATCGCCGGTTATATATTGGCCTTTATGGTGGCCACGCTGACGCTGAGCTTCGGTGGGTACACTGGGTACAGCTACCTTGCGGTAGCGGCCACATTGGGCCTGTTGTGGCTGCACATGGCCCTGATGGGCTTTAAGGCATCCAATGACCGGCTCTGGGCCAAAAAGTTGTTTACCTTCTCCATTATAACCATATTCATTCTGAGCGTCATGATGTCGATTGACTTCACGGTGTCCGCCGCATCGGACATGCTCCTGACATATTTTCCATAGTCTAACACGCCGCAACGGGGCGGATTTCCATCAGCTCCGAATCCGACCTGATTCAAGGCCGGCTTGACGGACTCTCAAGCTGAACTTACCTCTTTATCAATTAAAGCTGGCAGCAGCGGCCAGCCGCAAGCGAGGTGAAATCATGAAATCTACAACCTTGAACAACATCCTGGTTGCCATCGACCTATCGGAAGCGACCCGCGATGTCATTGCCACCGCCATTATGCTGAACTTCACCCACAGCGCCAAGTTCTGGGTTGTTCACGCAGACGATTCGGCGCCCTATTTCTATTTGCCGGAAAACGGAAACGTACCCGATCCAGTAACCGTTGACACACAGAGCAATGACGCCGACGTCGTGCTGGCTGGAATCCGTGAGCAGCTGACCCAGGCCGAAATGGCCGCGGAATTCGTCCGGCTGGAAGGTCCTGCTGCCGACAGCATCCTGGAGAAGGCAAGGGAAATCGACGCCGACTTGATCGTAATCGGAGCCCACCGACATGGACGCTTCTACCGCATGTTTTTCGGCGATACGGGCGACGAGCTCATGCGCCACGCACCGTGTCCGGTGCTCGTGGTGCCGCACGAAAGCGAAAAAATCGTCTGAATCCTGGTACTGGTTTATTTCTTAGAGTAGCGAAGGACGCTCAAAAATACCGGAAGCACGAGAAGAACGAGCGGTAACTGGGCCATCAGGCCGGATATGATGGCGATGGCAAGGGGCTGCTGCATGGCCGATCCCTGACCGATGCCCAAGGCAAGCGGAAGAAGTGCCAGAATGGTTGCGAGAGTGGTCATAGCGATAGGCCGCATCCGGTTTTTCCCTGCGGATATGAGAGTGCCGGCCGTATCCGCCCGCGAAGGCAAATCGTGATATTCGGAGGCGTAAAAAATCCCCACCTCCGTTACGATGCCCACGATCATGGTCAAACCCATCATGGAGGTGATATTGAGTTCGGTTCCGGTAATCCAGAGCCCGATGAAAACCGCCGCACTTGCCGTCAAGGTCGTTAAGAGGATGGCAATGGCCACACGTAAGCTCTCATAGAGATAGAGCAGGAGCAGAAAGACCAGCAGCACAGCGGCCAGAAAAACCATGATCAGGCCTTTAAACGCAATTTGCTGCTGTTCGTATAAGCCGCCCAGGCTGTAGTATATGCCCTTGGGCAAAAGGCCGGGGCGATCGAGAACGGCTTTTACCCGGCGGATAACCGATCCTATATCCCTTCCGCTGATGCGGCCGGTGACCGCGATCATGCGCTTGAGATCATCGCGCATGATTTGGGGCTGCCCGGTGACAAGAGCTATGCTCGCTATCCTTTCAATGGGAAACAGATGCCCGTCGGGGGCCCGCAATTGCAGGTGTTTAACGTTCCAAACCGTTTCCCGCACCGTTTCGGGGACCCAGACCCTAACGCCGACCATCTTGGGTCCTCGCTGGACCTGGGTGGTGACCGTTCCGCTCAAGATTTCCTGCAGGGTTTTGGTGACCGATTCCGGGTCCACGCCTTCCAGGGAGGCCTTGACCCGGTCGACCTTAATGGTCAGCGCATCGCCGGCGAGCACGACCCCGTCGTTTACTCCAACCACGCCGGGGATTTTTTTATAGCCTCGGCCACTTTGGGTCCCAGCCGGCCGAGCAGGTCTCCGTTATCGGAATAAAGCTTTATTTCAATCGGCTGCGGCACCGCGGTAAGATCACCGATCAGGTCTTCCATGAGCTGCGCCATCTCGATATGAATGCCGGGCACGGTGTTTTCTATTTTCGCCCGCACTTCGTCCATGACCGTCCAGATGGGTGGCCGGGGAAGGGGTTTCAGGCGGACAAAGAAATCGCCGTCATTGGCCTCGCTGAGCGTACCGCCCAAGGCAAGGCCGGTGCGCCTGGAATAAGTCGCCACGGCCGGCGTGGCGCTCAGAATGGCGCCGACCTGGTGCAGCACCCGGTTGGTTTCCGTCAGCGAGGTCCCCGGCGCCATCCGGTAATCGAGGATAAACCCGCCCTCGTCCATGGACGGCATAAAGCCGGAACCCACACGCGAATACCCCAGCCAGCCGAACAGCACGAACGGCAAAATGATGAGCAGGACCAGCCAGCGATGGCCCAGCAGCCGCTGCATGAGGCGTTCATATCCCCGGTGCAGGTAATCGATAATAGTCCCACCCTCTTTTTTCTCGGCATCCCTGGCGCTCAAAATACGATCGGCTAAAAGCGGTTCGGCGAGCCAGGCGACGAAAAAGGAGATAAAGAGGGCGGCGGCCATTGTGAGGGAAAGGGATTTGAAGAAAGCCCCCGTGACGCCCGACAGAAAAGCGAGCGGCAGAAAGATGATGATGGTCGATGCGGAGGAGCCCATGAGCGGCCGGGTGAACTCCCGGGCGGCCCGCATGACCTGTTGGTGATGATCGCCCGTGCTGCCGCGAAGCCGCCGCATGATGTGCTCCACCATGACGATGGTGTCGTCTATAATCAGCCCTACCGCCGCCGCCATGCCGCCGAGAGTCATGATATTGAAGCTCATGTGCATCACGTAGAGCAGCAGGGCGGTGGCCGCGAGAACGCTCGGCACGGAAATGACGGCGATCAAGGTGATTTTGAAGCTGCGCAGAAAAAGGAGCAACATTAAGGCCGCCAGCACGATGCCGATCAATATGGCATCGCGGACGCTCGCCGCCGATGAGAGAATCAGCTCGCTTTGATCGTACCATTTGGAAATCTTCACGTTGCGGGGCAACTGCTGGCGGAACCCGGCCAGCTTCGCTTTCAATTCACGGTCAATTTGCACCGTATTGCTACCCGGCTGCTGATAGATCTGAAAGATGACGGCATCATGCCCATCGGCCGTGACCTTGGTCCACCTCGGGGCCGTTGCCCGCTCCACCGTGGCGACATCTTCCAAAAGCACCACGCCGTCGGTTCCGGGACGCAGAGCAGTCATCCCGATGCCGGACAGATCCGCGAAGCGCGTGTCGGATATGCTTAAGTACAGCTTGTAGTGATCCTCGAGGCGCCCCACGGCCGTGATGATATTGGCGGCGGAAAGGGCCTTGGCCACATCGCCGATAGAAAGGCCGAAGGAGGCCAGTCGTGCCGGGTTCACCGTCACCCGGTACTCCTCCTGATCTCCACCGACAACACCGACTCTGGCAACCCCTTTTATCGTGGAGAGAAGCGGTCTCAACTGATAAAGGGCGATGTCGCGCAGATCGACCAGCGAATGGACGTCCGAAATCATGCTGTAGGCCAGGACCGGGAAAACATTCGGGTCCATGCGCCGGACGTCGAAGGTCGTCCCTTGGGGAAGCTGCGAGAGGCCCTGATTTATCACCGACTGCACCAGGAGCAGTTTGGAGACCATGTCCTGCCCCCACTCGAAACCGGCGGATATAGTTGTTTTCTCCGTCTATTCCTCGGTTTTTCAGACTTTCCAGGCCCAGCCGCGCTTGGTCGAGGGCTTGTCTCGCCTGAATCATCTGGTCATTGGTCGCAAGTCTCAATTTGCGCTTGCCCTCCATCTGCCGGTAGCTCTCCCGGGCAAGCTTATGGGCATTCCTGGCCTGGTCGAGCTGGAGCATCGTATCGGGACTGGGCTTGATTTTGAGTAATATATCCCCTTTGGACACCTTCTGGCCCTCGTTCACCATAATGCCGAGCACCTGACTCTCGAAAGGAATCGAGACGGTCAGCAAGGCGCCGGGGGCCGCGATAATCGAACCGTAGACGACAATGGTCTCGGAAATCGACCCCTGCTTCAAGGGGGTGGTGTTGACACACGCCACCGGTTCGCCGGCACCGGTATTTCCCGCGCCCAAATTCGAGCCGCCGCCCTCGGAGGCCTGGACGTCACCGGTATGAAGGCCCCAAAAGCCGATTGGCGGCCACGAGTTGATGACCAGGCCGGCAACAATGCATATAATCAACAATTTCACTTGGACGCCTCCGTATTTCCAGGGTGCTCCAGAAACTGTCCCGCTTCGATTTCAAGCGCAACGAACTGATCGATCAACTGAAGCTGCAGGTTCAAGAGCGATATGTGGTTTGCGATCAGTTCGTCGCGGGCGTTGTAATAGGTAAGGACATCGGCGCTGCCCTGCAGCAAAGCGTTGTGATACGTTTCGACCAACTGCTGCTGGGTCGGAAGATAAACCTCGGTGGCCCTGATTTGGCGGTAGGTCGATTCGATATCGGCCCTAAGTTTTACAATTTTCGACTGGGCTTCGAAAAGCCGGGCGATGTATTCGTCGAAAAGTTGTTGCCTGGTCGCACGTTCGATGGCAACCTGGCCTTGATTTCTGTCGAAGAAAGGCAGACCAATCGTGATGGCAAGACCCCGGGTGACGACGTTTCCGGTATCCCTGGCCTGGGAAAAATCCGTGGTTATTCTCGGGAATTGACCCAGAACCGCCGTTCGCAGACGCTCCTCCTGGCTGGCGTAGCCGATCTTGAGCGCCACCAGGTCAAGGCGTCGGTTTGCGATCCCGTCTATCAGTTCGTTGCTTTGGGGAATAGCAGCCTCTTTCGGAAGCTCGATTTTCTGTCGCAGGTATAGGGATCGTTCCGGCCCGAAACCGATAGCGTTGAGGAGCGCAAAGCGCTCTTGCGCCATATTTTGAGCGATACCGAGCACCACGAGATGCACCTTTTCGAGCGAGGCCTGGGCGGCCGATAGGTCGATAATTGTCATATAGCCAAGATCCACGGCACGCTTTATCGCCTTAAAATTATCCTGCAGCCCTTTTTCCTCATCCCTGGCCACCTTGAGCTGTTTTTGAAGCAAATACAGCCGGTAGGCGTGCAGTTTCGCAGCTTCGGCCACCTGCCATTCCTGCCAGGCCACATTGAGAGCGACAGAAGAGGCATTCAGCCTGGCCGCTTCGATTCCCGCATCCCTGGTGATCAGGGCATTGATATCATACCCGAGGCTTAGCCCGTAGGCCGTCACCGTTCCCTGCGTTGTTCCCGCAACGGGGAAGTCCAGGCTGCCGGAAAACTGGGGATTGGGGAGAATTCCCGCCTGAAGGAGCTGCGCGGTCGAGATCCCTTCCTTATCCCGCTCCGCCCTCAGCCCGGGGTTTATGAGGATGGCCAGGATAGCAGCCTCCTCCGGTGTAAGACCCTTTTGTTCGTCTACCTCTACAGGCCTCAGGATAGGATGCTTAATTTTCCGTGCTTCAACTTTAATGAGATCCATGCTAGGGGCTGAGAGTCTGCTCGCAACGACGTCACGATCCAGCGGCATTTGGCGATAAGAAGAACAGCTTACATCGATAAGCAGCAGCAAGGACGGAATAAGTATCAGATGGATAGGAAATTTTATGCGTGACATGACACTAGTCTATCGCGCCCTGTTTGCCATCGGCCTGCCTTGTGGCAGCCGTTGGGCGAAAATTATCCATCACTCCGATTGATTGCCTGGCATCAAGTGCCCCCGCCGGACAAGTTTCAAGGAATTGAGTAAACGATATTTTTCCGGTTTAACTGAAGTCATAAATCCAGACTGTATTTCTACGATTCAGAGTGCAGAGAGATGAACCTCGAAGAAAGACGTTGCCAGAGCAAAACCGGTAGCCGATGGCGCCATGAACGCGAAGGGTGCCTGAAATCGTCTTTTTGGAAAGTATATTACAAGGAAGCTTTCCGGAATCAAGCCGAAATTGATCTCCCGACCAAAATACGGATAGAAATACTATGTGCTTTTCCTGTTGGTACGTAGTTTACCCCATACAAAAGAAGAATGCTTTTCGGTAAAAAGTGTCACCGACATGTAGAAGACCTTTTCCGATGCGGTGAAACGCAGCCAGGCCCTCGAGAACTGAAACAGTTGGACAATGGGGCTCGACGGGCATTGCTACGGCCAGGGACCCGTTGGATGGCCTGATAAATGTTAAAATGGGCAGGAAGGGTGGCACGTGAAATATGATCGCGGAATCCGTTGGCTCCACGCCGGGATCGCTCTGGGCGTGCTCATCCAACTATCGACCAGTCAGCTGATGACAGTTCCCGAACCGGGGCCATCCCTCTTCATGGTGCATCGTTGGTCGGGCATCAGTATCTTCGCCATGGTTATCCTCCACTGGCTCTGGGGCGTGGGGGGGCACATCACAGGGGGATGGGGGCACCTTTTCCCGTGGTTTTCGAAAGCACGGTTTGGGGCCCTCATGTCAGACATCCGGGCCTTGCCGGAGTGGGTGCGCGGGCGATTTCCCGATCAACGGGTCCATTCCGCGCCGCTCGTGGGCGCTATCCACGGATTGGGATTGCTGGTCGTCACAGCCATGGTGGTGACCGGGGCGACGCTTTTTTTCGGCATGGCGCCCGACGGTTCAATGTCTTCTGCCGTGAAGACGGTAGCGGAGATCCATGGCTTCTTCGCCAATTTCATCTGGGTTTACTTTATTGGCCACGTCGCCATGGCCCTGTTCCATCAGCTAAGGGGAGAGCCTCTCATCACGGACATGTTCAACCTGAAGGTAAAATGAATCAATGGTGCCGACGATTTCGGTGGGGGCGAGGAAGACGAGCGCGATGAAAATGACGGGGCGGAAGGAATAGACACAGGTTGAGGCCTCTCTCACGATATGGATATCATAGACATCATAGCGATTCTGATTACCTTCTCGGCCGTCTTCAGCTATTTCAACTATCAATATTTTCACCTTCCCAGGACCATCGGCCTGATGCTGTCGGCGCTGATCCTCGCTTCGGGATTGATCGTCGCTGGGCAGCTCGGTTGGGATGTAAAAAATCAAGCCCTCATTATCGCTCGAAGCATCGATTTCAACCGTGTGCTTCTTAACGGCATGCTCGGTTTTCTGCTCTTCGCCGGCGCGCTGAACGTGGAGCTCAATGAGCTTATAAACCAGAAATGGGTTGTCTTTTCCCTGGCCACCGGCGGGGTTATCCTCTCCACCATCATGGTTGGCGGTTTTGCTTGGGTGGTGTTCGATGTTCTCAAGTTTCACATCCCTTTCATGTATTGCCTGCTCTTCGGCGCGCTGATCTCTCCCACCGATCCGGTGGCCGTCATCAGTATCTTGAAGACAATGCACGCACCGAGGAGCCTGGAAACCCAAATGGCCGGGGAGTCCCTTTTTAACGACGGCGTCGGCGTTGTCGTCTTCATCGTGCTGCTGAGAATTGTAACCGGTGGGCATGGCTCGGGGGTCGAAGATGCTCTCCTACTCTTTGCGGAAGAGGCCATCGGGGGAATCCTGTTCGGCCTTTGTGCGGGGTATATCGCCTATCAAATGCTCAAGCGCGTGGACAATTATCAGGTGGAGATCCTCATTACGCTGGGACTGGTCACAGGGGGCTACACGGGGGCGAACGCCCTTCACACCTCGGGTCCTCTCGCCATTGTCGCCGCTGGTCTCATGATCGGCAATCAGGGTCGATCATTTGCCATGTCGGAATTGACGCGCAAGAATCTGGACACCTTCTGGGAACTGATCGATGAAATCCTGAATGCCCTTCTTTTTATCCTGATCGGCATGGAAGTCTTGGCTTTGGAGTTTAGGCTTCAGCACTTGATGGCCGGTCTCCTTCTCATCCCTCTTGTTTTGCTGGCCCGTCTGATCAGCGTGGGGATCCCCTTCAGTCTTCTGCGCATTCGAAGATCTTACGGATCCAACGCAGTAAAAATTTTGACCTGGGGCGGCCTGAGGGGAGGGATTGCGGTGGCGCTGGCTCTTTCCCTGCCTTCCGGTCCGACCAGGGGCGTTATTCTAGTGGTTACCTACATGATCGTGGTTTTTTCCATCGCAGTACAGGGGCTTACCATCGGGAGGCTCATGCGACGATGGGAAAAAACAGATTATCATCAAAACCCTTAAGTGCCCCGACAAAAAATAATTCCACATCTTGCTTGTTTTTTGTATCGCGCGACTGCGTTTCATCCACCGACACGTATCTCGATAAGCGCCGCTGGATGTGCCGTGTAGACGAACCCAATTCCGGTGCTATTTAGTGAAATGATTTCTTACGTGACCCTGGCATAGTTCTAAAAAGGCTTTTCGATGAAATATTATCAATTGGGGAATTTACAATGAGAAAGTAAAATAATGCTTATGATAATGAGAGAATACAGCCTTTCGGAGCTAAAAATACACCCTTAACCCTGTTTTCCCGCACGGAATAATTTAATAATAAATCTCCAAGGAGTTACCTATGCTGAATCCATTTGAAATAATCGAAAATAAAGATGCCGTACTGGTGGTTGACGTGCAGAAAGACTTCTGCCCCGGTGGGGCCCTGCCCATAAAGGACGGCGATGCAGTCGTGCCGGTTCTCAATCAATGGATCGATGCGGCGTTTTTAAAGGGAGCAACGGTTTACCTCACGCGGGACTGGCATCCGGTAAATCACCCCAGTTTCAAGAATTTCGGGGGGCCCTGGCCGCCCCACTGCATTCAAGATACCGATGGAGCGCGTTTCCATCCTGATCTGAAGCGTCCCGAGAATGCCGTCGTGGTGACCAAAGGAGTCCGATTCGACTTCGATCAGTATTCTGTGTTCGATCAAACCGGACTCGGCAAGCGGCTGAAAGGGGATCGGGTTCGCACCCTGTGGGTTGGGGGTCTCGCCCAAGATGTCTGCGTTCTGCATTCGGTCCTGGACGCTTTGAAGGAAGGCTTCAAGGTGAAGGTGATTGGTGCGGCGACCCGTCCGGTCAGCGAAAAAGATGGTCGGGAAGCGATCGAGAAAATGAAAACCGCCGGTGCCTTGATTATTTAAACGCTGTTTGTCGAAGGATGAACATTCCCTCATCGACATGTCAACAGACCTTAATCGGACAAGGTGAATATGGAAATGCGCTACAACTGGCTTCCCTGGAAATACATCCTCAGGCGAGTGGCCAAAACCGGTGGATTTGTCGATCCGGTGGCGCTGCTGGCTCAATTCAACAAATTCGCGCAACCCTCCGAGGTGGCGGCCCCGGTGGAGCTGCTGCGTGCCGGAATGATATTTCACGCCCGGGGGCTGATCAATGCCAGGACCATTCAGGGCAATCTGGACTGGGTTTGGCCTTTCTGGGTCAAAAAACAGTTTGATCCGCTGGACAAAGCGTTCGTGCCACGTTCCTTTGCACTCACCCATGTCAATCTCACGAACCGCAACTGGACCGCAGTGGGAATGCCGGACTGCGCCGCTTATCCAATCATCGATCCGAGAGGTCTGGTAACGCCTTTTTTCGATGGATGGTCACTGGATGCGTGGGTGATCACTGAAGGGGGTGAGGCGTTGTTGCCTTCGGAAAGCCGACAGCCGCTTCAGGTTCAGTTGATGGAACCGAACCGTCTGACGGTAAAAACGGAGTTCACATCCGCGAACTTGACTCTGCGATCTGAAGTGGACGTGATACCGGCCGAAGGAGAACCGATTTGCCGTATCCGCTACTCGGCGGTTTCGAAGCTTGCCGGTGCATTTATCGTCGCATTGAGGCCGTTCAATCCGGAAGGAATCAGCTTCGTTTACCGGGTCGGCGTGGATCCTGAACGCAGGCAGTGGACCATTAATGATGCCGGCAGCGTTGTCTTCGATCCACCCATGGAGCGCCATGTGGTTTCCGATTATCGGGAAGGAGATGTCTACTCGGGCCTGCTGCAGAAAAAAGATAAGCTGAGTAAGACGTGCGCGATCGGAATGGCCAGCGCGGCGGCGATCTACCGACTGCAGCCGGACGAGCCGGTGACCGTTTCCCTCAATGTGGCGCTCGACAAGGATCCGGAAGCACTTAAGACGGCCGCAATTTGGAATCCAAAGGCATCCTGGGAGGAAGCCTTACAAGGCGTCTGCCGTTTACACCTTCCGGATGAAAAGATGAATGCTTTATATGATGCGGCGGTGCACACCTTGGTCCTGCTCTCACCTCAGGAGATCTACCCGGGACCGTTCTATTATAAACGTTTCTGGTTCCGGGATGCCGTGTTTATTCTGCATGCGCTGCTGAGTGTCGGACTCCAAGAACGGGCCGAACGTGCCATCGATCAATTCCGGACACGCCAGACAATCGCCGGTTATTTCGAATCTCAAAAAGGCGAGTGGGATTCCAACGGGCAGGTCTTATGGATTTTTCAGCGCTTCAGCGAACTGACCGGCAAGGACATACGAAGTTCCTGGCTTAAAGCCGCCGATAAAGCGGCCCGTTGGATTCTGAGAAAACGGTTGCCGGCAAATTCCGTAGAACTTCAGGCCGGCTTGCTGCCTGCGGGCTTCAGTGCAGAGCATCTCGGCAATAACGATTTTTACTACTGGGACGACTTCTGGGGCATAGCCGGGTTGAAAGCCGCCGCTAAAATTTACCAAAGGGCAGGCGATAACCGCCGAGCGGAAGTTTTTGCCCGCGGTGCAGAACATTTCGGGCTCTGCGTTGAACGCAGTCTTCTGCGCTCCGGAAAATACCGCCGGCACGATGCGATTCCGGCATCACCTTACCGCCGGATGGATGCCGGTGCGGTCGGTTCGATCGTCGCCGGATACCCGCTTCAATTGTGGCCAC
>Ga0210085_1000466_pt1 | contig 17059 bp, 11 predicted proteins | sample China_Galinas_PW_5_FD_184866 | JGI IMG/M metagenome (GOLD analysis project Ga0210085, IMG submission 184866) | Wetland microbial communities from San Francisco Bay, California, USA, that impact long-term carbon sequestration - China_Galinas_PWC_D1... | ecosystem: Environmental > Aquatic > Marine... | reverse complement strand
GCCTGCAGTAACAGTTCAATGGTGGACGTAGCTCAGTTGGTAGAGTCCTGGATTGTGATTCCAGTCGTCGTGGGTTCGAGTCCCATCGTCCACCCCAATTTTCAGATCCTGCCGATGAGGGTGGCGTACGACTTCACGCTTGAACGCCCCCGGACGGTGTGGTCCAATACCGTGCTTTGGGCCGTTAGCTCAATTGGTAGAGCAGTGGACTCTTAATCCATTGGTTGTAGGTTCGATTCCTACACGGCCCACCAGATCAGCATGCCTGTGCGATGCGCAGGCTTTTTTTTGCCTGGTTACCCTGACTGGAAGGTAAAAAATTCCGGGTGTCCGCCATGACGACAAGCCGTTATAATTACTTGTATTATCCGGACTTGTTGGCGCCGGCCGGGGGTTTGAAAGTGCATGCGGCGAAAGTGGCGGAATCGGTAGACGCGCTGGTTTTAGGTGCCAGTGGGGTAACCCGTGAGAGTTCGAGTCTCTCCTTTCGCACCAATCACGACAGAAGGACAATACGATAATCAGTGTTCATCCATAAGGAAATAAATACATCGCAAATCCACAGAGAGCACAAGGTGGTTGATTGTTTTCGTTAAGGGATTTCTCTGCGTTCTTTCGGCAACTGCTCCATGCATCGCCTGAAGCGCCTACTTTTGGTGCTCTAACTCCTGCATCCATGCAGTCGTGCGTCTCTGCGGTGAAAACGGTGTTTATGGTTTAACACGAATTTATTACAACTCATCGTTAGTGTGATGCCAGGCCGTATGGCTGGTGATATATATTGAGGTGATTTCATGCAAGTTTCGGTTGAGAATACAGGGGGACTTGAGCGTCGCGTGACGGTTCAGGTGCCTGCCGAACGGATCGACCAGGAGGTTGATTCCCGGCTCCATTCCATGAAGGCCACGGCACGTCTGGACGGGTTTCGTCCCGGCAAGGTGCCACTCGGTGTCATCGAGAAAAAATACGGCACACTGGTGCGCCAGGAGGTGACGCAACAGGTTATCCACTCGACGTTGCAGGATGCACTAACCCAGGAGAGCCTGCGCCCCGTCGCTGAACCAAGGATCGATCCGGTGGAGTCGTTGCCGGGGAAGCCGCTGGAATATGTGGCCACTTTCGAAGTCTTTCCGGAAATCACGGCACCGATCGACTATGGCTTCAGGGTAACCCGTCCCGCCGTCGAGATTGGTGCGGAAGATATCGATGCCATGCTGGAGAAATTGCGCAAGCAACGGGCAACCTGGAAGGCGGTGGATCGTGCGGCTCAATCAGATGACCAGGTCGTCATCGACTTCCAGGGAACGATCGGGGGACAGGCTTTTTCCGGGAGCAAGGGTGAGAAATTGCCGCTTGTGCTGGGTTCAAACACCATGGTGCCCGGATTCGAAGACCAGCTGATCGGTGCCGGCTCCGGCGAGGAAAGAACGTTGCGGGTTGCTTTTCCCGCTGACTATCCATCCCGGGAAATTGCCGGGAAGGATGTCGATTTCAGTGTCAGTGTCCATTCGGTTTCGGAAATGGCCTTGCCGGATCTCGATGACGATTTTGCCCGCGCCTTCGGCGTGGCGGACAAGGGGATTGAGGGACTCCGGCAGGAAGTCGCCGCCAACATGCAAAGAGAGCTGAAACAGCTCGTCAAGGCCGATCTGAAAGACCAGGTGTTCTCGGGGCTGCTGGAAAGAAACCCGGTCGAGGTTCCCCGCAGTATGATTTCCGATGAGGCGGCCCGCCTGCAGGCACAGCAAAGCAGCCAGTCTGAGAGTCCCTCCGGGCTTGAGCAGGATGCGGAGCGCCGGGTGAGACTGGGCGTGATTGTCACCTCAATCGTCAAGCAAAACAGCCTCCAGGTTGATCCTGACCGGGTGCGTGAGACCATTGAAACCATCGCCGCATCCTACGAAAAGCCCGAGGAAGTGGTTCAATGGTACTATGGGAATCAGGAGATGCTGGGCAATATCCAGTCCGCCGTGATTGAGGAACAGGCGGTTGATTGGGTGCTGGAGAATTCGGGTGTGCAGGTAGAGAATACGAACACGACATTCGACCGGCTGGTCGAAGCGGCCAAGCAATCTAAAGGATAGGAATCGATGACCGATAGCAACAAAATGGGTGGCGCGTCTGATATCAGGGCGTTGAATCTCGTACCAATCGTCATTGAGCAGACGGCGCGAGGTGAACGGGCCTACGATATTTATTCACGGCTGCTCAAGGAACGGGTTGTGTTTATCGTGGGGCCGGTGGAAGACTACATGGCCAACGTGGTCGTCGCGCAACTCCTCTTCCTGGAGTCGGAGAATCCGGACAAGGACATCCACCTGTACATCAATTCTCCCGGCGGTTCGGTAACGGCCGGTCTCGCTATCTACGATACCATGCAATTCGTCAAGCCGGCTGTCAGCACCATGTGCGTCGGTCAGGCTGCCAGCATGGGCGCCTTGTTGCTGGCGGGCGGAGCCAAGGGTAAACGGGTTTGCCTGCCGCATTCGCGCATCATGATCCATCAGCCGCTGGGAGGATTCCAGGGCCAGGCAACGGACATCGATATCCACGCACGTGAAATTCTGCTGATCCGCGAAAAACTCAACATGATATTCGCCAAGCATTCCGGACAAGCGCTGGAGAAGATCAGGCTGGATACGGAGCGGGATAATTTTATGGGGGCCAATGAGGCCAGGGAGTACGGGCTGATTGATGAAATACTGGCGATGCGCGATGCGACGGCGCAGGATGAGTGATCCATAGCGGTAAAGTTCTGTTATTGAAGCTCAAGCGGAGGCGCAACCCCCGCTGCGGATGCCTTCAATGGCAGAAAACCCCGAATATCCGCCGGTTGTATGCGCACAAAAAAACGTCGAAGGAGTTGATATATAATAAAGAACAGTGTTAAAAAATAGATAGCAGGGCCATGTTGATAAATGCGAGGGTTTGAGTATGAGCAACGACAGAGACGGCAAGGGAGATGACGGAAAACTGCTCTACTGCTCGTTTTGTGGCAAGAGCCAGCATGAAGTACGCAAACTGATTGCGGGGCCCTCGGTTTTTGTCTGTGACGAGTGCGTCGAACTGTGCAACGACATCATTCGTGAGGAGATGCAGGAAAAATCCTCCAGTGGCGGAAACAAGCTGCCCAAACCACAGGAGATCAACGACGTTCTCAATGAGTATGTCATCGGGCAGGAACGCGCCAAGAAGGTGCTCTCGGTTGCCGTCTACAACCACTACAAGCGCCTTGATGCCGCCGGCAAGAAGGATGGTATCGAGCTTTCCAAAAGCAATATCCTGCTGATCGGACCGACCGGTTCAGGCAAGACCCTGCTTGCCGAGACACTGGCGCGTTTGCTGAATGTGCCGTTCACCATCGCGGATGCAACCACCCTGACGGAAGCCGGTTATGTCGGCGAGGACGTCGAGAATATTATTCAGAAACTGCTGCAAAAATGCGATTACGATGTCGACAAGGCACAAACCGGTATCGTGTATATCGATGAGATCGACAAGATTTCACGCAAGTCTGATAACCCTTCGATCACCCGGGACGTATCCGGTGAGGGCGTGCAGCAGGCGCTGCTCAAACTGATCGAGGGCACGGTGGCTTCGGTTCCTCCGCAGGGCGGACGCAAGCATCCGCAGCAGGAATTCCTCCAGGTGGATACCACCAACATACTGTTCATCGTCGGCGGCGCATTTTCCGGACTCGACAAGATCATTCGCAGTCGATCGGAACAGGGCGGCATTGGTTTTTCGGCCGAGGTGAAAAGCAAGGAACTGAACGTAAACCTGGGTGAGATACTCTATGACGTGGAGCCGGAGGACCTGATCAAATACGGTCTGATCCCTGAATTCGTCGGCAGGTTGCCGGTGGTGGCCACGCTGGAGGAACTCGACGAACATGCGCTTGTACAGATTTTGACCGAGCCGAAAAATGCTCTGACCAAGCAGTATGCAAAGCTGTTTGAAATGGAAGGATGCGATATCGAGTTCCGGGAAGATGCATTGCGTTCCGTTGCCCGCAAGGCCATGGTAAGGAAAACCGGCGCCCGGGGTCTACGCACCATTCTCGAGCAGGTATTGCTCGACACCATGTATGATCTGCCATCGCTGGAGAACGTCAGAAAAGTGGTCATTGATGAAAGCGTTATCATGGGAACTTCAAAACCGTACATGATTTTTGACGCTTCAGAGTCGTTGGCCGCTTCCGAGTAGTATTCATATTCCCAATAAAACCAGTACGTTGGTTTTCTAGGGTGCCAGCCTGCTTGGCTGGCATACTTATTGCATCGCAATAATCGCGCGTCAAAAATGTATGGTTGAAGTATTGCGATCCACCCCCCATATTGGATCAATGGAGTAATACCCTTTCTTTCCCGCAACCCGTCAGAAAGACGCGACGGATTTCTGGCGAATTGGCGCTAGTGACTCGGTGATTACTCATTCAACCAGGTATGGATGGAGATTCAAATGACAGATGAAGCCACGGGTGCAATACCGGTCCTGCCATTACGGGATGTTGTTGTTTATCCGCACATGGTTATACCGCTTTTCGTTGGACGCGAAAAATCGATCAATGCGCTCGACACGGCCATGCAGCAGGACAAGAAGATCCTGCTGGTGGCCCAGAAGAATGCCGAGATCGACGACCCCTCACTCGATGATATTCATGAGATAGGCACCTTATCCACGATACTTCAGTTGCTGAAGCTGCCTGATGGCACGGTGAAGGTTCTGGTTGAGGGTGTCGAGCGTGCGCGTATCACCTCCTTTGAATCCGTCGATGCGTTTTTTACCGCCAACATCGAAACTATTCATTCGTCCGATGAAGACAAGGAAAAGGAACTCGAGGTCCTCACACGCTCCCTGCTGGCGATGTTCGAGCAGTATGTCAAACTGAACAAAAAAGTGCCTCCCGAGATTCTCACCTCCCTGTCGGGTATTGAAGAACCCGGACGTCTGGCGGACACCATCGCGGCGCATATGTCGCTGAAGCTCGATGAAAAGCAGCGGATCCTCGAGATCGAAAGCAGTCGCGAACGCCTGGAACGACTGCTGGGGCTGATCGAGGGTGAAATCGACATCATGCAGATCGAAAAGCGGATCCGCGGGCGGGTCAAGCAGCAAATGGAGAAGAGTCAGCGCGAGTACTATCTGAATGAGCAGATGAAGGCCATTCAGAAGGAACTGGGGGACATGGAAGATGCCCCCAACGAACTCGAGGACCTGCAGCAAAAGATCGAAAAGGCCGGCATGAGCAAGGAAGCCAAGGACAAGGCGAATTCCGAACTTAACAAGCTGAAGATGATGTCACCCATGTCCGCCGAGGCTACGGTAGTCAGGAATTATATTGACTGGCTCGTCAGCGTCCCGTGGAAAAAGCGATCCAAGATACGCCATGATCTCGCGGCAGCCGAGGCCGTACTGGAAGAGGACCACTATGGTCTGGAGAAGGTCAAGGAGCGGATACTCGAGTATCTCGCCGTCCAGCAGCGCGTCAAGAAGCTGAAGGGTCCGATACTCTGCCTGGTGGGGCCGCCCGGCGTCGGAAAGACTTCACTCGGGCGATCCATTGCCCGCGCCACCAACCGCAAATTCACGCGCATGTCACTCGGGGGCGTGCGGGACGAGGCTGAAATTCGCGGCCATCGACGCACCTACATCGGCTCGCTGCCCGGCAAGATCGTCCAGAATCTCTCCAAGGTCGCGGTGCGTAATCCGCTGTTCCTGCTGGATGAACTGGACAAGATGTCCATGGATTTTCGCGGCGATCCCTCGTCTGCGTTACTGGAGGTGCTCGATCCGGAGCAGAACCACGCCTTCAATGATCACTATCTTGAAGTCGACTTCGACCTGTCCGACACGATGTTCGTGGCAACGGCAAACACCATGAATATTCCCGGTCCGCTGCTGGATCGTATGGAGGTTATCCGCATCCCCGGCTATACCGAGGATGAAAAGATCAATATCGCCATGCGTTACCTGCTTGCCAAGCAGATCAGGAACAACGGGCTCAAGGAGAATGAACTTCTGGTCAGCGAGAATGCCATTCGCGACATCATCCGCTACTACACGCGTGAAGCCGGCGTGCGCAATCTCGAGCGGGAGATTTCAAAGATCTGCCGCAAGGTGGTCAAGGAACTGGTCATGGAAAAGCATGACCAGAAGATCACAGTGACGCCACGAAACATCGACAAATACCTCGGCGTCAAGCGTTTCCGCTATGGTCGCGCGGAAGAGCGCGATCAGGTCGGTCAGGTTACCGGACTTGCCTGGACGGAGGTCGGGGGTGAATTGCTGACAATCGAATCCGCGATCGTTCCGGGCAAGGGCAAGATGATACACACCGGGCAGCTCGGCGAGGTGATGCAGGAATCCATCCAGGCGGCGACGACCGTCGTGCGCAGCCGTGCAGCCCTGCTGGGTATCGATCCGGAGTTTTATCAGAAATACGATATTCACATACACGTGCCGGAAGGTGCGACGCCGAAAGATGGACCCAGTGCGGGTGTAGGGATGTGTACGGCGCTGGTTTCCGCCCTGTCGAACATACCGGTGCGCGCCGATGTAGCCATGACCGGCGAAATTACCTTGCGTGGCGAGGTGCTGCCGATCGGCGGTTTGAAGGAGAAGCTGCTGGCCGCGCATCGCGGGGGTATCACCACTGTTCTGATCCCGGAAGAGAACCGCAAGGATCTCGCCGACATCCCCAAAAATGTCAAGGACAAGCTGGATATACGCCCGGTGAAGTGGATCGATGAGGTTCTGCAGGTGGCCCTGGTGCATCACCCCTTGCCGTTGACGGAAGATGGCGCCAAGGAAGCGGAACGCAAGGAAGTCAAGGAGAAGGAAAAGGAAAAGGTTGCCGGCAAGCATAAACCCCTTCGGGCGCATTGATTTCTGCTGACTGATGTAATAACCCGCCGGACTTCAGGTTCGGCGGGTTTTTCGTATCGCATATCTATGCTTTAATACGCGCTTCTGTATTTCCGGGTATTTCATGGACTGATAACCAGCGTGCATGACTGATTAATCTTTCTTGTAAATATAAAAGTAATTCTTGAGGATCAAGATATGAATAAATCTGAATTGATAGAAGCCGTTGCCAGCGGAGCGGATTTGTCCAAGGCGGACGCTACGCGTGCAACCGATGCCGTGCTTGACAGCATCAGCAATGCACTGGGCCAGGGTGATCAGGTTGCTATTATAGGATTCGGTACCTTCTCGGTCAGGGAGCGCGCCGCCCGTACCGGACGTAACCCACAGACTGGTGAAACAATCAACATCAAGGCCTCGAAAACGCCGGGATTCAAGGCTGGAAAAGCCTTGAAGGATGCCGTAAACTAGCGCGCCTTCGGGTGCTTAGCTCAGCTGGGAGAGCGTCGCCCTTACAAGGCGAATGTCGGGGGTTCGATCCCCTCAGCACCCACCATGGACATGGAGTGGTAGTTCAGCTGGTTAGAATACCGGCCTGTCACGCCGGGGGTCGCGGGTTCGAGTCCCGTCCACTCCGCCAATAGGTAAAATGAAAGGGCGCCAGACACTGGTGCCCTTTTCTTTTTTAGCGGCTGATTGATAATCATTCGGGAACCGTTCGGAGAGACTGATCTATGTTAATGGCAATCCGAGAGCGTGTTATGGGCTTCGTGGGCTGGCTCCTTCTGGGCTTGCTCTTTATTGCGTTCGCCTTCTTCGGTCTGAATTCATATTTCACCAGCAATGCGAAAACCTTCGCGGCGGATGTGAACGGCGTCGAGATTACCATCCCTGAATACCAGCGTGCCTACCAGCAGTTGCGTAACCGTATGCAGAGGATGATGGGCGAGGCATACAACCCGGCCATGATTGACGAGGTCGCCCTGAAGAAGAGCGCGCTGCAGCAACTCATCCGCGAGCAGCTGATCCTGCAGGAAGCGGGTGACGACGGTTATGCCGTCAGCAAACAACTGGTTGCCGCACAGATTACTGCGGTGCCGGCTTTCAAGGGTGAGGATGGAACATTCTCTGTCGAAAAATACCGCCAGGTACTGCGGCTGCAGGGTATGTCTCCGGCGGAGTTCGAGTGGCGCCTGTCACGTGAACTCATGGCCAACCAGATAACCAACGGGATCGCGCTGACGGCCGGTGTATCGCGGCATGACCTGGAGAGCATTTACCGGATGCAGACCCAGCAGCGACGTTTCAGTTACCTCGAACTGCCGCTGCAGCAATCGGCCGCCGGGGTGAAGATCAGCGACAGCGATATCGAACAGTACTATACAGCGAACGCCGGCGATTTCATGTCGCCCGAACGGGTAAAAATCCAGTACCTGGAATTGAAGGCCGACGAACTGCAGGTGGCCGACGTGCCTGACGATCAGGCACTGCACGCACTCTACAATGAGCACTCGGACCGCTATGTGACTCCGGAAGAACGCCGGGCGCGGCATATCCTCATCAGCCTGCCGCCTGATGCGGGTGAAGAGGCCGAACGCAAGGCGCGCGAGAAGGCCGAATCCCTCCTGGTCCGTCTGGAGAAAGGGGAATCCTTCGAAGCACTGGCGAAGGAAGCATCGGATGACCCGGTATCCGCGAGCAAGGGTGGCGACCTGGGCTTTTTCAGCCGGGGGGTGATGACACCGGAGTTCGAGACGGCGGCATTCGCGCTGGAGAAGGGCGGACGCAGCGGGATTGTCAAATCAGCCTTCGGTTTCCATATCATTGAAGTGACCGATATCAAACCACAGCACACCAAACCGTTTGATGAAGTACGGGATGAACTGGTAAAGGAATATCAGGCACAGGAGCGCGGTGATCTCTTTTCCGACAGGGCCGAGACACTGGCCAACCTGACATTCGAGCAGCCGGATTCGCTCCAGGGCGCCGCCGATGCCCTGGGACTCGAGGTAAAGACCAGCGACTGGCTGACGAAGGAAGGCGGCCCTGGCATCGGGCAGAATGAACTGGTGGTAAATGCCGCGTTCCAGGAAGATGTCCTCGAAGCCGGCAACAACAGCGAACCGGTCGAACTTGGTGATAATCATCTGGTGGTGGTGCGCATTCTTGAGCACCAGCCGGCGGAAAAACAGCCGCTCGAAGACGTGAAAGACAAGGTGACGGCGGAAGTCCGTGATGCGAAGGCGCGCGAACTGGCCAGCACCCGCGGAGATTCCCTGTTGAAGGAATTGAGGTCGGGCACGTCCCTGGCCGACATTGCCAGCGCGCAGCAGCTGAAGGTCAGGACAACGGGCCTGATCGGCCGAAATGCCACGGATCCGGCAAGTCGCATCGTTACCGAGGCCTTCCTGCTGCCTCCGGCGGCAGACAAGGGCCAGTCCACAACCGGTTTTTCCCTCGACTCCGGCGACTATGTTCTGCTGGTGCTGGAAGAAATCAAGGACGGTGATTTTTCCACCCTGTCCCAGGACGATCAACTCAAGGTCAGGCAGGAACTCGACCGGATTATCGGCGGCGCCGAAGTGAACGCCTTCACCGATGAGTTGAAAAACCGGGCGAAGATCACCATCCCCGAGCAGTCGAACTGAGGCCGACACCGAGGAGCGGATCAATCAAACTCAAACTGCACTGGCAGATACTGATCGCGCTTGTGCTGGCCGTGATTGCCGGCCGGCTCACGGGTACGGACGGCAGCCTGTTCGGGCTGCACGTGCAGTCCATCTACACCTTCCTCGGCAGCCTGTTCCTGCAGGCGCTGAAGATGCTCATCGTTCCCCTCATACTTTCCTCCATCATTTCCGGTGTCGCGGCCATAGGGGGCGGCGGCGCCATGGGACGACTCGGCGGCAAGACCCTGCTGTACTATATGTTTACCACTCTGCTGGCGGTACTCGCCGGCCTGACGCTGGTGAACGTCATCGCCCCGGGTATCGTCGACGGCATGCCTGCGAAGGATCTGCTCGCACTGAACCATGACGGAGAGGAGGTGGCCGCACGGGTGGCAGGCCACGGAATCGGCGACATCGCCGGCATCTTTCTGCGGATGGTTCCGACCAATATCGTGGCCGCCGCCGCGCAGGGACAGATGCTGGGCCTGATCTTCTTCGGGCTGTTGTTCGGCTACTTCATGACACGCATCGACGGGCCGGGCGCCAGGACACAAAAGGAATTCTGGCAGGGCCTGTTCGCCGTCATGATGCAGATTACCGAGTGGGTGATGCGGTTCGCGCCCATCGGCGTGTTCGCCCTGGTCGCAGGGGTCGTGGCGTCCACCGGGTTTGCCGCCTTCGCCCCGCTGCTCACCTTTTTCCTGACAGTGCTTGCCGCGCTTGCGTTTCATTTCCTCGTGACGCTGCCGCTGTTGTTGCTGCTGATCGGCCGCGTCAATCCGCGGCGCCATTTTCAGGCGATGGCCCCGGCACTGCTGACCGCATTCTCGACGGCATCTTCTTCCGCGACCCTGCCGGTTACCATGGATTGCGTGGAAAAGCGCGCCGGCGTCTCGAACCAGACGACCAGTTTCGTGTTGCCGCTGGGCGCAACCGTCAACATGGACGGTACGGCGCTCTACGAGTGTGTGGCCGCCATGTTCATTGCCCAGGCCTACGGTGTCGATCTCGGTTTTGTCGAGCAGTTCACCGTGGTGCTGCTCGCCCTGCTGACCTCCATCGGAGTGGCCGGGATCCCGGCCGCGAGTCTGGTTGCGATCACCATCATACTCACCTCCGTGGGATTGCCGGTCGAGGCCGTCGGTCTGATCCTGGCGGTAGACCGGATACTGGATATGTGCCGCACCAGCGTGAATGTATTCAGCGATTCCTGCGGCGCGGTGCTGATCGGCCGTTCCGAGGGGGAAACCGGGATACTCGAAAAACCGCCGGTATCTAGCTAGTGTCCATCCCTGAACAGCGTTTTCACCGCAGAGACGCAAAGGACGCAGAGAAAATCTTTAACGAAAACACACAACGACTTTGCGTTCTCTGCGTCTCTGCGGTGAATTGATTTCTTTATGGCTTGGATCAGGCTACTCGAGCGATCCCATGCCGATGGTATTGTAGCCGCCGTCCACGTAGGTGATCTCACCGGTGATGCCGGCGGCCAGGTCCGAGCACAGAAACGCGGCCGCGTTCCCGACATCCTCGATGGTGACGTTGCGGCGCAGCGGCGCCGTGCCGGCAAACTTGTCCAGCATCTTGCGAAAATTGCTGATTCCGGAGGCCGCGAGGGTGCGTATTGGACCGGCGGAAATGGCATTGACGCGGATGCCCTGTGGTCCGAGGCTCTGCGCCAGGTAGCGCACATTGGCTTCAAGGCTCGCCTTTGCCAGCCCCATGACATTGTAGTTGGGGACGCTCTGCACCGCGCCGAGGTAGCTCAGCGTCAACAAGGCAGCGTCGCGGCCCTGCATCATCGGGCGGCCTGCTTTTGCCAGGGCGGCGAAGCTGTAGGAACTGATGTCGTGTGCGACACGGAATCCATCGCGCGTGACGCAATCGAGATAATCGCCGTCGAGCTGGTTGGCCGGTGCGTACGCGACCGAGTGGACGATGATGTCCAGACCGTCCCACTGCTCGCCGAGCGCCTGGAAAGCGCTGGCGATTTCATCATCACTGCCGACGTCACAGGGTATACAGAGGGTGGAATTGCATTCGGCGGCCATTTTTTCGACCCGGCCGGCGAGCTTCTCGTTCTGGTAGGTAAAGGCGAGGATGGCCCCCTCCCGGTGCATGGCCTTTGCGATGCCCCAGGCGATGGAGCGGTTGCTGGCGAGGCCGACGATCAGCGCGCGTTTGCCGTTCAAGAATCCCATATCATTTCCCAAGAGCCTGTCCGGGTAATCATGTTGTTACTCGCTACGCACAGATTACTCGGACAGGCCCCTAGCATCTGCTGTCTGGACAGAAACTCATCCGTCGATGACTCCCACGGATGATCCGGATAATGCGAACCCGGTAAGTTACCGGAAAACCCCCTTCACGGGAAGTCTCGATCGGACGCACCGGGACAGGACTAGCGCCGCGCTGGTCGATATAATCACACCTCATGCCGAGTGATCTCTTCCATGCAGTTCGCCCCACGGCTCGTTCTGTCCGTTTACGCCGCGCAGGGCATGCGATGCCGCGGAACCGGGAAGGCGGAAGAATGCGCAGCAGACTGCCAGGCAGGACGGCTTGCCTCGCTGTGGCGCTGGCGCTGCTGGTCGCGGCCTGCGGCGGTGAACCCTGGAACCGACCCTATCCCGCGGCCCAGGCCCGTGAGAACATCTTCTTTGCCTCTTTCCAGGAGCGGCCCAATCATCTCGACCCGGCGCAGTCCTACGCTTCGAACGAGATCGTGTTCACGGGACAGATCTACGAACCGCCGCTGCAATACCATTATCTGAAGCGTCCCTATCAGCTGATCCCGCTGACAGCCAGCGAGGTCCCGCAGCCGTATTACCTCGATACGGACGGCAAGCGACTGCCGGATGACGCGGCGGGCGATGATATTGCCTACAGCGTCTATGACATCCACATCCGGCCGGGTATTGACTACCAGCCGCATCCGGCCTTCGCGCGGAACGGGGACGGCGCCTACCGATACCACACGCTCGATGCGCATGAGCTTGAAGGCATCGACGCGCTCGGTGATTTCAGGGAAACCGGCACGCGGGAACTGGTTGCCGCGGACTACGTCTACCAGATCAAGCGCCTCGCGCATCCTTACCTGCACTCGCCGATCCTGGGGCTGATGAGCGATTACATCGTCGGCCTGGGCGAGTACGCCAAAACGCTGCAGGCGGCCGTCGACTCGCGTCCCGCCGGGGGCACGTATCTGGATCTGCGCGATTACCCGCTCGAGGGCGCGCGCGTCATCGACCGCTATACCTACCGCATCACGCTGCACGGCAAATATCCGCAACTGCGCTACTGGCTGGCGATGCCGTTCTTCGCTCCGGTTCCCTGGGAGGTGGATCGCTTCTACAGCCAGCCGGGCCTGAAGCAACGCAATATCACCCTGGACTGGTACCCGGTAGGAACCGGGCCGTACATGCTGACGGTCAACGATCCCAACCGCCGGATGGTGTTGCTCAGAAATCCGAATTTTCACGGAGAAACCTACCCGAGCGAGGGTGAACCGGGCGACCGGGAGCGGAGCCTGCTCGATGATGCCGGCAAGCCGCTGCCGTTTATCGATGAAGCGATCTTCAGTCTGGAGAAGGAAAACATACCCTACTGGAACAAGTTCCTGCAGGGTTATTACGACACCTCCGGCATCAGCTCGGACAGTTTCGACCAGGCCATCAGCGTCGGGGCCGGCGGCGAGGTGTCACTTACCGAGACGATGCGCAAACAGGGCATCGACCTGCAAACCGCCGTTGCGACCTCGATCTATTACACCGGTTTCAACATGCTGGATCCCGTGGTCGGCGGCTATACCGAACAGGCGCGCAAGCTGCGTCAGGCCATCGCCATCGCCGTCGATGTCGAGGAATACATTTCCATCTTCCTGAACGGACGGGGCATACCCGCGCAGAGTCCCATTCCACCCGGGATCTTCGGTTTCGAGGAAGGCGATGCCGGTGTCGACACCGAGGTCTATGATCTGACTCCTGAAGGTCCGCGGCGCAAACCCATCGAGGTCGCGCGACACCTGCTGGCCGAGGCCGGGTATCCCGAGGGCCGTGACATCAGGACCGGCAAGCCGCTGGTGCTCTATTTTGACACCACGGCCACCGGACCCGACGACAAGGCGCGGCTTGACTGGATGCACAAGCAGTTCGCGAAACTGGACATCCAGCTCGTGATCCGCGGCACCGACTACAACCGCTTCCAGGACAAGATGCTCAAGGGCGCGGCGCAGATCTACCAGTGGGGCTGGAATGCCGATTACCCGGATCCGGAGAACTTCCTGTTCCTGCTCTACGGGCCCAACGGCAAGGCCGAACACGGCGGCGAGAACGCCTCCAACTACCGGAATGCGGAGTTCGACCGCCTGTTCGAGCGCATGAAGACCATGGAGAACGGCCCCGGGCGCCAGGCCATCATCGACCGCATGGTGGCCATCCTGCATCGGGATGCGCCGTGGTTGTGGGGTTACCATCCCAAGCAGTTCAGCCTGATCCATAGCTGGTACCGGAATTACACGCCCAACCTGATGGCGAACAATGCCCTCAAGTACCGCCGTATCGATCCCGCCCGGCGTGCCGCCCTGCAGGCCGAGTGGAATCGCCCGGTACTGTGGCCGATCGTCGTGTTTGTCGTTCTGATCCTGATGGTCGTGCTGCCGGCCTACATCGGTTACCGGCGCCGGGAGCGCCAACCGGCCCGGCAGTCCGAACGCTGATGTTCGCCTATCTCGTCAGACGCCTCGCCTATGCCGTCCCGATTCTGATCGGGGTAAACCTGCTCACCTTTTACCTGTTCTTCGTGGTCAACTCACCGGACGACATGGCGCGCCTGCACCTCGGCGTCAAGCGCGTCACACCCGAGGCCATCGAGAAGTGGAAGACCGAGCGCGGCTACGACAAGCCGCTGCTCTACAATGCGGACGCGAACGCCGCCGGCAGGCTGACCGATACCATTTTCTTCGAGAAATCGCTGCGTCTGTTCGCCTTCGATTTCGGCCGTTCGGATGACGACCGCGACATCGGCCGCGATATCCGCCAGCGTATGTGGCCCAGCCTGGCGATCGCCATCCCGGTGCTGCTGGTGGGACTGCTCATCGAGATCACCTTCGCCCTGCTGATGGCCTTCTTCCGGGGTACCTATGTCGATGTCTCCGGCGTGGTCCTGTGCGTCATCCTGATGTCCGTCTCGGCCATGTTCTACATCATCGGTGGCCAGTTCCTGCTCGGGAAGCTTCTGCGGCTGATGCCGATCTCGGGCTATGACACCGGCCTGAACGCCATCAAGTTCCTGGTGCTGCCGGTGATCATCGGGGTGGCCAGCGGCATCGGCACCGGGTCTCGCCTGTACCGCTCCTTCTTCCTTGAAGAAGCCGGCAAGGATTTCGTGCGTACCGCCCGCGCCAAGGGGCTGAAGGAGACGCACGTGCTGTTCCGCCATGTGCTGCGCAACGCCCTGGTGCCGATCGTGACCGGCGTGGTTGCCGTCCTGCCGCTGCTGTTCATGGGCAGCCTGCTGCTGGAGTCGTTCTTCGCCATCCCGGGACTCGGCAGCTACACCATCGACGCCATCAATCGCCAGGATTTCGCTATCGTGCGCGCCATGGTGTTCCTTGGTTCGGTGCTCTACATCATCGGGCTGATCCTGGTGGACCTCGCCTACACCGTGGTCGACCCGCGGGTGCGGCTGTCATGATTCGCCCGGTCGTGCTGTGGACGGATGCGCTGCTCTACCTTCTGGTCGTCGTGGTGCTGGTCATTTTCTTCTATGCGCGCCGGCAGCCGCACCTGCGTGCCCCCTGGCGGCAGATATTCTCCCGCCGGCTGGCCTCGGCCTCGGCCGTGATCCTGCTCGCCTACGTCCTGATCGGCCTGCTGGATTCGCTGCACTACCGGCTGCCGCTGCAGGACAACGGCAACGGCGGGGAGGTGCATTACGCCGTCGAGGTGTTGAGCGTGCTGGACTACCTGCTCGGTCCGGTACGCACCCGGACCGAGAAAACCTACTCGGCGCCGATGGCGACCCACTTGTTCACAAAAGAAATCGTTCAGCACGCCGACGGGGTGCAGACCCGGGAATACCCGCGCCTCGAATACGGCGGCCGGCAGCTGCGTGATCCCGAACGCGATTTCCGCCCTGATGTGCTGCGCCGCGCCGCCACGGCGTTACTGGAAACCGCGCTGGTGAGTTCGCTGCTGCTCGCCTGGATGGTGCGGCGTCAGGCGCGCCGCTCCCGGCGACCGCTGCGCGTGATCCTGCGCGAGAGCCTGCCGGGCCGCCGCGCACCGCCCTGGATGGTCATCTGGATCACCGTCAGCGTGCTGCTGCTGCTGTTCTTTCTGGCCGTGAACTTTGCCGCGGCCTATCATGTCTTCGGTACCGACAAGGTCGGACAGGACGTGTTCTACCAGAGCCTGAAAAGCATCCGCACCGGGCTGGTGATCGGCACCCTGACCACGCTGGTCATGCTGCCGTTCGCCATCCTCATGGGCATCATGGCCGGCTATGCGCGCGGCTGGATCGACGACGTGATCCAGTACCTCTACACCACGCTCAACTCCATCCCGCATGTGCTGCTGATCGCCGCGGCCATCCTGATGCTCCAGGTCTACATTGCCAACCATCCCGAGCAGTTCCAGACGACCGTGGAACGCGCCGATATCCGCCTGCTGTTTCTGTGTATCATTCTCGGCATTACCAGCTGGACCGGCCTGTGCCGGCTGCTGCGTGGCGAGGCGCTAAAGCTGCGCGAATCGGAATACATCCAGGCGGCCGTGAGCTACGGGGCATCGCACGTCAGGATCATCGCGCAGCACATCCTGCCGAATGTCATGCACGTCGTGCTGATCACTGTGGTGCTCGATTTCAGCGGCCTGGTGCTGGCCGAGGCGGTGCTTTCCTACGTGGGCGTCGGCGTCGATCCCACCATGAACAGCTGGGGCAACATGATCAACAGCGCGCGTCTGGAGATGGCGCGCGAACCCGTGGTGTGGTGGTCGCTGCTCTCGGCCTTTACGCTCATGTTCGCCCTGGTGCTGGCGGCGAACCTGTTTTCGGATGCCGTGCGCGATGCCTTCGACCCGCGCCTGCATGAGCGCTGAAAATTATTTCACCGCAGAGACGCAGAGGACGCAGAGTGAATATATTGTCATACAAAAGTCCCGGTAACAGGGGCAACCGGGCGTGTACGGTTTATGAAGTTATTATGATCCTGATGTTCTCCGCGTTCTCTGCGGCTGTGCGGTGAATATATCAACCCGGACACACACACCATGTCGCAGCCCTTGATCAAACTGGATAACCTCACGGTGCGCCTCGGCAGCGGGGAGAGGGCAGTGCGGCCCGTGGACGGCGTCAGCTTCGAGATCAAGCGGGGCGAGACCTTCGCGCTGCTGGGTGAATCCGGCTGCGGTAAATCCATGACCGCGCTCGCCATGCTGCGGCTGCTGCCGCAGCCGGCCGGGCGCATCACCGGCGGGCGGGTGTACCTCGACGGCGTGGACCTGACCGCGCTGCCGGAAGTC
>Ga0210085_1000464_pt1 | contig 17096 bp, 13 predicted proteins | sample China_Galinas_PW_5_FD_184866 | JGI IMG/M metagenome (GOLD analysis project Ga0210085, IMG submission 184866) | Wetland microbial communities from San Francisco Bay, California, USA, that impact long-term carbon sequestration - China_Galinas_PWC_D1... | ecosystem: Environmental > Aquatic > Marine... | reverse complement strand
GCTCTGTTTTATCAATGCAGATGAAAATACGTGGACGGATAGGAGTTGGTGAATCTTATCTGAAATGAAATTCAAGACGAGAGCGACAACTATACTTTTTGCGTGTATAGAAAGCATGCCTGAATGATAGAGGGGTCACGGCCTCAACCGTAACCCCTTGACATTTCTGGTAGGCACGACTGGATTTGAACCAGCGACTTCTACCGTGTCAGACTGCCTGATATTATTACAAATTTCGACCAACATACACTAAGATATAGGAACATATAGAAAAACCGGTCTCGCGGCTTTATCTTTTTTTTGATTGTTTTGTGGTGTTTTTTTTTCTTGTGGTCACAAACCGGTCACAACTTTCGGACGTTTGGACGAGACATCTCGGCCTGCTTCTATCCATCAATGCCGCGTTACGACAATCGTAAGACGCCCAAGGCTATGAGTACCAAGATGATCGCTGACCGTTCGTCATCCTAACACACTAAAAAATCTCAGACTTTTTCAAATGAAACTCAACTTCGTATAATCGAAACTCGACGTTTGGTAATGTTACCAATGTATAGCGGAGAGCATCATCCACTTGTCGGCTTATTATCATTCCGTACACTTCATCACCCGTGTCCGCTAAATGCCTTTTCACCCACCCGATATAGCGTAAAAGTTGGCCAACGGTTACCGAACGAGGCGTCGACATAATGCAATGTCCGGCCAGAAGTTGTCCTTTTTTTCCGTTGCGTAATTCAAATCTTTATATCAGCGATTTGCCGTATGTTTTCTAAATCTTGCAACTTTAAGACGTTAATAGCTTTTCTATTGATTTCGATAATAGCGGTTCATTGGCCGGCGTCGAACTGGGGCTCGGCGAAAAAATGTTTCCCCCACCCCGAGGGGAACACCGGCCAGAAATATATCGGGGGTTTAATGATTCCGTATCAGTTCAAGGAGGAAATAGATGATGTCGGTTTCTTCCGGTTCGACAAGAAATGGATTGAAAACAAGAATTGGGCACTTTTGCCGATGGCATCAAAAGCGATCCTACCAGTTATTGGGTGCCATTGTGATGCAAACGGCAATGCCTTCCCAGGGGAAAGACGGATCGCCATCCTATCCGGGTTATCTGATAAAACTGTACGAAAGGGCATACGCGGACTTGAGGCCCTTCCTGGTTTCGAGTCTGAACCGTACGTAACCTCTCGACTTAAAAAGTCTAAAAAATTTACCCTTGAACTGCCTTCTTTAGAAAGGGGTCGTTTTTTTTCTTTTCATAAATTTATTTTAGAGTCCGGGATATGGCGCGGGTTAAGTACGGTGGCGAAAGCTGTCTACCATCATCTACTCAATAAGTCATCAAACTCAACAAGGATTAAGAACGATAGCACGAAAGCATTGGATGATGACTCCGAGAATATCCCTTTTTAATCAGAAAAATATTGGGATTCTTTATGGGGCATTTTAAGGGAAAGCGTCACCACCATGGTGAAGAAACAGGGCAATTTTATCATTCATTATAAAATGAAATGAATCAAAAGACTGCACAAAATCTACCGGTAATGCTGCACAAAATTTACCGAGAATTGCACAATTTTGGTTTCCAACGGGAGTCGTTCGTGCACAAAAACTACCGCCTAATAAGATTAGAAGTATTCCTTATCTACTATTATCTATTGTTGAACGAGGATGCGATTAAAATCGCATCCCACCGCAAAAAAATTCTTAAAGCCAAAAAAACCCCCCCGTTCCTTTTAATTCGACGGGGTGAAATGAATATGCCTTGCAAGAACCGGTCATTTGCACCGGGTGGCAAAACCGTCTTTTGGGGCGGCGCTCTTTGACAACTTTGAATCCGAAAGGTAGCCGGGGTAACGCAACGGGCTGAATAATTGCGTAAGTGTGGGCAGGCGACCGCAAGGAACGGTGCCGAGACACCCCGCTACGGCGGGTAGGTTCGCCATCCGGAAAATGGCATTGATCTATAATCAATGTAGTAATCCTTATCAGTTGATCACCCTGACTTTTTACATAGTCATCATTTATCAGGAGTGGGTCGAAATTTGAGTCAACGGGAGGGGAATCGGATAAATCCGTTCCTCGGATTTTGGACACCCTACTTTAATCATTAGAAAGGAAAAAAAATTATGGATTATCTAAACGGTAAAATAGCAATTGAAAGTGTAAATTGTCCATATGGATTGGACTTTGATCATATAGAGTGGATTAATATTCTCAAAATAGCACTTTTTAATGGCTGGGACCCATCTGGTAGAGATCCAGATAAAGAAATTTCGTCCGACTGTCAGGTTGGTGAATTTCCAGTAATAACGGAAATGGATGCGTACTCATTGATGGAAATTTTGGAAAAAGTCGCTAAAGAATCAATGGAGAGCATTTATCGAGAAACCGAGGAAGAGGATTTCACGAAAGCGATGAAAAAAGCCTCAGAAGAAATGCCATGGGTAATTCCTTACTATGATTTTGATGACCTTTGTGAATTATTAAGCTTTGGAGAGTGCTATATCCGTTACATCCCAGGCCGGATCATACGCGTGTATGTCCGAATCATCCACCTGGTCGATCAACAGCGGGTGGGTCCGGTTCACTCCCGTGTCGAGAAGACAGGCAACCGGGAAGTTGCCCGAAGGTGGACTCACCCGGTCCCGCAAATCGTCCATCCACTCTCGCTGTTCAATCGCGTCCATGGCCGAAAAGAAGTCCGCGGTCTCTTTAGTCATCCTCAGTTCGGCGACACAATTGAGCAGCTTCACGGACCTACTCATTTGGGACTTTGTCCCATGAGCGGCAACCACTGCCCGATCCGGGAAGTGTATCATTTCACCGCTTACAGTGATTCCTATGTGCTCAGCGTGTTCTTTGAAAAACTGGACGGTTCCATCCGGATCATCGCCGCTTCGCAGCCAGACTTCCCACCAAATTTTTTGGTCGTCTGCCTCTGGGAAAAGTGCTTTGTCATCCGTCCACAAAGCCTCCAGAGCGGCCCTTTGAATCTCCCCGACGCTTTCAACCAGCTGCTTGTTGCGGGGCAATCCTTTTGGCGTGTCTTTCTCCAGGTAATCAGTAACCTTTTTTGTCAGGATGTCTAGTTTGCCTTCCGGCACAAAGACAGTGGCCAGATTTTTTTCACCAACCATTTGAACCGTCAAGAGTTCTATCCCACTGCGAATGACCTCAAGGCTTTCGAATTTGAGTTCAAATTCCGGATCGCTCTCAAATTGCAAATATATGCCGTTTCCAGCATCAATGCCGTATGCTTTCTGTTCTTTGATCAGCTTGTCAGACTCATGACGTAATTGTTCAAATTGGCGTAAAAGCTTTCGCCCGTGCTCTTGGCGGTTTCTTGGGGGAAGCTTGAAGGTTTTGCCGTGGGAGGGGATAGGTGTGTAGGGTTCAGTTTGGGCGGTATCTTTCAGAAGGATATGGGGGAATTTATCCGTTTCTTTCGGTGCCATTATCCCTATCAGTTAAGAATTCAACCCTTGTTTGTTCAGGAATTTTTTCCGTTCAGCAATAAGCTCAAGAAGGTCGTTTGCTGTAACCTTGTCTCGATCGTAAATTATGGCGTCTTTTATGGCGTCGTCACAGATTTTGCTGATCTCCGCGTGACTGAGGCCTTCTGCCTCGTCGGATATTTCCTGATAAGGCAATCTCGATATCTTGAAAGCCGACAGTCGGTTCTTTAGAATTCTACCGATCAAGTCCTTGTCCGGGAGCGAATATTCGACGACATCGTCAAATCTACGATAGAGGGCGTAATCTAAAATACGCGGGTGATTGGTGGCTGCCAGAATGATGCTATCAGAGTCGTCCTGCTCGATCATTTGCAGAAAGCTGTTCAAAATTCTTCGGATCTCACCAACCTCGTTGCTTTGCCCCCTGTGCGAGCCTATGGAATCAAATTCGTCAAAAAGGTACACGCCCCTGGATTCGGCAATGGCATTGAAAAGGATGCGCAGCTTCGCAGCCGTTTCCCCCATGTATTTAGTGATGAGGCCCTCAAGGCGGACAACCAGAAGCGGCAAACCAAGCTCCCCGGCCAACACGCTCGCAGACATTGTTTTCCCTGTCCCGGGCGGCCCGGTCAAAAGGAACTTCCTTCTGGGGGTCAGCCCATAAGACCGAATTTTTACAATTTGCCGCTGTTCCTTGATTATTTTTTTAAACCATTCTTCAATCCCTTTTTCAAGGACCATGTCGGGTATGCGCAATTTCGGATAAGACGCGTGCAGCAGAGAGGAAAGCTACCCGCGGGGTTTCGCCAATGGAATGGGTTTGGTTGCGGAGCCGGTGCTTGGCTTGTTCTTCTTGGCCTGGTCGATAAGCGCACGTAACTCCTGCGCAAGTTTCCCATGCCCGAGCCTTGCCTCGTGGGCGGCCATCTGCATGGCAACTGAATAAAAATGATTCTCGTCCCCTTCGATATGGGATTTTATCAATGCTTTCAGTTGTTGGGCGCTGGCCATGTCTGCCTCAAAGGTTCTATTTATCAAAATAATATCGTTTGTAGCACATTGAGTTCAATAAATAAAAACCTATCTCAGGAATATTCTGAATTCTTGACCGTCATGGTGATCAGCGAGGTTTCAAAGTGGAGTTTCTGATACACCACTCAAATGGTGCTTGACATCGATGTTGCCATATTTTATGCTGTTGCCCATTCGGACAACATATATTTATCTGGCAACATCATGCAAGAAAAGCATATCATTAAGGAACTCGAAGGATCTATCGAACAACTGCTGCAAGTGCCGGATCTTGAGGTCGTGATCGAGCACGGGCGGATGGCGCAATGGGACTTGCGAATCAAAGCGAAATACCAGGGATTGCGGTTCGATCTCATTATCGAAGTGGTGCCGGCAAACAACCTTCCGGCATTCCGAGATAAGATCAACCGTCTTAAATCATCGGTACTGGCTGAACACGCCGTTCCCGTTCTGGCAGCCCCATATTTAAGTCCTGAAAGGCAGGCGCTTTGCCGGAAATCCGGTGTTTATTTCATGGACCTGTCGGGCAATGTCTTTGTCGCCCATCAAAGTTTTTATGTCGAAAGGATTGGGTTTCCCAACAAATACCCCGAAAAGCGCCAGAGAAGGTACCCGTTTTCAGACAAGGCATCACTGATTCTGAGGGAATTATTGAAGGACCCAAAACGGCAGTGGGGTATCCGCGAACTAGCCGAAAAGATCAAGCTCGATCCGGGCTATGTGTCCCGAATGGCCAAATCCCTCTCCGAATCCGGTTATGCCTCACGGGCCGACGGAAAACTCCAAATTCGATCCCCGAAAGAAATCCTGGATGATTGGGTAAGAGCCTACGATTTGAGAAGAAACGAGCTTCATCGGTTTTTTGTACTCGCTCCGGATGTGAAATCAATTCTACAGCGCATTCGAAAAATCGACATACCCCGGAAAGTTGAATACGCGTTGAGCGCCCAAGCCGGTGCCGGGCTCGTTGCCCCGCATGCCGTCTACAAGGAAGTCCACATGTATGTTGGCGACAGGGAGGGTATCGAATTCTTCAAAAAGGAACTGGATCTTAAAAACGCAGATCAAGGCGCCAATCTGGTACTGATGATGCCGTACTACAAGCACTCCGTTTTTTATGACAGCCGGCATGTCGAAGATCTGCGGGTGGTCTCGGATATCCAGTTGTACCTGGACCTTTACGGGTACCCAGTGAGAGGCAGGGAACAGGCGGAGCATCTGTACGTCAAGCGGTTGGAAGTGCTGTTCTCGGGGGATAAAGGCAATGACGGATGATTTCGCTCGAGGTCTTCTAAAAACGCTAGCGGTACTGAGGCCGTATCTACCGCAGATCGTGATTGGAGGTGGCTGGGTGCCGTTTCTCTATTACCGCTATCTCGCCAAAAACCACGAGCACACCCCCGTTCTGACGCGCGATATTGACTTCATGGTCGGGCACCAAATACCAATTGTCGGCCCCCAAACCATCGACGAAATTCTTACAAAGGAAGCCAAGTTGACAACGGCCTTCAAAAGCCTGGATAACCCGGCTGTCATCCATTACGAAGGCACCATTGACAATGTTGAAGTCGAGATCGAATTCTTGACCGACCAGACCGGATCACAGGAGGAAAGGGTTCTCGTCGTTCAGAAAGGACTTCGCGCGGAAGCGCTGCGATATGTTTCGATTATTGTCGAGAACACGCTGCTGTTGAAAATTAATAATGCGGAATCAGCGCAAGGAGATGACCCCCTGATCGTTCAAGTTCCGAAGCCTGCGGCGTACATATTTCAGAAGGGTCTGTCGTTCCCTGCCCGCCGGGACAAACAGAAGGCATCCAAAGACCTGTATTACATCTTCGATATCTTGGCCAAAATTCCTGATGAATACATCTTTGAGAGTGGTGATTTCCAAGTGTTATCCGGCAAACACCCGTCTTGGTTCGATCAATTTATTTCGAATCTCAGCTCCCAATTCGAAAGCGCCGATGCTGAAGGACCAGTACGGATTTTAGAGCAACGACCTGCAGACGCCTTCCCTGATTTGGGTGACGACCAACTGCGGTATTTTGCTCATGGGTCCATGGCGCAATTCATCCAGAAAATGGAATCATTAAAAACATCCTGATGCCATCCATTAAAAGGCTTAATTGCCACGCAGGCATGGGCCAATGACGGTCATCCTGGGGAGGAAACCAGGGAGGAAAATTGGACCGGTCACTTACACACCTCCTTTGATATCTTGGTTGCATTTGAAAGGCATCCTGGAAATGGTTCCGAACTGTAATTTTTCAGGGTCCGATTTTATTCAGCCAACCATCAGGTAACAATAGCCTTGTCCAAAATCGAGTGGGCGCAATATATAGTGGTTCCGTTAAAATGCAAAAAGGTGTGGTATTCAATGCGAATAACGAACCTTTCTTGATTCCACCTCAAATCAAAGCATAGCAGGATGTCACACTTATACCATGTGTTCTGTTCGATCCAAAATGCCTCTCGATCTTTCTGTACCCCTGATTGAAATATCCAAAACCTATCTGTGATTTTAACTTATTCCGCCGTTTGATCCGAGACGGGCGCCAGCCGAAGAATTGGAAACTGACGCAAGACTCATTTTTAATGGAAGCCAGCGTGTCCGGCATTTCTGCCGCAGGTGATGTTAGCCATGGTGTGGTCAGGCGGGTAGCATCGGCTGTGGGGCAAGGGGCGGTAGCTGTCAGCTCCATTCATAAGTACCTCGAAACGGTCTGATGGTTTTTACCACCGAAATATAATCTACCATAATTTTTCGACATTGAAAGAAGTGATAGTTGACAGCCTGATTGTTCCCACTAAATTATCTTGTAAGGACAATAATGGCGTTGTGCAGAACAGAAAGGTTTGAAGAAAATGAATGAGTACCTACCGTCCGATGAATGCCACCTCGAAAATGATGACCCCCTGCGGATGCTGCTGGAAGGAACCGCCACCACGACCGGGGAGCGGTTTTTCGAAGCGCTTGTCGAAAACCTGGCTCGGGCTCTTTCCACCAAACATGCGTGGATCACCGAATACATCCCCGAACTGAGGCGGTTGAGGGCACTGGCCTTCTGGGTCGATGGAGCGCTGATTCCAGACTTTGAGGTCGACATTGACGGCACGCCCTGCGAAGCCGTCATCAATACGGCCCGGCTGGTGCATTATCCCGATAACATTCGCGATCTATTTCCCAAGAGCACCAAGCTCAGAGAATTGAGGGCGGTCAGCTATATGGGTGTACCATTGACGGACCTGACCGGTGCTATACTTGGGCATCTGGCAGTGATCGACGATCGACCTATGCCGGAGGAGGCCAGCAGGTTGGCCCTGTTCAAGATTTTTGCCGCCAGGGCCGCCGCCGAGATGCAGCGGATTCGGGCGGAATCCGAAATAAAGGAACGCGAAGAAAAGCTCCGCCATTTGGTAGCCGGTGCCATGGACGCCATCATCGAACTGAATAAACATTTCGACATCGTGATGCTCAACCCTGCCGCCGAGATGCTGCTGAATTTTCGACTGTCGGAGGTCGGCGACCATAGTTTCTGTCGCTTTTTAAATGCCGAGAGTTGCCAGAAACTGACCATGTTGATGGAAGAGTTGATGAGACGCCCACCCGGTAAACGCTATCTTTGGGTACCCGGGGGCCTTGACGTCATCGATTCAGCCGGCCAGCTGATCGAGTCGGAAGCGACACTGTCGAATTTTGAAATGCAGGGGAAGTCCTTTTACGCGTTGGTCTTGAGAAACATCAATGAACGCATCGAGGCAGAACGAAAAATACACCTTCTTCGCGAAGAAAGAGCCTATCTTAAGAATGAGATCGAGGCCCTGGGAAACTTCGAAGAAATTGTAGGTCAAAGCCGTCCACTGGTAGAGGTTCTGCGAAGCGTGAAGCAGGTGGCAGAAACAGATGCTACGGTGCTGATTATAGGTGAAACCGGTACCGGCAAGGAGCTTATCGCACGGGCCATTCACCAATCCGGCCAACGGTCGAGACGCCCCTTCATAACGCTTAATTGCGCGGCACTGTCAGAAAACCTCGTCGAAAGCGAATTGTTCGGGCATGAACCGGGTTCATTCACCGGAGCCGACCGGCAGCGGGAAGGCCGCTTCGAACTGGCCGACGGCGGCACTATTTTTCTGGACGAAATCAGTGAACTGTCCCTTGAGGTGCAGGCCAAATTGTTGCGTGTCCTCCAGGAAGCCAAGTTTGAACGCGTGGGCGGTTCAAAAATGCTCTCGGTCGATGTGCGCATCATCGCCGCGACCAATCGCGACCTTCAGCAGGAGATCATCGCGGGCCGTTTTAGAGCGGATTTGTTCTACCGTCTCAACGTGTATCCCATTACCGTCCCGCCCCTGAGAGACCGCAAGGAAGACATCCCCCTGCTGGTCGAGTATTTCGTGGGACGGTTGTCCCACCGCATTCGAAAGGTCATCAGACGCATCCCCTCCAGCACCATGGATCAACTGGTAGCGTATGAGTGGCCGGGCAACGTTCGCGAACTTAAAAATGTGGTGGAACGGGCGATCATCACCTCTCAGGCTGCCGAGCTTCACCTGCCGGAAGCTCTGGGCAGGCGCATGAATATACCGCAGGTCCCGGTCAATCCTGACAACGGAGATTTGCCAACCCTCGCGTATGTCGAACGTAAATACATCACGCACGTGCTGCAAAGCACGGGCTGGAGAATCAGCGGCCCCAAGGGTGCGGCCAAAACGCTTAACTTGAATCCATCCACTTTACGTTATCGCATCAAAAAACTGGGAATCACGACACCCTGGTAAAGCGCACCGTCGCAGTTAAGTCATCCTCTTGCGGGCTCAGCCGCAAGTCCCGTGGATTCGTGGCAGACGTACCGCCCCCTCATAAAACCATCCCCCGGTCTCCTGAAATGGGTTGAATCGTTAATAGTTGCGCGCAACTATTTGCGAAAAATGTGAATATTAAAATATTCCATCCCTTGAGGTCCTGGTCCGCTTATTCAAAATCAAAATTTTTTATTATTTAATTTCAGATTGTTATATTTTGCAGCTACCACATCGAAAAAGCCTGGCATTGTATTTGCTGCTATTGCCTACATACAAGCATGGTTGGATGAAGAACCGTGCCATTCTCTGATTGGCATCAACGGTCAATTGATTCGACAACGCACTCCCTGCATGTATAAAGCTTGAGGCCGGGGTCATTCAGAAATTGGCCAACCCACAGCACCGACTGCGATTCTCGTCACGTATCCTGATTCCCTATTCTCGTCGCGCGTTGAACCATCCAACCAATCCAAGCTGAACCTTCTTTGAAGACTCGTTTCAAGTGACATTTTATTTGAAAAACTCGCAAGGGAGTATGAGCCATGACACTCTTACGCCCCGATCAGACGTTTTATCCGTCTCCGCAGATGGCCTGCAAGGCTCCAGCGGAGAAAATTGGCTATGTGGCCACCCTCAACTACGGCCGCAATGATCGTCCAGATGCGCTCGCAGTGGTGGATCTGGACACCGCTTCGCCCAAATACGGCCAAATCATAAATCGCCTTGAGATGCCTTATGTCGGTGACGAACTCCACCATTTCGGCTGGAACGCCTGCAGTTCGGCACTCTGTCCCTATGCCCCTCACCCGCACCTCGAACGACGCTACCTCATCGTTCCAGGTCTGCGCAGCTCGCGCATCTACATCATCGACACCAAACCGGACCCGGCAAGGCCGAAAATCTCAAAAATCATCGAACCCGAAGAAGTCATCAGCCGCTCCGGTTACAGCCGACCCCACACTATTCATTGCGGACCGGACGCGATTTACGTCAGTGCGCTGGGATCCCATAATAACGGGAGCGGCCCCGGTGGCATTTTCATGCTGGACCATTACAATTTCAATGTGCTGGGGCCCTGGGAAATTGATCGCGGCGCGCAGCATCTCGCCTACGATTTCTGGTGGCACCTCACCGAAGACACGATGATCACCAGCGAATGGGGGGTGCCGTCGCAGTTTGAAACCGGATTGAACTTCGAAGATCTCATCAACGGCCGCTATGGCCATAACCTTCATTTCTGGGATTTGCGCCGCCGCAAAAACATTCAGACCGTCAACCTGGGCGATGAATATCAGTTGGTGTTCGAACTACGGCCGGCCCACGAACCTAATAAATCCTATGGCTTTGCTGGTGTAGTCATCAGCCTCAAGGATCTGAGCAGCTCCATTTGGACCTGGTACCGGGAAAACGGCCGCTGGGCCGCCAGAAAGACCATCGACATACCGGCCCAGTCTGCCGACCCGGACCAACTGCCCGATCCCTTGAAGGGTTTCAAGGCCGTTCCGCCATTGGTAACCGACATCGACCTGGATCTCAACGACCGCTTCCTGTACGTGTCATGCTGGGGGACCGGTGAGATGCATCAGTATGACGTCAGCGATCCGTTCAAACCTGAACTGACCGGTAGAGTCGAAATCGGAGGCATCGTCCGACGCAAGGCGCATCCCAAAAGCCGGGGGCCCCTGTTGGGAGGACCGCAAATGGTGGAGATCAGCCGCGACGCTAAGCGGGTATACTTCACCAAATCGCTTTACAGCGTCGTTGACGATCAGTTCTACCCGAATCGGCTCACCGGCTGGATGGCCAAATTGGATGTCGGCGCTCAAGGCGGCATCTCCTTCGACGATGATTTCTTCGTCGATTTCGGAGAAACCAGGACGCATCAAATAAGATTGGAGGGTGGAGATGCATCCACTGACACATTCTGCTATCCATCCTGACCTGTCAGGCACCTGGGCCTTGATGATTGGCTTCGGCGCCTACCACGGCTTGAACCCGGGCATGGGCTGGTTATTCGCCCTTGCCTTGGGTCTTCAGCAGAAAAGCGAGCGGGCCATCTGGCTGTCGCTGGCCCCTATCTCCATCGGCCACGCTGTTTCGATCGTCATGGTAGCAGCCTTGGTGCTGGTGGCCGGTCATCTGGTCTCCACCTCTACCCTGCGCATTGCAACCGCTGCCGCCCTGATAGGCTTCGGGGTTGTCAAGCTGTTCACCTACTACCGTCACCCGCGCTGGGTGGGCATGCGGGTGGGCATGCGGGATTTGTTCTTCTGGTCATTCCTAATGGCCGCCGCACACGGTGCCGGGTTAATGGTGGCTCCCACGCTCCTGGAGATTTCAGCCGCCGTCGGCGAAGGGGGTGCCGGTTTGGCCTCCGGTGCAGGAGTGATGATGGCAGTGGGGTTGCACACGCTCGCCATGCTGGCCGTCATGGCCATCGTTGCCCTTATCGTCTACCGTAAACTCGGGCTGAAGATCCTGCGACAGGGCTGGATCAACTTCGACTTGATCTGGGCCGTCGCCCTTCTCGTCGTGGGGGCGATGGCCCTCTGGCTCGCATATACCAATACCGCCCAGACCTGATCGTCAGAATGCTGACATTAAAGGAGTTGCCGATGCAAGAACCAAGAGAATTCGTCCAGATGCTGGTGTGCAACCAAACGTTGCCTGGTGGCCGGGATGATCGCTTCAATGGCTACGGTGTTATGGGCGTTCCCTTCGCATCGGGAGACTTGCTGGCGCTGCGGCGATTTCCGAATATATCCATCGGTGACGGGTATACGTCCCTGTGGCACCGAGGACCCGATGGATAGAGTCATTTGTCTGACAAGGCGTGGATATGAAATTGTTAACGAACATTGCGTGTGAAGGCAGCAGTGTCGCCGCGGGCAGGGGCACACCCACCCGATGCATCGGATCATGGGTGGTGACGCCGGTGTATACCGCCCTCGCCCTGGTTGCTTTTGCCGCCAACTCGATTATCTGCCGTATGGCCCTGGGAGATGCGTCCATCGACGCTGCCAGTTTTACGACCATCCGTCTGGTGTCGGGCGCACTGGTTTTGATGCTGATCGTCGGCACTCGGGAGAAAGACGCCGGTCAAAAACACCCCGGCTCGTGGGCATCGGCCGGCATGCTTTTTCTCTATGCGGTGCCCTTTTCGTTTGCTTACATCAACCTGAGCACCGGCACAGGCGCATTGATCCTATTTGGTGCGGTGCAGGCCACCATGATCCTGGCCGGACTCTGGCAGGGCGAACGCCTCCGCCGCTCGGAATGGTGCGGATTGGTGATCGCTCTATCCGGCCTCATCTATCTGTTGCTGCCGGGATGGAAAGCGCCGTCACTGTCAGGCGGTATATTAATGACGACGGCCGGCATCGCCTGGGGCGTGTACTCCCTTCGCGGCCGGGGCATTGCAGACCCGACAGCTGTCACTGCCGACAACTTCCTGCGCTCAGTTCCCATGGTCCTTGTGGTCAGTGTGGCGGCGGTTTCCTCCATGAACATCTCCGCAAAGGGCGTGATCTTGGCCGCTCTTTCCGGGGGCGTCACCTCTTCTTTGGGCTACGTTGCCTGGTATTCTGCCCTCCGCGAGTTGACGGCCACTCGGGCGGCCGTCGCTCAATTACCGGTGCCGCTCATCGCCGCGACAGGCGGGGTGGTGATTCTTTCGGAGCAGGTCAGCCTGCGCCTGATTGTATCCGCCATCATGATCATCGGCGGCGTTGGATCAATCTTCTTGCTACGGAGCCGGAAATAACCGGTGTTTAAAATTTCAGATAGAACAGCCGCCATTGCCACTGCCATTGTGACAACATTAATCAGAATATATCGGATAAAAACGAGTATAAAATTAGTCTCTGACGATGAGCAAAATTCGAAAAGTATATGGAGGACACTCATGTTAAAAGCCGTAACAATTTTACCCATAGAAGGCGATTCCTTCGATTTCGGCGGCTTTGCGGTGCACTGGAAGATAGACGGGGCATCGACAGGCGCCCGTTTTGCGGTTGTCCACCACCCCATGGCACCACATGCCCTGGCGGCACCCTTGCACCGTCACCACAACGAAGACGAGTATTCGTATGTCATCAAGGGCACTCTCGGCGCCCTTCTGGGTGACGATGTCGTGACCGCTGAACCCGGTACGTGGGTGTTTAAGCCCCGCGAGCAGTGGCATACCTTTTGGAATGCCGGGGACGCTCCGTGCGAGATCATCGAAGTCATTTCTCCGGCCGGTTTCGAGAAATATTTTCGCGAGGTGGCCGCGGCCTGGGGAGATATGAAGCGATTCCAGGAAATCAACGATAATTATTCTCTCGACATGGATTTCGACAGTGTCCCCGGTTTGTGCGACCGCTTCGGCTTGACGTTTCCATCGCTATGAATATGGAAAATCACATGGAGGGAAAATACAATGCATAAAGCAACCAAATATATTGTTCTGATCATCCTTAGCCTCACCGTTTCGCCGGCGATGGCGATGATTCATGACGCGCGTGCACTCGATGCGGATCCAGCAACAGCAGATGGACCAATAGCTCCGGTGCTCGAGGGCCTGGGTGACCATCATTTTAAGGTAACGACGCAAAGCCCCGAAAGCCAGCAATTCTTCGACCAGGGGCTTCGTTTGACATATGCTTTCAACCACTCGGAGGCGCTTCGTGCCTTCAAGGAGGCAGCGCGTCTCGACCCTCAGAATGCCATGGCCTACTGGGGCTGGGCATTGGTCCTGGGCCCCAACCTCAATCTGCCGATGATGCCGGAAGTGGCACCTCAGGCGTATCGTGCGATCCAAAAAGCGGTATCACTCAGAGAAAAGGTCACCGCGCGAGAACGTGCCTATATTGAAGCTCTATCAAAGCGGTACACGATCCAGCCCACGGCCGATCGCAAACCGCTTGATCTGGCATATGCCGATGCCATGGAAAAACTTGTCGAACGCTACCCCAATGATCTCGATGCCGCCACGCTCTACGCCGCATCTCTGATGAATCTGAGCCCGTGGGATTACTGGAACATGGACGGCAGTCCCAAGGAACGAACCGATGACATCCTCAATACTCTGCAATCGGTTGTCGACCGCAATCCCCGGCACGCCGGAGCGTTGCACTACTATATCCATGCCGTCGAGGCCCGACATCCGGAACGTGGTGAGCCGCACGCCGATATGCTGGCCGGGTTGATGCCGGGTGCCGGACACCTGGTGCATATGCCGTCCCATATGTACATGCGGGTCGGCCGTTTCACCGATTCCTACAATGCGAATCTCAGAGCGGTATCGGCCGATGAAGACTACATCACCCAGTGCCGCACCCAGGGAATTTATCCGCTCAACTATTACCCGCACAATATCCACTTCATGGCCTGGTCGGCGATGTTACGGGGCCGCCAAGATGATGCACTGAAGGCGGCACGAAAAATCGTCGAAAAAGTGCCGCACGAGCTTTCGGCCAATAAAAACGCGTGGGCACTCTACGAAACCTTTCTGTCACAGCCGATGTTCGTCATGGTGCGCTTCGGGATGTGGAAGGAAATGCTGGCCGATCCCAAACCGGACATCGAATCTCAGTTCATGACGGGCGTCTGGCACTACGGCCGGGCGTTGGCCTATATCCACACCGGTCAACCGGACATGGCACGGGGAGAACTCGACTCTCTGGTCGCGTCCCGAAAGGCGATGGGAGAGGTCGAACACTATATCGGCTATGCCACTGCGGAGACACTGATGACGATTGCCGAGGAGACCGTGCGCGGTGAGTTGGCCTACACTGAGGGAAATGCCATGGAAGGTCTGGCCCACCTTGAACGGGCCGTGCGTCTCGAAGACAGTTTGCGATACAACGAACCGCCCGATTGGTATTTCCCGCTGCGGCACTTTTTAGGTGCCATGCTCCTGGACGCTGGTCGTCCAACCGAGGCCGAAGTCGTCTACGCGGAAGATCTACGCAGGAACCCCGATAATGGCTACTCGCTTTTCGGCCTGCAGGTCGCTTTGAAACAGCAGGGTAAGACCGAGGACGCCCTGGCCGTCGCCAAACGCTTCAATCGCGCATGGTCTGACGCCACGCACACTTTGACTTCTTCGCGATTTTAAACGAGCGGAATGTTTGGCTAAGATGTGCGCCTGAGGTAGGCTGAAATGAAGCATAAGCGTAAAAAAAACGAAACCGGATATCGAACTGTTCACGGTCACATCCGGTATTCGCAATTAATTGCACTACGAGGATCAAAGGAAGGCCGATATGGCAACAATATTATATGTACGTGTTAAATCCGATCTCGATCCTAAAGAATTAGAACGTCGATTACTTGAACGTCGTCCTCGTTTTCATGAGGTGCCGGGGCTGGTACAGAAAATCTACGGACGAGACGAATCGAACGGCAATGTGTGCGGTATATATTTCTTTGAGGATCAAAAAGCGCTCTCTAATTTTCGAGAAACTGAGTTGGCAAAAACAATCCCCACTGCATACGAGGCAAAAGATATTCGGCGAGAGGTCTACGAGGTGCTTTACCCTTTATATCCTGATCGAGGGCCGATTTTAGAGTAGCCGCTATCTCATTATAATATGGTGTTAAATTAAAAGTCCACTACCGCAAATCAATTTTATCCTTCTGAAAGGATGTCGATCATGACAAACAATCCACTTTCCAATCTCAAGCCTGGTCTTCGAGGCACATTGATTACACGCGACGACGAGGAGGCATTCAGCGTTGCCCGTTTCCGAGGATGGAACCACGACCTGAATATACGCGCAAATCCCTTGGGTTTCGTCATCGCTTCAGGAGTGCGCGACGTCGTGACGACGTTGAATTACTGCCGCGAGAACAGACTCCCGTTTACCGTGCGCGGCAAGGGCGCCCACTCTCCCTATGGCATGGCGACCGACGCGGTCGTTATCGACCTTCAGCGGATGACCGCTGTCCGAGTCGACCCTGTAAAGAAGCTGGCATACGTGCAAGCGGGCGCGGATGGAGGCGATGTCGATCACGAGACCGCCCTTCACAACCTCATCTGCATCACTGGTTCGGTTTCGCACACGGGATTTGCAGGCGTTGCGCTCGGCGGTGGCATCGGCCATCTGAGCCGCTGGCTGGGAGCGGTCATTGATAGCATCGCCGGCTACGAATTGGTGACCGCAACGGGCAAGGTCGTCCGGGTGGACGAATCTAGCGACCCGGAGCTGTTCTGGGGCATGCGCGGCAACGGCGCCAGCTTCGGAATCGTCACCGAGTTCGTTCTCAAGCTGCGCGACATGCCCAACGGCGGAATCATCCGCGGCGGCCCCATCCTTTGGGGTGCCGACAAGGCCAAAGAAGTGATGACGTCGTGGCTCCGCCGCATCGCCCGTCCCGATCGCAAAAACACCGAAACCCTCCAGTTTGCGTTCTTGCACTCTCCTGATGGCCACCCCCTGTGCGGAGTCATCCCACTGATCGTAGGCGAGAGCGAAGATACAGCGAAGGCCGCCTGTGACGAATTGGCCGCTTACGGGGGCGGCGCGCTGGTGCGACAGGACGCCCGGCTGCCGTACACAGCGATACAGGCGGCGCTGGACGAGGCCTTCCCGTACAACGGCAACTACTGGGACAAGGGTGTCTTTGTCAATTGGGATCCCCGTGACGACAAGGCAGTGCAGGCCATCGTCGACACCGCTGTCAGGACCTGGAACAAGAAGTCCGAATTCGCGTCGAAGACCTGCACGTTCCTGCTCTTCATGGAGGTCAACGGCGCCGTAGGCGAGGCTGATCCTGCCGCCACCTCATTCGGCGCTCGCGGCGGACGCCTGT
>Ga0210085_1000463_pt1 | contig 17096 bp, 13 predicted proteins | sample China_Galinas_PW_5_FD_184866 | JGI IMG/M metagenome (GOLD analysis project Ga0210085, IMG submission 184866) | Wetland microbial communities from San Francisco Bay, California, USA, that impact long-term carbon sequestration - China_Galinas_PWC_D1... | ecosystem: Environmental > Aquatic > Marine... | reverse complement strand
CCGCGATCCGCCGTCCCCTGAAGTTGACCCGGAAGGCGAGCCGGGTCAGCCGCTCGGGCAGGCGCGGCGCGAAGCTGAGCTCGCCGTCGTGGTCGCGCATCCCGCCGAACCCGGCCACCGCCGCCAGCCAGGCGCCGGCCAGGGAGGCGATGTGGAGCCCGTCGCGGGTGTTGTGCTCGAGGTCGCCGAGGTCCATCAGCGCCGCCTCGCCGAAGTAGTCGTAGGCGAGGTCGAGGTGGCCGACCTCGGCCGCGATCACCGCCTGGATGCAGGCCGAGAGCGAGGAGTCGCGCACGGTCAGCCGCTCGTAGTAGGCGAAGTCGCGCGCCTTCTGCTCGGAGCTGAAGGCGTCGCCGCGGCTGAACAGCGCCATCACCAGGTCGGCCTGCTTGACCACCTGCTTGCGGTAGATGTCGAAGTAGGGGTGGTGCAGCATCAGCGGGTATTCGTCGGGCCCGGTCGCCTCGAAATCCCAGCGCTGGTGCTGGGTGAACCGCTCGGCCTGCGGGTGGACGCCGAGCGACTCGTCGTAGGGAACCTTCATCGCCGCCGCGGCGTCGCGCCAGGAGGCCGCCTCCTCGTCGTCGACGCCGAGCTCGGCCGCCCGCTCGGGGTGGCGCTCGGTCGCGTCGGCCGCGGCGCGCAGGTTCTGCTGCGCCATCAGGTTGGTGTAGACGTTGTTGTCGGAGATCGCGCTGTACTCGTCGGGGCCGGTGACGCCGTCGATGCGGAAGTCGCCGCCCGCCTCGTGGTGGCCGAGCGAGCGCCACATCCGCGCCGTTTCGACCAGCAGCTCGATCCCGGCGTCGCTCTCGAAGGCGGTGTCGTCGGAGGCGGCGACGTAGCGGATCGTGGCGGCGGCGACGGCGGCGCCGATGTGGAAGGCGGCGGTCCCGGCCGGCCAGTAGGCCGAGCACTCCGGGCCGCTGATCGTGCGCCAGGGGAAGAGCGCCCCCTCGAGGTCGAAGAGGGCGGCCCGTTCGCGCGCGGTGCCGACGATGCTCTGGCGCCAGCGCAGCGCCGCCGCGGCGGCGGTCGGCGCGGTGTAGGTGAGGACGGGGAGGACGAAGGACTCGGTGTCCCAGAAGCAGTGGCCGTCGTAGCCGGGCCCGGTCAGCCCCTTGGCGGCGATCGCCCGGCCCTCGCCGCGAGCGCCCGCCTGCAGGGTGTGGAAGAGGGCGAAGCGGACCGCCTGCTGCAGCTCGGCGTCTCCCTCCAGCTCGACGTCGGCGCCGTCCCAGAAGTCGTCGAGGTAGTCCTTCTGCGATTTCGCCAGGCCCTCCCAGCCCGTGTGGCGGGCCTCGGCCAGCGCCGCCCCGACCTGGTCGCGGACCGCGGGCACCGAACGCTCGGCCGACCAGCCGTAGGCGAGGAGCTTGACCACCCGCAGCCGCTCGCCGGCGGTCGCCGTGGCCGCCACGGTCAGCCGACCCAGGTCCTCCCAGGTCTCGACCGGGGCGGTCTCGGTGTCGCTCGGACCTTCGATCAGGTGGTCCATCCCGGCCGCCGCGCACAGCCCGCTCGCCTTGGTCGAGTGGACGAGCACCGCGCGGCTGCCGCTGCCGATGAATTCGTTCGAGGCCAGCGGCGATTCGAGCGCCGCCGCGGCGCGCGGGTCCGAGGAGGCCGCCGGGCGGGGCTCGTTGGTGACCAGCTCCGACTGCACCACCAGCCGCGCCGTCTCCTCCAGCGGTTCGACCTCGTACTCGATCGCGGCGACGGCGCGCTGGGAGAAGGAGACCAGCCGCCGCGAGGTGACGCGGACCAGCTTCCCGGCCGGCGAGCGCCAGGTCAGCTCGCGGCGCAGGATGCCGGTGCGGAAGTCGAGCACCCGCTCGTGGCTGACCAGCTCTCCGTAGCGGACGTCGAACGGCGAGTCGTCGACCAGCAGCCGGATGATCTTGCCGTTGGTCACGTTGACCACGGTCTCGCCCGCCTCGGGGTAGCCGTAGCCGGCCTCGGCGTAGGGGAGGGGACGGGTCTCGTAGAAGGCGTTCAGGTAGGTGCCGGGCAGGGCGTGCGGCTCGCCCTCGTCGAGGTTGCCGCGCAGGCCGAGGTGGCCGTTGGAGAGGGCGAAGACGGACTCGCTCTGGGCCAGCACGTCGAGGTCGAGGGCGGTCTCGCGCAGCGCCCAGGGCTCGATCGTGAAGGCGGTGTGGCCGATCATCGGCCGGCGAGCAGCTCGGCGAGGTCCTCGACGACCACGGTGGCCCCGTTCTCGCGCAGCGCCTCGGCGTGGTCGACCCGGTCGACCCCGACCACGCAGCCGAACTCGCCGGCGCGGCCCGCCTGCACCCCGGAGACCGCGTCCTCGAAGACGGCGGCGCGCGCCGGCTCGACCCCGACCGCGCGGGCGCCGGCCAGGTAGGTGTCGGGCGCCGGCTTGCCCTTCAGCTGCTCTTCGGCGGCGACCTTGCCGTCGATCCGCTGCTCGAACAGGTCGGCGATCCCGGCCGCTTCCAGCACCGCCTGGCAGTTGGCGCTGGAGGAGACGACGGCGCGCCGCAGGCCGGCCTCGCGGGCGGCTTCGACGAAGCGCACCGAGCCCGGGTAGGGCTCGACCCCGTCGCGCTTCATCAGATCGAGCACCAGCTGGTTCTTGCGATTGCCGATCCCGCAGACGGTCTCGGCGTCGGGCGGGTCGGACGGCTCGCCCTCGGGCAGCTCGATCCCGCGCGATTCGAGGAAGGAGCGGACCCCGTCGTAGCGCGGCTTGCCGTCGACGTATTCGTTGTAGTCGGCGTTCGGGTCGAACTCGACGAACTCTTCGCCCTCGCGCTCGGCGCGGGCCTTCAGGTACTCGTCGAAGGTCTGCTTCCAGGCCGCGTCGTGAACCTTCGCGGTCTCGGTCAGCACCCCGTCGAGGTCGAACAGGCAGGCCTCGATCCCATCTGGCAATCCGAGGGAGTTGGTTCCCATCGCCGCGAGGTTATCCGCCCCCGCGGCGCGTCCCGTTATCGCCGTGTGTCCTGACGTCCTGAGCGGTGTCAGGGCAAGGACGCAGGAAGCCCGAATAGCAGCGCTATTCGGGCGACCGAGGACACAGCCATGACGCCGCTCAGGACGTCAGGGCGCCGGTGAGGCGCTCCTCGACCCACCCGGTCGAGGCGATGTGCTTGCTCATTCCGAGCTCCTTCGGCGAGGCGCCGAGCGCCAGGCCGACCAGCTGCGGCAGGTGCAGGACCGCGAGGCCGAGGTCGCGGTTGACGACCTTGGCCGCCTCGGGCTGCTGCATGTCGAGGTTGAGGTGGCAGAGCGGGCAGGGCGTGACCAGGCAGTCGGCGCCGGCGTCGATCGCGTCGCCGACGTGGGTGCCGGACTGGCGCAGCGAGGTCTCCCGGTTCATCGTGATCACCGGGAAGCCGCAGCACTTGCGGGCACCGTCGTACTCGACCACCTCGCCGCCGAGCGCCGTGATCACCTGCTCCAGGTAGACGTCGCGGTCGGGGAACTCGGAGTAGCCGAGCCGCTCCTTCGGGCGCACGATGTAGCAGCCGTAGAAGGGGCCGACCTTGAGCCCGCTGAGCGGCCGCTTCACAAGCGACTTCAGGCGGTCCAGGCCGTAGTCCTCGACCAGCAGCCAGAGGAAGTTCTTGTTGGTGAAGCCGTCCTTGCCCTTCTCGTAGGCCAGCCCCTGGCCCGAGAGCACCTCGTTGACGTGGGCCCGGTAGGCCGAGTCGGCGTCGAGCCGCTCCTGGCACTCCGACTGGGCGCCCTGGCAGGTCGAGCAGATGTTCATCATCGAGAGCCCGGTCTGCTGGGCGAGCGCGAAGGTGCGCGCGTTCAGCGTGTCGGCCAGCTCCTGGTTGTGCTCGGCGATCACGCCGGCGCCGCAGCAGTTGGCGCGGTCGAGGGTGACCAGCTCGATGCCCAGCTTCTCGGCGACCAGCGCCATCGAGCCGTGCAGCTCGGGGGTGAAGCCGCGCGAGACGCAGCCGGGCCAGTACGCGACCTTGATCTTCTCGTCGCTCATAGCTGCTCCTCGACTTTCTCCTCGTCGGGCTCGGGTACGACGTCCTCCTCGCCCTTGATGTACAGGTTGATCTCCTCGCTGTGCTCCTCGGCATGCTTGTAGATCGCCTTGACCTCGTCCTGGGCGCCGTCGGGAAGCTTGTGGTGGATGCCGGGAATCAGCTTCGGCAGCGAGCGCATCTTGCCGGTCTTGATCCCGCGGATCGCGGTCGGCAGCGAGCCGAGCATTTCCTTGATCGCCCGTTTCGACGGTTTCAGCTTGCCTTTGATCCCGGGCGCGAAGGACTCCTGCAGCAGCGCCGACTCGTCCAGCGTGCCCTTCTTCTCGATCAGCTTGACGAAGGCGATCTCGTGGTTGTGGCCGCTGTTGGGGTCTTCGATCCCCTCCTCGCCGGCCTTGCGCCGCAGCCGCATGATCTGGTTCATCGGCGCCACGTCCTTGGGGCAGGCGTCGACGCAGCTGAAGCAGTGGGTGCAGTCGTAGATCCCGTGCGGGTCCTCGGCGAGGTCGTGGAGGCGCTCCTTGGTCTCCGCGTCGCGCGGGTCGCCGACGAAGCGGTAGGCCTTGGCCAGCGCTGCCGGGCCGACGAAGTCGGGGTCGGCTTCCATCGAGAGGCAGGAGGAGACGCAGGCGCCGCACTGGATGCAGGCCATCGACTGGGTGATGTCGATCATCGATTCGGGCTCGACGATGTACTCGCGCTCGGGCGGCTCGCCGTGGGGGAGCAGCCAGGGGGTGACGCGGCGGATCTTGGTCCAGTGCGTCGACTCCATGTCGGTGATCAGGTCCTTGACCACCGGCATGTTGCCCATCGGCTCGATCACGATCGGGTTGCCGGACGAGTCGCCGCCGACCGCCGATGCCACCTTGTCGGCACGTTCTTGCGCCTCGCCGATCTGGGTCTTGCAGCCCAGGCCGGACTGGCCGTTGATCTTCATCCCGCAGGAGCCGCAGATCGCGGCGCGGCAGGAGCAGCGCACGGCGAGCGAGCCGTCCTCGCGGTCCTTCGCCTGCAGCAGGCCGTCGAGCACCGCCAGCGAGGGCTCGAGGTCGACGTTGAACTCCTCCCAGTACGGGCCCTGCCCGGACTCGGGCTGGAAGCGGCGGACTTTGATCGTGTACTCGGCCATCAGTACTTCCTCTCTTCCGGTTCCCACTGGGTGATGGTCACCTCGGAATAGGAGATCTCCGGACCGTCGTCCGTGAGCTCGAGGTCGATGTGTTTGAGCCACTCCTCGTCGTTGCGCTCGGGGTAGTCGGTGCGGTACTGGGCGCCGCGGCTCTCCCTGCGCTCCAGCGCGCCGACACAGGTGCACTCGGCGTTGTCGAGCATGTAGCCGAGCTCGATCGCGCCGATCAGGTCCTGGTTGAAGATCTCGCCGTGGTCGTCGATGTACGCGGTCTTCGCCTCCTCCTTGAGGCGGCGGACCGTCTCCAGGGCTTCGGTGATCCCGGCCTCGTCGCGGAAGACGGCGACCTTGGCGTCCATCGTTTCGCCCAGCTCCTGCTTGATCTCCGAGACGCGGCGGCCGGAGCCCTTCTCGCGGGAGTTGATGTCGGCGATCATCGCCGCCTCGTCCTCGAGCACCTTCTTCGAGGGCTTGGACCCGTCGATCCGCTTGGCGCGTCCGGCCGCGTCGCGGCCGGAGCGCTTGCCGAAGATCAGCGTGTCGAGCAGCGAGTTGGCGCCGAGCCGGTTGCCGCCGTGGACCGAGACGCAGGCGGTCTCGCCGGCCGCGTAGAGGCCGGGGATGTCGGTGCGCCCGTCGACGTCGGTCTTGACGCCGCCCATCGTGTAGTGGTTGCCCGGCTTGATGTGGATCGGTTCCTTGGTGATGTCGACCCCGGCGAAGTCGCGGCCGACGAGGACGATCTCGCGCAGCGCCTCGTGCACGCGCTTGCGCGGCACCACCGTGATGTCGAGGGCGACGGTGCCGTCGTCGAAGCCGCGGCCCTCGTTGATCTCGGTCTGCTCGGCGCGGGAGACGACGTCGCGCGAGGCGAGCTCCATCTTGTTCGGCGCGTACTTCTCCATGAAGCGTTCGCCGTTGCGGTTGAGCAGGTGGGCGCCCTCGCCGCGGGCGCCCTCGGTGATCAGGAAGCCCTTGCCCGCCAGCGTGGTCGGGTGGTACTGGATCATCTCCATGTCCATCAGCTTGGCGCCGACCCGGTAGGCCATCGCGATCCCGTCGCCGGTGCAGATCAGGGCGTTGGTGGTCGGCTTCCAGACCTGGCCGTTGCCGCCGCAGGCGAGGATCACCGCCTTGGCGCTGAACAGCTCCATCGAGCCGTCGGCGACGTTGCGGGTGACGACCCCGCAGCACTCGCCCTGCTCGTCCATCGCCAGCGAGGAGCAGAACCACTCCTCGTAGCGCGAGATCTGCTCCGAGTACTTCATCAGCTGCTCGTAGAGCACGTGCATGATCGCCTGACCGGTGATGTCGGCGACGTAGTACGTGCGGGCGGCGGAGGCGCCGCCGAAGGCGCGGGTCCCGAGCTTGCCCTCCTCGTTGCGGTGGAAGGTGACGCCGAGGTGCTCCATGTGGAGGATTTCCTCCGGAGCCTCGCGCGCCATGACTTCGATCGCGTCCTGGTCTCCGAGGTAGTCGGATCCCTTCACCGTGTCGAAGGCATGGGACTCCCAGGTGTCCTCAGGGTTGAGGGCCGCGTTGATCCCGCCCTGGGCGGCGTTTGAATGGGAGCGGACCGGGTGGACCTTGCTGATGATCCCGACCGAAACGCCCTGTTCCGCGGCTGCGAGGGCGGCCCGCTGGCCGGCGAGCCCGGCCCCTATCACGAGTACGTCATGGGATGGCACGGGGGCGCATCCTATAGGCCGAAATCCCGATTACGTAGTCGGGATTCGTCACATCCACAGGTCTCCGGTGAAGCCCGTCGCCGTCCCTAAAGCCAGCGCTGGCCCAGCCTGCGCACCGCCGCCTCGCTGAGCCGGACCGCGTCGGCGACGGTGCCGAAGTCGACGTTCTCGGCCAGATCGTGCCACCAGTGGTAGTTGGCGGGCTGCTTCAGCTCGGTGCAGCCGGCGAGCACGGCGGTCTCGTAGCCGGCCGCCATCGACTCGAGGCCGTCGGTGCCGTTGCGCAGGCGCAGGTTGGGGTAGAGCCAGATGTCCAGCTCCTCGGCGAGCCCGTCCATCAGGGCCAGCGCCCGCGGCGGGTACTCGCGCATCTTCAGGAACCCCTCGCCGCGGAGCACCAGCAGGTGCGGCGAGCCGATCGACTCGAGGCAGAGGAAGAACGTCCTGTCCCTGGGCAGGCTGGGGAAGTGGCGCTCGCCGAACGCCTTCATCCCCTCGCTGAAGGACTCCTCGGAGCCCGCCGAGAGGAGGACCACCCGGACTCCCCGCGGCGGTTCCTCGCGGAAGCGGCGGGCGAGGGCGAGCAGGGTGACCACCGCGGTGCCGTTGTCGTTGGCGCCGGGGACCACCTTGCGCATCCCGATCTCCGCCATCACCGCCGCCGAGCCGAGCCCGAGCAGGAGGCCGAGCTTGGCGAGCAGCCGGCTGCCGGTGAGCGCGCCGAGCGCGGCGAGGGCCGGGCCGCCGACGACCGGCGCCATCAGCGGCGGGCTGGTGTCGGATCGCTCGATCATCCCCAGTCGGTCGGCGATGTGGGGGAGCTTGGGGTGGAAGACGAGGCCCGAGTGGGCGGAGTCGTGGTGGGCGATGAGGACGACGGTGCGCTCGGCCTCGGGGTCGCCCAGCTCGCAGACGACGTTGTAGGTGGCGCGCTTGGGCAGCGGCCGGCGCAGGCGCCGCTTGCCGGGCGGGAAGTCGTCGGCGATCCCGGCGGCGCCGAGCAGCCCCAGCGCCGCGCCCAGCGCCCGCCGCCCGCGCAGCGCCGCCAGCGCGCCCAGCGCGCCGAGGCCGGCGCCGATCCCGAGCGGCCACCAGTAGGTGCCGTGCGCGGTCTCGGCCTCGATCCGCGCCTCGGCGCCGAGCTCGCCGAGCTGCGCGACCAGCCACTCGGCGGCGCGCCGCTCGCCCTCGGAGGCCGACGGCCGCTCGATCGTCTCCAGTTCCTCCAGCCGGGCCCGCAGCCAGGCCTGCTCCCCTGATCCGTCCTCCCTTGCCATCGACCGGGGACCGTACCCCCTTACCATTGATGCATGCTGGGTGGCGGCTCGATCACGCTCTTCCACGTCCGCGGCATCCGAATCGCGGTGGACTGGTCGTGGTTCCTGATCCTCTTCCTGGTCATCTTCTGGATGTCCAACACCTACGGCGACCTGCTCGGCGAATCGGGCTCGTCGGCGGAGCCGTTCGTCCTCGCCGTGGCGAGCGCCGCCGGCTTCTTCGGCTCGATCCTCCTGCACGAGCTCGGGCACGCCGTCGTCGCCCTGCGCAACGGGATCGGCATCTCCAGCATCCAGCTCTGGATCTTCGGCGGCATGGCGCGGATGGACCGCGAGGCCGACAGCCCGGGGGCGGAGGCGCGGGTGGCGCTCGGCGGCCCGGCCGTCACCCTCGCGCTCTTCGTCCTGTTCACCGGCGGCGGCATCCTCGCCGGCGGCTGGAGCGAGTTCGAGAGGGCGGCCGTCTTCGATGCCGCCTCCGGGGCCTCCGGCGTGCTCGCCGTGGCCGCCTGGCTCTCCTCGATCAACCTCCTGCTGCTGGTCTTCAACATGCTGCCCGCCTACCCGATGGACGGCGGCCGGGTCGCCCGCGCGATCGCCTGGCGCTGGACCGGGGACCGCAACGCGGCCACCCGCTTCGCCGCCAACCTCGGCCGCCTCTTCGGCTACGCCTTCATCGCCGCCGGCATCTACATGGTCGTCACCGACTCGGTCTTCGGCGTGGTCGGCGGCGTCTGGCTCGGCCTGATCGGGATGGTGATCAACGGCGCCGCCCGCGGTACCGCGATGCAGACCCGGATCGGCAGCCGGATCGGCAACGTCTGCGTCGCCGACGTGATGGATCCCGAGCCGGTCGCGATCCCCGGCGACCTCAGCGTCGAGCGCGCCCTCGACGAGTACTTCCTGCGCTACCAGTGGCCCTGGTTCCCGGTCGTCGACGCCGCCCACCGCTTCCTCGGCCTGCTGCAGCGCGACCGCGCCGACGAGGTCCCCGAGATCTCCCGCGCCAGCGCCAGCGTCGCCGAGTTCGTCGACCACGACCGCGGCCTCTTCGTCCGCGACGACACCCCGCTCGACTCCCTGCTCTCCAACCAGAACCTGCGCCGCTTCGGCGCCCTGATGGCCGTGGACGCCGACGGCCGCCTCAGCGGAGTGGTCACCGTGGAGCAGGTGGGCCGCGCCCTGCGCGACGCCACCGTCGCACAGGGCTAGAGGGGCTCATCGGCAGGTTGAGCGACGGAGAACGTCGCGCTAGGCTTGCCTTGCGAGCGCCGGGTCGGTCGCATCGTTTCGCACGATGCCTAGAGTGCCCGGCGTTCGCTATGTCTCCTCCTTGAGAGCACTCAGGCGGTCGCGGACATCGGTGGAGAACTGGCGCGGCGACCAGTTCTCCGCTTTGAGAATCGAACGCAGCGCGCCGTCGTCCAGTTCGGCGCCATGGAAGTCCGTCCTGTCCAGGTTTGCCTTCTCGAACCTTCCCCCGCGGAGATCTGCCTGCCGCAGGTTGGCCCGGAAAAGCGTTGCCTCGTAGAAGTCGGCTCCCTTCAGGGTCGCGAGCCTGAGGCGGGCGCGACTCAGATCTGCCCCTTGGAAGCGGGCATCGGGAGCATCGACCTTCACCCATTGTGCGTACGTGAGGTCGGCTCCCCTCAGGTCCGCCTCCCGGAGCTCGGCCTCATAGCCCAGGCAGCCGCTCAGGTTGGCGTCGCGGAAGTTCGCTTTTCGGAGACTGGCGAAGGCGACGTCGAGCCCCGGCAGGTTCAGCCCGGCGAGGTTGAGGTAGGAGGCGCGGATGTGGGCGAGCCCGTCGGCTGGCTGGTCGTCGGCCGTTGCCACCAGGCGTTCCGGAGCCACCCTCGCCACCCGCTCGAGGGCCATGCGCAGGAGGCGCTCGCAGGGATCGTCGTGTTCGGCCTGCAGGGACGAGATCAGCAGCTGCAGCGCCTGCTCGGAGAGGGCGCCGCCCTTCTCGCGAGCCATGCTCGCGACGACGACGGCGGCGCCGCTTTGCTCGGCGGGGCTGCTGGACGAGAGGCCGGCGACGGCGCCGGCGAAGCGTTCGTCGAAACGCTCGACTTCGGCCGCCTCGCGCGCCCGCGCGCTGTTGCGGGCCTCACGTTCCTGGGCCTCTCGCCTGTCCTTCCCGGCCTTGCGCACAGTCGCCCAGAGGCCGCCGACGGCGACCAAAGCGGTGAGGATCGGGGGGAGGGCGGAGAGGAAGCGTCCCCATGAATCGTCGTGGTCGAGGTTGCGGAGTTCAGCTTCGACCTTGTCGACTTCGGCTTCGGCAAGCTCCAGGTCGGCCTGTTCGGCCGCCGCGCCCGCCGCCGCCATGGCGACCCCGGCTGGCGCGAGGAGGGTCACCGAGATGACCAGCATCACGACTAGCATCAGTGACCTCGATGTCACCCCTCTCCTTCCCGCAGATCTCACCGCCCGCCGCTGCGCGGATCGTAGTCGAGGGACGTCCGTGGGGCTGACGAACGGTGAGGGAGCACGGCTCGCCGCCGAGCACCTCGCCCGGGCCAGGGTGGCACTCGAGAGGGAAGACGAGGTGGCGGCTGTCACCTGGTCCTACGCCTGCGCGGAGATCGCGATCGGTCAGATCGCTGCGGCGCGCGGACTCGACTCCCGCAACGAACACTTCCGACGTGCGACGCTTGCCAGGAGGCTCTATGAGCTTGGGGGGGTGCCCGAAGACCTGGCAGACCTGATGATCCGCCTCAACAACGAGCGCAAACACGGCATGTACGAGGGACGAAAGCCCGACCTTCGTGGCAGGACCTGGGAGGAGGTCTTCGCGCAGCTGGAGAAGCTTGTCCGAGTGGCCCGGGAGGCAGCCTAGGCCGGGCGGTGTCTGTCGACGATGCGCTGGAAGTCGGCGCCCGGGGGCAGGGTTCCGAAGGCCTGGCCCCAGTCGCCGCCGAGGCGGGAGGCGCAGAAGGCGTCGGCGACGGCCTCGTCGCCGAAGCGGACCAGCAGCGAGCCCTGCAGGGCGAGCGCCATCCGCTCGACCAGCGAGCGGGCGCGGACCTCGATCGTCTCGATGTCCCCCGGGAGCTCCTCGCGCAGCGCCCCGGCGAAGGCGGCGAGGCGCGAGTCGGCGACGGCGCCCTCGCCGACCTCGGCGAAGAAGGCCTCGACCGTCTGCGGTTCCTTGACCATGGCGCGCAGGACGTCGAGGCACTGCACGTTGCCCGAGCCCTCCCAGATCGAGTTGAGCGGGCTCTCGCGGAAGAGGCGCGGCATCCCCGACTCCTCGACGTAGCCGTTGCCGCCGAGGCACTCGAGGCACTCGCCGGCGTGCATCGGCGCCCGCTTGGTGATCCAGTACTTGAGCACCGCGTTGGCGATCCGCTTGAAGCTCTGCGCCTCCTCGTCGCCGGCGACCGCTTCGTCGTAGGCGCGGGCCAGGCGCAGCGCCGAGATCGTCGCCGCCTCGGACTCGATGCCGAGGTCGGCGAGCACGTTGCGCATCAGCGGCTGCTCGGCCAGCTCGCGGCCGAACACCGAGCGGTGGTCGGCGTGGTGGATCGCCTGCACGACGCCGGCGCGCATCCCGGTCGCGCCGCCCAGCACGCAGTCGAGCCGGGTGTGGTTGACCATCTCGATGATCGTCCGCACCCCGGCGCCCTCCTCGCCGACCAGCCAGGCCGAGGCGGCGTCGAACTCGACCTCGCTGGAGGCGTTGGAGCGGTTGCCGAGCTTGTCTTTGAGCCGCTGCAGCCGGAAGCGATTGCGCTCGCCGTCGGGCGTCCAGCGCGGGAAGAGGAAGCAGGAGAGGCCGCCGTCGGCCTGGGCGAGGACCAGGAAGGCGTCGCACTGGGGCGCCGACATGAACCACTTGTGCCCGGTCAGCTCGTACTCGGCGCCGGGGCCGCCGCCGTTGAGCGGGCGGGCGACGGTGGTGTTGGCGCGCACGTCGGTGCCGCCCTGCTTCTCGGTCATCCCCATCCCCGCCAGCGCTCCCGCCTTGCCGGCGGCCGGCGCGTTGGCCGGGTCGTAGACGGCGGAGAGGAAGCGCGGCTCCCACTCGGCGGCGAGCTCCGGCTGCGTGCGCAGCGCCGGGATCACCGAGTAGGTCATCGAGATCGGGCAGCCGATCCCGGCCTCGGCCTGCGACATGCACATGAAGGCGGCGCCGCGGGCGACGTGGGCGCCCGGCCGCGGGTCCTTCCACGGCGAGCAGTGCAGCTCGTGGGAGACCGCGACCTCCATCAGCTCGTGCCAGGCCGGGTGGAACTCGGCGGTGTCGATCCGGTGGCCGTAGCGGTCGTGGGTCCGCAGCTGCGGCGGGAACTCGTTCGCCTGCCGGCCGAGCGTCTGGGCGCGCTCGCTGCCGGCGTACTCGCCGACCGCGGCGATCCGCTCGACCGCCCACTCGGCTCCCTCGCGCCGGACCGCCTCACCCAGCGGCCGGTCGGCCTCGAAGACGTTGTAGTCGACCAGCGGCGGCGGCTGGTTGAAGACCTCGTGCGTGGTGCCGGAGTGACGCTCCCTGGTTGCCATTCGGTACCGGATTGTGGCACTTCCAGGGGCTCCGGTGGGGGGACGGCGGTCGACCGCGCCGGGCAGATAGCATCGCGCGCCGATGGCGAAGATCAAGGTCGAGAACCCGGTCGTCGAGCTCGACGGCGACGAGATGACCAGGATCATCTGGTCCTTCATCAAAGAGCAGCTGGTCCTTCCCTACCTCGACCTCGAGCTGAAGTACTACGACCTCGGGATCGAGAGCCGCGACGCCACCGACGACCAGATCACGGTCGACGCCGCCAACGCGATCAAGCAGCACGGGGTCGGCGTCAAGTGCGCGACGATCACCCCGGACGAGGCGCGGGTCGAGGAGTTCGGCCTGAAGGAGATGTACCGCTCGCCGAACGGGACGATCCGCAACATCCTCGGCGGCGTCATCTTCCGCGAGCCGATCGTGATCTCCAACATCCCGCGCCTGGTGCCGGGCTGGACCAAGCCGATCGTGATCGGCCGCCACGCCTTCGGCGACCAGTACCGGGCGACCGACCTGGTCGTCCCCGGCGAGGGCAAGCTGACCCTCACCTACACGCCGACCGACGGCACCGAGCCGATCGAGCTCGACGTATACGACTTCCCGGGCGGCGGCGTCGCGATGGCGATGTACAACCTCGACGACTCGATCCGCGACTTCGCCCGCGCCTCGATGAACTACGGCCTCAACCGCGGTTTCCCGGTCTACCTCTCGACCAAGAACACGATCATGAAGCGCTACGACGGCCGCTTCAAGGATCTCTTCCAGGAGGTCTACGAGACCGAGTTCAAGGCTGACTTCGAGGCCGCCGGCATCACCTACGAACACCGCCTGATCGACGACATGGTCGCGGCGGCGCTGAAGTGGGAGGGCGGCTATGTGTGGGCCTGCAAGAACTACGACGGCGACGTCCAGTCCGACACCGTCGCCCAGGGCTTCGGCTCGCTCGGGCTGATGACCAGCGTGCTGATGAGCGCCGACGGCAAGACGGTCGAGGCCGAGGCGGCCCGCCACTACCGCCAGCACCAGCAGGGCAACCCGACTTCCACCAACCCGATCGCCTCGATCTTCGCCTGGACCCGCGGCCTTGCCGCCCGCGGCCGGATGGACGAGACCCCGGAGGTCTCGAACTTCGCAGAGACGCTGGAGCGGGTCTGCGTCGAGACGGTCGAGAGCGGCAAGATGACCAAAGACCTCGCGCTGCTCGTCGGCGAGGGCCAGGAGTACCTGACCACGCAGGAGTTCCTCGCCGCGATCGACGAGAACCTCCAGCGGGCGATGGCGTAGCGGTCGAAGAAACCAACCTTCCAAAACCGAGGAGAGGATTCCCGTGAGCACTCCCGTCAAGGTCACCGTCACCGGCGCGGCCGGTCAGATCGGCTACGCGATCCTGTTCCGCATCGCCAGCGGCCAGATGCTCGGCCCCGACACGCCCGTCGAGCTCAGCCTGCTGGAGATCCCCAACGCGATCTCCGCCGCCGAGGGCACCGCGATGGAGCTCGACGACTGCGCCTTCCCGCTGTTGAAGAAGATCGAGATCAGCGACGACCCGAAGCAGGCCTTCGACGGCTGCAGCGTCGGCCTTCTGGTCGGCGCCCGCCCGCGCGGGCCGGGCATGGAGCGCGCCGACCTGCTCGAGGCCAACGGTGGCATCTTCAAGCCGCAGGGCGAAGCGATCAACGCCGGCGCCGCCGATGACATCCGCGTCCTCGTGGTCGGCAACCCGGCCAACACCAACTGCCTGATCGCGCAGTCGGCCGCGCCGGACGTCCCCCGCGAGCGCTTCACCGCGATGATGCGGCTCGACCACAACCGGGCGATCGCCCAGGTCGCCAACAAGCTCGGCAAGCCGGTCGACGCGGTCACCAACATGACCACCTGGGGCAACCACTCGCCGACCCAGTACCCGGACCTGGTCAACGCCAGGATCGACGGCGAGAGCGCCTGGGACGCGGTCGACGACGAGGCCTGGATCAGGGACGAGTACATCCCGCGGGTCGCCAAGCGCGGCGCCGAGATCATCGACGCCCGCGGCGCCTCCAGCGCCGCCTCGGCGGCCAACGCCGCGATCGACCACGTCCACGACTGGGTGCTCGGCACGCCCGACGGCGACTGGGTCTCGATGGCCGTCCCGGCCGACGGCTCCTACGGGATCGGCGAGGGGATCATCTGCGGCGTCCCCTGCACCTGCTCGGGCGGCGAGTGGTCGATCGTCCAGGGCCTCGAGGTCCCCGACTTCTCGCGCGAGCGGATCGACGCCAGCGTGATGGAGTTGCAGGAGGAGCGGGACGCGGTCAGCCGGCTCGGGCTGGTTTAGGGGTCTGCGTGAGAGAGCCCCGGGCGGGGTCTTCCAGACGCACTTCGTGCTGAGTGTCTGGAAGACCCCACCCGGGGCTCTCTCTGTGTTGCCCGGTCCAGCCCGAGTCGGCTGGGCGCGGTTGAGGCTGGTGGGGGGTCAGTCGCTGGTGGCGGTGGGGTAGTACTGGCGGCCGTCCTTTTTCACGCGACCCTCCTTCTCGAGGTCGCCGAGCACCCGGTACAGGTAGTTGGGCTTGATCTTCATCTGCTTGGCGACGTCGGAAGCGCTGATCCCGGGCTCGCTCTCGATCAGCGCGACCGCCTGGTCGGCGCGGGTGCCGCCACGGCGACGGCGACGTTTTTTGGTCGGGCCGGAGGAAGCTTTCGAGCCGCGCGGGCGGCCGGGGCGGCGCGAGGTGACCTTGCCGCCGAGCTCGGCGAGGGCGCGCTCGAGGCGCTTGCGCTCCTCGTCGAGGTCGTGAAGGCGCCTTTCGACGAGTTCCTTCGCCTCGTCCAAGACATTCTTGCTGGGGGGCATCCGGGGGTTCCTTTCCATCCGGGTTTGTTAATCCTGGCCGCAGTGTCGCAACTTGTAACTGTCACTGTAACCCCAAGCTGCGGATCGCAATCAACCACCCGTCCAACAATCGGCCTGAGTGGACGGAATGTCCCTAAATAGGAACTGTCAGTTACCCAGTGCGTTCGGCCTGGCGCTCGGGTGAGATCCGCACCACGTTGCGGGCCAGGCCGACCCTCTCCATCGCGGCGATGATCATCGCCGAGGGGTCCGGCTCCCACCGTTTCAAACCGTGTGCGGCGGAGCGGGGGAAGGCGTGATGGTTGTGATGCCAGGACTCGCCCAGCGAGGGGATCGCCAGCCAGAAGACGTTGGTGGAGCGGTCGTCGACGTCGAACCTGCGGCTGCCGAGGAAGTGACACACCGAGTTGACGCTCCAGGTCACGTGGTGGACGAAGAAGATCCGCACCAGGCCGCCCCAGAGCAGACCGGTCAGGGCGCCGACCGCGGTACCGGTGACGGCGAATCCCGCGAGGGCGGGGATCGCCAGGCTGGCGAGCACGAGGAGGGGGAAGCGGCGGTTGATGATCCGCATGCCCCTGTCCTCGTAGAGGTCGGGTGCGTATTTCTTCCAGTCGGCCCGACCCTGCGTGGACATCAGCCAGCCGCTGTGCGCGTGCCAGAGTCCGGCGAGGACGCCCTGGTGGTCACCGTCGACCCCCACGTGGGGACTGTGCGGGTCCCCCTCTTCGTCGGTGTGGGCATGGTGCTTGCGGTGGTCGGCGACCCAGGCGATGACCGGACCCTGCACGGCCATCGAGCCGAGGATCGCGAATGTGTATTCGACCGGCTTGGACGTCTGAAACGAACGGTGGGTGAGCAGGCGGTGAAAGCCGACCGTGATCCCGATCGCGGTGAGCAGGTACATGACGGCGGCGATGATCAGGTCGGCGGCGGTGACCACCCTGTTCCAGAGCAGGACGATCGCGGTCAGGGTGGCGAGGAAGGGGATCACCACCGCGGCGAGGTTGACGGCCTTCTCGGTGCGGGTCATCTCGGTCATCGAGAGCAAGATAGGTCGCCCGGGCGATAAGTAATTAGCTCCAGCGTCACTTCCGGGCGGCTAAACTTGTCAGATAGATGAGTAAAACGCTTGATCCGCAGCCATGGCGCGGGCTCCCTCCCTCGGTCGCCGACGTGATCGAGCCCGAGCTGGGCGGGATCACCGAGGAGATCCTGGCCACGATCGGCCGCGAGGTGCCCGAGTACGCGCGGCCGCTGGAGGGGGACTTCGGCCGCGGCCTGCTGACCGGGGTGGGGGAGGCGCTGCACCAGTTCGTCGCCCTGATCCGCGATCCCGAGAGCGGCCGGGAGGCGGGGCGCGAGGTCTACCTCGTGCTGGGCCGGGGCGAGCAGCAGCAGGGTCGCGCCCTCGACTCGCTGCTCGCCGCCTACCGGGTCGGCGCCCGGGTCGCCTGGCGGCGGATCGCCGCCGCCTGCCGCCGGGCCGAGCTGCCGGCCGACCAGCTGGCCCTCGTCGCCGAGGCGATCTTCGCCTACATCGACGAGCTCTCGGCGGACTCGGCCGAGGGCTACGCCGAGGCCCAGGCGGAGGTCGAGGACCTGCGCCGCCGCCGCCGCCGCGAGCTGGCCGAGCTGCTGCTGCGCGAGGCGCCTCCCGACCGCGCCGACCTGCGCGCCGCGGCCCG